>Ga0222622_10000619_pt1 | contig 13533 bp, 5 predicted proteins | sample PLM2_5_b1metaG_FD_177335 | JGI IMG/M metagenome (GOLD analysis project Ga0222622, IMG submission 177335) | Groundwater sediment microbial communities from an aquifer in East River, Colorado, USA - PLM2_5_b1 | ecosystem: Environmental > Terrestrial > Soil > Riparian zone | place: USA: East River... | reverse complement strand
CCACTTCTGCTAGGGGCCACATCGACGGACGCTCTCACCTCGTATCGCCCTGGCTTGAGAGCCAGACGCGAGAGGAGTTCATACGACACGTCGGCCGAGGAATGCGATGGCAAGGTCATGCCCACCGTCTGCTGTTCCGATTGCACCGAGCGTCCACTGCGATCGAACGCCGCGACAAGCACTTTCGCTGGTTCGTTGTTGTTCGTTCGAACCATGTCGACGGGCTGCCTGACGCCGAGCACGACGGCGATCACCGATTGCTTCGCTGGCGCTGCAAAGGGCAGGACGTTTACCGTCAGCGGCACGTCGTTTCTCGGCAGAATTCCCTCGAGCGCCGAGACGGTTTCGGGCGTGACGACACTCGGTTTGTTGCCGGCTACGCGCGTTTCTCCCGCGTAATAACCCGACCGCGTTCGAACGCTGACGCCGGGCCGGTTCACCTTGACCTCGATCTTGTGGTACTTGCCATTCGCCGCGCGACCTGCCGGCGCGAATGCGAGCAGGTAGTACGACTGACTCTCGGCAAACACCGCGGGGAGGAGTGCCTCTGGCGCGTTCGTCGACATCACCGTGCGTCCGCCGGTGATGTCGGCGAGCAATTTCAAATCATCCTGTCGCTCGCGGATGGCGTCGAGCTCGCCGCCAAGCGGGCTGTTTCCGGAGGTCTCGATCCCGACCGGATCGAGGGTGTGAACGGCGAGGTTGGCCAGCGACGTCGCCCGCGTCATCTTCTCGCGCGTGTCCTTCAGCGGCGCCGCGCAGACGCCGGGATGATAAACGGGCCCCCCATTCAGGGCAGGGCCATAGGACTTTCCCTGGCGTGAGACCGGCCCTTGAAGGTTCTCGTAAATCCTGAAGTAGGAGCCGATGAAGAGCAGCGTCTTGCGCCGGCCCTGAATATCGCGCACGGCGTCGGCAATACGCGCGATCGTTTCCGGCACACAGAGTCGGCAGTAGCAATCGCCGCTCTCGTACCCTTCAGGATCGTCAATCATCACGTCATTGCCGTTACGTGGATCGTGACCCGGCACCCCCTTCGGCGGATTCTGCATGACCGGCGCGATCGGCCGGTTGATTGCCGCCAGCAGCAGCGCGCGATCGGCGGTGAAGTTCTGCGGCGAACCGCCGTTGGCGAAACCACTCGAGAACACCACCGCCGCAAGATCGTCAGGACCCAGCTGGTCGACTGCTGCCGTCGCGATTCGTCGCGCGAGCGCCTGATCGAGAAACCGTATCGACCAGTCGAACATGATCACAACCAGTCGCCCCTCCGGGCGCACGCTGTTCGTGATCACGTCCGCCGGCGCGTCGCGCACCCACGGTGCCGACGGTGGCTCCTGCGACGGCGCGGTGAGATTCACCGGCACGAACGCGACCAGTGGTCGCGGTTTTCCGTCTTCGAGAATCGTGAAGTCGTGTTCCGTCAAGCCGCGAACGGGCTTGCGCTCCTTGTCGAGGACGGATACATCGACCTGTACGACGTCGACGCCGATCCGGAACGTCGGCGGTTGCGCCGATGGCACCTGCGCCACCAAGGCGGCCAGAACGGCGACGAACAAGTGGCGCATATGGCGCACACATCTTAATCACTAATCACTGATCGTGAATCCTTGTATGAGTCGGGATCCGGGGTCCGGGATCCGGGATCCGTCATGAATCAGGGATTCGCGACCAGTGATAAGTGACTGATTCCGGTACTACTGTGAGCTGTCGATGCAGCCCTCTGTGAAGAGCTTGAGGCCCAACGTGCCGGTGAGCGCTCCAAAACGCCCGTCAACGACCCCGCCAATCATGCAGCTCACGGCGTATCCCGCGCTGCTACCTGTGTTCGGGTCATCGTCGAAGGCCGGGGTCGAGTGGGTGACATCGGTTCCGATGTCGAGCACGGATCCCCGCATCGCGCGGATGGCGTCTCCAGCGTTTCCGCCGAACGCGTTCGCGCCCACTTCCGCTTCCGCATTCCGATCGAGGAACACGCCGTGGCTGGTGTTGTTCTGGATGATGTTGGTGAAGATCTGCGCAACCGAACCGCGGTACACCTGAATACCCTGGGTGCCGTTATTCTGGATCGTGTTCGGGGCACTCACTCTGTTGGTCGGAGGGCCGAACCATCCGATGCGGGCACTAGAGTTGTACTGCACGGCAATCCCCGCGAGGGGATTGTTCTGAATGAGATTGTTCAGAATGTCCGCCGAGCTGTTCCGGAACACGGCGACACCGTTGCGATCGGCGAACTCGATCCTGTTCCCATCGATGACTGCCGATCCGCCGTCGTTGACGGCGACGCCCTGAGGCGCCCCTCCCGTAATGTGAAATCCCCGAAGTGTGATGCCGCGACCGAGAATCGTGACGGCATTGGTCGACGAATCGCCGTGGATCTCGGCGTTTCCCTGACCATCGAGCGTGATGCGCTCGATCTCCTGGCCGATCGTGACGTTTTCGTTGCACGCTCCGCTCACCAGCAGCGTGTCTCCGGGCTTCAACGTCTTGATGGCCTGCCCAATCGTCTTATCCGGACCGCACGTCAGCGCGTGAGTCCCGGATTGTCCCTGGCCGACGGTGGCAGCCGGGAGCAAGAACACCGTCCCGATTACCAACAGAATTCCGGTCACAAGCTGCCTGTTCGTGTTTGTCATTTCGCATTCCTCCTGACTTACTAGGCGGGAATGGCCTGCCAATAGGTGCATCGAAAGCAAATCTCCTTCACCTGCCAATCGAGGGCAAAGGGGCATAAGATCGGCGCATCTCGAACACACCCGCTACTCCGACAGAGCTGCTCCTGGCCTGGAACCGTGGCGAGCCGGACGCGCGCGACGCGCTGCTGCCGCTCGTCTACGACGAGTTGCGCCGCCTGGCCGCCCGCTACTTGCGGCACGAGCGCGACGGTCACACGCTGCAGGCAACGGCACTCGTCAACGAGGCGTATCTGCGGTTGATTGAGATCCAGCGGGTCCAGTGGCAGAACCGCGCCCATTTCTTTGCGATGTCGGCTCGGCTGATGCGGCGGATTCTCGTGGACTCGGCGCGCGCGCGCGGGTATCAAAAGCGTGGTGCCGGTGCGCCCGTCCTACCGCTCGATGAAGCCCTCGTCGTGCCGGTCGAACCTGCCGCGGACCTTGTCGCGCTCGACGATGCCCTGACGGCCCTGGCCGCAGTCGATGAGCGCAAGAGCCAGGTCGTCGAGATGCGATTCTTCGGCGGACTCAACATCGATGAAACCGCCGAAGCGCTGCACGTCTCGCGCGACACCGTCAAGCGCGATTGGAAGATGGCGAAACTGTGGCTGCTGCGCGAGCTGAAAGGCACCGAAGGTCATGAGGCCTGAACGCTGGCGCCAGATCGAGGATCTCTGCCACACGGCCCTGGCGCTGCGGCCTGACGATCGCGTGGCCTTCCTGGCCGAGGCGTGCGGCGCCGACGACGCGCTCAGGCGCGAAGTCGAATCGCTCATCGCGGAGGATGCGATAGCAGAAGGGTTCATGAGCGTGCCGGCGGTGGCGTTGGCCGTTTCCGGCGTCACCGATCACCCGAAGGGCACGATGATCGGCCAGCAACTCGGCATCTACACGCTCCGATCCCTGCTGGGCGTCGGCGGCATGGGCGAGGTGTATCGCGCCTACGACGAGACGCTCGGACGCGAGGTCGCCATCAAGGTCCTGCCGCCGCAGTTCATGGCGCATCCACAGCGAACGCTCCGCTTCGAGCGCGAAGCGCGGCTGCTGGCCACGCTGAATCATCCCAATGTCGGCGCGATCTACGGCGTCCAGGATGTCGAGGGCGTCCAGGCGCTGGTGCTCGAGCTGGTGGAAGGTGAAACGCTCGCCGATCGAATTGCCCGCGCGCGTGATACGGCACCGATGCCAATCGAGGAAGCGATTTCCATCGCGCGGCAAATCGCCGACGCGCTCGATGCCGCCCACGAAAAGGGCATCGTCCACCGGGACCTGAAACCGGCGAACGTCAAAATCACGCCCGGCGGAGTGGTCAAGGTTCTGGATTTCGGTCTTGCCAAGATTCCCGGCGACGCGACTGCGCGGGCCGACGTGACAGAAACGCACGAGGGACTGATTCTCGGTACAGCTGCGTATATGAGCCCGGAACAAGCGCGCAGCCAGCCGGTCGACAGGCGAACCGATATCTGGGCGTTTGGCTGCGTGTTGTACGAGATGTTGACGGCCCGGCTGGCGTTTCCTGGCGATACCATCTCGGACACCATCGCAGCCATCCTTCAGCGCGACCCCGACTGGGCGGCACTGCCGGAAACGACTCCGACTCCTCTTCGGCGACTCCTGCTACGGTGCCTCGCGAAGAATCAGAAACAGCGGTTTCGCGACGCCGCTGACGTACGCCTCGAGCTCGACTCGATCGCTGAGGTTCTTCCCGGGATTCCGATCCAGCCTGCGCGCGCGACGACAAGGCGCCCCCTTGCCTGGATCCCGTGGTTCGCGTTCGTCGCACTCGTTGCCGCGGTTGGCATCAGAGAGGCGGCTCGCCCTGCGCCTGGTCTCGATCCGCTCGCCAACGCCGAATTCAAGCGCTTCACGGACTTGGACAGCACGGACGAAGGAGCCGAGATTTCTCCCGATGGAAAATTCGTCGCCTTCTTATCGGACCGCTCTGGCGAGTGGGACATCTGGGTGAGTCAGGTGGGCAGCCGCAGCTTCAGGAATCTGACCGACAGGATTCCTCCGCTCGCACCAAGTGGATTCATCGTACGAAAACTCGGTTTCTCGGCCGACGGGACCGACATGTGGTTCAACCCGGGGGACTCGAAGCCCTTGCTGCTGATGCCTCTGACCGGGGGCGAGCCGCGACCGTTCCCGCCTGGAGAGGGCACGAACGTGCCTGCCTGGTCGCCAGACGGCGCACACGTGGCGTTCGTCTACAAGCGCAATCGCGACGATCCCGTGTATGTCGTCGATCGCAATTTCGGCGACCGGCGGCAGATCCTGCCTCCCGGCACGAACAAGGTCAACAATCTGGTGTGGTCGTCAGACAACCAGTGGATCTATTACGTCAGCGGACCCGAGCCCCAGGACGAGATCGAAATGGACATCTGGCGGATCCGGTCGTCGGGTGGAACGCCCGAGCGGTTGACCAGCCACGCCGCGATCAATTTCCTGACGGTGCTGAACTCGCGAACGCTGCTCTACGTGGCACGGTCGGACGACTGGTCGGGACCGTGGTTGTGGACATTCGATATTGACCGCAAGGTGTCACGCCGAGTCTCGGCGGGTGTTGATCAATTCACATCCGTCGCCGCCAGCCGCGACGGCAGCCGCATCGTCGCCACGGTGGGCAATCCAACGTCAACACTCTGGCGCGTGCCCCTGCTCGATCGTGTTGCCGGGGATCGGGATGCGGAAATCCATCAGTTGCCCGCACCGATGGGGCATGCGCAGGGCCCCCGCTTCGGCGGGGCCTCTCTGTTCTATCTCTCTGCGGGCGGCAGCGGCGACGGACTCTGGAGAGTGCAGGACGGGCACACATCGGAAATCTGGAGAAACGTTGACGGCGCGTTGTCCGAGCCGCCAGCCATCTCACCGGATGGTCAGCACGTCGCCGTCGCGGTCAGGCAGATGGGAAAAAGGCGTCTCTCGATCATGTCGCCCGACGGGACGAATCGACAGGCGATCGCGCCGTCGATAGAGGTGGAAGGAGTAGCCGGCCAGGGCATCGCGGACTGGTCGCCCAACAGCGCCGAGATCGTGGTCGGTGGCCGAAATTCGACGGGACCCGGGCTCTTTCTGATCCCGATTAATGGCGCTCCGCCGAAGCGGCTCATCGACGGCGCGTTCGTGAATCCTGTCTGGTCTCGCGACGGAACGATGATCCTGTATGCGGGTCGATCTCTCGTCGGACAGGTGAAGCTTCTGGCCGTGCGCCCGGATGGAACCCGTGTGGACCTGCCCGACGTCTGGGCGCGCCCGGGCGGCTATCGATTTCTGCCGGACGGAAAAATCGTGTTCTTGCCGCGCATCCATGCCATCGATTTCTGGATCTTCGACCCGGTCGAGAAAAGCCAGCGTCCGGTGACGCACTTCAGCAACCTGGGCACGATCCGGACATTCGACATCACACCCGACGGGAAATCGATTGTGTTCGACCGCTCGCGGCAAAACTCCGACATCGTGCTGATCGATTTGCCGAAATGAATCGCGGCCTTAAGCGATCAGCACTTCAGCCTTCGGCCTCTGCCCCGTTATCTGCCAAGATTCAGCTTCACGCCAAACATCACGCGCCGCGGATCCATGAACAGAGTAGGTTGACCGAAATCGGGGTTCGTTCTGACCGTTTCGGTGAGGAGAACGTCGGTTGCCAGCGCCTCTTCTGCCGTGTCGTTGAGGAGGTTGAGGACGTCCAGCAGGAACTCGACACGGCCCATGGCGCCCACCTGAAACGCCCGAGACAGCCGGACGTCAAGCAGCGATTGCGACGATAGACGTCGCGACCCGCGCTCCTCGATCAGCACCCGTTGCTGGCTGTTTTGCGGCAGGTCGAGGAGCGTCGTCGCCGCCCAGGGTTTCCCGCTGAAGCACTGCAGATTGGCCGCGATGACGACTCCGGTCCTCGGGACATCCGCGCTGGCCATTGCGCGAAAAACATGCGGTCGATCGTTCGGCAACCTTCCCGCCGCGTTGGTGAGGTCGTTGGGATCGCGCCCGAACGGACCGTTCGGCAGCGCCACCGTGCTCGATTGCGCGGCGGCTGCGGTGGCGCCGCTCGAGGCCTGCAACCCGACCGTTGTCGAGTAGGTGTAGGACCCAAATGCTTGCCACCCATGAGCGCGCCGTTTTTCAATCGCCGTGACCAGGCCGTTGTACCGCATGAAATATCCGGAGGGATTGGTCAGCAAGAATCGCTGATCGGTCGTCGGGGTCACGAGCTCGAAAGCCACGACTGTGCGGCCGTCGGCCAGCGTTCGTGAGACCTCTTGGTAGCGACCGCCGATGTCGGTCCAGGCGATGAAGTCGGTTCCCTGTTTTCGTACGTACGCGACGGCCATCGACAGTCCACGCGTGATCTCGCGATCCACACCGATCGAATATTCGTCGCTGTGCGGTGCGTGCATGTGCGGGTCGATCAGCAGATTCGAGCTGTCGACGACGGAACGGATGCGTGTGTAGTCGCCATCGGCCGCGACATAGTCCCTCGTCGTCACGGGAGAAATGGCTGGATGAATAGCGCTGTACTCGCCGGTCAGGACGCCTTGGTTGAATCGTCCATAGCTGCCGCGCAGGAGCGTCCGGCCATCGGCCGTGAGTTTGGCCGTGACGCCGACGCGAGGCGACCAGAGGTTCCACGTGTAGAGCGTGCCAAGCCCCTGGACGATGCGATCCGTTTCGTGTCCCTGAGCATCCAGCGCGGGCAAATCTTGAATGAGGGCATCACTATGATCGAATCGCAGCCCGGCATTGAGCGTGAGGCGGTTGCCGAGCGTGATCGCGTCGCTGGCGAAACCAGCGACCGTCACGAACATCCCGCCCGTGTGCGAAGGAGCGCTCGAAATCGACCGAAATGGCAAGCCGTTTCGGTCGTCGTATCTCACTCCGGTTGGAATGAGATTCGGTCCGTGAGCCTCGCCTCGCTCGGCCTGAGCACCGATTTTCCACTCGTGATCGGCTCCGCGATGGCCGGCGTGATAACGGGTCATCGTGGCCTTGGCGGTCGTACGAATCAGCGTCAGTCCCCCGAACTGCGGCGGCGCACCTGAGGTGATTCCGGTCACACGATCGGTGTGGCTGGCAGTGGTCAGATCGCCTGTGCTTGGATCGTCCACGCGGTCGTAGACGAACCGGCCGACGCGCATATTCCACACGGTGTTGGTCGACGCGTGCGTCAGGTCGCCGTAGGTCACAGCCGGCACCGAGGCGTGCAGGCGCAATGTGGTCTCGAACGGTTTCGCGAACGTCGAGGGCTCGGGATTCACCCAGGCCTCGTTATGGATGCTCTGCACCAGCTGCCATCCCGGCGCGAGCCGCCATGTGAGTTTCGCGAAGAGCTTGTCTTGTTCGTACGTTCTCGGGAATCCCGGATCGCTGCCGGGCTGACTGTCGTAGTCGCGCAAGTACTGGTATCCGCCAAAGAACCAGAGCCGCTCTCGAATGGCAGGACCTCCGAGGTTCGTCGTGAAATCGCGATACCTCGCCCGTTCGTACCCGCTGGTCCTCCCGGTGGGATCCCGGATCGGAAGCCGCACCGGCTGGCTGGTGAAGCGTGCGTCCTGACCGTAGGAGGACGCGTCGTAGAGAAACCGATCGCTTCCCTGCCGCGTGATCACGTTGATCACGCCCCCCTGAACGTTGCCGTACTCAGCCGACGCACCGACCGACTGGACGTGGATCTCCTGAATGAAGTCGACGCCCGGCTCGGATCGGGCGATGCCGTTGCATGGACAGGTGAAGTTCGTTCCGTCGATCAGGAACATGTTCTCGTTGGTGCCGGAGCCGAATACCGAGATAGTCGTAGCCGTGGCGCTCGACGGGGATGTCGGCGAAATCCCGGGTGCAGCTCTGATGAAATCGAACATGCTGGTACGCCGAGTCGGGATGCCCTTCAAATCCTCCTGACCGAAGAGCGTGCTGAATCCCGGATCGCGCGCTTCGATGCGCGAATCTGTTCCGCGCACCTCGACCGACTGCGTCACTCCGGCGACGGTCAGCACGATCGGACGCTCAATCGTTGTGCTCGCGCCGATCCCAATGCGGTCTTCGTGGTACGCGGCGAAGCCTTTGCCCTCGATGTCCAGTCTGTAGAGTCCTGGCGGCAGAGCGGCAAAACGCCACGCGCCCCTCTCCCCGGTCGTGACTGTCTGCGGGCCGCCGATCAGAGCGGTTGAACTGAGTCGGACGAGCGCACCTGCGACGACTGCGCCTTGAGCATCTTTGACCGTGCCAATCAACGCACCAGTCAACCCCTGCGCCGATGCAGGCGCCGGATGCACGGCAATCGCGAACCCTGCAAGGGCCAAAGAGCACAGGTACTTCTTCATGCGACCGCTTCGTTGCACAGCTGTTGTGGCACGAGTGTAGTCGAAATGGTGCGAGCCGAGGTCCGCCGCGTGCACATCCCTATAGGCGGGCAATCAGGGCAAACAGGTGCATCCGAATCCGAGGATTCGACGATTCATGATTCGTGATCCGTGATTCGCGATCAGTGATTAGTGATTCGGATCAGGGATTACTGCCGGGGAATGGCTAGAGGTGGCCATGTCGTGCGTGGCCGTGTCGCTGCAGTTCGTCCCATCGCTCGCCACCAGCGACCCGCAACTCGTCACCGCCCGCCGAGCACCCGTCACATAACCGATGACCAGCCGAAATCCATCCGTAGGATGGACTTGTGAACGTGCGGTTTATTTCAAGGAGTAGGTGACATGCGATTGCGTCTTACTGCCAGCATCATTGCGATCCTGCTGGCGGTCGTGGCCAGCGGCGCGGCCACAGCACAAGAAAGATTTGGCGGTCTCGCTGGCGTCGTGACCGACACCAGTCAGGCTCCCGTTCCGGGAGCAACCATCACCGCAACGAACAAGCAGACCGGCACCACGCGGACTGCTGTCAGCGGCGCGGACGGTACGTATCGGATCTCCGATCTCGATCCGGGACGCTACACGGTAACGGTGGAGCTGCAAGGCTTTCAAAAGGTCCAGGCAGACGACGTGCTGGTACTGCTTGGCCGGACGGCCGATCTTCCGGCAACGCTGAAAGTCGGCGGGCTCAGTGAAGTCGTGACCGTCACGAGCGACACGAAGACGCAGGTCGACCTGCACAGCACCACGGTGGCGCACAACGTCACGGCAGAGGAATTCGATCGGATGCCGAAGACGCGCAGCTTCCAGGGCATCGCGCTGACCTCACCGGGGGTCAATCAGGGCGACCTCGAAGGCGGGTTCCAGGTCAACGGCGCGAGCGGCGCCGAGAACACCTTCACGGTCGACGGCGTGAACACCAACAGCTTGCTGTATGGCAGTTCGCGGCAGGACACCGTGTTCGAATATCTGCAGGAAGTGCAGGTGAAGACCGGCGGCATCGCGGCCGAATATGGCGGCGCGCTAGGCGGCGTCATCAGCGCGGTCACCAAGTCGGGCGGCAACCGGTTCTCGGGTGAAGCGCACTATTACTTCTCGGGCAATTCGATCTCCGCCTCGCCAGTGCAGCGGCTGCAACTGAGCCCGATCGACGACACCACCGTGTTGACCGTGCAGGACGAGAAGCAGGACAACAACCGCAACGAACTCGGTGGCTCGCTGGGTGGGCCGATCCTCAGAGATCATCTGTTCTTCTTCGGGTCAGCATCGCCCCGCTTCGTCCGCCGCACCAACAAGTACCTGTTCTCCAACGGGACCGAGCCCGGATCGATTCCGCAGGATCAGACGGCGACCCAGATGTTCGGCAAGTTGACCTACTCGTCGGGTCGCGTGCAAGCCAACGGCAGCGTCCTCTGGACGCCGGTGCGATCGACCGGCACGTTGTCGGCGTATGACGGCACGGGACCGAATTTCATCAGCAGCTCGCTGGCCGGCAACGCCGCGCAGATTCCGCGCGGATTCAATCAGGATCAGACCAACACGAGCGGCAACGTCGACATCACACTGAGCAGCCACTCCTCGCTGAGCATCCGCGGTGGAATGTTCGACGACAACTACTACGACACCGGCGTGTCCCAGACCACGGCGGTCGTGTGGAATGCACCCTCGATCGGTGTGGCCGGCGTCCCCGCCGACCTGCAACTCCCCAAGGGCGCACAGAACACGCCGCGCGTCCTCATCACCAAGCAGGATGAAACCAAGACCGGCTTCTTCCAGGCCGACTACACCCACGCGTTCAGCGCCCTGGGCTCGCACCTCCTCAAGGGCGGCGTCGGCGTTCGTCACACCAACAACACGGTCGAATCGGTCTATCCGGGTGGGTACGTGCTCCTCGACTGGGGGCTGACGTTCAATGGCAACGGCAACACGGGAACCGGAACGTACGGCTACTACGAGGTCAACGATCGCGGCACGCGCGGAGCGGTGGACGCCAACATGCCCTCGCTCTACGTGCAGGACTCATGGGTCGTGGGGAGTCGGCTGACACTGAACCTCGGCGTCCGGACGGAAAAAGAGATCATCCCGTCATTCCGAACCGACATCAAGGACGAAGCATTTGAATTTGGTTACGGCAAGAAGATCGCACCACGGCTCGGTGCGACCTTCGACGTGCTCGGCGACGGACGCATGAAGGCGTTTGGCAGCTGGGGCCGCTACTTCGATTGGGTCAAGTATGAACTCGCGCGCGGATCGTTTGGCGGCGACACATGGCTCGTTCACTACCGCACGCTCGATACGCTCGATGTCTATAACCTGAACCTTTCGAACATGCCAGGCAAGGATCTCTGGGGCGGCATCCGAGATCGCCGCGTGCCGAACTTCGACACGATCGATCCGGACCTCAAGCCGATGTTCCAGGATTCGACCAACCTCGGGCTCGAGTATCAGTGGACCCCGACCACGGCCGTCGGCGTCAACTATGTGCACAACAAGTTGACACGCGCGATTGAAGACGTCGGCTCGCTCGACGCCGGCGGCAACGAGGTGTACTTCGCCGCCAATCCTGGCGAAGGAATCGCGAACACGATGTTCGTGACCGGACTGACGGCGCCATTCAGCACCCCAAAGCCGCTCCGTCAGTACGATGCGATCGAGTTGTCGGTCAATCGCCGGTTCTCGAAAAACTGGTTCGGCAGCGCGAACCTGACGATCAGCCGTCTCTACGGCAACTATTCGGGTCTGGCAAACTCTGACGAAATTTCCACGCCCACCACCGGCACGTCGTCAGGAACCGCGCAGCAGCAGGCGGGCAGCATCGCGCGGCCCGGCACGGCTGCCGGACGGGCCTGGGACCTCGACGAGCTCGAGTGGGATTCGCATGGCAACCTCGATGTGCGGGGCCGGCTGGCCACCGATCGTCCGGTCGTGGCGAAATTCTACGGATCGTACCTGCTGCCGTTCGGCACCCAGATTGGCGGATTCGTCTATGCCGGCAGCGGCACGCCGATGAGCACAGTGGTCAACACCACCAACACCATCCCGGTGCTGGTGGAAGGCCGCGGAGACATGGGCCGCACGCCATTCCTGTCGCGGACCGACCTGCTCGTCTCACACGATCTGAAGATGGCCGGCTCCAGCCGCGTCCGCTTCGAGTTGAACGTGATCAACCTGTTCAATCAGAAGACGGCCACGCACATCTTCAATTCGATAAACAAAGGCGCAGGGCTGGCGCGATCCGATTCGGCGATGGATCTGTCGAACGTCGATCTCGCCAAGGGGTATGACTACAAGGCGCTGATTCTTGCGTCCCCGTCTGGCCAAAACGCGTTCGATCCTCGTTACGGCAAAGCCGATCTGTGGCAGCCCGGCACGCAGGGTCAGTTCAGCGTCAAATACATCTTCTAGTTCAGATCCGGGGGGGCATGCCCCCCCGGACCCCCCTCGCCTCCGCTCGCGGGGCCCCCTCGCCCCACTCCGCTCCGGCGGGCGCGCCCGTGGCGCGCCGGGGTGCGCTGGTTCTTTCAAACTCTCGAACCGCCGCCGCTCACCCCCATCAATCGTGCGATCATAGAAGCGCCTGCCGGACTCGCGGCGACATTTCGTCGCGGCACGGAAACCCATGAGATCGCAATTCGCTTTCGTTCTCATCCTCGTCGCCAGCCTCACACAATCGCAGCAGCCCACATTCAAGAGCGGGGCGAGGACCGTCGCCGTGTACGCCACGGTCGCCCAGAAGGACGGACGGCTGATCACCGATCTCACTCGCGACGCGTTTGAAATACGCGACGAAGGCAAACCGCAGCCGATCACCGTGTTCTCGACCGAAGTCCAGCCAGTCAGCGTCGTGATCATGCTCGATCGGAGCGGCAGCATGCGCGGCAACGTCGGCCTGGTCGAGCAAGCGGCCGAGACGTTCGTCAACAATCTCGGGCCCGGCGATGCGGCTCGCATCGGCACCTTCGCCGAGCGTATCGTCATTCGACCGGAAACGTTCACCAACGACCGCGCCACGCTGGTCGGTATCCTTCGGTCGGGACAGCCGGTGATCGGACCGACGCCGCTGTGGAACGCGATTGACCAGGCGATCGAGGCGCTTCGCGAGCGCGAAGGACGGAAGGTTGTCCTCGTCTTCAGCGACGGCGGCGATGCGCCGATGAACCTCAGCCTGAACAACCGCAGCATCATGGACGTCATGCGCGATGCGCAGCGTGACGACGTCATGGTCTACGCCATCGGTTTGCAAACGACGGTGCTGATGGGACCGAATCCGCGCGGCGGCATGGGCTCGATGTCAGGATCGATGACGTCGGTGCGGCCGGATCCGGGCCTGGCGAGGATCGCCGAAGACAGCGGCGGCGGATATTTCGAGCTGACGCGCGCAGAAAATCTCGCCACCACGTTCGCCGCAGTCGCTGACGAGTTGCACCATCAATACGCGCTCGGCTTCGAACCGCCGAAACTCGACGACCGGATGCACAAGCTCGACGTCCGAGTGAACCGCCGCG
>Ga0222622_10000616_pt1 | contig 13544 bp, 13 predicted proteins | sample PLM2_5_b1metaG_FD_177335 | JGI IMG/M metagenome (GOLD analysis project Ga0222622, IMG submission 177335) | Groundwater sediment microbial communities from an aquifer in East River, Colorado, USA - PLM2_5_b1 | ecosystem: Environmental > Terrestrial > Soil > Riparian zone | place: USA: East... | reverse complement strand
CATCACATGCCACGGCCGAGGTCGCCGTCGCGGAGGTTCGGCGGCGCGCCGGCACCCAGCTGGATCCGCACATTGCCGATCTCTTGCTCGAGCGAGCGAAGGACCTGCTCGGCGAGCTGGACGAGGTGGATGCGTACCAGGCCGTGCTCGAAGCCGAGCCAACCCCGCTACGCCGGGTCGGCGAGAACGAGATGGCCGGCGTGGCGCGTACCTTCGGCAACCTGGTGGATCTGAAGAGTCCTTGGTTTCATGGCCATTCTGCGGCGGTCGGTGATCTTGCAGCCGGTGCGGCGGGGACGTTGGGGTTGCGTGATGAGATGGAGACGCTACGCATCGCGGGGTATTTGCATGATCTTGGAAGGGTCGGCGTCTCGAGTGCGATCTGGGACAAGCCTGGCCCATTGAGCGGGGCTGAGCGCGACCAAGCGCGACTGCACGCGTACCACAGCGAACGCATCCTCGCTCGCATCCCTCCCCTCGCCTCGCTGGCAACCCTCGCCGGCCAGCACCACGAACGCTGCGATGGCACCGGATATCACCGAGGCTCCACCGCAGCCCAGCTGTCGATGTCATCCCGCGTCCTCGCTTGCGCCGACGCGTACCGCCGCATGATCGAAGATCGCCCACACCGCCGCGCCATCGCTGCGGCGCGTGCCGTTGATCGCCTCGAGGCTGAGGCACGGGCTGGACGGCTTGATGCAGATGCTGTGAGTGCAGTCATCGAGGCCATCGGCCGCCGGCGGGCTGTTCGGCGCAGCCGCCCGGCGGACCTGACCGAACGACAGGTGGAGGTACTTCGATTGGTCTCCCGCGGCCTCTCCAATGCCGAGATCGCGGAGCGACTGGTGCTGTCTCGGCGTACCGTCGAGCACCACGTTCAAGACATCTATGTCAAGATCGGCGTCTCGACTCGCGCTGGAGCGGCCATGTTTGCGATGCAGCACGGCCTGCTTGATCAAATTGGGTAGTTCTGCCCATGCCGAAAAAGATCATCCGCGCTCAGAATGCTGATGTGACGCTCTACCCAATTGCTCGCTCCGCTCGCCGAGGCTGGCGCCTGTGAGCCGCCGCCTTCCTCCCTCGCTCGCTGACGAAAAACGTGTCCGCTCGCTCGCTCGTCCAGGACGGCGGCGCGCCAGCCTTGCTACATCCGGAGCAGAATTCACCCGCGAGCGGCTGCTCACAGCTGCTTTCATCCGGCTGACGCTTGCTGACGTCGCATACTTCACCTCCACCGGCATCGCGATCTACACCCTGCCGCTCTGGGTGACGGGGCCGGTCGGCTCCGACAAGTCGGGTGCCGGGCTCGCATTCGGAGCCTTCGCGGTCTCTGCGCTGATCCTTCGACCCGTCGCTGGTCGGCTGGCCGACACCAAAGGGCGACGTCCGTTGCTGGTTGGCGGCGCGCTGATCAGTGCAGCGGGAATGCTCGGGACTGCGTACGCCGATAGCTTGGGCCTCGTTATCGTGCTGCGCCTGCTGCTCGGCGTCGCCGAAGCAGCCTTCTTCGTTGCCTCAATTGCCGCACTAGCCGACCTGGCGCCGCCGAGCAGGATGGGTGAGGCCACCAGCTACAACTCCCTCGGCCTCTATCTGGGCCTTGCATTCGGTCCGCCACTAGCAGAGTTGCTGGTGCGAGCAGGCGGCTTCAGCGCGGCCTGGTATGGCGCTACGACGCTATCGGTGATTGCGGCCCTGGTGGCTGCCAGCATCAGGGATCTCCGAAAGGGTGCGCCGGCTAACGGTCGGATGCGGCTGATCCATTGGAAGGCGGTCCCCGCAGCACTGGGCTTCTTCGCGTCCGTGGTGGCCATGGGCGCGCTCTTTGCCTTCGGCTCCTTGCAGGCCGACGCGGTCGGACTCATGCCGGTGAGTACGCCATTGTTCGTCTACGGGATCGTCGTGGTGGCTGGCAGGCTGCTGCTTGCTCGGGTTCTCGATCGATTCCGGCCGCTGCTGCTCGGCGCTATCGCACTCGTGATCATCGCCGCCGGCTTGATGATCATGGCACTCTGGACCACGCCGCTCGGGATGGTGCTCGGCGCAACGGTGTTCGCACTAGGCATCACACTGAGCACGCCAGCGTTCTTCTCCGCAATCTTTGCGACTGCACGGCCAGAGGAACGTGGCGCGGCTTCCGGCACCGCGAGTGTGTTTCTTGATCTTGCTATCGGTGGCGGCCCGATGCTGCTGGGGTTTGCGGCGCAGGCTAGCGGTATCCCCTTTGCCTTTGGAGTGGCGGCGGCGGTTGCACTGGCTGGATCTGGCTGGATTTTGACGCTGCACTACACCTCGCGACGCGGGGCTGAGACCATCAGTTCGTCGGTGTAGCACCACAGCCAGTCCTCACCTGCCTCCAACGATTGCACGATCTGATGTTCGGGCGCATGATCACGCGCGTGGCGGCTGGCGTGCTTGTTCTTCGAGGAGTCGCAGCATCTGACCTGACCATCGCTCATGCACATCCGCAGGTGCACCCAGGTGTCGCCGAGCTCCAGGCACTCCTGGCAGCCCGACGTCAACGGCGTGACATCACGAATTTGATCAAGGTGTGTGCACTGCACCGCCGGCTCTCCGCGTACGCGCTGCAGCGCCGCGCGGACCGTTTGCAGCAGTCCCATGGGCGTCGTCTCCTGTGTGGGGCGGTTCTCTCTCAGCTGCTAACAGTCTGCAACCCGGCGCGACGCGCCCTCCGCCTGGTCCGCGGGATAGCGTGTCAGGGTGCCCGACTACGGCCGCGACCTGACGTTCGGATACTTCCTTATCCCCAACGCTGCCGATCCACTGCTTGACACTGCCCGCGACATCGAGCAGCGCGGCCTGGACTGGATCGGCATTCAAGATCATCCGTACCAGCGACGCTTCGTTGACACCTGGACCTTGATGGGCGCGATTGCGGCCGCAACTACCCGAGTCGGCTTCTTCCCCGACGTCGCGAATCTTCCGCTACGCCCGCCAGCGGTGCTGGGAAAGGCTGCCGCCAGCCTCGACGTGCTCAGCGGTGGGCGGTTCGAGCTTGCCCTGGGTGCCGGCAGCTTCTGGGACGCGATTGAGGCGTACGGCGGGCCGCGACGTGAGCCGCGTGACGCGCTTGCCGCCCTCGAGGAGGCGATCCAGGTCATTCGGCTGATCTGGAGTGGCCAGCGCAATCTGCGCTTCGATGGCGCGCATTACCGTCTGGCCGGCGCGCAGTCTGGGCCGGTACCGGTGCATCCGATCGGTATTTGGCTCGGCGTGTACGGCCCACGCGCGCTGCGTCTTGCCGGACGGCTTGCCGATGGGTGGGTGCCTTCCCTTCGTGGTGAGACGACCTTCCTGGGTGAGGGCGCGGCTCGCATTGATGACGCCGCGACTGCTGCTGGCCGCGAGCCAGCAGACATCCGACGGGTCTTGAACGTCAATGGCCAGATCACCGACGGAGCCCGCCTCGGCCTGTTGCGCGGTCCGGTCGATCAGTGGGTCGACGAGCTCACCGACCTCGCGGTCGGTTACGGCTTCGACACGTTCATCTTCTGGGGCGACGGCGATGACCAGCTTGCTCTTTTCGCCGAGGAAGTCGTGCCGGCCGTACGCGCCCAGGTCGCAACCGAGCGCGACCGAATCTAGGAGGAGCCAATCCGGCCCTCGAGCGCATGCAGCACTTCGGCTACTTCCTCCTGCGGTCCGGCTGAAAGACTGACCGGTAGCACGTTCTCATCCGAAGTCGGCGGCTCCAGCGTCGCAAGCTGCGAGTCGAGCAGTGAGGGCGGCATGTAGTGGCTTTTTCGGCTCGCAATCCGAGCCTCGATCACCGCTCGCGGTCCGTTGAGGAAGACGAAGATCACATTTGGTCCCCGGAGCCGATCGCGATAACTGCGTTTCAGAGCGGAGCAGGTGACGAGTCCTGGTTCTCCGCGTTCCCGCTTGCTCGCTATCCAAGCAGCGATTGCGTCCAGCCATGGCCAGCGATCTTGATCGTCGAGTGGAATGCCTGCGGACATCTTTGCGACATTCGCTGGCGGATGAAGATCGTCTCCTTCCTGCAACTCCCAGTTGAGACGCTCGGCGAGCAGGCCCGCCACCGTTGACTTGCCGGTACCTGCGACCCCCATCACGACCAAGATCGGAGGGCCGGTGATCTCGAGCACCATTGCTGACTCCCTGCTGGGCACTCTTCAAGAAGCTAGATGTGGCCACTGCCGCTCTTCGGCCACGAATGCTGTCTATCGCATTCCGGCGGCTGTGTCAGCCTTTCCCGGCGACGTCAGGCATGGTCTGAGGATGATTGCGCCGGCAGTCCACTGTCCTCGCCGCCGCTAGCGGCTGTTGGCAAGGGCTCTCCAGCGGGCTGAGACTCGTCAATGTCTTGAGAACTCACGTCTTCCGCCCCGAAGTCCCGCGGCCCGACGTCCTCAGCACCGCCATCCTGTGGGCCCACGTCCTCAGCGCCGCTGTCCCGTGGATCGAAGCTCTCGATGTAAGAGGCCGGCACCTGCGCCGCCGGCGGCACCATGTCATCGGTTGGATTCGGGTCTTGATGAGCCTGTCCCTGCGCTCTCGACATTTCACTCATGATTGCCTCCTCGGCTTCTATTCGCCGCTTTCCTCCGCATGCTCCAGGAGTTCGGCTTTGATCTCTTCCTTCGAGCTGTTACTCGTGCCAGTGAGCCCAGCGTTTCGGGCTGCTTGCCGCAGCTCCTCGCGCGTCGCCTGGCCAGGCCGCTCACCGAGGTGCTCGGTACGCGCGGTGACGAACGCCTCGCCGAGCTCGGCCCGCCGTGCGTCGCTGAGTCGCTGTCTGATGCCGGGAAGTACCTTGCTCTCCTCTTCCTCGACGTGATGGCTGACCGCCTTGATCAACTCATCGAGCGCCGTATCGAATTCAGCCGACTCCGGGTCCATTGCGGCCATCTCTTCGAGCATGTGCTCGGCTTCGGCATGCTCGCCTTGGCTGTGCGCGACCTCCTCTGTCTCACCGGCCTCGTCCTTGGCAGCTGGATATACCTCGGACTCCTCGGCGCGCGAATGCGCGATCAACAAGGCGCTCACCACGGGAAAGTTGAGGCCTCGGGTTGCTGGGTGCTTTTGCAACAGGTCAAACAACCGTTCTACTTCTCGATGATCACTCTTGATCAACTCGACGACGTCTGCCGGCATGCTTCCCCCTTGTGCTTTCGGTTGTGGCATGCACTGCATAGCCCATCTCCGCGGGAGCGAAACCTTCCGCCGGCGACTGCCCGGCAGTCCGCGGTGAGTGTGCACTAATCGGCCATGTGTGCGACGACGGATGGGCCGTTAGTGCGCTCTCGACGGGCCAGCGCGCGCCACGAGCGGGGCTCAAGCGACTCGTGGAATAGTCTCGCGAAGGGCGCGATCGAGGAGGAACCATGAGCGACCGAACGTCTGATGTCGACTCGACTCAGAGCCCAGCATCGGATGCGCAGCCGGTGTGGAATGAGGACCGAGCCGCCTGGTGGTTGGCCAACGCTGATGCGCGCGAGAGGCAGCTGCAACCGGTCTCAGATGCTCTCTTCGAGCGAGCGTCCTTGCAGCCCGGCGAGCGCGTACTCGATGTCGGAGTCGGCTCTGGACCTACCACAGGCCAGGCGTGGGAGGCGGTCCGCCCCGACGGCTCAGTGACCGGCATCGACATTGCGGCGCCAATGATCAACGCCGCCCGACAGCGCGTCGCGGCTCCCGAGATCGAGTGGATCGTCGGCGACGCAGCGGCGTACGACTTCCCGCCGAAGACCTATGACGCCGTGATCTCCCGATTCGGGGTGATGTTCTTCGTTGATCCTCCTGCGGCGTTCCGAAATCTGTGTCAGGCGACGCGTCCTGGTGGCCGACTGAATCATGACCGTGTGGTCGACCCTGTACGCCACTGGACTGTTCGGCATCCCCTACACAGTCGCCACGACGACGCTCCACCGGCTCGGCGCCGAGTACCAAGGCTTTCCGCCGAACGGAATCCTCTTCAGCCTCGGACAACCCAAGACACTCCGCGACGTGCTCGGCGCGGCTGGGTGGGCCGATATCGAGGCTGCAGTTGACAACCGAACCCTGTATCTGCCGCCAGATCCAGCTGCTGCGGCGAAGATGACCGTGGCAGCCGGACCGGTGCAGGCACTGCTGGAAGGCCAACCCGAGACCGTTCGGGCAGAGGTGGAGGCCGCGTTGGAGGCGGACTACGCCCGTCGCCAGAACGAGTCGGGAATCGGGCTACCGGCGGGCTTCATCGTGGTGGCCGCACGACGTCCCTGACCAAGCTGAGGGCTCCACGTTTTCCTGTAGGCGGCTTTGTGGGACTTTGCTAGGTAGACGCACCGAAGGACGATGTTGCCATGAGCGTAGTGACGGAAGGCCGAGAGAATGAGGCCGGCGGGAAGCGGATAACTCGTACGGCGATCGCGCGCACCGCTGTCAGCTACATCGACCGGCACGGTCTGCAGAGGTTGACGATGCGCGGCTTGGGTCAAGAGCTTGGGGTCGAGGCAATGGCGCTGTATCGCTACGTCACTGGCCGCGAGGACTTGTTGGAGGCTGTGGTTGCCGAGTTGTTGGGCGGGCTTAGTGCTGGCCTTGACCCGCAGCTCACCGGGAGCTGGCAGGGCTATCTGCAGACCTTGGCTCACGCGGTCCGCCGAATCGCGCTAGATCATCCGGCAGCATTTCCTCTGGTAGCGACACGACACCCGGCCGCTCCGTGGCTGCGGCCGCCGCTGCGCAGCCTGGAATTGGTAGAGGACTTCTTGAACGCGCTGTCCTCGCACGGGATGGCCGACGAGCAGGTCGTTGAGGTCTACCGGGCCTTCAGCAGCTTTCTGCTAGGCAATCTTTTGTTGGAGGCGGCACAGCGCGGGGCCGAAACCGCCCCGGCAGAAGAGCCTCTCGATGAGGGGTCGGCTCAGATATCGAACATCGACGGACAGCTTGACTTGTCCGGCAACCCCGCTATCGCGCGGTTCGGCCCATTGCTCAGTGAGGACCACAGCGCCGAGGAATTCGAGGTTGGGCTCGAAACTCTACTCAACCGCCTGGATCTGTCGCTCTCGCAGTGATGCTCGGCATTCGTCTGTTTACGCTGTAAACAGACGGGTAGTACTGGGGTCTGCATGGATGAGCCCCGGGTCGCAGCCGGCCTTGGGGCCATGTGGTCTCCCCGAGGAGGAGTCCGGCGAGACACGAAGCCAGCACGAAGAAGGGATGATCATGTCAGAAGTCAAGGAATACACCGGTCCGACCCCCGTCGGTGAGCCGGGTAACCAGTCGATCGCCGAGTTGATCAAGCAGGTGTCTGAGGAGTCCAGCCGGCTCTTGCGCGGCGAACTCAAGCTGGCCCAGGCCGAGATGACTCAGAAAGCCAAGACTGCCGGGATAGGCATCGGGGCCTTCGGGGCGGCTGCGGTGCTGGGCTGGTTCGCACTTGGCTGCTTCCTAGCCACCGCTATTTTGGCGTTGGCCTTAGTGCTGCCGCCCTGGCTAGCCGCGCTGATCGTCACCGTTGTTGTTGCCGTTGCCGCCGGTATCGCAGCGCTGATCGGCAAGAAGAAGGTGGCTGAGGCCGCTCCACCAGTACCGACCGACACAGTCGATAGTGTCAAGAAAGACGTCGAGGAGATCAAGGAGAGTGCCCGCCGATGAGTTCCACCACCCCCACAGCGCCCCCCGACCCGCCGCCCAACGCCTCGCCGGAAGAGATCGAGGCCCACATTGAAGCGTCCCGTGAGCGACTGGCGTCTTCGGTTGACGCGCTGACTGCCAAGCTGGACGTCAAGGCGCAGGCTAAGCAGAAGGCTCGGGAAACCTCGGCCCAGGCAAAGGAGAAGGCCCGGGAGACCTCAGAACGCGTCCAAGCCGGCGCTCAGCATGCCTACGAGCAAGCTTCCGAGCGCGCGCGCAGCACCTCGCCAGCCGTGTTGGGCGGAGTAGCCGCCGGGGTCGTTGCGCTGGTTGTGCTGCTCGTCGCCCTTAGCCGGCGATCCTCCCGCCGAAGCTGATTGCTGGCAGGCCACTCAGCACCCCCGGCTCGCCAGTGTTGGGCTCCTGGGCGGGCCGGAACCTCAGCTCATCAGCGGCAGGTAGCGGACCATCAGTACGCCGTCGATGGCACTGATCGCTTTGATCACTGTGTCAGGCACCTCGCTGTCGACGTCCACCAGCGTGTACGCCAGATCCCTGCGGGACTTGTTCGTCATCGTCGCGATGTTCAGCCCGGCCGCGGCCATCTCGTGAGAGATTCCGCCGACCATGTTCGGCACATTGGCGTTGGCAATCGCCACGCGGAATCGTGATTCACGAGGCAAGATCACATCTGGAAAGTTGACCGAGTTCTGGATCGTGCCGTCCAGCAAGTAGTCGCGTACCTGATCAACGACCATCACCGCACAGTTCTCCTCGGCCTCTTGGGTCGAGGCGCCGAGGTGCGGAAGCAAGATCACTCCCGGTTGCCCCGCGAGCTGCGGATCCGGGAAGTCACAGACATACTTCGACAATTGACCACTTTGCAGCGCCTCGAGGATCGCGACCTCTTCGACAACTCCGCCGCGCGAGAAGTTGAGCACCACAGCACCCGGCTTCATCTGTGCAATGCCGCCGGCGTCGATCATGCTGCGGGTGGCGTCGACAAGGGGTACATGCAGGCTGAGGAAGTTGCTGTGCTTGAGGACCTCGCCGAGGCTATGCGCTTTCTTGACCGTCGCCGGCAGGCTCCATGCGGAGTCGACCGTAATCTCGGGGTCGTACCCGATGACGTGCATGCCGAGCTTGATCGCCGCGTCAGCCACGAGGCAGCCGATCTTGCCGAGACCGACGATGCCAAGCGTGTGATGAGCCAGCTCGTAGCCGGCAAAGGTCTTCTTTCCGGCCTCGACCTTCTTCTCCAGCTCGGCGTCGTCCGGGTCGATCGTGGACAGGTAGGACAGGGCATCGTCGATGTTGCGGGCGGCAATCAGCATGCCCGCCACGACGAGCTCCTTGACGGCGTTGGCGTTGGCGCCGGGCGCATTGAACACTGGGATGCCTCGCTCGGACATCGCCGGCACCGGGATGTTATTGGTCCCGGATCCGGCCCGACCGACCGCTAGCAACGATTCCGAGATATCCATGCCGTGCAGATCCGCGGACCGAACCAAGATCGCATGCGGATCGTCGACATCTGCCGACACGGCAAATCGATCCCAGGGCAACCGCTTGAGACCCCCGGCGGAGATGTTGTTGAGAACCCTTACTCGATATTTCTCAGTCACTGCGTGACTCAGCCCTTCTTTGCCTCGAAATCGGCCATGTAGTCGACCAACGCCTGCACACCCTCGATGGGCATTGCGTTGTAAAGCGAGGCCCGTACGCCACCGACCGAGCGGTGCCCCTTGAGTTCCACCATGTTGTTCGTAGCCGCGCCGGCAAGGAAGTCAGCCTCGAGCTCGGTGTTGGCCAGCCGGAACGGGACGTTCATCCTCGACCGGTCGGCCTTGTCGACCGGGTTGAGGTAGAAATCAGAGCCGTCAATGTAGTCATACAACAGCCTTGCCTTCGCGATGTTGCGCTCCTCGGCGGCGACGAGACCGCCGTTCTCCAGCAGCCACTGGAAAACCAGGCCGGCGACGTAGACCGCGAAAGTGGGAGGGGTGTTGTACAGCGACCGCGCCTTGGCATGAGTCGCATAGTCCAGCATCGCCGGCGGTGCTGGCTCACCGATCCCGATGAGGTCTTCGCGGATGATCACCAAGGCCAGTCCGGCGGGTCCGATGTTCTTCTGTGCGCCGGCGTAGATCAGGCCTAGTCGGCGGACATCCAATGGGCGCGAAAGCAGATTTGAGGACATGTCGCTGATGACGGGCACGTCCCCGACATCGGGTATGCCGCCGAATTCGACGCCACCAATGGTCTCGTTGGCGGTGTAGTGCAGGTACGCCGCATTGTCGCTGCGCCGCCAGTCCGATTGCGCCGGCACATACGTGAACGACCGATCCTCAGCGCTCGCGGCGACATTGACATCAGCCAATCCCTTCGCAGCGTTGATCGCCTTCTTCGCCCATTCGCCAGTGTGGATGTAATCAGCGACGGCCCGGCCCTGGATGAGATTCATCGGGATCATCTCGAACTGCAGCGACGCCCCGCCCTGCAGGAAGAGCACGTGATAACCGTCCGGCACCGCGAGCAGCGTACGCAGATCTGCCTCGGCCGCCTCCGCGATCGAGACGTAGTCCTTGCCGCGGTGGCTCATTTCCATCACCGACTGGCCAGAGCCGTGCCAATCGAGCATCTCGTCGGCCGCTCGGAGCAGCACCTCCTCGGGGAGAGTGCCGGGGCCGGCGCTGAAGTTGAAGACGCGTGTCATGAGCTTCGATCCTGCCTGTCGGATTTTGTACCTGCGTCATATACGAAGGTACGGCGGGCCAGCGAGGAGACTACCGCGTGAGCCCAATCTCCTAGGTGTTTTCTCGCCGCGGCTGCCAATTACCGCCACGACGGATTCGCGGCCGCGCGGCGGACGGATCGGCAACAAGTCCCCTCGACAGATCGGCAAGCAAAGCTCCCGACGAATTCGCAGTACGAGCTGCCTGATCCGGATCCCTAGGGCGCCGAGACCATGTCGGTGAGGTTGCGACGCGGGCTCAGTCCGGCTTCTCGTACGGCGCGACCGATCCGGAACGACACCAGGCCAGTGCTGGCCGGGCGGCCAATGATCTCCGCCCAGCGCGCCGAGAAGGCATCGGGCCGGCCGAGCGAACGATCACGGTCGATCCGCTCGGTGATCTGATTCATGTGATGGAACCCGAGTCCGAGGGACGTCGCAGCCAGATGCAGGCGGGCGAGCAACCGGCCACCGGTGATTTGTGCCGCCCGATCGAAGACATCGTCAACCGTGATCACGCCGTACGCCGCGGCGGTGGCGGTATGCACGTCGCGGGTTGCCTTCAGCCAGAACGCGTCGCCGTCGGTACGCGATTGAGCGGGGAAGATCTTGGCCGCGAACAGGGTCAATTCGCCCAGACCTTGACCATCGAGGGTGAGTCCGTCGCGGTGCTGATCGATCTCCGCCCGGTCGTTGCGGAACCAGGAAAACGCCTCCTCCGACTGGGCGGTGTCACTGATGATGGCCTCGGTCGCCGCCACGTAAAGCGCGCCCAGCCGGCCCCGGCGATCGGGGTCGGTGATCAAGACCAATCCGGTGCCATTGACCTCGGAGGTCTGCGAGCTGAGTGCCGCCAGAACGTCGGAGCCGATCGGCTCGCCGGTGTACGGCCCGCGATTGGTGTGCCGCAACGGGATGGCGTCGCCGAGCGCCGCATCCGCGGCCGACCCCGCACCGGAGCCGCGCAGAGTGATCGTGGCGACCAGATCCGACGCCTGTCCCTCGGGCAGCAGCTCGAGCGACGGACCCAGCCCGGCAGCGCTCGCCGCGATCATCATGTTCTCGATCGCGCAACCAAGGCCGGCGAAGTGTTCGCGGTCGCTGGCGTCGTTGATCGGCATCCGCCGGGACGGGTCGGAGCGAATCTGGATGACCTCGGAGCTGACGCCGAGACGCCAGGGCTGGGTGTTGTGCGGGTTACAGGCGAGCACCCCGGCGGCGACGACACGCTCGACACCGGACAGCGCCGCCCAGTCACGCCAGAGCGCATACGGCGTACCTAATCCGGCTGTGAACGCACCATTCGATGCGGCCCGTACGCCAATGCTGGTTCCCGCGGCAATGGCCGCTGTCCCTGCCCCGATGCCGATCCAGGTCAGGACGGACCGGCGGCTCACCTTTCGTGCACCCTGCCCCTCGATCGCCGGGCTCTGCGTCTCGTCCGAGGTGGTCGTCATGGGTCGGTCCTTCCACAGCTGGGATGGCATCGTGGTTGATCAACTCGACGCTCGCGCGCCTCGGGGTGCCAGCGCATCACCCGGACGGTGATTACACCCGGGGTGCAGATATCGGCGACGCGGGCGCCGGCTGGGAGAATGGCTCCCGGCGCGGCGCGGGCCGCCGGGTGGGAGACGACATGACCTCAGATCGGCCGGTCGCGCCGCTGCTGACTGTCAAGCAGGTCATCCCGCGAGTACGCGATGGCGCAGTGGGCCGAGACCGGCTCAATGAACGGCTGACCAGCGCAACCAGTCGGCTCACCGTGGTTGTTGCGCCAGCGGGTTGGGGAAAGACGGTACTGCTGAGCAGCTGGGCGGCCAGCCTCGGGCCGGACGCTAAGGTCGCCTGGCTCTCTTTGGACGAGGAGGACGACGAGCCCGTACGTTTCTGGCGTTATCTGATCGGCGCGTTGCGCACGGCAAGCGACGGGGTTAGTGCTGCGGTGTTGGAGGCGCTAATGGCTCCCGGGCTCAGGCCCCTGGATCTCGCCGTGCCGATGCTGCTGAACGAGCTTGCTGCTGCCTCGGCGCCGCATGTCCTGGTCCTCGACGACTTCCACATGATCAACAGCAGCCAGCTGCACGAGGAGGTCGAGTACTTCGTCTCCTATCTGCCCCCAACATTGCGACTGCTCGTCGCAAGCCGGCAAGATCCGCCACTGCCTCTGGCTCGACTGCGGGTCAGGGGTGAGCTCACCGAAGTACGCGCTGAGGACCTTCGCTTCGACCAGGCCGAGTCGACCGCCATGCTCACCGCACTTGCTGGTCCTGATCTTGCCGAGAGCGACATGGTCGCCGCGCGGCGGCGGACGGAGGGCTGGGCGGCCGGACTCCAGCTCGCCGGCCTGGCCCTGCGGAGCCGGCCCGATGGTACGCGACATGCGGAGCTGGTCGACGACGAGCGGAACATGATCGACTACTTCGCCGCCGAAGTCATGCCAGAGCTCACTGCCGAGCAGTACGACCTCCTTGTTCGCGCGGCACCGCTCGACCGGCTCTCTGGGTGGCTGTGCGACGCCGCACTAGGAATGACCGACTCGGCCGCTGTCTTGGATCAGCTTGATCGGCAGAGTCTGTTCGTCGTCGCCCTGGACCGACGTCGGGAGTGGTATCGCTGCCATCACCTCTTCCGCGAAGCCTTGTTGCGGGAGGCGGTCCTCGGCGCCGGGCGCGAGGACGCAGAGACACATCAGGTGCTTCGCCGGGCCGCTGATTGGTTCGTTGATCAGGACCTGCTCGATGAGGCAGCGCACTACCTGCTTCGGGCCGGTGACGACGCAGCGGCCGCCCGGCTGCTGGAGTCGTCGGAGTCCTGGTTCTTCGAGCGTGGGCTTGCAGCAACGTACCTGGCCTTCGGGGACGCCCTGCCAAACTCCACGGTCACCCCTCAGCTAGCGCTGGTCATGGCGTACGCCGCCGAGGCCTGCGGCCGACGCGACGGGATCCCGCATTGGCTCGACAGCTGCGATCACCTGATCACTCCCAGCACGTCGGTCAGGGGCTGGTCGAGTGCCCGAGCCGGCGCGCTGATGATGCGCGGACTGATTGGGACGTCAGAGGCCGAAACCGACCGCTCGGTCAAGCTGACGCGACAGGCTGTCGAGCTGGAGCGCGCGGCCGGCGACCGAGACCCTCAAACCGCGCTCCTGGCTCTTGGCGCGGCGCTCGCCCGCGATGGTCAGTTCGGCGAGGCAGCCGAGATACTGCAG
>Ga0222622_10000615_pt1 | contig 13547 bp, 12 predicted proteins | sample PLM2_5_b1metaG_FD_177335 | JGI IMG/M metagenome (GOLD analysis project Ga0222622, IMG submission 177335) | Groundwater sediment microbial communities from an aquifer in East River, Colorado, USA - PLM2_5_b1 | ecosystem: Environmental > Terrestrial > Soil > Riparian zone | place: USA: East... | reverse complement strand
GGTTCGCACAGCGCTCAACCCGTGATTGCTGATCAGCGTCGGTGCCGCCCTACAGGAGGCGCCCGTTCCTGGGTGAAAATCGGGGCGGTTGCCCGGCCATGACCTTGCTGCGGTCGACCCGCACGGTCCTCACGACCTGCGCCACAGCTTCTCGACCTGGCTGGAGGACGCCGGCATCCCCGCGCGGGTGATCGACGAGTTGATGGGCCACGAGCGGAGCCGCCGCGGCGACCTCAAGGGCGGAAGCCGCATCGGTGCCCGCTATCGCCACACCACCCCGGAGATGGCCGTCCGCGTAGCCGCCGCGATCAAGCATCGGCTCGAGGTCGTGGTCCAGGTGGCGGAAGCGGTCCTCGAGACAGACGGCTCCGGCGGCCACGTGTTCTAGGCCCACGCAACAGTGGGATGCCTCGCCACTCACGGTGACTTGCTGACAGATTTGCTGACAGCGAGCGTCACAGCGGGGGTTGGGGAGGGTGTTTGTGCTGGTGGGCGTGACAGGTTTCGAACCTGTGGCCTCTGCCGTGTGAAGGGAGCGCGGCCACCACATGCACCTGTGCGGCACCCCGTGTCGCACCACATCAGTCGACGTCAATGACCCTGCCGAAGCGAGGCCGCGTGGCGCTGCGTGTGGCGTTACGAGGCATGGTTTCTGGCAAATTGCTGGCAAAACGCTGGCTGAACACCTCAAGCCGTCTCGCCCTACACTGGCACTCAGGTTGCGCCGCACCAATGTAAGGAGCCCTCGGTGTTGCTGCTTGCCTACGGCTTCGTGGTCGGGGTGATCGCCTGGGCATTCGGGCGTCGAGGTGGGCCGTGGATCCTCCGGCTAAGCGAGACGGGCCAGAAGCAGGTGCGGCTGGCCGCCGGCATGCTGGCCACCGCCGTGGGCGCGATGGGGATCGCGGTGCTCGGCCTGCAGCTTGGGGGTGACGGCCACGCGCATGTGCTGGGCTGGACGATCGGCGCCGCAGTGAGCCTGGGAGGCGTCGTGTACGCCGCCGGCCTCCTGGCATGGCGAGGAGGCCAGGCGCTTGGCCTGCGCATCCTCGGCTGGGTCCTGCTGCTGATGGCCTTCGCCATCCCAAGCACGCTCACCCTTGGGCTCCCCTTGGTGGCGCTGCTGGCCCTGGCGCTCGCTCCCATCCCCGAGCAGGTCGCGGGGGACGGATTGGCAAGCTGACGGGCTTGCACGAGCTTGCGCACTCTGCCAAACCACTGGCAGGACACCATCACGGGGAAGCGCGAACGTCGAGACAGTCGGGAGCGCTCAGAAGTCCCGGCGCCCATTGAAGTGGGCAGCTACCTCGGGTCGAGTCAGCTGGTACAAGGCGATCCGGTGGCCGCCCGGCGTTCGAAACGAGCAGCACGGCCCGTGAGGGATCTCCAGGGTGCGCTGCCGCTGCCAGCCCCGGGCCTCGAGCCCGGCCAGGACGGCGCCCAGGTCGGCCACCCGGTACACGAGGATGGGGCGTTCACCCTCGACGTGGTCGGCCAAGAGCACCAGCGGGGGACCCGTGGTGAACTGGACGGCGGCGACCCTGGTGCCCATCGCCTCGACGGCGAACACCACGCGTCCGCCCAGGACCTCGGTGAAGTACACAAGATCTGTGGCCACATCGCGGCTGGGTGTGTACAGGAAGTCGAGCTGTTGGAAGGGTGCGGTCTGGGCAGCCATGTCAGCCATCGCCTATGGGGTAGATCCGGTGGGCGTTCGCGCGGCCGAGGAGTTCGGCGATGCGGTCTGCGTCGGCCGCCGAGCACTCCTCGCGGCCAACCCAGTCCTCGAGGATCGCCGCCAGGCTGCGTCGGAACAACAGGGCACCCAGGTAGTGGAACTCGGCGAGCGCGAAGCCATCTGAGGAGTAGAGCTGTTTGGTGAACGGCGCCAGCTCCATGGCCTCGGTCAGGATCCGAATGGCGCTTGGCCCGGTGTAGTGGAGGGCCAGGCCCACGTCGAAGTACACGTGGGGAAAGACCGCCGCGAGGTAGGCGGCCTCACGGTGGTAGGGATAGCAGTGCAGGAAGACCACATCGACCCGCAGCTGCCCGAGGGCCCGGACGAGGTCGGTGAGCAGCGAGGGGTTGACCAGGTGGAGGGTGAGGTCGGGGTCGCCGTACCCGGCGTGGATCTGCAGGGGCAGGCCCCGGTCCCGAGCCAGCTCAGCCCCGGTCCAGATGCCATGGCGGAGGAGGACGGGATCCTCGAGGCGGGGCGCCCCGTGCTTCGACAGCCACCGACCCGCTGCGTCCACGACCTCGCTGGTCGAGGGCCGCGTGGGGTCCAGCCCGAATCCGCCGCGGTAGGCGACCACGGTCTTCAGCCCGACGGCGCCCGCCGCCGCCTCCTCCAAGGCCCGGGCGAAGGTCTCGGGGTAGGCGGCGGCGTCCACGCCCTGGCGCGCCACCACCCCGGCAACGGTCTCCAGCCGCACCACCTGGTGGACCGGCGTGGCCGCCAGCGACCCCATGGCCGCCGGCTCCAGGAGATCGGCCGCCAGGTGGCCGGTCTCCACCAGCAGGGCCTCCAGCCCGGCCGAGCGTAGGAACCGCTGGTGGACCTCCTCGGCGCCCAGCTCCGCCCGCCGGGTCAGATACTCGTCGGGAGACGGCAGCGGCGGCAGACCCAGCACCGGGGCGCACCAGCGCCGGATAGCCAGCCCCACCGGGGCGTCGAAATGGCTCGTTCCCGCCGGTGCAGGGTCGAACCCCTCGGTGAGGAACCCCTCAAAGGACCGACGGTCGAGGTCGCCGGAGACCACCCCATGGCAGTGATGGTCGACCAGCGGCATCCCGCTGATGGAGGCGACGGTATCTCGGGCAGGCCTGTTGGGGTCGAGGTCCGGCATCGGCCTAGTACTTCAGGAAGTGGGCCCGGAACCGTTCTTCCTCCGCCATTGCCGAGTAGGCTTCCCACTCGGACCGCCGAACGGCCAGATAGGAACGGGCCAGCAGGTCGCCCAGCGCCTCGACGAGGACCTGGTCGCTCTCAAGGGATCTGATGGACTCCTGGAGCGTCGTCGGGTACCGATGCGCCCCGGCCGCTTCACGCTCGGCGTCTGGGAGCGCGGCGGGATCCACCGCCAGGGGCTCGGGAGCTTCCAGCTCGCGCTCCATTCCGTCCAGGCCCGCGGTGATCAGGGCGCCGAAGGCAAGGTAGGGGTTGCAGGAGGCGTCGGTCGGCTTGAACTCCAGGTTGGTGGAGGCCTGCTCCATCCCCCAGAAGGTCGACGGCACCCGCACCGTCGCCTCCCGGTTGTCCGGGCCCCAGCACACGAACGCCGAGCTCCAGTGCTGGGGCAGCAGCCGGTGGTAGGAGTTGACCGATGGGGCCGTGAGCGCCAGCAGCCCGGGAACATGGGTCAGCACGCCGGCGATGAACTGCTCCGCCGTCCTCGACAGCCCGAACCTGCTCGCGGGGTCGTGGAACAGGTTCCGTTGGCCGTCGCCGTCCCACAGGCTGAAGTGGATGTGCGCCCCGTTGCCGGCCTGGTCCGGCCACGGCTTGGGGGCAAGAGACGCCGTCAGGCCGAACCGGGCCGCCACGCCCCGGATCGTCTCGCGCACCAGGATCTGGGTGTCGGCGGCCTGGACCGCCGGTCGGGGCGCCACCGACAGCTCCTGCTGCCCGTGGCCCAGCTCGGCGTAGTACTGCTCCACCTGGATGCCCTGCTCGCCGAGGGCCACCACGGTCGCGTCGGTGACCTCGGCCGAGGCGGCCATCCCGACCGTGGAAAAGCACAGGCTCTCGTCAACCGGGACATGACGGCCGTCCCGCTGGGTGGCCAGGCTCCACTCGTTCTCCACAGCACACGACAAGACCATCCCCCGCTCGGCCAGGCGGGCTGCCATCCGCTTGAGGAAGTTACGCGGCCCGGCCTCATACGGCTGCCCGTCCAACCGCGCGTGGTCGACCAGCATCGCCGCGGTGTGCGGCGCATACGGCAGGACCGTGAAGGTCTCGGGATCGGGTACCAGGCGGATCTCCCCCACCGGGCCCATCCCCTCGACGGGCTGGAGCTGGTCCAAGGAATTCATGGCCTGCATGGCCACGGTGAGACCGATCCCGGTACGAATCCGGTCGCCCAGCCGCTCCACGTGGGTGGCCTTGCCGCGGATGACGCCGCCGTTGTCGCAATAAAGGAACCGGACGAGGCGGACGGCCTGGGTCCGGCAGGCGTCGAGAATCTCCTCTGGCGTCATCGCTCAAGTAACTCCAAGTCCATCAACTCCGCCATGCCGCCCTCGGCGTTTAGGCGTTCGCCGCGGCCGACACACCGTCGCCCGATCTTAGAGCCTCCGCGATCCAACCGGAGAATGACCCGAAGAAGGTCTCGCGGCATCTATTTGTAGGACCGCTGAGACTCGACGCCGCCAACCGCTGAAGAAGGAAGGCACGAGGGCGGTCGCGCGCATCAGGAGCGGCCGATCCCTGCCTCATGTCCCAAGGAGCGCCACACATGCCAGGCAGGCACCTTGGGGTCAGTGCACCTCGTCGACCTCGTTGACGCTGCCACCAGCGCCAGCCAGGTAGCCCGCGACCGCGTCGGTCCGTAGCGCCCGATACAGCGGCTGACCCTTGACCCGGTCCAGGTAGACGACGCTCTGACGACTCTCCGTCCCCATCCCGGCGACCGGGGCGGTCAAGAAGTCGAGGTCGCCGGCGCGCACCGAGCGGAACTGCAGGGCCAGGGAGCGGAGCCTGGAGATGGTGAGCGACTCGTCCACACTCACGGCCTTGGTGGAGGCCTCCAGGAAGGCATTGAGCTTGAGCGGGTTGGCCAGCGTGCCCCGATCCACCACCTGGCCGGCCAGCGCCTTGAGGAAGGCCTGCTGGCGTTTGATGCGGCCCAGGTCGCCGCCGGGCAGGTTGTGGCGCTGGCGCACGAAGTCCAGTGCTCGGGCGCCGTCCAGATGGTGGGTCCCGGCCGGCCAGACCACCTTCCGCGCCGGGTCGCTGACCGTCCGGGCCACCCGCACGTTCACCCCGCCGAGGGCGTCGGTCATGGATCGGAAGCCCTCAAAGTCGAGGATCGCGAAGTGGTCGACGCGCACCCCGGTCAGCCGCTCGATGGTGGCGATGAGCAGCGGCGGGCCGCCGAACGAGAAGGCGGCATTCAGCTTGGCGTTCCCGTGGCCCTGGATCGGCACCCAGGCGTCACGCGGGAACGAGACCAGGTAGACGCGGCCGCGGTCGGCAGGGAGGTGGACCAGGATGATGGTGTCCGCCCGCTGGGCGCCGTAGCGCCACAGCGACTCGTTGGCGTCCAGGCCGGTCGTGGCCTGGGCGGCCCGGCGGTCGGAGCCGACCAGCAGCCAGTTCTCGGCGCGGCCCGGCGCGCGTGCCGGCCGGTCCGGCTCGGCCGGGAAGGCGCCAGGGACCCGCTGGATGTTTCGGTCATAGGCCCGCTGCCGCTCCAAGAACAGCCCGGTCATGCCCCCGACGAGTAGCACCGCCGCCGCCGCGGCGGCAAGCAGTACGCGGATTAGCAAGCGGCGGCGCGGGGCTCGTGGTGGGTCCTCCGGCTTCAGGCTCCCACCGTGGGCGGACACGCTCATCGGCGTATCGTCCCATATTTGCCGGGTGCAGCATGTGTGACCAGATTGTCTGGAAGAGGGTGGTTCCCCGCTCGGCGCGGCCCTGACCCTCGCCCGACGACAGCCTGCACCTCGCCGGCGCCGACGGCTGATCAGTGTCTGTTCGGCGTGTTGGCCGGTGCATTGTGAAGGGCACGCGGCCACCCCGTGCCGTCAACCACCGCTACCTGGAACCCTGGAACTCAGGGCGACACCCGAGAGACGCTCGACCAAGTGGGCGTGGTTGGGTTCGAACCAACGGCTTCTGCCGTGACGCTCCTGTGTTGGTCGGTGCGTACCCCCGCTCTTAGGAGAGCTACCCAGCGTCCTCTGCGAGCGCGCGACGCTCGGCGGCGACGGTCAAGATCCGGTAGGCGGGGGCGAGCAGCTCGGCAAGGTCTCGTCCCGCCACGTCCACCGCTGGCGGGTCGAGCTGGCGCAACAGTGCGTCGGGGACCTCGGCTGCCCGCGGGCGGACCCGGAGCGCGTCAAGGTCGCCCGCCGACCAGAAGCGGTCGAGGCATTCGGCCAATGGCGGAGCCTCGAGCGGCGGGACCAGCCCGCCGTCGTCGCCCGGGTCCGGCCCGCCGGCCTCGGACGTCCCGGGTGCCTCGGCCGGGCTGGTATCGCCGCCCCGCAGCGTGCGCAGGCGGGCGAGCAGCTCGCCCCTGGTCCGGCCCCGCCAGGCAAAGATCAGGAACGGGTCGTCGTCGAACGCCTCGGCGAGTAGGTAGTAGACGGCGGCTACGTGCTTGCACGGGTTGGACCAGTCCGGGCAGGAGCACGAGCTGGCCAGGTTCCGGGGCGAGGCCGGGAACAGCGACACCCCGGCGGCGGCGAACGCCTCCTCGATGTCGTGGGGCATCTCGCCCGCGAGTAGTCGGGCCGCGAACGCCGCCCGGCCGGCCATGGCCTGCTCGACGCGCTTCCAGTCGGGCGCGGCCAGTACCGGCGTCTCCAGCCGTACCCGGTAGGGCCGAACCCGCGAGCCCTGCACCCGGGCGCTCACCAGCCCCGCCGCCACCTGGAGGTCGAGCACCTGCCCGGCCCGCGCGTAGCGGCGCCCACGATCCAGGCGGCCGCCCAGGCGGAACGACTCCAACAAGTCGATGAACCGCCTGGACCACCAGGTCTCCCCGATCGCGCCGCGCCGGCTGCGAGCCTTCAGCCCGCCCTCGACCGGGCGGGGGCGCGACGGCGGCGGGTACCAGCCGCTCACTCGACCACCGCCTCGGCGCGCAGCGCGACCAGCTCCCGCAGCTCGCCGGTCGACAGCTCGGTGAGCCACGCCTCCCCGGTGCCGACTATGCGGGCGGCCAGCCCCCGTTTCTCCTCGATCATCCGGTCGATGCGCTCCTCCAGCGTGCCCACGCAGATCAGCTTGCGAACCTGCACGTCGCGGCGCTGGCCGATCCGGAATGCCCGGTCGGTGGCCTGGTCCTCAACCGCCGGGTTCCACCAGCGGTCGAAGTGGACGACGTGGTTGGCAGCGGTGAGGTTCAGCCCAGTCCCGCCCGCCTTGAGCGACAGCAGGAACAGCGCCGGCCCGCCGTCACCCTGGAACCGCGCGACCAGCTGGTCGCGGGCCTTCTTCGGGGTGCCGCCGTGCAGGTACAGGACCTCCCGGTCCAAGCGGGCGGTCAGATGGCGCTGCAGCTGCTGCCCGAACTCGGCGAACTGGGTGAACACCAGCGCCTTGTCGCCGGCCGTGAGCGCCTCCTCCAGCAGCTCCTCCAGCCGCTCCAGCTTGCCCGAGCGCCCACCCAGGCCGGAGGCGTCGGCCAGCAGTTGGGCCGGATGGTTGCAGACCTGCTTGAGCTTCAGCATCGTCGCCAGCACCAGGCCCCTGCGCTCGATGCCCTCGCTCTGCTCCACCCTGGCCAGCATGTCGTCCACGACCGCCTGGTAGAGCGTGGCCTGCTCGCGGGTCAGGTTGCAGTACACCTTCATCTCCAGCTTGGCTGGCAGGTCGGCGATGACCGAGCGGTCGGTCTTCACCCGGCGCAGCACGAACGGGCCGGTGAGACGCTTGAGCAGCGTGGCCGCGCCCTCGTCGTGGAAGCGCTCGACCGGGACCGCGAACCGGGCGCGGAACGCCCGCGCGGAGCCGAGCAGCCCAGGGTTGAGGAACTCCATGATCGACCAAAGCTCGGCCAGCCGGTTCTCCACCGGGGTGCCCGTCAGCGCCACCCTCTGGGGGGCGCGCAGAGACCGGACCGCTTGTGACTGTCTGGCCGCGCTGTTCTTCACGTTCTGCGCCTCGTCGAGCACGATTCGCGCCCAGGGGACCTCGGCCAGCGCATCGCGGTCGCGGGCGGCCAGGGCGTAGGTCGTGACAACCAGGTCGGCCTGCTCGGCGGTCTCCCTGAAGGCCGGCCCGGTCAGGCGCTCGGCCCCATGGTGGACGTGGACCGCCAGCCCGGGCGTGAACCGCTCGGCCTCCCGCTGCCAGTTGCCGACCACCGACATGGGACACACGAGCAGGGTCGGGCCGGGCCGCGCCCCCGCCGTACGCTCGGCCGCCAGCAGCGCAAGGGTGGTGGGGGTCTTGCCCAGGCCCATGTCATCGGCCAGGCAGGCGCCAAGCCCGAGGTGGCCGAGGAAGCTGAGCCAGGCAAGGCCGCGCTCCTGGTAGGGGCGCAGGCGGCCGTGGAAGCCGGGCGGGGTCGCCATCGACTCCAGACGGCGGTCGGCGGCGGCCAGCAGGTCGCGGACCCAACCCTGGGCGTCGACCGCCACCACGGGGAGACCTGCCCCGGTGGCCTCGAGCCCGAGCGCGGTCTGCAGCAGCTCGGCGGCACTCATCTCACCGGTGCCATCCGGGCGGGCTGGGGCCTGCCGCTCAAGAAAGCCGAGCGCGCGGTCCAGCTCCTCCGGATCCAGCTCCACCCATCGGCCGCGGACCCGCACCAGCGGCAGCTTGAGCCGGGCGAGCTCGCGCAGCTCCTCGGCCGGCAGGGGGTCGTCGCCGAGGGCGAGCTGCCACCGGTAGTCGACCAGGCTCTCGAGCCCCATCCCGCCGGGAGCAGCCGTGGCCGAGCCCGCCTCTGCGGGTCGGGCGGTCAGCTTGAGCCCGAGGCGGGCCGAACGCGACCGCCACCACGACGGGGTCAGCACGCCGAAGCCGGCCTGGGCGAGCAGCGAGGCGGCTTCCCGCAGGAAGCGGTACGCGCCCTCGGTGTCGAGGTCGAGCGCGACCGGCTGGCGCTCGGCGAGCGCCCGCTCCAGCTCCGGGTACAGCCGGGTCGCCCGGCCCAGGTCGGCCAGCAGGCGCTCCTGCGGATGCTCGACCCGGCCGCTGGCCAGGGCAAGACCGCTACCCGCGCGCCACACCTCGGCCGCCGGGACCAGCAGGCTGGGGTCATCGGCGCGTTGGAGCAGCAGCTCCAGCCGCCAGACCACATCGGATGGCGCCCGCTCCGGTTGGCGACCGTCGCCGGGTGGTGGGACCAGTCGGAAGCAGGTGCGTACGCCCCCGGCGGCGGGCAGCCCGGAGCGTCGCCACTCCTCGAGCGCCCGCGCCAGCTCGGCCAGCTCGGCTGGGCCGGCGTCGACCACCGGGGTGGCCGCGGTGAGCGCGCCCAGCCAGGCCGTCGTACCCGGGAGCCGGGCCGGGCGCCGTCCCGGCTTGCTCGGGAGGAGGGAGCGACCCGCCAACGCCTCCCGGACGACTGCATCGGTCAGCGCCTCGAGGGCCGCCCCGAGTACCACCTGCGGGGGGCAGCCCTCCATCTCGGGGCCCTCCGCCGCCGACCCGCTGGTGGTCCGCTCGGCCCGGCAGATCGGGGGCATCGCGCGGGCCAACAGGGCCAGCTGCCCGGCGTCGGTGGGTGCGGGCAGTGGCCGCCAGCGGGCGGCTAGATGGCCGCCCTCCTCGACCAGCGCGGGCAGGACCCGCCCGGCCGCGGCCAGTTCGCAGGCCAGCTTGGCCACCTCAGCCAGGTACCGCAGGGAGGCACCCGGCCTGAACGCCTCGGGTTGGGCCAGCAGCAGGTCGACGGCCGCACCTGGGGCAATGGCGAGGGCGGGGACCTGCCAGGGGGCGAGCCCGGCCGGAGACTCGGGTGCCAGCGCCTGCCCGCGCACCAGCTCAGGGGACGCGAGCGGCCCGTGCCGGCCGCTCGGGAGCAGCAGCGTGAGCTCGACGTCAACGGCCGCGCCTTCGGGCAAGTCGTCGCCGAGCAGCTCGCGCAGCCCCGGCGTCGGGCAGGCGAACGGGTGCAGGCGGGGCTGCGGCACCCTAGCGGGGCGACCCCGCCTTGGTGGGGCGGTGGCCGGCAGCGCCGGGTCCTCCGCCCACAGGCACAGCCGGCCGGAGGCCGACCACAGCGCGTGAACAGCAAGCACCGGACCGCGGATCAGACCCGCAAGGCGGGCTTGAGGGCATGCATGGCCAGCCACGCCCGGGCCCGCCCGCGCCGGCGGTCGCCGGAGAAGACATGCCAGCGGGTCAGCTCATCGGCTTCGCGATCCAGAACGTCCTTGAAGCGGCGAAAGGCGCCGCGCCCATCCAGCGCGACCTCCAGACGGTCGGCCAGCACCGGGTCGGTCGCGGTGGCGGCGAAGTCGACCATGTCCCGGTAGGCGACCCCCGAGCCGACACCGTCGATCCACAGCCAGCGGTCGGGATCCTCGAAGTCGGCCGGCTCAGCCTCGCCAAGCCCGAGACCTTCGCCGCCGTCGAGGCCCTCCACCTCGGCCGACCAGATCTCCCCAGTCTCAACATCCAGCCGGGCGCCGCCGTCGACCGGGCTGCTCTCCAGCCAGCTCGACAGCTCGTCCAGCTCCACCGGGACCGGCCGGCGCATGAGCACCGCACCCCCGAGGGCCGCCGCCAGCTCGTCGGCCAGCTCCTCGTCGCCCTCGGCCATGCGCTCGCGCAGGGCATCCAGGCAGCCGCCGGCCAGCTCCCGGGCGCCTCTCGCCTGCTGCCGCAGCGCCACCAGCAGCCCATCGCCGGCCAGCTGCAGCACCGACTCAAGCGGCCGCTCGCGGAGCGCTGCGATCACGGCCTGGCCGTCACCCCGATAGACCGCGCCACGCAGTTCCTGCACCGCCGCCTTGTCCCAGGCGTTCGCCTGCCCCACTGTCCACCACCGAAGTCGCTCCCACCTTGCAGGTGGAGGCTACCGCCCGCTCCCTCCGGCGCCATCCGCCCTTCCAGTGCGGTGACGCCGACCTCGTCGGCTTAGTCCTGGGTCGCTGAGGCCTTGACCTGTTCGGCGCTGTCCGCGTCGACCTTCTCCTTGGTGACCTTGGTGGCGTTGGAGAGCGCCCGGTCGATGTCGTCCTCCCAACGCTCCTCGAAGATGGCCACGATGCCGGAGCTGTTGGGCGGCAGCGTGTCCTCCACGTCGGCCTTGATCTCCTCTTTGCGGGCGTGCGACACCAGGGCACCGGCGCCCGCTCCGATACCCGCTCCGACCGCCGCGCTGGCAAGCAACGCCGGCGGGAAGATCAGTCCGATGACCGCCCCCCCAACCGCCCCCCAGGTGGCGCCCTTGCGGGTCTCGTGGAAGTCGTCGTCGACGTGGATCTTCCCGTCGTCGCGGCGGCTGACCAGGATGAGCCCGTCGACTTTGATCAGATCGTCCTTGGCGAGCTGCTTGATGCCGTCCCAATCGGATCGGGCGGCGTCCGGATCGCCGTACGCTGCGATGTAGAGATCGACTGGCGCGTCGCTAGCTGATGCCATGGTGCTCTCCTTCCCGAGGCGACCAGCAAACGACTGGTCACCCAAGCCCGCGGACCCCTCGAGAAGCTACGCCGCCGCTCTCGCCCGCGCGTCACCCGATCTGGGTGAACATCGAGCCCAAGGGTGGATGGGTGGGTACCGGCCTCCTGGTCCAGCAGCTCGTCGACTGCCGCATCCACCGCCTCATGAAGCGGCTGGGCGGTGTAGCCGACGAGCTTCACATCCGACTGCGCTTGGAGCAGCGCTGGGTAGCCGAACGGGCGTCGTGGACACCTATGTAGAGACGATAATCAGAGCGGAGAGCACCAGAGATCCCACATTGGCGATGATGGTAATCGTAAGCGGCCACCGCGGCTGCGGAGCCTCCCTGTGACGGTCCAGGAGGCGCCAGACGTGCGCATGTTGGAGATAGCCGACCACCACGAGCGCGGCGCCACTCAGGACGATGAGGACTCCGACGGCGCTGTAGAGGTTCTTGTTCTCGAGGCGGGTCGCGTCGGGCTGCACGATCAGGGCGACCTTCGCGACGACGAATCCGAGGCCGAATAGGGCGATCCCGGTCCGAAGCCACGCCAGGAAGGTGCGGTCGTTCGCCAGCTCGCTATCCATCGGCGAAGTAGATCACGGCTGCGCCCACAACTTCGATGCGCGACGCCCGTTTCGTTCGCCTCCCACGCGGGGCATCCGAAGGTGGGCCACCCCTATCTGATGGGGTGAAGGAGCTGGAGTTGACCCGGTCTGGTCTGGCGGACACCTTGCAGTGACAAGCCATGGCTCCGGCATCAGCTTGCCCGCGGGGTGAGGCCTGTGTTGGGGGACCACCGTCCTCGTGGCCAAGCCGCCGGAGGCGGCGCGGCAGCCTTAGCTTGTGATTTAACCTTCGGGCGTGCTGGGGCTGGCCGGCGATCGAGGTCGGCGGGCACGGGGCGGGCTGGGCCGGTCAGGCGGCTTCCGTCGCCTCTACCAGAGCGCGACCCGTCGTGCTCGTGCCGACCTTGCGGATCTGCAACTTCGCGGGCCACATGATCTGCGGCACAGCTTCTCCACCTGGCTGGAGCAGGAGGGCATCCCGGCCCGGGTGATCGATGAGCTGATGGGCCACCAGCGCAGCCGCCGTGGAGAGCTGGAGGGTGGCAGTCGCATCGGCGCCCACTACCGGCACACCACCCCGGAGATGGCCGCCCGGGTGGTCCAGGCGCTGGACACGCGACTTACCCTCGCCCTCCGCGTCGCCGAGGAGCTCACTCCAGCCGACCTGGACATGAGAGGGCGGGTGTTCTAGCAGGGGTAGCTGCTCACCTACCTCGGCGGCATGGGGCCCTAATCGTTCGGTGACTCCCAGGCGGTGCGGGTCCAGCCACGGCGACCCGGTTCGGGCATGGGAAGCGAGATCTTCTGGCAAATCTTCTGGCAAACGGCCTGACGGGTCGAGTCTGGGAGGCGTTTTGGCTGGTGGGCGTGACAGGTTTCGAACCTGTGGCCTCTGCCGTGTGAAGCGAGTGCGGCCCCCCCACGCTGCTCTGTCACACCCTGTCCCACACCACATCGCCGCAGCTCATCGGCCTTGGCAAAGGGGGGCAACACGGTGCCGCGCAGAGCATCGCGAGGGTGGCGTGCTGACAGATTGCTGACAGGGAGAGTCGCCGTTCCATACGAAAGCATCAACCGGAAACTAGACAGAGTCGCCTTTCCTGTCTCTGGCGCCATCGCAACCCTGAGCATGGTGGGGCATCGGAGCGGGGCGACAGGACTGACGGGTGGCGGCTCACGCCAGGTTCGGAGGCCACATTGCTGTGCGTCCCCTGTGCGGAAGGCTGGAGCCGCCTGAGCCGATCTGGCGGCACGGCTTTGGGTCGTTCTCTGCTGTCGAGCAGGATCCCGTGGACGCCCGGGGCGGCCTGCAGCACGGCCGCCACTAGGTGCCGATCCCACCGGCGATGTCGGCGGAGGGATGCTGGGACGGCCCCGGATGGCCGCAGCCGTCCCAGAGGCTTCCGCCGGCTTTATGGGTCGTCGCGGTCGAGGATGGCCCGCTGCCTTGTCGCCCCGGCGAGTTCGTAGCGGCCGTCGCCGGGCCGGCCGAGCTCGGCCCGGGCCGTCCGGGGACGTCCGGTGAGCCACGCCTCGGCGGCGTCGAGGGTCGTGGCGTAGCCGACCGCCTCGTCGAAGACGCCGTCCAATGCGAAATCCTGCTCCTCGGCGACCATGCGGAGCAGCTCGGTGCGGGCGTCGTCGGCCCGCGAGATGGCGACCGCGTTGGGTGTGACGCTCGGGC
>Ga0222622_10000614_pt1 | contig 13547 bp, 7 predicted proteins | sample PLM2_5_b1metaG_FD_177335 | JGI IMG/M metagenome (GOLD analysis project Ga0222622, IMG submission 177335) | Groundwater sediment microbial communities from an aquifer in East River, Colorado, USA - PLM2_5_b1 | ecosystem: Environmental > Terrestrial > Soil > Riparian zone | place: USA: East River... | reverse complement strand
AGCGGCCGAATCTTGTTTTTGGCAGGAGCAAATCATCGCAAAAGAGATGAGCATCAAGAGGACAAAAAGTTTTTTCATATCAGGAGTAAACTGTAATTGGTTTCCGTAATTGGGAGAAAGAAAACGGAAGGCCAACGGCTAGTCAAACGAAACTTAACGCGCCTGCGGTGTTGGCGAAGCTGCCAGCCTCACCGCGACCGTCTCCACGTGGCCACGGCGAAAACGCTGGACATTGGCGAAGATGACCAATAAGGCCAATGCTCCAATGATGACGAGCATCACTGCAAGAGCGTTCTTTGGGACCCGGGAGGATCGAAGCCTTTCGGCAGACGGGTGTGGTGAATTCACGCTGTAGTATCGGCGCCGGTTTCACCCGCGCAACGCAGGGATGCTGGCTCCTGGAATTCTGAATCGGCTCCACCAGGCCTGTGGGAATTCATTTGAACCTTACGTGCGAAAAAATCTGGCGCCCTGGCTCTGGATGTACAAGCATTGGCGCTACCTGCCCACAAGACCGGACCGGCCCGATCCTTTCTACGCCTATTTTCCGACCGTTCCAAGACGTGCTTCAACAGGACAAAGCGCTCGAACCAAAAACAAAAAGCCGCCACGCTGATAAAACGTGACGGCTCTTTATTGTTGTAGCCGAGATCGTGATCTCGGTCCGCGGTCAACGACCGCGACTACAGAATCTACGGTTTGTTCACGACTACTTGCGGCGCGGGTTTGTTCACTTCAAGCTGGGCGCTCACTTTCTGGATTTGCGCGGCCTGCTCTTTGAGCTGGGCCGTCAAGACTTCCATTCCTTTCGCTTGCTGCGCGACCGTTGCCTTTAATTCCGTAATGGTTGCTTGCTGCCCCTCGACTTTTTTGTGCTCTTTCAGGAACTCGTTGAGCAACATCACGTTCACGTCTTCGTAGCGCACGCTCAAGGGTTTTCCTTCTTTGTCGGGTATCACCAACTCGGGGCTTACCTCGGCCACATCCTCGGCGATTAAACCAAAGCGCGGCGTGTCTGTCTTGTCGCTATTGTACTGGAAGGTTACTGGCTTGAGAGCCAGAACGGCGTCGCTGGCCTTGTCCATTGGTTTAATGTCGTGCTTGAAGCGTCGAGACGACACCACCGTGCCCAACTTGTTGTCGCTGCCGATGCGCACAGCCATGTCGGCGGGCCCAAACGACTGGTTGTAGATGCCGCCGATATTACAGCTTGAAGCCAGCGCCACAGTCGAGAGGCCGTTGCCGATCTGAACGGTGCCAAACCCTATTATCGACAATACGGAGATGCCCTGGGTCCCCAAGCCGGTGCCGAGGAGGACGGCCTCGACCCCGGGGGCGCTACCGACTATAATGCCGTTACTCGGCAAGTTGTCGCCGATGCGGATGTTGTTGTCCTCACCGGCAACCCCCGCAACGCCGCTGCCGATACAGATATTGCCACTTTCGGCTGCGGTATAGTTTGAACCGGCTCCCCCCCCAACCGCGGTGTTACCAGAGCCGCTAACGTTGAAAAACATTGCATCGTCACCGATCGCTACGTTGCCACTGCCGGTATCGTTACTAATCAGCGCATTAACACCCATGGCTTGGTTAAAACTACCAGTAGTGTTGGAGAAGAGCGCTTGACGTCCCACGGCGTTATTTGAAACGGCAATGGGGAAACCGCCAGCACCATTCTGAGTGTTGAGCGCGAAAGCACCAACGGCGGTGTTGCTGTCGCCATCAACGTTATTCTGGAGCGCCCCAGTGCCAACTGCCGTATTGGCGTTCGCAAAATTGCTGGCGGTTATGTCATTAGTCAAGAGCGCGCTCTCACCGACGGCAGTGTTATTAGAAGCATTAGTGTTAAAGAGGAGCGCGAAAAAGCCAGTTGCCGTGTTGTTGGTGGCCGTGTTGGCTCCGCCGAAGTCATTATTGGCGAGCGCGCCGAGACCCACGGCGGTGTTTCTGGGCGCCTCCTCGTTCGCGAAGAGCGCTCCGTCGCCAACTGCCGTGTTGCCGAAGGCATTGCCGATCGTTCCGGAGAAGCCATTATTCCTGAGCGCGCCGCTACCCACGGCAGTGTTTCCAAAGCCTTCAACGTTAATGCGGAGCGCCTCAAAGCCAACTCCCGTGTTGTTGCTGGCATTGTTGTTTCCGAAGAAGTCATTATCCTGGAGCGCGAAGGACCCCACGGCGGTATTTTGAGCGGCATTAACGTTCTCCTCGAGCGCGTCGTACCCCACGGCGGTGTTGTTGCTGGCAGACCCGCCTCCGAATAAGTCATTATTCTCGAGCGCCTCACTACCCACGGCGGTGTTGAAAAAGCCATCGATGTTAGACTGCATCGCAAACCAGCCAACTGCCGTGTTGTCGGTGGCAAGGCCATTTGCGGAGACGTCATTATTGAAGAGCGCTCGATCACCAATGCCAGTGTTAAAAGTGCCGAGCTGATTTTGGAATAGCGCGAACGCTCCATTGGCCGTATTTCCAAAGGCACCGAGGTTGATCAACAGCGCTCCCGCGCCAGTGGCGGTATTTTCATCCCCGGTGTTGATGGCCAGCGTTCCAGCGCCAACACCGGTGTTCCAGAAGGCGGAACCGCTAAAAAAGAGCGATCGCCAACCAATTGCTGTGTTTCCAAGACCGGTAAACGGCTGGTTGCCATCAAGAGCCATACACCCTTCCGCTGTCGCGAAATTGATATAGCACCCGTCCGGATTCGCCCCGTCTGTCTCCGGAGGTAAAGTCCCTGCTTGTAAAAACGCAAAGCAGGCAAGAACGGACAGGGCCGTTGTGAATATTGTGAGGCAGCTGCGATTTTTCATGAGCTTAATTTTCCTTTTCTTTTATTGTTTTGGCCTTCTCTGATTTCTCCGTTGAGAACTCGTTTCCGGCCCTTCATTGTATATTTTGGTTTTGCCTAACCCTAGGGAAAAACCGGCCCGAAAGTCCTTTTGCCAGAAATGCCGATGGGGTGTCAAGAGGGAAAGTTAAACTTTTTTGGGGGCGGAAGGAGGCAGAGGCACGCGCGATCACACGGATGGCGGCATCGACTCCGAGGTCTCGGCCCCCGGAAAAAGCGAAGGACTAACGGAGAAATACCTGACTCTAGGATCCCGTCCGCTTGCAAAACTCTTTTCCTGTTTTCCTGATTAGCCTAGTTTCCTGTCGTGCAGAAAATGATGAAGGCCGTTGTGAAGGCTAAAGCCGAGCCCGGTCTCTGGCTTGAGCAAGTTCGGGTTCCAAAAGTTGGCGGCGACGATGTGCTTATCCGGGTTTTGAAAGCATCGAAGTGGCTTCCTACTCCGTCCAATTTTCCACGCTAAACACCGCTGTTTCCTTCGCGAAGTCGGCGCGCGTTCGGAAGATGACCTTTGCTTCATCGGCGAGGGATAACTTCGCAGCGACGTTGGCCGTGGGGCCGATCGTGTTCACTCGAACCACTTGATCGGTCTTATGGTCACCATCTTCGCTCAGCGCGCTGACGAATCCGCCGACGTTGCTGTCCTTCCGGTCCACGCGCTGGAACTCGACGCTTACCTTGTAATCGGCGGCCGGCAGCGTGATCGCGTAATAGACATCACGTCTTTGTGTTTCCGTGCCATCGAGGACAGGAGTGGTCACTGGCGCGCCGAGCTTGATCGGAGCGACCACGGGAGGTTTGACGAAGAAAAGTCCACCGAGTTGATCGCTGTCGCGGAAAACGCCGAGATGATAATCGGAAATGGTAAAGTCATTGGCGTACCGCAGGACGCCTTTGATCGACTCGGGCGCCTCGATCTGAAAGACACTTCTATGGCGATGATCGAGTGCGTTCATAATGCCGATCTTTTGGCCCTCTTTGCCCTCCGCTGTCATCATGTAGAGGTTGCCGCCGATGTTTGAATCCTTTTCGTCCGCGCGTTTTAGGTCGAGGACGAACTTGTATTTGCCTGGCGGCAGATCGAGCAGCCAGTAGTGATACTTGCCGGTCTTCTCGGAGTCCCCGAGCCGTCCCTTTACGACCTCGCCTAAATTAAGGGCGATCGGAGAATTCGGGTCGGTGCTCGGATTTTTGCCGGAAATCGGGGTGTCCGCCACGGTGTCGGCCTGCACAGTGGACGCCGCGGTTATCGCGGTCGGTGCTTTGAGGGCCCCGAGAACGACATAGCTTTTCGTGCTCGTGATTCCGCTGTAACGCAATTGCACGCGGTGCTCTGCCCCATCGGCGGGCAGATTCGAGATGTAACCAATGGTGTATTGTCCGGCGAGCTGCTTGCCGATGCTGTCATAAAGCCGCTTCAGTTCGCTCGGATCGACGGCATTCAAGTAAAGCGCCCCGGTTTCGCTCGCGACTTTTTTCAAAGCCACCTCGTCAAGCTCAGTCCCCAATCCGATGGCGTAGATGGGAACGTTCACCTGCCGAGCGAGTGCGAGCACATCGGTGACGGTTTTCTTGCTCAAGGGTTTCCCCGTGCCGTCGTCATCGACGCCATCGCTAAGCAGCACGATTGCTTTGCGACCTGGCACATCGCGGAGCGATTCCACCGAAGTGTACAGCGCGTCGAAAAGGGCGGTGTCACCGCGCGCCGTCGTCGCATCAATCGCCGCCTCGGCCGCCGCGCGGTCGGCGCTGAGCGGCTGAACCGTTTTCACATCGCGCGCAAAACGAATCACCTGCGCCTTGTCCTGCGATTGCAATGTCTTCAAGAAACTTTTGGCCGCTGACTGCGCATCAGCGAGTCGCTTTTTCATCGAGCCGCTCGTATCCATGGTGAGCACAACCGAAAGCGGGGTGAGCTTTGGCGTCACGGTGATCGGCTCTTGATCGACCTCATCTTCGCGCACGCGAAAATCGCCCGCGCTCAGGTCAGGCACCGGCTCGCCATCTTTGAGCACGGTGGCGAAAATTGAGACCTTCGGGAATTGCGAACTATCGATCTGATTAATCTGGACCTGTGCGCCTGCGGCTTTTTCCTGGCCGGTCACCCGGCGTGAGGGTTCTTCTTGCGCAGGAAGGACGCCGTGAAGCGCAAGCGCGACGAGAATGAAGATAGACCGCCAACGGCGAATGGTAATAGGCGGCCTGCCTTCGCTTGGGTTCGGCGTTGCGGCAAAGTGAGAAGTGATTAGTGGATTCATAGGTATCATTGTTGTTTTAGTTGCATTGTTTTGGCCTCGACGCCCAAGCAATCGCTACTTCCTTAAGGGCATACGCCGGGGTCGGCGGTGTTGTGGTGCAGGTTGTTGCTCGACCCGTTGTCAATGATGACGAGTTGAGTGCTGTTGTGATGCACGTCGTTGCCGGTGCCGAAGACCGAGATCGATGTGGCGACGTTGTGATGGATGCTGTTGTCGTTGGATGATCCACCCAGCGCGATCGAGGCAGTGGAAGTCACGCTGCAGGCGGTGTTGTGATGGATCGAGTTGTCGTGGCTGCCGGGGAATGGCGGCGCTTCGCAAGTATCCACGTTAACGCCGGCTTCCGTCTGCCCGGTCAGCGAATTGTGAGCGACCGTGCTGCCAAAGCTCACACAGCCCAGATTGACGCCGATGCGACCACCGGTAACAACGTTGCGATCAAGCGTTAGGTCCGTATCACCCTCTATAGCCACATTCACGCCGATATCACCGTCGGCAAAGCCGTCAGGCACGATGGTGAAGCCGTCGAGCGTCAGGCCCGGCGCGGTAACCTGGAACACGTAGAAGCTCACGGCAGCCTCTACCATGGTAACAGATGCACCACCGGTCGAGCTGATCGTCAGGTCGGTTGTGCCGACGTAGACGTTCTCGGTGTACGTCCCGGGGCAGACCTTGATGACGTCGCCCGAGCTCGACGCGTCGATCGCGTCCTGGATCGTGGAGTAACCGGCGTCGTCGCAACTTGCGCCCGGGGGCGTATAGCTGGAGGCATCGTCGTTTACCCAGCGGATCGTAGGCGTGGCGAACACGTCCTCCCCAAGCAGGAGACTGGCGGCCACCACTGTTGCCAATGCCAAGCGCATGGAGTTATTGATAGAAATCTGCCTTTTTCGGAGAATTTTTGTTTTCATAGATGTTGGTTTTACCTATTCCTTCGGAAAATTTTGGGCGACGTGGCAAAAAAATTTAGAATCGCTCTTTTGATCACGGATGACGCGGATGTCACGGCTTCCGGAGCAAAACGCTAAGGATCCGGCTGGGATCATCCGCGTTCGCTAAAACTACGGCGGACAAGCCGATCCCGGCTACAGGTCAACACGAATTCACACGAATTAAGAAGATGAAAACCATGTCAAAGAAATTGGTGTTCATTTGTGTCTATTCGTGGTTAACGCTTGGTAAGTCATCTTCCTACCCCATGTTATCCGCGCAATCCGTGCTCAGATTCAGTTCGGTGCAAGGGAGGTGGCCGGCCGCTGAAGCTACGGCGTGGTTAGCAAATGAACAGACTACCTTGGGGCAAGGGAATTAACGATCTTTTCGAAGCGCGGATCGTCGCGCAGCGGGTCCCAGAAGGGCAACAACTTTAATGAGCCGTAGTTAAGCGCCTGCGATGGAGTTGGAGCGCGGGCTCCGAGTTCCAGTTGCTGCAAGGCAAGGCCCTTCTCGTCTGCCCAGGCAGCGATGATCGCGAAATAGACGAGCATCCTCGTTCCATTGATGGAATCTTTTTCCACGGGAAGAAGCTCGATGGCGCGCCGTCCCTCCTTCAAGGCCGCTTCCTTGCCTCCCAAAGCGGCGTCGATCAAGCCAAGCACGCAAAGGGCGGGTCCGTAATCTGGCTGCGCTTGCACGATCTTCTCCTGCTCAGCGCGAGCTTTGCTGAAAGCGGCCCGCGCCTTCGCTTCATCTTTCATTACCCGCGGCAGTAATCCCTCACCAAAGCTGCGGCTCAGAATAACAGCGGCGTCGACCCACCATGGACTATCGCCCAGCGCCACCAGAGCCCGCTCCGCGGCGACGCGATCATGTTCAGCCAGCGCGCAAACAAACCAGCTATCAGCGACTTCGGAGATTGCGCCCGGATCCCCGGCGAGGATGGAGTCGATCGCCTGGTGCAAGGGCTTGGTGTCAGCCTTCCAGTAAAAGTCGACCAGGGCGCGGTTAACTTTGGTGGCAGCGTCCTCCGGAATAATGGTCAGCGCGCGATCCAGAATGGCCGCCTCCTCTGGATAGCGGCGCAGGAATTGATAGCTGAGCGCGATCTGTTGCATGATGAAGTAATTGCGCGGATCAAGTTCGAGTGCCTTTTCCAGATTGCGCAGACCTTCTTCCTGTTGGCCGCGGCGACGCAAAATGTAGCCGGTCAGTTCGAAGAGGCGCGGATGATTAGGTAAGCTTTGCCGCGCATTTTCCAATTCAGCCAGTGCACCAGCGTAGTCGCGGGGGCCGTAATAGAGATAGTTCGCACGTGCCAGATGTGTTTCTCCGGCATCGGGTCGCAGCCGGATTGCGGCTTGAAGTGCGGCTTCGGCGGAGACCAACCGGCTGGCAGTGTGATCGAAGCCCAGTGAATAAAGTCGTCCGTGAACGAAGGCCAGCTGGTAGTAAGCCTCGAAAAAGGCGGGGTCGCGTGTTACTGCCTGGTTAAGAAGCTCAACTGCCTGCCGCAGGTTTTGTTCACCAGTGGGGATTAAAGATGTCGTGAGAAGTAGAGTCTTGGCCCGGGTGTAGAGGTCGAAGGCCGCCAGGTCGGCGGTGGGGGGTTTTTCAATCGCCGCCTTCTCGTTAGGCGAGAGCCTGGCTTGCAGTTGATCGGCAATGGCTTTGGCAATCTCGCTTTGGATGGCAAAGACATCGGCCAGGTCGCGATCATAGGTCTGCGCCCAAAGATGCGCATCGCTCCGCGCATCGATCAGCTTCGCGTTCACCCGCACCCGATTGGCTGCGCGCTGTACGCTGCCCTCTAATAAATGCGCGACGCCGAGTTGCTGGCCAATCTTGCGCAAATTCCGCGCGACTCCGCTCTTGTATTGCATCACCGAAGCGCGGCTGATCACTTTCAGATCTCCAACCCTGGCCAGATTGGTTAGAATTTCGTCCTGCACGCCATCGGCGAAAAAGGCGTTCTCTTCTTCCTTGCTCAGGTTGCTGAACGGAAGCACCGCAATGCTTTTCTCCGGCGCCGGATGCGAAGCTAAATTTTGGGTCCACAGTGAACGAAAAACGAAAAATGGAGTCACGCCCAAAAGCAGGATGAAGGCGGCTGCGAGAGCGACGCGGATCCGTCGCACGCCGCTTGCTTGTATGGAGCAACGTCGTAGTCGCGCTGCTAAGTTGTGCGCGCCCGGCCGCGCCGCTGGTTCAACTGCGAGCATGGATCGAAGGAGGGACCTCAGGCGCGAGGGAACGTGCGCGGCTTTGAGTTCGTCGATTGGAAGTGTATTCGCCCGTTGTGCGGAGTGAATCTCCTCCACGGTGTGGCCGCCAAATGGAGTTTTTCCTGTCAGCGCGAACCACAATGTCACGCCTAACGAGTAGATGTCGGAGCGCACGTCGAGGATGGAGTTATCAAATTGTTCCGGGCTGGCGAATGCCGGCGTGCCGACGAAGCCGTCGTGAGTGAGCCGCATCGGATCAAAGGGCGCATTGAGGACTTTGGCCAAGCCGAAGTCGATTATTTTTACGGTGGGTTCTTCATTGTCTTGATCGACGCCCACCGTTTCGTCATCGGGCGAGACGAGCATCAGGTTAGCTGGCTTTAAATCGCGGTGGATCACGCCGCGCTTTTCCGCCGCAATTAATGCAGCAGCGACTTGCTGCGCGATATCGATCGCAGTGCGGACATCGAGCGGCCCCACGCGGTGAACGCGTTGCTCGAGCGTTTCGCCCTCGATCAATTCCATCGCGTAAAAGCATTGGCCTGTCTCCTCGCGAATTCCGAATTGGAACACGGTAGCGATATGGTCGTGTCGCAGCGCTGCAGCAGCGCGGGCTTCGCGCATGAAACGTTCACGGGCCTCCGCGCTTCGCGCGGCCTTGCCGGCGTTAACGATCTTCAACGCGACGTTACGTTGGAGAGATGTGTCAATGGCGCGATAGGTCACGCCCATCGCGCCGCGCCCAAGCTCGTAAAGACTTCCCTCGGGGTGGCGCTCGATTTCATAAACTCCGAAGCGCTCTTCACCCTCGATGGGTTTCGATGTCGATTCACCCAACGCGGCCTGGGATACCTCATCTTCACCGCCGATACCAACCCGCAACAAACAAATCATGCAGCCGAGTCCGCCACCAGATGTTTCCTCTAGGTCACGACCGCAACCCGGACAGATGGAAATTTCTGGCGCACTCGGTTGCATTTGCTGACTCTCTTTCTTGATCCTATTCCTGCCTATAATTCGCTTCGGTTACGTGCTGCCCAAGACGCGACACAAATATCGCAGTTCCTCATCGACTTCCGTGGCTTCGTCGACTGTGCCGCGGACTTCTTCACGCAAAATTGTCCGGTAACGCGCGCGCAATCGCGCTACATCGCTGCGCAGCGTAGTGACTGGTCGATGCGATCGCCGCGCCGTATCTTCGTATGGGATTGCCGATTCGTCCGGCGCCGCGAGATACGGCAGCACGTAGCCAAGAATTTCCGCTTTCCCGGCGAGCGCGCACTCTTGCGTAAGACGACTCAGCGCTTGCTGCAAAAGGGATGAGGCCCACTCGCGGTCATAAAATTCGTTGGCTTGCCATTTCGCTGCTCGACTGATTTGCGTCTCCGCTTCGGCGATTGCTCTGTCGTCCAATTCCTCGAGAATCATTCCACCGCCACGTTTGAAAGCCCGACCACGATCGCGAGCGTCGGCGACGAAATGTTTCAGCGCGCCGAGAAGGAAAGAACGAAATCGCCCTTTCTCCTGATTTGCGCGCGCATAGGCGCGAGTTTCGATCAGGTCCGCAAAAAACCCCTGGGTCAAATCCTGCGCATCGTCACGGCCGTATCCTTGTTTGCGTAAGAAGGAGTACAATGGGCGCCAGTAAATTTGGCAGAGTTCAGACAGCGCACCACGTGCCTGAGCAGATTCCGTGGCCGAATCGCCCGCTCTGAGTACCATCGTCCAACGAGTTGAGGCGAACGATTCATCGCTCCCGTGTGCTTCCCGAAGCGGAGCAGACGTTTTCACTCCGTTAACAGAATAATCCCAAGGGTATTCTCGTGGCAAGACATTGTATCCGGATCTGCGATTCCGTACTGGAGCATTGCTCGCGGGAGCACAGATTGAATTTTGAACTCCTTTCTGAGGAATCTGTGTGAATCTGCGAAATCTGTGGGTAATCTCTTGTCGTGCAGAAAATGATGAAGGCCGTTGTGAAGGCCAAATCCGACCCCGGTCTTTGGCTCGAGGAAGTTCCGATTCCAAACGTTGCCGGCGACGACGTGCTCATCCGCGTGTTGAAAGCGTCGATCTGTGGCACTGACGTGCACATCTACAATTGGGACGCCTGGGCGCAGAAAACGATTCCTGTGCCGATGACGATTGGTCACGAGTTTGTCGGCGTTGTTGATGCTGTCGGCGATCACGTGAAAGGTTTTGCGCGCGGCGATTTCGTGGTGGGTGAGGGGCACATCACCTGTGGGCACTGTCGCAATTGTCTGGCCGGGCGCCGCCATCTTTGCCCAAACACACAGGGCGTGGGCGTGAATCGCCCCGGTGCGTGGGCTGAATTTGTGGCGATTCCGCAGGACAACTGCTGGCACGCAGATCCGTCAATCCCGCTCGAGGTGCTTTCCTGTTTCGATCCCTTAGGCAACGCTATTCACACTGCGCTCTCGTTCGATCTCGTCGGCGAAGACGTCCTCATCACCGGGGCGGGGCCGATCGGTTGCATGGCCATTCCGATTTGCAAACGAGCCGGGGCGCGGCACGTAGTGATCACGGACGTGAACCCGTATCGCCTCGACCTTGCACGGAAAATGGGAGTCGATCTCGCTTTGGATGTGCGGACTGAGAAAGTGACCGACGCGATGCGCAAGCTCGGGATGAAAGAAGGTTTTGACGTCGCCCTGGAAATGTCCGGCAACCCGAAAGCACTTGCCGACATTTTGCCGAACATGTTTCACGGCGGCAAAATAGCGCTATTAGGCATCATGCCGGGCAGCGCCGCCATCGATTGGAATACCGTAGTCTTTAGCGCGCTCACTATTAAAGGCATCTACGGCCGCGAAATGTATGAAACCTGGTACAAAATGACTGCAATGATCCAGAGCGGCCTCGATATCTCGCCGGTCATCACACACCGTTTCCCTTACACACAATTCAAGGAAGCGATCGAGCTGATGAAATCCGGTAACTCCGGCAAAATCGTGCTCGATTGGGGCGAGCGTTAAAACAACAACCGCGGATTACGCGGATGACATCATTCGATTCATGGCATTCCGAGCGAAAGCCTGCCCTGAGCGAAGTCGAATGGGTCGAGGAATGGAGCGAGCCGGGAGGCCGCGACATAGATGGGAAAGCCGAGAGGCCAAGTGAGCGGGAGCGAGCGAGTCAATCTCTGATCTGTGTCTTCGGCCTCCGCTGCTTGGCGAGTACCGTGTTATCTCAGCGACGCCGCTTCTTTTTCGCGGCCTTCCAGCTCGAGCACCATTCGCTTGATGTGCCTGTAGTTCTGGTGCGATTGGAGGAACTGCAAGCTTTCCTGTGGATCGCCCCATTTCAAGACTTCGATGCTCTCCTGACGCGCCCCCCAGGAATTCATCTCGCGCTGGTTCGGCATGTACAGATCGATCGTATTACGCCCGGAAAGCGCCCAGCCGTAATCTTCTACGCGGTAATTTTGCCCCGTTGAGAGCAAGCGAAAGACCGTTCCGGCTGGCCAGCGCGACCAGTCAGCCGCGGCGCTGCCGATCTGTGGCGGTCTGGACACCGCGACGGCGCGCTTCGCGGTGCGTGTTGTTCTCGTCGTGCGTTTTGTCGTGCGCGTCACCGTTCGGCCTTCTTCCATTGAGAACGGTTGCAGTTGTGGCGAATAGGAACCGGTCTCATCAACCGGAGTAGCGCGCGGAACTTCATACGCCAGTGTCGCACGTGCCACTGCTTCGGCTCGATGTACCGGCGGACCCGCCGCGTGCAGTTCTCCACCTAGCGCGTTACGATTGCTGTATTCGCGATGGTCGGATTCGGTGTGCGTGTACGCTGTAGTGCGCACATTTTGAAAATCCGTTTTCGTCAGTGGACTTTCGTATTGGGGAAGAGCGCGCTCGGTAGTTCCACAGGCGCTGAGGAGAAGAAGGGCGATGAATGCCGCGAGAACGGCTAAGGCGAGATTACGACGTTGGGCGTAGGTCAAGGTGGATCGCCAGCGAAGTTATTAACAGCTATTCACAATCGGCGCAAGACGAATTTTTTGGCTCCGGACAGGGCGTCGCTCATTGCTTCGTCATTCGACATTCGTGCTTCGTCATTTTAGTTATCGCTCATCTATGGTTGCAGAATTCGAAAATCAGCTTTCTCAAACACTCGAGGAAATTAAGTCGCAAGGTCTTTTCAAAACCGAGCGTGTCATCACCAGCCCGCAGGAGGCGCACATCTCTATTACTGGCGGCAAACGTGTCCTCAACATGTGCGCGAATAATTACCTTGGGCTCGCTGATCATCCTGCACTCGTCGCCGCCGCAAAGGAAGCGCTCGACACGCACGGGTTTGGAATGGCGAGCGTCCGTTTTATTTGCGGTACGCAGGACATTCACAAGGAGCTCGAGGCCGCGCTCACCAAATTCCTGAGAACAGAAGAGACAATCCTTTATCCATCTTGTTTCGACGCCAACGGCGGACTGTTCGAGACCCTGCTCACTGACAAAGACGCGGTGATCAGCGATGAACTGAATCACGCCAGTATCATCGACGGCATCCGGTTGTGCAAAGCTCAACGCTTTCGTTACAAGCACAACGACACGGCCGATCTCGAAGCGCAACTCCGCGCAGCGCAAGATGCCCGCTTCCGACTGATCGCCACCGATGGCTGTTTCTCGATGGACGGCACCATCGCGAATCTAGATGCGATTTGCGATCTCGCCGAAAAATACAACACCCTGACCATGATCGACGACGCGCATGCGACCGGCTTTCTCGGCAAGACTGGACGCGGCACGCATGAATACCGCGGCGTGATGGGCAGGATCGACATCATTACCGGCACGCTGGGCAAAGCGCTCGGCGGCGCCAGCGGTGGATTCACCAGCGCGCGCAAGGAGATTGTCGATCTGTTGCGGCAACGCTCGCGGCCATATTTGTTTTCCAACACCATTGCGCCACCAGTTGTCGCCGCCTCCTTGAAGGCGCTCGAACTTCTCAGCGCATCGACAGAATTGCGCGACAAGCTCGAAGAGAACACGAAATATTTTCGTGCCGCTTTGACCGAACGCGGCTTGACTATCAAACCAGGAGTGCATCCGATCGTCCCCATCATGATCGGTGACGCTGCGAAGTCGCAAAAGTTCGCCGCGCGCATGTTGGAGAAAGGCGTGTACGTGATTGGCTTTTTCTACCCGGTCGTACCGCATGGCACTGCGCGTGTTCGCACACAGGTGTCTGCTGCGCATTCCCGCGAAGACTTGGAATTCGCCGTGAACGCCTTCGCAGAAGTGAACGAAGAATTGAAATAACCGTCGCGTC
>Ga0222622_10000613_pt1 | contig 13554 bp, 13 predicted proteins | sample PLM2_5_b1metaG_FD_177335 | JGI IMG/M metagenome (GOLD analysis project Ga0222622, IMG submission 177335) | Groundwater sediment microbial communities from an aquifer in East River, Colorado, USA - PLM2_5_b1 | ecosystem: Environmental > Terrestrial > Soil > Riparian zone | place: USA: East... | reverse complement strand
GACGAGGCTCGTGCCGCCGGCAAGCAAAGCGACGATTACCGTAAACGCAGGACTCGGATGACCGATCACCTGAATTGCCAGCAACGCGCCACCGATTGGGCGAATAACGGTGTGCACGGCGTCCCAGGCCGAATCGAGCCACGGGACTTTGTCGGCCAAAAATTCGAGCAGATACAGAATGCCCGAGATGATGATTACGAGCGGATGTCCAAGAATCTCAAGCGACTGATATTGCGGCGCCAGTGTGATCCAATGGAAATGAATGGCCAGACCTGTCGCGAAGACGGTCAGGTAAAGGTTTACTCCGGCAAGGGCCGCCAATCCGAGTGCGACGCTAAGCAGATCTAGTTTCGGCACGGAGAAACATCCGCGCGAAGGAAGCAAATGTCACGCGTAGGCTGGAGCCCCGGATCTAAATGATGAATAACGAAGCAATGATGAAATCCCAATGACGAAGTGAGATCGGACACGCTCATGGCGCTGTCATGTTGAGCGAAGCGAAACATCTCTGTTTATCTCCGTTGCTGGATCCATCCAGATCTGATCTGAGATTCTTCGCTTCCGCTCAGAATGACATGCGATGGTTTAGTCATTCCTTCGACATTCGACATTCGACATTCGTCATTCATAGTCCGCCATGCTCGACATTCGTTTGATTCGAGAGAAAGCCGATTTTGTGCGTGCGCGGCTGGCCACGCGCGGCAGCGGTGACGAATCCAAAATCGACGAAGTGCTGCGCGTTGATGCGGAGCGACGAAAACTGGAAACCGCGCTGCAACAATTGAACGCCGATCGCAAAAGATTGAGCAAAGAGATCGGAGGCAAGAAATCGCGCGGGGAAACAACGGACGAGGTGGAGCAGCACGTGCGGCAAATCGGTGAGCAGATCGCCGAACTGAATGCGCGGGCAACCGCTGCTGAAGATGAGCAGAACAATTTGCTTCTTCAAATCGCGAACTTGCCGCATGAGAGCGTTCCAACTGGCAAAGACCCAGGCGCAAATCGAGTCGTCCGCGGTTGGGGTGAGAAACCGCGACTCACCAAGCCGGTTGATCACGTTGCGCTCTCCACCAGACTGAGTCTTTTCAATCCTGAGTGGGCGACAAAACTCAGCGGGAGCGGCTTTATTTGTTTCACAGGAGCCGGCGGGAAACTGGAACGCGCCCTGATCAATTTCATGATCGACCTGCACACGCGCGAGCATGGTTATGTCGAGATCAGTCCGCCATTTTTAGTCCGGCGCGATTGCATGATCGGGACATCGCAACTCCCAAAATTCGAAGCTGACATGTACGGCTTGGAAGAGAATCAGCTTTTTCTCGCGCCGACTGCGGAAGTCCAGCTAACAAATCTTCACCGCGAGGAGATCCTCGGTAGTGCCGATCTTCCGAAAAAGTTTGCTGCCTATACGCCATGTTTCCGCCGAGAGGCCGGAGCGGCGGGGCGAGAGACGCGTGGGATTATTCGGGTACACGAATTCGATAAGGTAGAATTGGTGAAAATCACAACGCCTGAAAGATCGTACGAAGAACTAGAATCGCTTACGGCGAACGCCGAACGGGTGTTGCAACTTCTTGGCTTGCATTATCGAGTGGTCGAACTCTGCACCGGCGATTTGGGGTTTGCGTCGGCTAAGAGCTACGACATTGAAGTTTGGTCACCGGGACAAGATTCTTATCTGGAAGTATCAAGTTGTTCAAACTGCGAAGACTTCCAAGCGCGACGGATGCAGCTTCGGTTTAAAGATCGCGATGGAAAAAACCGGTTTTGCCACACGTTGAATGGCTCCGGCGTGGCATTGCCCAGATTGTTTGCCGCGCTCATCGAGAACTATCAGCAGTCGGATGGGTCGGTGCGGATTCCGGAGAAATTACAAGCCTACTTCGGCGCGAGTGAAATCAGAAAGTTGTAGCGTCCGCTGTCCTCAGCGGATGAGGGCTACGTCATGGGAATGCGCAGCATTTTAGCTTCTTCATTGCAGCCCCGGTAATCCCAAGCCGCCGAGTCCGCCAGTGATCTTGGTCATCTCGGATTGTGCGAGCGCCTTACCTTGTTCAACAGCTTGTTTCACGGCGCTCAGCACAATTTCCTCGAGAAATTCGACGTCATTAGGATCGACAATTTCCTTATCGATCTTGATTGCAATGATATCGCCCGCGCCGTTCGCTGTAACCTTTACCTTCCCGCCACCGGCGCTCACTTCGATAGTTTGTTTCTCAAGCTCAGCCTGCGTCTTGCTCATTTGTTCCTGCATCTTCTGAGCCTGTTTCATTAATTTGTTTAAGTTCATACAGCGAATGCTATGGCTCTTTTGTCATCCTGAGCGTAGCAGAGCGGAGTCGAAGGACCTCGTGGCGCTGCCGAAACTAACGCAACGAGATTCCTCGACTTCGCTCGGAATGACATTCACTTGATTCAGGTTCTTATTTCCGCGTTAAACAGTTCGATTGCTTGCTGGATCAGCGGGTCGTCTTTAAACGATTCCGCTGGTTTCGCTGCATCAGCAGTACTCGCGCGAATTCCATCTTTCGCTACAAACTTCACCGACCAATCGCGTCCGCTGGCTTCGCTCAGCAGCGTTTCCAGCTGCCGCCGATTATTTGCGCTGGCGAGAGTTTCAATCTTTGATTTTTCAGCTGGCGCATGTCCCAGCAGAAAATTGCGGCCCTCTGTTCCAATGGGACGAACTAACTCAGTTAAGGTTCGCAAAAAGCTTTTCGCCGGTATTTTTGCGAGCGCTTGTTGCCACAACTCATTTGGATCTGGCTGGTCCGATTCCACACGTTCGGCGACTTTGCTGTAGCCGGGGGCCTTGACCCCGGGCTTCTGTGTACCTGATTTCTCGCGGCCGGCATCACCGATGCGGGCTACAGGTTGCACAGGCCCGCCTGCCGCCACAGGGCTAGATTCTTTTTGTGTAATGGTTTTCCCATCGCGAAGCTCGCCAAGTCTTTCGATGACCTCATCCAGCGTCGCCTGTCCCAGAGTTTGGATTGCCTTAATGATCGCAACTTCGAAATGCAGCTTCTTGTTTGGCGCCCATTTCATGCGGCCTTCTGCAGCGGCAAACTGATCGATCAGATCGAGCAAACGATCTGTAGTAATCAATTCCGCGTGCGCGGCGAGCGATTCTTGTACGTCAGGATCGACATCTTCCTTGAGCGCGTCAGGTTTTACCTTGAACACAAGTAGATCGCGCAGATAGGCGATCAAGTCAGACATCAGCCGCATCATGTCCTTTCCGCTCTCGCATTGCTGATGCAGCAGATCGACCGCGCCCGCCGTTTCTCCGCGCAAAATGTTCGCCGTTAGATCAGTCACTGTTTGTTCGCTAGTGAATCCGAAAACATTGAGCACATCGCTCTCGCTTACTTTTTCGCCGCAAAAGGCGACCAACTGATCGAGCATCGATTCCGCGTCACGGAGGCCACCTTCCGCTCCGCGCGCGATCGCGTGCGCCGCCGCGGGCTCAAGCGTGATCTTTTCTTTTCCGGCGATCAATTGCAGGTGCTGCGCGATCAGGTTTGCCGGAATACGATGGAGGTCGAACCGCTGACAACGGCTGAGAATGGTGGGCAAAACCTTCTGCGGCTCGGTCGTCGCGAAAATAAATTTCACGTGCTCGGGCGGCTCTTCCAGCGTTTTCAAAAGCGCATTAAACGCCGCAGCCGAGAGCATGTGCACCTCGTCGATCAGATAAATTTTGTAACGGCCCTTGGCCGGAGCATAACGGACGTTCTCGCGCAACTGGCGTACATCTTCCACGCTGTTGTTGCTCGCGCCGTCAATTTCGATCACATCGAGACTATTGCCCGCTGCGATCTCCCGACAGTTGTCGCATTCTCCGCATGGCGTGACCGTCGGGCCCTTGATGCAGTTAAGTGATTTGGCCAGTATCCTTGCCGTCGATGTCTTGCCGATCCCGCGCGGACCGACAAACAGATACGCATGGGCCAGGCGGTTCTGTGCAACCGCGTTTTTCAAGGTGCGCGAGACGTGGGTCTGCCCTACCAGATCGTCAAAGGTCTGGGGCCGATATTTTCTGGCGAAGACCTCGTAGCTCATGCGCTTAATCTAAATGCGTTGATTGACGCCTCAAAACACAAATCTGTTAATCAGGAACGGAAGACGAAGCAGGATTTTGAGCTTTTGATTGAGCGTTGGACGTTGGACGTTGAGCGTTGGACGTTCGCTGCATGTTCACAAAGTCAAGACGCGGCTTGCTCTCCCTCTTCTTAGCGGTGCTCTTGCTCGCGGTCGATTCTTCAGCGCGTGAGCCGATCAAATCGCCGCCGCCGACAACTCAGACGAAAATCGTTCGCGCACGCGATCTGGGTATTCCCTTTGAAGGGATTCCGGGAAAGCTTAATGCCATAACGGATGTCCCCGGCGTCGAAGTCGGTTACACGACGTTGATCGGTGGCGAAGGAAAACTCGAAGTGGGTAAAGGCCCAGTGCGCACGGGCGTTACCGCGATAATCCCGCGCGGCCATGCTTCACTGAATGATCCGGTTTACGCCGGCTTCTTCAGTTTGAACGGCAACGGCGAAATGACGGGAACGGCCTGGGTCGACGAGAGTGGTTTCCTCGAAGGGCCGATCGTCATCACCAACACGCACAGCGTGGGCGTGGCGCGGGACGCAGTCATTGCGTGGCGGGTTAAGCACGGCGCAGCCGATACGACCGGCTACTGGTGGAGCCTGCCGGTGGTAGCCGAGACATGGGACGGCTGGCTCAACGATATTAATGGCTTTCACGTGAAGCCCGAAAATGTCTGGCACGCGCTCGATACCGCGCATGATGGCGCGGTGGAAGAGGGGAGCGTTGGCGGCGGGACAGGGATGATCTGTTACGAGTTCAAAGGCGGCAACGGAACCGCCTCGCGCAAAATCGATATCCGCGTTTCCAAAGACGCTCCGGCGCAGAGTTTCATCGTCGGCGTTTTTTTACAGGCAAACTTCGGTCGCCGTCCACAGCTCACAATCGCGGGCGTGCCGGTGGGCAAGGAAATTCCCGGGGAAGTTTACAAGGAGGAAAGCGGCTCTTGCATCGCAGTGGTTGCGACCGACGCACCGCTGCTTCCAAATCAATTGAAGCGACTCGCGCGCCGGGTGTCGCTCGGCATGGCGCGAACGGGAACAATTTCAGGGAATGGCTCCGGTGACTTGTTCATCGCGTTTTCAACTGCGAATCCGAATGTCGCGAGTCCGGATCAGATCACGCATGACGTGCAAACAATTCCCAACGATCTAATGGACCCGCTCTTCGCGGGCGTAGTGCAAGCGACTGAAGAGGCAGTCGTGAACGCGTTGATCGATAACCATTCCATGACCGGCCGCGATAATCATCGCGTAGACGCGCTCCCGCACGACCGGTTGCGTGATCTTATGAAACATTTCCGGTAACGTCGTCTACTCCCGGGGCCTGTAGCCACCGCCCTGTGGGCGGTCGTCTCCGGGCCAATCGAGCATGGACGGGCCATAGGCCCGTGGCTACAAATGAAACAAGCTGCGGCTAGGTCATCGCGATCAATACCGGCACAACTTTTGTCACAGCTTGGCTCGGCGAAGTCTTTATGGCGAACGAACGACGAACGCTGAATAATTGTAGGGCGCTTGGTTATCAGCTCATTTCATCGCTTGCTGCACTGCGCTAGGATCATCGAGCAAAATCCATTCGACTACCGAGACTGGCAGACTGCCGTTCTTGATCAGGTCATCGTGGAATTGACCAAGCCGAAAATTGTCGCCCTGTCGATCTTTGTAGCGGCCGAGCAGATTCATGATCTGCCATTTGCCGGTGATGTAGCTAATTTTTTGCGTTGGACTTGAAGCTGCGCCGGCTGCTTCGCCTTCGGCTGCTTCGCGATCCAGTCCACCCGCGTCCATAAAATACTTGACGGCTTGTTCGAAAGTCCATCGGCCAGTGTGCAGATTTACATCGACTCCGATCCGTGCCGCGCGATAACGCGACAAGCGCAGGATTTGTCCTTGTGCCGGGGAATTGTTCGGGTAAAGGCCGGTGCGCGTCAACATCTCTTCGCCGTAAAGCGCCCAGCCTTCTACGAACACGGTGTCCTCGTGCTGACGCCGGATTTCGTCGCTTAAATGATTCGCAATTGAGAGCTGGAGGAAATGTCCGGGAATTCCTTCGTGTCCGAGAATTGGCCGAGGATCTTCAATCGCCGCGCGAATATAAAAATTCTTCGATTCCGGGTTGTAGGTGGGAATGAAAAAGAATCCGGTCGGATCTTTGTCATACGCACCGGGAGGATTCATGAAACCGCCCGGGCTGGTCGGCTTAAAGGCTTCTGGTAACTGCCGAATTTGAAACGGCCCAAGATATTCCGGCAAGGTCACAAGATTGTGCTCCTTCAGGAAGCTGATCATTTCTGCTTCGCGACTTTCGTACGCTTTCAGGAAGGATTCCTGATCGGGTGGAATGTGAGCAGCCCGTTTCGGATCTGGGTCGGCTAATTTCGGATCAGGCAAGAGCGCCTCGAGGGCGCGATAACGCGCCAGTTCTGCGCGTCCAATCATTTCTACCTGTGTGGCGTCGAGCGGCAGAAGCAAAACGTGCTTGAGATAATAATTGTAGTTTGCTTCGCCCATCGGGGCGAAATCGACCATTTTCGGCAGACGCTTCTCCAGCTCATCGGCATAGCTGCGCACAGCAGTGAGGGCGGCGTCGCGCGCTTTGATCAGGTCATCGTGCTCGTTAGGCGCAAGGTCCACATCTAGCCCCATTAAGCTCTTATTTAATAGCGGATCGATTGAGCGCGCCGATTCGATCGCGAGTTGCGCGTAAAGCTTTACCGGGCTTTGCAAATTGCTCAGGCCTTGCTTCACCAGGGCCGGCATCTGCTTGAGACGGGCAGTGGCAGCGAGCGCGCGTTTTCTCGGAGTATCATATTCCTTTTTCAGCAACGAAAAGATCGCGTTCGTGCATTCACCCGCGTAAACCTGCGGATTCGTCCGCTCGAACTTCAGGACGCGATTTCCGAAATCGACATTCTCCAACTGCGCGCGAAAAAGGATCCAGTCGATGCGTTCGTCCTTCGGCCAGCTCTCGGTCTTCATCGCGCGAACGTTGTCTAATAATGAACGCACGTGCTGGGCGCGCTCCGCAATTTTTGCTGGCGAATAATCGGTCAGCCGATCGTCCCACGTGTGCAAGCCGGCCTCGCTGCTGCGGACAGGATAATTTTCATTCCGCCATGCGTAATAATCGTCGGCCATTTTGTGCAGAGCGGCAGGTGCCGCGTTTGCACTCTGATTTTTAAACGCATCCGCGTTTATGCTGGGCGTTGACTTTGTAATCAATGCTTTGTTCGACACATCGGGATTTCGCCCGGCGGGCGACTGCGCCATGGTATCGCTTGCAGCGAGCGTTAGCAAAAGGAACGCGACGGACAAAGAAGCAAAGGACTTCACTGCTCCTGATTCTATTGCGTTGTAGAGAATGCGAAAGTTGAAATGAACTCCCGCGCGCTGCCGCGGGTAGGGCGCGTCACTCCTGTGCGCGCCGTGGCATGGAATTGCGAATGAAGCGGCGTGCAGAGGACAGCCCGCCCTACCACTGCGCTATTTCACATCTTCTAGGTCCCCGAGCAATTCTCGTTTCAGATGCCGGCGCGCTGCCTTTTTGATTGCGCGTCGCTGTGCTGCTACGGCTTCCTTCTCTGCCTGTCGTTCTCGCCGTGTTCGCGGGTCGGCAGCGCGCGGCAGGTGCCTCATTTTCGGGCGCTGCGTGCCAACTTTTCGCTCTTTTGGTTTTGAGTACGGATCCATTGAACTTTGACTATCTTTTCGCAAGGCAAAGCAAAGCCGGAATGAGCAGCACACCGAATCCGGTCCGAAACCCGCCATTGAAATAAAGAATCAGCGCCACGAGGAACGGACCGATCGTCGCGCCCCCCCTGGTCGAGCGCTTCAGTCAGCCCAAAAACCCATCCGGCACCGATCGATTTACCGGCGTACGAAAGCATTGCTTCCACAGCAGGCTTGCGGATGCCTCGCCCGGTCCGCTCCGCTACTACCAGAGTGGCGGCCAGCGGCCATCGCGTTGCAAGTGCGAGCGCGGGAACCGCGAGCAGATTCACGGTGTATCCCACGAAGGCGAACGCCCAATGCCGACGCGATTTGTCTGCGAAATATCCCGACACAGCGCGCAGCCCATAACCCATGAGCTCGCCGAGACCTGCGACACACCCGACGATCGCCGCGCTCGCGCCTAACGAACCGAGAAATGGGCCGACGATTCCTCGCGCACCTTCATAGGTAAAATCAGCGAAGAAGTTCGCGATGCCGATGATGACAACGAACTGAAGCGCAGATCTGCTTTTCATTTAACCACGAATCGACACGAATTAACACGAATAGGTAGGGCGCGTCGCTCCGTGCGCGCCGCCACTTCAACGACAAAACGTGGCAATGCCATTCGTCATTCGGATTTCGTCATTGTATCAATTCGTGTCTATTCGTGTTCATTGGTGGTTAGCAAATGAAAACTCTTGGGATCATTGGAGGCCTCGGGCCCGAGAGCACGATCGATTATTACAAGAGGATTATCGCCCTTTACCGAGAGCGAACGCGCGACGGGAGTTATCCGCGCTTCATCATCATCAGCGTTGATCTGAAGAAGGGACTCAATTTCATGGAGGCCGGCGATCTAGCTGGCATGGCCGCTTATTTGCTCGAAGGAATCGGCAAACTTGCCGACGCGGGTGCCGATTTCGCACTGATCTCCGCAAATACGCCGCATATCGTGTTCGATGAGGTCGCGTCCAAGTCGCCGATTCCCTTGATCAGTATTGTGGAAGCCACTTGTGCAGCGGCCAAAGCGTTAGGACTAAAGCGGCTCGCTTTGTTCGGCACACGCTACACGATGCAGGCCACCTTTTACCTGAAGGTTTTCTTGCATGAGGGAATCGAGCTTCTCGTACCGGAACCGGACGACCAGGACTACATTCACGATAAATACATGAACGAATTGGTGCCCGGGGAATTTCTGCCCGAAACTCGCGCCGGTTTGCTCGACATTGTCGATCGTATGAAAGCAAAGAGCGACATCGACGGTGTCATTCTCGCAGGAACAGAGTTGCCGCTGATTCTAAGCGACGCCGGTCACAACGGTATTCCGTTTCTCAACACGACAAAGATTCACGTTGAAGCTGCCGTGACGGAAATGCTTTCGTGAACGCCGTCATGAGCAGCATCAACCACTAATCAACACCAATTGACACGAATGAAACCATCAGCACAGCAGGAGCCAGGAGATTCCTAAAATTCGTGTTTATTTGTCTCCATTTGTGGTTAAGGACCGATCGGGCAATCACGATTCACCGGTCACTAGTCACTTTCACTGAAAAAACTGGGCGGTGAGGGTTTCGAACCCCCGACCCTCTCGGTGTAAACGAGATGCTCTACCACTGAGCTAACCGCCCGTTTGAAGGGAAGTGATTAGTGATTAGTGAATAGTGATCAGTCAAGGCGAAGCATTTTTTGCTTACTTCGAATGTAAACAATCCGAAGTTTTAGACGCGCATCGCCGCGATGGAAAGCGTTTCGTTGTGCGTGCGGATGAAAAGCTGACTGCGTTTATTGAACTTGAATCGGCGATTAAGCGCGATCATCCCGAAATTCTACGGACTCTGTGATGCGAAGGGGAAAATTGTTCTTTTTGAAGATCAAACTGTTTTCTCTGCCGTACTGTCGACCAACCGACGAATGCACTCCCGCAGCTTATGCTTCAGGTCGTTCTTGTTCTCCCAGAGAATCGTAGGAATGTCATGGACGTCAAACGGCAGCTGTGTGTTCTTTCTGGCAGTAAGTATGACATCCTTGCCGACAGCCCTTGCAAACCCCAGCTCATAAAAAACATTTGGGCTCGGCTCGCTGAGGTCCGCTATAACGAAGGCGCTTTTCTGAATGCCCGTCTCGATACGGGGCACAATCCGTTCCAAGGACGCAGATTCGTCCGTTCGCTCCGCCTTGAACTTGAATTCTTGGCATACCTCTTCGCAAGAAGTAAACATGGTTTTAAACTTCCTTTTGAAAGACATGATCATGAAAACATTTCGCGGAGTGACCAATCGCTCGACCAGAAGGACCACCTCCTTTGCAAAGTCAGACATGTTGTTAGAGGCTGAGCTGAGCGTTTCATAATCTTCCGCCATTGCGGGAAACGTCTGCCGAAGATATTTCAGCTCCCGATCGTAGATAGTCTCACCCGCCCCGCCGAAGCGCGGGATGCCAATGACAAGTTTCCTGGCAAAAGAAGCCCAATTCTTCGACCAAAAGGTACCGTCACTCCCAGCGACGAATATCGTTGGCCCAGCCTGTTCTATTTGCTCTGGAACTTCCAACTCCGGGTGGTTCATATGCCAGTCCGAAAGCGCCGAGAACCGGACTGTGCCGAGCGTGTGAATTGGTGTGGCACTCTTGAGGCAGTAGCTTATGATTCGATCTCTAGGTTTCCCGTTCTGTTCCAGCCATTCATCTGCGGCGGTGGCAATTTCTTGGTCGAGCGAACTTCGGCAACCGTTCAGAAGAATGTGGCCTCTTCTCACGATCTCAGTCCCCAAGGCAGCAACGAATTGGCGGCACAAGTCAGGATCTCGGGGCACATCCCTTAACGAGCCTCCTACAAAGATGCGCGTAGTTGTTTTCCAAGGCGACCTTAAAATACTACTTTGCACTGTATATAAACGCACTAGCTAATGTTTGTTCGTGCTTTAGCGGGCAAGGCGAAATTCGCCCAGTTATTTTGCGCTAATCTGTGACGGGGACGTGACAACGATTTCCGGTTTGCCCTTATGCAAAGCAATCTTTCCAGACACCGCGACGGTTCGTCCTTCGTATTGTTGCGGCTTAGAGAACTGTCCGGCGCTCGAAGAAGGGATAAAGGCCGTAAAGGCCTGATTTGGGTATTTGCCACCCATGTTCAGGAAAATGTTGCCTTTGCCCCAGTGCTGAACGCCATCAACTCTGCCTGTTATGGTTGCGGTTTCCCCGACATGTTTTGCCGCTTCTACAGCCGTGTAATTGGAAGTTTGGGCACAAGCAGCGCAGAGCACTGCGAATACGGTGAGCAATGTTTTTCTTTTCATGATCTTGTCAGAATGGATAAACCATTCTCGAATGTCGAGAATGGAAGTAGTGGCCTGTCGCTGCTTGGGAATCGCTCTAACAGCCCTTGCAAGTCCCGCCACAGTCGGCACAGAGGACAATGGGCGAATGATCTGGATTGCCGACGCCTATTGCGGCGACGAAAAGCGGTTCGTTGTGCGTGCGGATGAAAAGCTGACTGCGTTTATGGAACTCGAAGCGGCGATTCGCACTTGCGGCGAATTGTCGTGACGGAAAGACGAGATTTTTGTAACTCGGCGTCGCCAAGCCGATCTTGATACCTCTCGCCTTATGCGCTCGCTCTTGGACCTTTTCCTGCGCCCCCTGTGATGGGTTTGGAGTTGCCCGTAACACCGCCACCACCTTTGACGTCTTTTTCTGGCTGCAGATCACGAACTTTGATGTGTCCCTTCTTCATTCGGCGCCAAACGGAGCGGACCACACTCATATTGTAATCTTTGTTTTGTGCCTCCATGGTCCCAATTATTTCGTAGCAACGTTCGCCTTAGGATGTCCAACTGACCCGATAAACGCAAGCATTTTTAGCGCGCTACCAGTCCTGAAATCGCCCCCCTGTTCGTGCGTCTCGATCACGTTGCCCTAACGGATTTAACGCATTTCCGCATCTTTCCACGTAACCTCGAGCCGGACTTTACGCATTACTTGTGTGAGCAAAGAAAGGAAAATGGAAATCTATGAACGATCACGACAGCGCAACCATAGTCATAACGTTTCTGCTTCTTCTTCCCTGGCTTGGGCGCACCGCAGTCTCGGCGATGGCGGTATGGCGAGCACGCACGGAGTCCCAAACCAAGAAAGCAAAATAAATTGCGCATGGCCGATTGCGTTGCTGATTGCATCCGGTCCGCCATACGACACGCAACCGACGGCTTTGCGGACGTGATCAGCGACGGCGGCCACGAGGCGCGTCAATTGGAACAGTGATGCGATGCCAGCGTTCGCTGCAGTGCATTATAGGTTAACCAGAGTTGTTCATAAGCTGCGAAGTGTAGCGGATCGAAGCCGTCCTCATCTCTATCGACAGATTGTGAACAACTCTGCGGCGAGCAAATCTTTGAGCGTTGATAAGTCAGCATCCTTGATTTTTCTCCCACCGGGGAACACGCACCGGCCCGCTACGAACATGCATCGTAAGCAGTTCCAAGACTACTTTAACTAGAGCTTCGAGCGGGTCTCGGTGCGCTCCCCTTCGACAAACGAATTCTCATGGTTTAGCTCGATCTAGGCGAGATCTTACCTGGCGTAGAGCAGCTTTTGGAAAGCGGGGTCCGCGCGCAACGGGTCCCAAATTGGATCCAGCCTAAGAAGGGCCGGTGTGATGGGCGCTGGGTTATAAAGCCAGCCACCATACGGCGTTTGTAACAACCGCGTGAGAGTTGAGATCGCACGACTATTCTCGCCAATAATCATCTCAACTAACGCCAGGTTCTCTTCGAACCCCGGTCCCGACAGTCGATCTTTGCTACTCGGCACAAGCGTCATTGCGCGCTGCGCTTCGTTGAGGGCTGGGCTCTTCTCGTCGAGTATGGCGTAAGCCACTGCCAGCGCTGCCGCAACGAAGGCGTTATCTGGTTGATCCTTGCTAAGCGGCTCAAGCGTGTTGCGCGCCTGTTCGGCGAAAGCTTTGGCTTGAGCGGTGTCGCCGGCTACGCGGTGGATCAACGCCAGCCCGTTTTGTTTGATGCCCTTCTCGATGCCAGAAGCAGATTGGAGTCGAGCTTGTCGGGATTGCACGAACCGGATGGCCTCAGTTTCATTTCGTTCAAGCCTCCATTGGGCCAGCTTGATCCGAACAGCCGCGTCAAAATTCGTTTGTGCGTTTACCTGGACCAATAATTTAGCGGCTTCTTGCAGGTGACCTTCGGCCTGGTAGATGCTGGCTTTTAACGCCATTAAAGATAACTCATCGGGGAGGATATCCAGTGCCCGATCGTAGAGCTTTAGCGCTCTCGGGAATTGCCGAAGCGCGGCGTAAGTCCATGCCACTTCAATCAGTAACGCCGTGTTCCGCGGATCCAGGGCGAGACCTCGCTCCCAGTAGGCAACACTTTCATCCCAAAGTCCCTCGCGTCGGGCAATTGCGCCAAGGGCGTATAAGACCGCGCCGTTAGGTGGCAACATTTTGCTGACGTGCTCGAAGGTGGTCTTGGCCAGTTCGTAATCGCGCAGCACCCAATATTGATAATAACCCACGAAGAGTAGGATTTCTGGCGTGTTCGGCTGCAGTTTCTGCGCATTTTCTAAAGCCGCTTTGGCTGCGTCGCGGCGAGCGGCAGTCGAGTCGCCGCGGTTAAAGTAAAGAAGCGCGTGCGCACCAGAAAGTCGCGCCCAAGCGAGCGCAAAATTCGGGTCAAGCTGCACGGCTAGCCCATAAAAATCGATGGCTTTAAATAGGGCATCGCTC
>Ga0222622_10000612_pt1 | contig 13561 bp, 8 predicted proteins | sample PLM2_5_b1metaG_FD_177335 | JGI IMG/M metagenome (GOLD analysis project Ga0222622, IMG submission 177335) | Groundwater sediment microbial communities from an aquifer in East River, Colorado, USA - PLM2_5_b1 | ecosystem: Environmental > Terrestrial > Soil > Riparian zone | place: USA: East River... | reverse complement strand
CCTTGCTCTTGAATAATCTTGCTTAGGGCAGCATCAACATCCTTGGCCATTCGGCGTGCGGGGCCGCACACGAAAAAGTGCGCGCCTTCCACGTCCAGCGATTTCGGGCTTCCTGTCCATGTCGCTAAGCTCCCGCCGGCTCCATTCTGTGAAACGCCGAGCATGAACGGCGTCTGAGGCAGAGCCTACAATTTTACATTCTTGTAGCGGCTTCCAACAAGAACGGCGCTTGGCACAAACGCCTCTACAACGAGCTCGAGAATTCTATCCCTTAGGCTGCTCGAGTGTCTGACGAAAACTTCGCAGATGCTCAACAAACCGCGGCACCTGAAAATCGACGCGCGATCGAACGTCCTCGAATAGTTTGGCAAGTACGGGGTTTCTTGCTGCACCTGGAGCTTCATTGCCTACGGCAGCTGAGAGTCGGTCAAGCGCAAGGACAAGCCGTTGAGCGCGTCGGAAAAGCAGATCCGGTAATGTTTCTTTCGAAACAACGAATTCGGAATCGGTTGCTGTCAACACGCGAAGAAGCTGGCGGGCAAGGTCATCGCTCAATCGTGATTCCGCTGCTCGGCGCGCTAATAAATCCGCCTGTCCTTGTGCTCCAGCAAATACGGAGCGGCTCGTTGTGCCACCAGGTGGATCAATAACTGGCAGGTTGGCTTGCCGTGCAGTCGCTTTGGCCAATAGCCAGGCCAGCCCCTTCCATTGTGCAGTTGCTTCTGAGTCGGGTGTTTCAGTCTTTGAGAGTGCCCAGCTCATCTCCCGTAAGGCCACCGCTTGCCCGACGAGCCATGCCCGTAAACCACTCGATGGATCGTCATCGCGCCAGTGTTTCGGTTCGGCGACGGATTGTCCATCGAGTTCAAAGGTCAGTTCGGGATGGCCTGCTTTGCTGATGTCTGACTCAAGATTTTGGTGGCACGCCACGCAAGTGTTTGCGCGGACATAGAAACTTCGCAGATCGCGCATCCCTGCCGTCACGCGCATCGCGTAGTTCCAATCCTTTCGCGTGTGCCCGCGCAACCACGGCCCCGCCGCACTGTGGCAACTTTCGCAGGAAACACCTTCGTCCGGGTGCGCCGTCGGCATCAGCCGTGCAGGCGCGACTGACTGGAAGGGTGAATGACAGACAGTGCAACGGCTGCTCTCCTGTGCTACAGGAATTGCGAGCGTCTCAGCGATTCGGGCCGAGCGCGCGTCGGTCAAAATAGCGTACGCGCGCGTGTGAAAATCTTTCTGTACCCAGGTGAGATACTGGCTTCGCTTCTCCCCGGCTCCGCCGTGACAGCTGGACGACTTACACCCAGCAACGCCAACGAATCGATCGCCTTTAGCTGGCGCAACTTCTACTTCCGCTGCCGGACTGCTTAGGCCCGAAGCCAGGAACAAGGCAATCGGACCCAGCGACCACAGGACAGTTTGGAGCACACTCTCGATGCTATCGGGAATATCGGTAGCAAACCATCCCAAAATGGAATGATGGCGCACACTTCGATGCTTTAACGAAAGTTCTTCCTTAAGAAGGATGGAATGACTATTCTTGCGGGGTCCACCCGAAACGAACCGACATGCAGCAAGTCATTGAAAAACTTGCCGGGGGTAAGCTGCTGAGCATCAGCCCAAGCTTTCAGGCACCGACCACGATCAATCGGTTAACGACTTTGTTCGTCATTCTATTTTTGCAAGTGTTATCTTCTCGAATCGCGACTGCGGAAGACACAAGCCATAAGGACGCGGCGACGCTTATTTCAAAAGAGAATTTGGTGGACAGTTCCAGGCCGCCCGGGGAGTGGCGGTCAGCCACGGTGGGTCAAGAGCTCATCGCGCATGATCGATTGCGAACAGGAGAAGATAGCCGCGCGGCGGTGCGATTTGGCGATTCCACTATCCTCCGAATCGACGAATTGACCGAGGAAGAGATCTTGCCGCCTCAGGTTGCAGGCGCCAAACCGACGATGGACCTCAAACAAGGCTCCGCGTATTTTTTTAGCCGCGAAAAATCACGCGAAATCCACGTGCAAACTCCCGCCGCGAACGGCGCTATCCGCGGGACCGAGTTTGCCGTCGTCGTAGCCGCAGACGGTGCTACTAGCTTTACGATTCTCGATGGCGAGGTAGAAATTTCTAACTCGCAAGGATCGGTCTCAGTGCAGAGTGGCGAACAGGCAGAGATAAAACCGGGCGCTACTCCGGCCAAGACTGCCGTGACTAACGCAATCGATTCGGTTCAGTGGTGTTTTTATTATCCGGGCGTTCTCGATATCAATGAGCTGGCGCTTTCTCCGCAAGAGAGGGACAGGCTGCGAGAATCACTCTCGGCTTATGGCCAGGGTGACATATTGCGTGCCCTTGAAGAATATCCGCGTGGTCGGCTACCAGCTTCGCCTGCGGAAAAAATTTATCGCGCGGGTTTATTCCTGGTCGCCGGTCAGCTGAGGAAAGCAGAAGATATGTTGCGCGACGTTGACCAGAACGTTCCCGGTCGCCAGGCGCTTTCCACCTTGATTGCAGCAGTCACGTTGAAGGAAAAATCCAGTTCCGCGCCACCGCAGACGGCGACCGACTGGATTGCAGAATCATATTACCGGCAATCGAAATCCGATCTCGCCGGCGCCCTGCAAGCGGCGGAGCGCGCGGCCAACCTCGACGCGAACTCTGGTTTTGCCTGGACGCGAGTCGCTGAGTCGCAGTTCAACTTGGGTCGCGGGGCGGAGGCAAAGGCGGCACTCGAGAGAGGTCTCCACCTCGCGCCGCGCAGCGCGGCCGCGCACGCATTGCGCGGATTTGTCCTGAGCGCGGAAAACAACCTCAAGGACGCTAAGAATTCTTTCGAAACCGCGATCGCTCTCCACTCCGCACTCGGCGATGCATGGCTCGGCCGTGGTTTATGTCTCATTAAGCAAGGTCAAGTTGAAGCTGGCCGGCGTGATCTTCTAACAGCCGCCGCGCTAGAGCCCAATCGCGCCATCTTTCGCAGGTATCTGAGTGAGAACTTCAGCACCGTTAGCGGCGGGCCAACAACGCCCCAGCAACCGAACCCGCGCCCCGAGAAAACTCCAAGGCCGAAATCGCGCCATGCGCAAACAACTCCGCGCCCTGAGAAAACCTCAAGCTCAAAATCGCATTATGTGCAAGCTACTCCGGCCCCACAGATAACCGCACCTCCGACACCTTACGTGCCGCAACCTGGCCCGGGCATTCAGATAGGCGTAGGTATAGGTCGAGGCCAGCACTATGCGTATCCTGCTCCGCGCCCAACGCGCCCGCCGCCGCACTCAGCCCCAAATGCAACGACCTCGGATGGGATTGCGGTTCAAGGCAGCCAGTCAAAGCAGCACACTGGCAGGGACAAGTCGACGCAAAAGCGGAAATCGACTTCTTCGCAGACTCCTCGTTAGGTGCTTTGACGCTTTATTGGATGAGTTATGCAGACTCGTCAGGTCAAGCACCTCATTCGCGCCTCGGCAATCGCGGGGGGCGTTCTGGCAGCTACGATATTTGGACTGGCGTTCTTGCGCTATTCGTTCGGAGAACCTTTGGTGCGATTGAGCTACGATTTGCCCTTTCTCTGGCGAACTACGCTGGATACTCATGAGATTGCGCTCGTTTATCTCGACGAGTATTCGGCCAAGCAACTGAACCAGCCACTCGACGATGTCTGGAATCGCGCGTTGCACGTTCGGCTCCTGGATCGGCTGACGCAGGAGAAAGCGCGACTCGTCTTTTACGACATTGTGTTCGACGCACCGGCCCCAAATCCCGCTGACGATTCAGCTTTTGCAGAGTCCATTCGCAGCAATGGAAAAGTCGTTCTCGGTGCGGCGCTCGACATCGTGCAACGTCTGGGCAGCGTAAGCGAGGAGCGAGTCTTGGCGCCGACAAAGCTGCTGCGCAAAGCCGCCACCGGATACGGCATTGTCGCCTTCAGGCCAGTGGACCCCGATTACGCTGTGCGCCAGATGTACTTGAGAGGAACTAGTATTGTCCCGACCGCGACATGGAGCGCCGCGCAAGCTCTCGGAGCGAAGATCACGCACGAGTCACGGGAGACGATCGGGCCGCTCTGGATCAATCACTATGGACCGCGAGATACTTTTTCCTCCGTGAACATCGCGCAAGCGCTCGATCCGAACGGAACTCCGGCGGGCTACTTTAAGGATCGAATCGTAATGATCGGACCACGGTCAGCGGTCGGTTACCTCGGACTAGGGAAGGACGAGTTCGCCACGCCGTATTCAAGGTGGAACCGTCAATTTTCTCCTGGCCTCGAAGTTCATGCGACAATTCTCCTTAATTTGTTACGCAGCGAATGGTTGACTCGAATGGCACCGAATCAGGAAACCGCCCTGATCGTATTTATTGGCGTGCTGGCCGGCAGCATTGCTTTGTTGCGTCCGCTTGCGGCTGCACTGCTGGCGGCCATTGTTTCCGTCGGAATCGCATGTGGCGCCTGCTGGCTCGTGTGGAATCAGCGAACTTGGTTCGCCTGGTTAATTCCCGCCGCCGTCCAGATGCCGCTGGGCCTGGCCTGGGCCGTCGGTTCGCAGTATCTGCTTGAGTCGCGTCGTCGCAAAGAATTGCGCAGAGCCTTCGGATTCTATTTGTCGCCGCAAATGGCTGACAAGATCGCCAATTCTGATTTCGATCTTCGGCCGGGTGGAAGGATTGTCGATGCCACCGTCATTTTTACCGATCTCGAAAATTTCACGACCCTTTCGGAAGACCTTGATCCGACTGAGGTTTCAGCAATCCTGATTGCGTATTTTGAGCAAACGACGCGCTGCATTCTCGAAAAAAAGGGAACCATCATCAAATATGTCGGCGATGCAGTAATGGCGGCGTGGGGCGCTCCTGTCGATGAGCCCGCACATGCAATTTGCGCGGCCGAAGCAGCATGCGACCTCCGCGCCCTGACTGAAATAGAGGTGCGCGGAAGAAAGTTGCGGACGCGGATTGGAATCAATAGCGGCAAAGTACTCGCCGGCAATCTCGGCTCATCGTTTCGGTTCGATTACACAATGATCGGAGACACGACGAACCTGGCTTCGCGTCTTGAGTCATTGAACAAGTATCTCGGTACACAAATTTTGATTTCGCAAGCCGTCACAGAACAGCTAAACCATAAATTCATCACCAGGCGACTTGGGGAATTTCGCGTGGCAGGCAAAACTCACAGCGTGACGATTCACGAGTTGCTCGGCCGCGGTCAGGCAGGTTCGGAGCAGCGAGGTTGGATTGATGCATTCGAGGCGGGGCTCGATGCATTCCGGGCAGGAAAATTTTCCAACTCGGCCGATTTTATGAATCGCGCTTCTCAACTCCGAGGCGGTTCCGATGGACCGGCGGAGTTTTATTTGCGAAAAATTGCGATCCTGCGAGGCCAGGATCTGCAGAACTGGGATGGAATTATTGAACTGTCGGAGAAATGACCATGATGGGCATCAGTAGCAAGGGCGTTCTTGCGACCGATCCCTTCAGACCAGCCTCTCGACAGTGGCAGAAGCTGCAGCGGCAACAACTGCAAAAACCAGGCGGAAGACGCGGATTAATCTCCCCAACGGCGAAAGTTCTTCCACCACAAGCACCGATAATGTATTTCTTGGCTGTCGCCTCAAGACGATGCGATATGCAGAAACCCCCTGAGAAACTTTCCGGTGAACCGCTGAGCAATTCGCCTCAGTCGTTACACGCGGAAGCCCGATCCAGCATCGATGATCGGTTCGTGAGCATGCCTGAAATCACAATCTCTCGGTATGCGGATTTTTAACCGTTCACACGTTCCGTGGATGATTTTTGTCGTGCTCGTCACAATGACAGCCTTCTGGATTTACCTGGGCAACTTCGATCCAGAGCGTTTGCCGGCCACGTTCCGAGTACCATCCTCGCTCCTTCAAAACCCGTCGGATCATCGCAGCATCGGCGGCACGCCGCTTGGGCTTGTGTTCGGCACAATCTCGTTAGGCATTTTTGTGTTCGCGGCGCTGCTCGGCGTGCGCAAGAAGCTCCCGTTTGTCCCGGTGGGAAGTGTGCAACGCTGGTTGCGCGGTCACATCTGGCTCACGCTCCTCACCATTCCGCTGGTTCTTCTGCACAGCGGTTTTCGTCTCGGTGGCCCGATGACGACCACACTGATGTTGCTCTACGCGATCGTGATGGTGAGCGGAATTTACGGGCTCATCCTGCAACACAAGTTGCCGACGATGATGAAGGAATCGTTGCCGGCGGAAATTGTTTTCGAGCAAATTCCCAATGTGCGCGCGCAACTCTGCGCCGCGGCGGAAAAATTGCAGCGCAGTCTGAAACAGCAGGCGGCGAGCGGATCGACCGTGGTAGCTATCGATGTTTCACAGGAGGAAGTGCTCGCCGATTTCATCGAGCAACGCTTGCTTCCGTACTTGCGTGCCCGACGCGGCGAAAAATATCGCCTTGGTCATACGCGCGAAGCAGATGAAATTTTCCGCAACCTGAAACTGCGCGTCCACGAAATGCATCGACCGCGCGTCGATGAAATGCATCGCTGGTGCGAGGAGCGCCGGCTCACCGATATACAGCTGCGATTGCAAAACTGGCTGCACGGCTGGCTGTTCGTGCACGTGCCGCTATCGCTTCTGCTCCTGCTCATGACGGTATGGCACGCTTTCGTCACGCTCTTTCGTTATTGATGCGCCATGGATGAAGAGCACGGCACGCAACGGGAAATCGCGAAAAGGTATCGCGATCGCGTGCAAGCGCGCTTCACGCGCAACATTTCGCGACGCACGCGCTTTCTCCTTAGCGTGCTGTTTTTCGCCGGCGGAGTGGTTGCGATTTACTACTGCGAGAAAGAAAAGCCGCAGGAGTTTTTCAACACCGGTCCGCTCTCGCGTTCGCACGCGCACCTAAAAGAGGGCTGCGCCTCCTGTCACGTGCCCGAGCGCCTAACGAGTAGTTCCGCCAGAGAACCGTCGGAATTTTGGCACGTGTTGAACAATCGATTGGAAAATGGCGCGCCATCTTTCGAACGGATCGATCGCGCCTGCGCGAAATGTCATCAGCAGCACGATTTCCACGAGCCGAACGTCGTCACGAATCGCTCCTGCTCCGCGTGTCACAAGGAGCATCAGGGACTGGATGGTATGATGGCGGTCGGTAACCTCGATTGCGCTTCGTGTCACAACAACAGCAAGGTCATGCAAGCTTCCGCCGACCGCGGAAAACAGCTATCACCGACGCGATTTCATCTGAATCCAAAGATGGTGAACTTGCGCCAGGCTACATTGCAATTACCGCGCCCGACTGACGGCTACACGAAGACGTTCGCGTTATTTAGCGAAGGTCACCCGCCATTTCAATTGCAGCGGGAAAATGTGCGCGACAATGATGTGCTGCGCTTCAATCATCAGCGTCATCTGAACAGCAGCGACATTCCGCCGACGAAAGCCGGCAAGCTCGATTGCAACTACTGCCATCAGCCCGAACCGAACGGCCGCTATATGCAGCCGATCAGTTTCGAAGCGCATTGCCAGGAATGTCATTCGCTGCAGTTCGATGTACGCAATCCGGATTTCCAACTACCCCACGGCAACGCGCAACTTGTCCGCACATTTTTGCGCACGCTCCCCGCGCAATACGCCGAACTCGCCCGACGCAAACGCGGCTTGGCGAATGAAACGAAGATCAACGAATTCGCTGTCCAGCAGGTGCGGCAGTTGCTTAAGCAGTTTCCGAATGCGGAGGAGCTGGAGCGCAGCGTTTTCTTTACCAGAGACCCATATAAAGGCTGGCAACAAAACGATGCCAGTAGTCGCGCGAAATATACCGGCTGCGCTTTTTGTCATGAGGTGAAACAAGCCGCCGGCATTTCTTATCCGACAGCGGAGATTACCAAGCCGGTCATGATCGAACGCTGGTTGCCGCACTCGCATTTCAATCACGCAAAACACGCCATGGTCGCGAGCTGCCGCGAATGTCACGTGGCCGCGCAATCAAGCCGGTTAACTTCTGATGTTCTCATAGCGGCAAAAGAAAGTTGCGTGCGTTGTCACAGTGCAGGGGGCATTGCGCGCAATGCGAGCGAATGCGCAACCTGCCATTTGTATCATTCGCCCGATCAGCCCAGCACTGCGCCGAAGACGGCGTCGACGATTTCACTTGAACAAATGTTGCTAGGGACGTCACCCTCCGGCGTTCGAGGCCCATCGCGTTGATGATGGACGTCCGCACGTTTTCTTGTGTTGCTGCGCACATCGGACAGCACAGCCCGCTGTCCCCGCCAGCGTTTCTGCTTGTCTCACGCAACACTCCGAAGCGATAATCGGACAAGTTGTCATGGCTTCGCTCGTCACTGCGCTGCAAAGAATCCAGAGCCGGTTTGGTTATCTAAAACGCGAAGCACTCGAGCAGTATTCCGAGCGAACCGGCGTGCCACTGTATCGATTGCATTCCGTCGCGAGTTTCTTCCCGCATTTTCAACTCACGCCGCCAAAACCGGTGACGTTGAAAATCTGCCGTGATATGGCGTGTCACATGGCTGGATCGGGGAAAATGCTGCGCGATCTGAAGGATTCTTTAGGCAAAGGCAACGGCGCTGGCATGATTCATGTCGAAGGCGTCTCGTGTCTCGGCCGTTGCGATCGCGCGCCCGCTGCGTGCGTTTCCATTACAGGATCGAAGCACGATTGTTTTTATCTCAAACGTTCCGCCGCCGGGCTGAAGCAAATCGCGCAAGACTGGTTGCGCGGTGAAGTGCGTCCCGCCGATCTCGATATCGATCAACCTTTCTCGCCCGCGCCGATCACGATCGATCCCTACGCGGGCAAACCGCCGGAATACGCCGCCGTCATGCGCGCGCTCCAGATTCGCGATGAAGCACTCGTTCGGGCGGCGAATCTTCTTTCAGAAAAATTCGATTGGCCGCAGGACGAAATCGCGCGTTTCCGCACCGGCGCACTGCAAACCAAATTCGAAGGTGCGTTGCCCGAGGAAGTGGAAGAAGCATTGCGTTGCTGGCATACGGAAGACGATTGGGCCAAAGGACCTGAGCTGGCCGGTTGGTCGGAAATTTTACTCAACGAGTTGAAGGATGCCGATCTGCGGGGTTTCGGCGGCGCCGGAATTCCGGCAACGCAAAAATGGCGCGATGTGCGCGACGCTGTGCGTACCGCGGTTCAACGCCGCGATGACAGGCGGGCTTTCATTGTCGTGAATGGCGACGAAAGCGAGCCGGGCACGTTCAAGGATCGCGAGCTGCTTTTGCGCACTCCGTATCTTGTCCTCGAAGGTGTGATTCTCGCCGCGCTTGTCACCGGCGCGACGGAAGGTTTCATTTTCATTCGCCACGAATATCCCGAACAGATCGAAGCGTGCCGCAAAGAGATCGCGCGCGCGGAAGAACTCGGCGTATGCGGACCGAATGCGTTGCTGCTCGGGCGGCCCTTTCCGGTTTCAGTATTCATTAGTCCGGGCGGCTACATTTGCGGCGAACAAAGCGCGCTCATCGAAGCTATGTCGGACCGTCGCGGCGAACCGCGCAACATGCCACCGAAGCTGGAAACGAACGGCCTCGATGATCGACCGACGTTGGTGAGCAACGTCGAGACCTTCGCGTGGGTTCCGTACCTCTGCATGAAGTTCGGCGCTGGCTACGCAGCGCAAGGTGTGAACGAATGCAAAGGGCGGCGCTTGTTTTCCGTTTCCGGCGACGTGAAACGCCCGGGAGTTTACGAAGTGCCGATGGGATTAACGTTGCGCGAGTTGGTTTACGGTGAGCGATTCTGCCAGGGCATCGTCGGTGATCGGAAACTGAAAGGCTTCGCGCCATCGGGACCAAGCGGCGGATTTCTTCCGGCGAAATTAACTACCACTGCCGGTTTGCCGCGCGATCACGCGAACAATAAATCGTGGCAAGCACTCGTTAGGCGCCGCGGACTCGATCCAAACGCAACTGAATTGGACATTCTCGATCTGGAACTGGAGCTGAATTTGTTCCGCGTACTGAGTCCGACGCAGGCGCTCGGCGCGGGATTGATTGTCTATGCCGAAGGCCGTGACATGGCGGACCAAGCGGTGAACTCCATGGAGTTCTTCCGGAATGAATCGTGCGGCAAATGCGTGCCATGTCGCTTAGGTGCGCAGAAAATGGTCTCGCTAGGCGAGAACTTGCTCGACGGACAAATCACGCAGGCGCGTTGGTCTAACGAGTTGTTGCCACTCGTCGCCGACATGGGTCGGGCCATCGAGCTCGCATCGATTTGCGGCTTGGGTCGCTCTGTTCCGGTACCATTGCGCAGCGCGATCAACTACTTCAACGAAGACGTGAACAAACACCTCAAGTAATGCCGATCATTCCCGAAAGATCAGCCGGGCTTTTCGTTCGCGACGACGACGAAGATTTGTTCAGCCGCGATATCAATGGACAACTCGTTAGGCTGGATGCGCCGAGGCAGGGCGATTACGAAAAGCAGGTCACGCTGCAGATCGACGGGCAATCGATCACCGTGCCGCTGGCCGAGCCTTTGAAGGACGCGAACGGCAATGTCGTGCAGGACCTCGATGGTGAGACGACGCCGCGTTACACCACCATCTACGACGCCGCGATGAAGCTTTACGGCGATGAAGCGAAAATTCCGATCCCAACGCTTTGTCATTTGCCGCACATGAAACCAGTCGCGGTTTGCCGTTTGTGTGTCGTCCAAATCTACGGACAGAAGCGCGGCAAGCGTGCGGCTGAGAGAAAACTTCTTCCCGCCTGTCAGCATCCCGTGAAAGACGGAATGGAAGTTTTCACCATGAATGCGCCAGGACCGGACGGGGATCGCGTTCGCCAATCCGTGAAGGTCGTCACGGAATTACTGGCCGCTGATTGTTTGAGGCCTGCGCCGGATCCGCAAGTCGCGAAGCAACTCGCACCGTTCAACGAGCTCGGTCAATTGGTGGAGCGCACGGGCGCGAACGCATCGCATTTCAAACTCGATGCTCTCTTGAAACCGCCGCCCACTCCGCGCGAACGCGCAGGTCGTCACAAACTCGATGCGTCATCACCGGTCTTCACCGTCGATCACAGCGCGTGCGTTTTGTGCGATCGGTGCATCCGCGCATGCGATGATGTGATGGAAAATCACGTCATTGGTCGCACCGGCAAAGGCAACACGGCCGGCATCGGCTTCGATCTCAACGACCCGATGGGCGAATCGACTTGCGTGCAATGCGGCGAATGCATGGTCTCGTGTCCGACCACGGCGATCACATTCAAGCCGATCGCAACAGTGAAGCCACGTCCCACCGCCGGCCGCGCGGAAGTTCTTTCCGCCGCGGAACTGCTCCGCGATCCGGTCTTCGAGGGGATGCCGCCGAAGTTCCTTCTTTGGCAGCAAGGATTGGTCATTAGGCAACAACTGCGCCGCGGACACGTTCTTTGTCGCAAAGGTGAGCCGGGCAACACCGCCTTTATCATTAAATCGGGACAACTCGAAGCGCTGGTGACCCTCGATCGTGTGCGCACATCGCGCGGTGTCGGCGGAATGTTCCGATTGTTCCAGCCGCTCGTCTACCGCGCCCAGCTCACGCCCAAAGATTTGATTGCGGGTGAAATGGCGTGTGTGAGCGGTTCACCGCGGGCCGCGGATCTGAGGGTAGTCGAAAATGCCGAGGTGTGGGAACTGCGTCGCAACGTGCTTGATCGTTTAATGCGATTGCCGACACGTCGCACAAAATTCGAACAGGAGTATCGCGATCGTTCACTGAAACGCGTCTTGCAAGGCATCGAGCTTTTCCGCGATTTCGCGCAGGAGGAATACGAAAGCATTGCTGATTATCTGCGCGAGCGAATTTCATTTCTGCGCGTCACGCCTGGTCAGGTGATCTTTCGCCAGGGCGAACTTGCGAACGACGCCTACCTCATTCGTCTTGGACACATTCGCGTCGGAGTGAAGCGTTACGGCAATGAACTACGCATGCTGACGAAAGGACCGGGAACAATCTTTGGCGAGATTGGTCTGCTCGGCCTTTCCGCGCCCGACGCACTGAAGAGCATCGATCAAGTTGATCGCGAGATCGCCGCGGCACTTAACTCCGGCGCTAAACTTCCTACCGGCATCCGCACGGCGACAGTTTCGGCATTGAATCACCTGGAGCTTGCGCGAGTCGATCGCGCGGATTTCATCGAGATGCTCCGACGGTTTCCGGTGCTGCGACGTCGCACCGTCGAACAATCACTCGGCTCGCTCCGCAGCGACAACCAAGTCAATCCGCTCATGGCCGAGTACGTTGAGCAAGGTCTCTTCGAAGGCCAGAGCATTCTCGCGCTCGACATGGATCTGTGCACGCGTTGCGACGAATGCACCAAAGGTTGTATCCGTGAGCATGGCGACGAATCGCACGGCGTGCCGATCACGCGCTTGCTGCGCGACGGTCGCCGCTTCGGCGATTATCTCATCGCTGTTTCATGTCGCTCCTGCACCGATCCGCATTGCATGTCGGGTTGTCCGGTCGATTCGATTCATCGCGGCAAACATCAGCAGATCGTGATTGAAGATCACTGCATCGGCTGCGGTTTGTGCGCCTCGAATTGCCCTTACGGAAATATTTTCATGGTGCCGAACCAGCGCCACATCGTGGAAGTGCTCGATCCAACTAGGACGCGTGGGACGAAACGTATTGCGCAGCTCAAAGCCGCAACCTGTGATCTTTGCGATGCGGAAGGAAATCGTTCCTCGCCCAAACCGATGTGTGTCGCCTCATGTCCGCATCAAGCTGCGTCGCGGATGACAGGACCGGAATTGTTGCAAGCTGTGATGCAACGGCGCGACCAACGTTTCGGAACAGACGCGAGCGCATTTTGATAACGGAACGCCTAAGAACTGCAAACACCCACCACGCCAGCTTGCTTGTCAGCGGCGGCGCGTTGAGCGCATCCACTTTCCGCCTCGCGCTTTGGTCTCGACGCTCGTAGCGCCAGCGATTATTCATCGAGTGAAACGCGGACGCGTTCGCTCGGGTCACGAAATGTCCAGCGAGATCAAGAAGGAAATCCAGCTTGAGATTGGCTACGTCCTTTTCATGGACATGGTGGGTTACTCGACACGCTTGATTACTGAGCAGCGCACTTTGCGTGATGTGCTTAACCAGATTGTCCGGAGCACAGAGCAATTTCGAGATGCGGACGCGGCTGGCACTTTGATTAAAAGTCCTACGGGCGACGGCATGGCGCTCGTCTTCCACGGCAGCCCAGAGCAACCGGTCCAGTGCGCACTGGAAATCAGCCGCGCATTAAAAGGGCATCCGAATCTGCCTTTGCGAATGGGCGTGCACAGTGGTCCGGTGAGCGCAGTTGTCGATGTAAACGATCAGACCGGCGTGGCGGGGGCGGGAATTCATATGGCGCAGCGGGTGATGGATTGCGGCGATGCTGGGCACATTCTGCTTTCCAAACATGTCGCCGAAGATTTGGAGCAACATGGGCATTGGCAACTGCTTTTGCACGATCTCGGTGAATGCGAAGTGAAACACGGCGTGCGCGTACATCTAGTGAATCTTTATACAGATGAGCTCGGAAATCGCACGCCGCCAGAGAAGCTCAAGC
>Ga0222622_10000610_pt1 | contig 13571 bp, 10 predicted proteins | sample PLM2_5_b1metaG_FD_177335 | JGI IMG/M metagenome (GOLD analysis project Ga0222622, IMG submission 177335) | Groundwater sediment microbial communities from an aquifer in East River, Colorado, USA - PLM2_5_b1 | ecosystem: Environmental > Terrestrial > Soil > Riparian zone | place: USA: East... | reverse complement strand
CGAGGGTGCCCAGGCCCTGGGTCTGGACCACATCGACCTCGTGCTTGGCGATGATCGAGATGAGATCCCGGCGCCGACGCACCATCTCGACGAGGAACGCCGGCAACGCGAGGGCGCTGTGGCGTCGCGACGGGAGGAACTCGATCGGCACCCCGAGTCGCTCGATGTCGTCCGCGAGCGGTCCTCCTCCGAAGCTGCACACGACGGTTCGGCACCCCACGGTCGGCAGGTGCTCTGCGAGCGTGCGGACCGTCTCCTGGGCACCGCCGATCTCCAGGTTCGGCGTCACCTCCATGACGGTGAGTCCGGGGGAGGTCTCCGGCATGCGTTCTCGGGTGTCCATCTCAGCCGCTCCCCGGGGTCCGAGCCATCCCGGTCGTCGCCTCGCCCGTCCCGCCGAGCGCCGCGATCGCTCCCCGATGCTCCACGACCCAAGCCGCCTGCTCGATCGAGTCCACGGCCGAGGCGAGTTTGCGCACCGGGCCGTCGGTCTCGAAGTAGGAGTTCCAGTACTGCACCGCCTGTTGCAGCTTGTACAGACGCCATGCCTCGGCGAAGCGGCGCCGCTCGTCACCGTTCAGGGGGAACGCCGCCGAATACGCTTCCATGAACGTCCGCATCGACTGGAAGTCGTAGTGGCCGCCGCTGTACCGGTGCTTGACCATCGCCGAGATCAGGTCGTTCAGGCGCCAGTCCAGACGGGACAGCTCGAAATCGACGGGGATCGCGCGACCGTCGCGTTGGAACAGCAGGTTATGGATGCCGTAGTCGCCGTGGATGATCAGCCGGCGGAACGACGCGTCGCTCAGGTCATGGTCGAGCCGCCGGATGTCCTCCAGGACCGGTCCGGAGCTGCCGGCGAGTCGTTCCGCCAGCGCCACCGCCTCCGGGTCGGCGAGATCTCGGGATCGGGCCTTCAGTTCCCGAAGCTTCGCTTCGTGCCATGCGAGGTCGCGGCGCGGCGGGCCGTCCGCCGACGCGAAACCCAGGTGATGATCCCCCTGCGGCTCGAAGCCGTCGAGGGTTCGATGGAGGTGAGCGAGCGTGCGCCCGGCGATCGTCGTCAGCTTGAGGCGATCGTTCCTCAGCAGGAAGTTCATCGAGTAGTTGACGCCGGGGATGAGATCGAAGACGGCGCACACGTCGCCGGCGACCGTGGTCCACGTCGTTCCTTCGGTGGTGCCCAGGGGACGAGATGCGGGGAATCCGAGTTCGTCGAGTCGGAGCTGGATCGAGTGGATGTAGCGCACGGTCGCGGTCGTCCATCGCGGGCGGTAGACCTTGACCACGACACGTCCCCGGCCCGTCGTCACGGCGATGTTGCGGTTCCGACGTCCGAGGCGGAGGTTGCGGATCGCGCCGGTAGGCTCGAGGTCGTATCGCTCGAGCACCTGGCCCACGAGCTGCCGATCGATGACCGGGGCCCCGAGTCGCGCGGCGATGTGTCCCGAGATCCGTGAGGGCCGCGGAACGCGCGCGATGCGGACGGTGGCGGTCATCGCGGCTCGATCGCGAGCGCTCGCGGCTCGGGGTCATCGCGCAGGAGCGGCCGGACCGCGTCGCCGGTCTCGGAGCCGACCTCCGCGAGCTCGCGCCCTCCGTTGTCGATCTCGACGACGTTCCAACCCTTCGACCTGGCCCGCTCGACGGCGACGTCGATCACGTGCTCGGCGTTGGCGACGTAGTTCTCGAGCTCCGTGTCGGTCAGGTGGCGCGAGTGCGGCCAGACGCCACGATCCCTGATCCGTCGGAGGCAGACGTCTCGGTCGGCGACGGGTCTGATCACCAGGTCGGGGCGCGGCAGGAGGTCCACGTAGGCTCCGATCGACCCGTCGTCGGGCCGCTCCGATGGTGAGGCGTTCAACGCCACGGAGCGGTGGAGGAACCCGTCGTCGATGACGAGGGCCTCGCCGTCCCTCATCATCGACGTGAGGAACCGGCGTCGGCCGGCCAGCTGGAAGAACCAGAAGAGCGTGTGTCGCTTCATCGACCACGGGATCGGCCTCGAGAGCTGGTGCCGGAGGATGCGACCCGAGAGCGTCGGCCGCGCGGAGGCGAACCCGGCCGCGTTCACGGTCCCGTAGGCGTAGAACACCTGCCAGAGCAGGGGATCGCGAAGTCCGCCTGGGGCCAGGCGAGCGACGGCTCGGCCGGGCAACGTCCGCGCCGCCTGCGGCCGGGCGGCGCCCACGATCGTGGTCGCTTGCACCCCGGCTCCATCGAGCTGCCCGACGATCTCCGCGGCCAGGGTGGTCTTGCCGGCGCCGGGGGTCCCGGCAAGCTCGATCACGAGCGGTCGGGAAGAGTTCCCCCCGGCGTGATCGGGACGACGGGCATCAGATGACATCCCACACCCCGGCCTTCACCTCGAGCAGGACGGCATCGAGCGCCTGGTCGGCATCGACGCGGATCACGTGCACGGGCGGTTGGGCCGCTTCGGCGAGCGTCGCCAGTTCGGCGACGGCCGCGCTCTTCGCGGCGAGCACCTCGGAGCGATGATCCGGCTTGCGGGCGAGCGAGATGTCGGGGTCGACCTCCAAGACCACGAGATGGTGGGGGAGATGGAAGCGCCGGTACATGGCTTCCTCGATCCGCGCGAGCCGGCGCGTCACGGGGCCCAAGGCCGGTACGACGCTCGCGATCTGTGGCCCGTCGAGCAGGCGGTGATCTGGATCGCCGCTCAGCGTCTCGAGGGGGAACCGGTCGAACAGGACCAGACGCCCGGACTCGACGTCGCGTCGGGCGTCACGGAAGCGGCGACCGCGATCGAGGCCGATCGACAGGTGGTGGAGCGACAGCATCACATCGCGGGCGCCTCGGACCGGGGAGGCGACGACGGAGTCCGCCCCGAAGCGCCGTCCCAGGTCGCGGTGACCGCGCCGGAGCGCGCGGAACGCCAGGTAGGACCATCGGCTCGCGACCGACGGATCCTTGCTCCCCATGTAGTACGTGCGCACCTGCAGCTTCCAGCCGAGCCACTCGGCGAGCTCTCCGGTGACGGTGGACTTCCCAGACCCATCGGCTCCCACGAACGCGATCGCACGTCCGCCGGCAGCGGGTTTCATCCGGACGTCCACGGGATGACGCCGCAACCTCGTTCGCCGGTCCCAGGTGGTCCCGAGGTAGCGGATCCCGCCGCGCAGGCGGCTTTCCCGTTGGAGCGTTCGAAGGGCCGAACGCAACCGCGTTCGGAGGGCTAGGAAAACCAGGCCGGAGCGCGGATCGTGCGCGTAGGTGGCGAGGAAGTCGCCGAGCAGGTCGGGTGGAACGATCCCGCCGGGGTGGAACGCGTTCGCCACCTCGTTCGTGCTCGTCCGAAGGGACAGCCAGACGATCTCGTCGCGGATCGAGTCGGGGATCCCTGGCGAGCGGATCTTGAGGGCGTCCTTCACGACGTCCCGGGCGCGGTACTTGAGGAGCGCGCGCACCGACAGCACGCCAAGCTCGAGTTCCGGCGCCGGGACCGGCACGCCGCCCAGTTTTCGCCTCGACTCCAGGAACGCGCGTTCCATCGGTATCCGGTGGTTCTTCACGTAGCGATCGCCGAGGACGAGCCGGTCGTGCACGTGCAGGTGGAACAGGCGGCCACTCGGACGGTCGAAGCCGAGGTAGTGCTCCATGCCGGGGAAGGCCTGACGGGGGGGAGGCGTGAGCGGCTTGACCCGGTGGTCCTCCAGGATCTGGCGGAACCGTTCGAGCTGCTCGGCGTCGACCAGCAGGTCCACGTCCGTTCGTCCGGCGAGGGCCTCGGACAGGTGCTCGTTGCTCTTCCACGAGCAGTACCGGACCCGCTGTCGATCGAGCTCGTCCATGAGGGCGGCGAGCGCGGGAACGGTCTCCGCGGGGTAGGCGGAGATCCTTCCGATCGGTGTCCGTTGGGTATTGATCGCCACGCGCTTGCGCCCCTTGGTCTCGCCCGGCCGCTCCAAGGGGAACCGGCAGCACCCCTTCTGCCCAGCCACGCTACGTTGCGCAGGCACGACGGGCACGCGTGCCGCGACGTATCTCGTCTACGGCGGAAGGATCAGGTCGTCAGGCTCGGACGCGTGCTCATCAGGCGCACGAGGACCCCGGCGGCGGCGCCGGGGTCCTCGGCCTTGCGGGGGGACTACGGTGCGGGATGGAGCAGGACCGACTGCCCGATGTTGACTGCGCCCTTGCCCGAGGTCCCGGTGGCCACCCTGGTCCCGGTGTCGCCCGACGCATCGATCACGTCGTCGGCGGCCTCCAGGGTGCTCTTCTTGCTTCCGGCCGCCTGGAGCGCCTCGGCTCGTTCGAGCATGCGTGCGTCCGGCGCGATCGTCGTGTTGGTCGCGATCCCGAAGAACCCCACGAAGACGTCGCCGGGGGCGGCCGTGACCCCGTTCGCCGTGATCGACAGGCTCGAGGGGCTGACCCTCCCGGTGTTCAGGAAGGGTGAGCTGGTGTCGACCCCGCCGTAGGCGGTGATCGCCGCTCCCAGGGGGAACTTCGCCGGGAACGTCCAGGTGTAGCTCGCCGGCTCCGCCGCGCCCGCCACCTTCCAGAACACATACTGCCGCAGCGCGCTGCCTGACTGATCCTGCCGCACGGGCGTCCACCCGCCGGTGACGGGAGGAGTGATGGAGGCGGGTGACCCGTTGACGGTGATCGCCGCCAGCATCACGTCACCCGACTGCACGCCGGCCGGCCGTGGCACCGTCAGCGAATTCGAGGACTTCGCGGACGCCGTCGACGCGCCACGGAAGGCGATCTTGCTTCGGGTACCGCTCCCCTCGGTGGGTGCGGATTCATGCCCGGCGAGGTCGACCGCGGTCACCCGGTACGTGGAGGTCTCGCCCGGCGGGGCGGCCGTGTCGTAGAAGTCCGAGCTCGTGAGGAGGGCGCCGTTGAGCTTCACCGGCGAGCCAGCGACCATCCGATAGACGTTGTAACCGGCGAGGTCCGGCTCCGAGTTGTTCGCCCAGTCGAGGCGGAGCCCGCCCGTATCGGGAGTCACCGTCAGCCCGGTCGGCGCGGCCGGCGGATCGTCGGGCAGGCTGCCTCCCACGGTCCAGGTGAAGCTCTGACTGTCCCACTTGGTGTGGAACCCGGGGACGCCGGGCACGAGCTGGTCGCTCGCGCTGACCCGCACCGTGTACGGGCTCCCGGACGCGGCTCCGGGCGCGATCGTCCCGGAGACCACGCCGCTCACGCAGTCGAGCCACAGTCCCGGGGGGAGCCCCGTCGCCGAGTACATCAGCACGTTGCCGGCGTCGGGGTCCGTCGCCGTGATCGGCAGGCTCACCGTGGTGCCTTCGGTGCCGGTCTGATCCCCGGGGTCGGTGACGGTCGGAGCCGTGTTGAACGCCCCGGTGGCGGACACGGTCCAGTTCGCGTTCCGGCTCCCGGTCAACGTCCCGTCGCTCGCCCGCAGCGTGGAGGCATAGGGGCTGCCGGCGGCGGCGCCGGCTGAGATGGTGCCCGACACCACGCCCGTGGACGGGTCGACCGACAGACCGGGGGGAAGGTTGCTGGCCGAGTAGGTGATGGGGTCGTCGTTGGGGTCGGCGGCGACGATCTGCAGCGTGATCCCCTCACCCTCGACGACGGTCTGCGCGCCCGGGCCGGAGACGACCGGGGCCCGGTTGGCCGTCGGATCCGACAGGCGGACCTCGTACACCTTGCCGTCGACCTCGGTGGGGTCGTTGTTGTTGTCCACCGCGCGGTCGGAGACGTACACGTCGTACCGAGAGGGGTCGTCCGCGGCGGGCGCCATCGCCACGCCGGCCGGGTTCACGGTCTGCGTGGCGAACGGGAGGGCCGTCGCAACGCTGATGAGATCGGTGAGCTGACCGGACGGCGTCGCGACCGCGATCTCGCGATCGGTACGGCTGACGATGACGACCTCACCCGTGAGGGGGTTCATCGTGACACCCTCCGGATCGCGCATGCCGAGGACCGACGTGTCGAAACACGAGACGCGGTCGTCGACCCCGCCGAGGAGTCCGTCCGGTCCGGGATCGACGCGGTACTCCTGGTTGTTGTTGCCGTCGGAGACGAACAAGGACCCGGCGCCGAACGCGACGCCCTCCGGATCGTGGCTGTTGAAGCTTCGGGTGTTGAGCGAGGTCCGCGTGTCGTCGGCGGTCCCGAGCTCGCCGTCGTTCCCGACGTCGATCATGAAGACCAGGTCGGCGTTGTCGTCGCTGATGTAGACGGTCGACCCGTTCGCGGCGACGTCCGTGGGCTCGCTCGAGAAGTTCGGGTACGTCGTGGAGGTGTGCACGACGGCTCCCGCCGTCGTCGTCTCCCACATGTTGACGCCCTGGTAGTGGGTGATCCCGCCCATCGTCTCCTCGACCTCGCCGTCGGCGACGATCAGGCGACCCTTGTCGGCCCACCACGCGATGCCGGACGGATCCGGCGAGGGTGGGAGCCACGCGGCCGTGTCGATCGTGGCCTGGAGCGACGCGAGCTTCCCGGCTGCCGAACCCGGCACCGCGACGGGGATGAGGAGCAAGGTCAGGAGGAACGCGGATCCGAGGGATGCGAGTGCGCGACGCATGTGTGGCAGTCTCCTTCGCCGTAGTCGTGTCGCGCATCGTAGGGGGGAGCCCGCCTGGCGAACCTCGCGTGGATGCACCGAGTCCCCTACCGCAAAGGGACGACCCACGCTCGATCCACAGGGAGCCGCGACGGCTACGTCGATCGGGTGATGCCCCCACCCGGGGGGATCGCCTACGCTTCGGGTGCCTTCGGGAAGGATGGAGGGATCGACCGATGATCAGGAAGCTCGGACTCCTCGTTCCGTCTGCCATCTGCCTCGTCGTCTTGTGGGCGGTTCCGGCCCTCGCGGGGTCGGAGCTCCCGCCTCCGAACGACCCGAACGTGCGCGGCCTCGTGGTGCACCCCCCCGGCGCGACGGGCGGGATCGCCTTCACGGGCGGCAACGTCAGGATGTGGATGGTGCTCGCGGTCGGCCTGCTGGTGATCGGCGCGGCGCTCCTGATCGCCGGTCGCCGCCGCCGGGCGAACGCCGCTCCCTGAGCCCGCGGCCCGATCCCAAGACCGGTCCGTCGCTCGGCGCCGTCCTCAGAACACGGGCGTGGTGAGGAACCGGGCGACGTTCCGCCACAGACGATCGGGCAGCGACGGCGCGAACGCGACCTCCAGGTCCAGCCGGCTCCCCGGGACACCCTCGTAGACGGCGGAACCATCGACCACGCGCATCGGGTCGCTCACGGAGACGATGTGCATGCCGGCCGGAGGATCGATCCGGATCCGCACGTAGGCAGGTCGGATGGTGACCTGGTTCGCGAAGGTCATCCGATAGACGCCGCCGGAGCTGTTGCCCTCCCAGGCCCGGGGGGTCGCCCAGGAAACCTGGAGCGTCCGCTCCCGACCGCTCTGGATCGCGAAGTAGCGCTGCACGTAGCGCACGCCGAGGTCGGCTCGGGTGCCGGCCTGGACCGGGGCGCCGTCCATCCGCGTATCGCCCGGGACACATTGGGTGCCGCAGTAGACGTTGACGAGGGCCACGCTCTCGCCCGCCTCGAGCGTCCGCAGGATCGGCCCGACGTGCTCGGGGTGGAACGGGCCGATCACGTACGGTGGCTGCCCCGATCGGGGCGCGTGGTTCCGGAGCACGAGCTCGGTCGTCTCGCTCGCCGAGCCATCCGCACGGAGCGAGACCGAATGCCGGATCGTGCGTTGCTCGTAGTAGTCGACCTTCGACCCGGCCGCGCTGTTGACCACCACGGACAGGAAGTCGTCCTCGGCCCCGGGCGGCACGAGCGCACCGGACACCGGCGTGTCGAGCAGGCCCTCCTGCATGACCGGATCCTGCGAGTAGACCTGGATGTGCCGGTCGGCCGCCATCTCGAGGAGCGTCCTCAGGTCCTCGAGGTCGGCGGAGGGCTGGGCGAGGAAGCGCCCGAACGCGGCCCTCGCGACGTCGCCGAGGATCCGTTTGCGAGCCGTGGGGTCGGTCAGGAGCGAATACGCCTCGTTCGTGGTGAAGGCCACCACGTTGCCGGCATCGATCTGCATGTCGTAGCCGGGAAGCTCGACCGGTCCGGTCGCCTCCAGGAGCGCGGCAAGGGCGAAGGGGTCGACGAGGATCACGCCGTCGAGCGGTTCGCCCGTCCCCGCCTCGTAGGAGTCCAGGATGACGTGGGACACCGACGGGAGGTCGGGCATCACGTTGATCGCGCTCCAGAAGCGATCGGGACCACGGAACTCCTGGTAGTTCGCCGCGTAGTCGTCGTTCGCCGGCGGGACCTCGCCGGGCCGTGGCGCGGGTAGCGACGAGGTCGGGAGAAAGGGTCTGAAGCTGAAGCGCCCCTCATCGATCGTCAGGACGGAGTACGCGCCGACGAGGCCGCCGGTGCCGCGGAGCTCCGCCGGGTTCTGCGCTCCGAAGAAGTAGTGACGCGGACCGTCGGCGCCGAGGAACCCCGGCAGGCCCCTCAGGAGGGACGCGGCCGCGTGGATGTCACGACGCAGATCCCGGAGCTCGTCCTCCGCCGCGCGCCGGGCCGGGGCGACCGGACCGATGAGCAGCGAGTCGGATGCCTCGTCGATCTTTGAGACGGCGTCCGACATGAGGCGGTCCGCCTCTCCCGCGGCCTCCGCCAAGCGCGGGATCAGGTCGAGCGGCAGCGCGCCGCGGGTCGGGGCGAGCGCCGCGAGGCCGCCGGGGAGGTCGGCGACGGCGCCCGACAGCAGCGTTGCGGCCTCGGCCGTCTTCTCCCCGGCCTCGGCCATGGCCGTCAGGACGTCCGCGGTACGACCCGCCACCGGGATCCAGGCCACGCCGCCGAGGACCCAGCTCCGTGAACGCCCCGCCGCGGACGAGAACAGGTCCCGTCCCTGTTCGAACGACGCCGTCGCCTGGCTCGCGTCCCCGGCCAGCAGCTGGTCGCGGCCGCGCTCCATCGCGGAGCGAGCCCGTTCGAGGTCGGCCCTGATCGTGCCGGCCTGGATCAGCAGAACGAACGCCAGCACCCCGGTCACGGCGATGAGGGCGAGGAGGCCGCGCAGCCAGACCCGACGTCGATGTCGTCGGGACGTGGATCCCGGCGAGACGGATCCCGTGCCCGCTCCGGGCGGGACGGTCTCACCTCGCTGCGTACTGCTCCGCATGTTCGTCCGATCGGGAGGCCGCTCGATGGGACCCTCATGCTACCGGCGGTCCCCGCTCGCGTTGACCCTTGGCACTCGCCCCGATATCCTGTTAGCACTCACCGCAGCCGAGTGCTAACGCGTAAGGGAGGGAAGGTATGGCGAAGAAGGACTTCAACCTGAAGCCCCTGGAAGACCGGATCGTCGTCAAGCCCGGTGAAGAGGAAGAGAAGACGGTCTCGGGCATCGTGATCCCCGACACCGCCAAGGAGAAGCCTCAGGAGGGCTCCGTGGTGGCGGTCGGCCCCGGGCGGTTCGAGGAGGGGCAGCGGGTTCCCCTCGACGTCGCCGTCGGCGACATCGTCATCTACTCGAAGTACGGTGGCACCGAGGTCAAGGTCGAGGGCGAGGAGTACCTGATCCTGTCGGCCCGCGACGTGCTGGCCGTCATCGCGAAGTAGCAGAAGACGTCGTTCGGGCGGGGGCGGGCCGTGAAGCGGCCGGCCCCCGTTCCGTCACCGAGGAGGACTCATGGCAAGCAAGCTCTTGAAGTTCAGCGAGGATGCGCGTCGGTCGCTCGAGGCCGGCGTGAACAAGCTGGCCGATACCGTTGCCCTCACGCTCGGCCCGAAGGGTCACAACGTCGTCTTGGACAAGAAGTGGGGCGCACCGACGATCACCAACGACGGCGTCACGATCGCCAAGGAGGTCGAGCTCGAGGATCCGTGGGAAAACATGGGCGCTCAGCTCGCCAAGGAGGTCGCCACCAAGACCAACGACGTGGCCGGCGACGGCACCACGACGGCGACCGTGCTCGCGCGGGCGATGGTCCACCGTGGGATGCGCAACGTCGCCGCCGGGGCGAATCCGATGGCCCTCAAGCGTGGCATCGAGAAGGCCGTCACCATGGCGGTCGATGCGATCAAGGATCAAGCCAAGGACGTCGGTTCGCGTGAAGACATCTCGAACGTCGCCTCGATCTCCGCGGCCGACCCGGCCATCGGCGACGTGCTCGCCGAGGCGCTCGACAAGGTGGGCAAGGACGGGGTCGTCACGGTCGAAGAGTCGAACACCTTCGGTATGGAGCTCGAGTTCGTCGAGGGCATGCAGTTCGACAAGGGCTATATCTCGCCGTATTTCGTCACGGACCAGGAGCGCATGGAGGCGGTCCTCGAGGAGCCGTACGTCGCGCTGGTGAACAAGAAGATCGGCAGCGTCCAGGAGATGCTCCCCCTGCTGGAGAAGGTGCTCCAGGCGGGGCGTCCGTTGCTCGTGGTGGCCGAGGACGTCGAGGGCGAGGCTCTCGCCACCCTCGTCGTCAACAAGATCCGAGGGACGTTCAACGTGGTCGCCGTCAAGGCTCCCGGGTTCGGGGATCGCCGCAAGGCCATGCTCCAGGACATCGCCACCCTCACCGGTGCCGAGGTCATCAGCGAGGAGGTCGGGCTGAAGCTCGAGAACGTCGACCTCGACCTGCTCGGCAGCGCGAGGAAGGTCGTCGTGACCAAGGACGACACCACGGTGGTCGAGGGCGCCGGCGCGCCGGACGCGGTGAAGGGCCGGATCAACCAGATCAAGGCCGAGATCGAGAAGACCGACTCGGATTGGGACCGCGAGAAGCTCCAGGAGCGTCTGGCCAAGCTGGCCGGTGGCGTCGCGGTCGTCAAGGTCGGTGCGGCCACCGAGGTCGAGCTCAAGGAGAAGAAGCACCGGATCGAGGACGCCCTGTCCGCAACCCGGGCCGCCATCGAGGAGGGGATCGTGGCCGGCGGCGGCGTAGCTTTGATCCGCGCCGAGGCCGCCCTCGACAAGATCGACCTCACCGGTGACGAGGCGACCGGGGCGAGGATCGTCAGGGATTCGCTGTCCGATCCGGCCCGCCTGATCGCCGACAACGCGGGCGTCGAGGGCGCCGTGATCGTCGAACGGATCCGCACCGAGGGAGACTCACGCGGGTACGACGCGGCGAACGGCGAGTGGGTCGACATGTTCAAGGCCGGGATCCTCGATCCCGCCAAGGTCACGCGCTCGGCGCTGCAGAACGCGGCCTCGATCGCTGCGATCGTCATGACGGTCGAGAGCGCCGTGGTCGAGAAGCCCGAGGAGGAAGAGGAGTCGGCCGCGGGCGGTCACGGCCACATGCACTAGTTCCGATCGACGGGTGATGGACGGGCCGGGCGAACGCCCGGCCCGTTCACCTTCCTGAGCCGCCGGCCGAGGGCGGCAGGATTGGTCGACCAGGGTGCCGGCGCGGTCTCCGACCTTCCGGGGCCCGCAACCCGGGTCGGCCGGATCGCTTCGATGCCCGGGTCGGCACCCGGGTCGCAGCTGAACCTAGGCCGGGACGCTGCTTCCACGCATCCGCCGGCGGCGGCGATTTCCCTACGGCAGGCGCAGCACAGGCACACCGAGGCGTCCGGGTAAGCTGCGGCAATCATGAGGGCGCTCGTCACCGGTGCCGCCGGGTTCATCGGCTCCCATCTCTGTCGCCGCCTCGTCGCGGAGGGGCACGAGGTCGTCGCTCTGGACGACCTCTCGGACGGCACGCTCGAGAACCTCGGGGACCTCGCGGGCATTCGCTTCGTTGAGGCGGACCTTCGCGACGAGCGGGCCGTCCTGGGCGCTTCCGACGGATGCGCGGTCGTGTTCCACCAGGGGGCGATGCGCTCCGTGCCGCGCTCCATCGAGCAGCCGGAGCCGACCACCGACGTCAACGTCCGCGGCACGTTGAACGTCTTGCTGGCCGCGCGTGAGGCGATGGCGACCGTCGTGTTCGCCTCGTCCTCCTCCGTCTACGGGGATCAGGCGTCGTTCCCGCTCCGCGAGGACATGGCCCCCCTCCCGCGCTCACCGTACGCGGCGAGCAAGCTGGCGGGCGAGGGGTTCTGCCGAGCGTGGTGGCTCTCGTTCGGCGTGCCGACCGTCTCGTTGCGCTACTTCAACGTCTACGGCCCGGGCCAAGATCCCGCGAACGAGTACGCAGCGCTGGTGCCCCGGTTCACGATGGCCTGTCTCACGGGGAGCGCACCCGTGGTCCACGGCGACGGGGAGCAGTCTCGTGACTTCACGTACATCGACGATGTCGTGGAGGCGAACCTTCTCGCCGCCGCGGCGCCCGAGGAGGCACGCGGTCAGGCGCTGAACGTCGGTGGAGGTCGTGAACCGACCACGGTGAACCGGATCCTGGAGATCGTCGCCGGGCTCACGGGGACCACCCCCGAGCCGGTTCACACGTCCCCGCGGGAGGGCGACGTCCGCCGGACCGAAGCCGACGTCTCGCTCGCTCGACGATTGCTCGGCTACGAGCCCCGGGTCGACATCGACGAGGGGCTCGGACGCGTCGTCGACTGGTTCCGCTCCGTGGGGCCCGGCCACGCCCCGGTGCCGGCCGCGCGGTAGACGCTCCCCGACTTCGTATCCGCCGCCGCCACCCACGCCGTGGGCGAGATCGGCCTAGTGATCCCGGTCCACACGCACCAGAAGCCCGGCCTGCTCGGCCTGGAGAAGGCCGAGATCCCCGTCCACCATCAACGTCACGAGGTCTTCGAAGCTCGTCCGCGCCTTCCATCCCAGCTTCTCGCGCGCCTTCGACGGGTCGCCGCACAGGAAGTCGACCTCGGCGGGACGGAAGTACCGGGGATCGATCTCCACGTGCCGCTTCCAATCGAGCCCGGCATGCGCGAACGCCAGCTCGACGAACTCGCCGACCGTGTGGGACTCGCCGGTCGCGATCACGTAGTCGTCGGGCTCGTCCTGCTGGAGCATCAGCCACATCGCCTCGACGTACTCCGGTGCGTATCCCCAGTCTCGCTTGGCGTCCAGCGTTCCCAGATACAGCTTGTCCTGCATCCCCGCCTTGATCCGGGCGATCGCGCGCGTGATCTTTCGCGTCACGAAGGTCTCGCCGCGACGCACGGACTCGTGGTTGAACAGGATGCCGTTGACCGCGAACAACCCGTACGCCTCCCGGTAGTTCGTCGTCGCCCAGTAGGCGAAGACCTTCGAGACGCCATAGGGACTTCGGGGATGGAACGGAGTCGTCTCGCTCTGGGGCGGCGGGGCAGAGCCGAACATCTCCGAGGACGCGGCCTGGTAGAAGCGCGTCTGCACGCCGGACGCCCGGATGGCCTCCAGCATCCGGATCGTTCCCATCGCGGTCGCGTCGGCCGTGAACTCGGGGATCTCGAAGCTCACCTTGACGTGGCTCTGCGCTCCGAGGTGGTAGATCTCCTCGGGCTCGAGGTCGCGGATCAGGTTGACGAGCGAGCCGGAGTCCGACAGGTCTCCGTAGTGCATCAGGAACCGAACGCCGCTCTCGTGCGGGTCACGGTACAGATCATCCAGGCGCTGGGTGTTGAAGGATGAGGACCGGCGGATCAGTCCGTGCACCTCGTACCCCTTCGAGAGCAGGAGCTCGACCAGATACGAGCCGTCCTGTCCGGTCACGCCCGTGATGAGAGCCTTCTTCATGTTCCCTCCCGGGTGGG
>Ga0222622_10000607_pt1 | contig 13608 bp, 10 predicted proteins | sample PLM2_5_b1metaG_FD_177335 | JGI IMG/M metagenome (GOLD analysis project Ga0222622, IMG submission 177335) | Groundwater sediment microbial communities from an aquifer in East River, Colorado, USA - PLM2_5_b1 | ecosystem: Environmental > Terrestrial > Soil > Riparian zone | place: USA: East... | reverse complement strand
ATCGGCGCCGGCGGACTGGGGCAGCATCATGTGCGCATCATGGGCGAGTTGGCAGAGGCGGAGATGGTCGGCTTCTTCGAGTCGCGCTCCGAGCGCGCCGCGGAAATTGCCAGCACGTCGGGCGCGCGTGCGTTCGCCTCGCTCGACGAGCTGCTCGCCGACGTCGACGCCGTGACGATCGTCGTGCCCACGCCCAAACACTTCGAGGTCGCCAAGGCCGCTCTCGAGCGTGGCATCCATGTGCTTGTCGAGAAGCCGTTCACGGCGACGCTCGACGAAGCCGACGAGCTGCTCGCGCTCGCGGAAAAAAAAGGGGCAATCGTGCAGATCGGGCACGTCGAGCGCTTCAACCGCGCGATCCGGGCCGCACTGCCGTTCGTCGACTCGCCAAAGTTCATCGAGAGCGATCGGCTGGCTCCATTCAACCCGCGGGGCTCCGACGTCGCCGTGGTGTTGGACCTGATGATTCACGACATCGATCTGCTGCTGACGCTCGTCGGCGCAAAGGTGACGTCGGTGAAGGCAGTCGGCGTCGGTGTGCTGACACCGTTCGTCGACATCGCCAACGCACGCCTCGAGTTCGCCACCGGTGCCGTCGCCAACATCACCGCGAGCCGCGTCTCGCGCGAGCGAATGCGCAAGATTCGGCTGTTCCAGCAGAGCGGCTACATCTCCCTCGACCTGGCGACGGGAAGCGGCGAGTTCTATCGGATGCGGCGCGACGTCGATCTTGCGGAGCTGGCGAAGGGCCCGCTCGCGCTGGAGGCGTTCGTGGAGCGCGTACCGGTCGAAGCGCCGGAAGGGGAACCGCTGCGACTCGAGTTCCAGAGCTTCATCGCTGCCGTGCAAGGGCGCGCGCCCGTGACCGTGACCGGCGAAGATGGTCGCGCGGCACTCGGTGTCGCGCTGCAGATCGTGCGCGAGATCGAGCGGACGGCTCCGACTCTTGCCGGCGTGGCGGGTCACGTCCCAGGCTGACGCGCGTGCACGAGATCATGATCGTCGCCGGTGAAGCGTCCGGAGATCTGCACGGCGGAGGGGTCGCGGAGGAATTGCACCGGCTCGCGCCGGAACGTCCGCTCGTCGGCATCGGCGGCACGCGAATGGAAGCCGCCGGCGTGACGCTGCTCGAGCGCGTCGAACGCCTCGCCGTGATGGGATTCGTCGAAGTCATCAAGCACGTGCCCAAGCACTGGGCCCTGCTGCGGCGGCTCAAGGCGCGCCTTCGATCGGGGCAGGTGGGCCTCGTGATCGTTATCGACTATCCGGGCTTCAACATGAAGCTCGCCGCGGCGGCGAAAGAGGCTGGCGTCCCGGTGCTCTACTACGTGACGCCGCAAGTGTGGGCGTGGGGTGCAGGGCGGTTGCCCAAGCTCGCGTCGTTGATCACCAAGGCGGCGCCGATCCTGCCGTTCGAGGAGGCGCTGCTTCGCGAGCATGGCATCGACGCGACGTTCGTCGGTCATCCTCTTCTCGATCGCGCCGCGCGCATGCCGTCGAGAGCCGAGGCGCGGCGACAACTCGGTATCGACCCTAACGCTCCGGTGCTGGCGCTCTTTCCGGGGAGCCGTGCGCAGGAGATCGCGCGTCATCTCGACGCCTTCGTTGCCGTCGGACAAGAGATGCAGCGCCGGGTACCGAACCTGCACGTCATCGTCAGCGTGGCGTCGACGATCGATATCGACGCCGCTCGCTGTCCCTTCCCGATGGTGCGAGGACAGTCCTTTCCGTTGCTGCGCGCCGCTGACGCGGCGATGTGCAAGAGCGGTACGACAACACTCGAAGCGGCGGTCGCTGGGTGCCCCCTGGTCGTCGCCTATCGCACGAGCGGCTGGACGTACTGGATTGCGCGCCGCGTCGTGAAGATTCCGCACATCGGCCTCGTCAACGTCGTCGCCGGCCGCGAAGTGGCGCGCGAGTTCGTGCAGGGTGCGCTGGAGCCGCGCGCGGTGAGCGATGAGCTGGAACGGCTGCTGTCGCCGTCGAGCGCGCGTCGCGCCGAAGTTGAGCGGGGCCTTGCCGAGGTCCGCGCAAAGCTCGGCACTCCCGGCGCGGCCGGACGCGTGGCGCGCCTCGCGCTCGAGATCGCGAAATGAGTCGCGATCGAAACATTGCCGATACGGAACCTGCCGACACCGCGAAGGTGCGGTGGATCGTGCGCATCGGCGCGTTCGTGCTTCGTACGCTCGCCCGCACATGGCGTATCCGGGTCATCGGCGACGAGGGACTCAATGCCGAACGCCGTGCCCGTCGGCCCGTGATCTTCGTGCTCTGGCATGGACAGATGCTGCCGCTACTCTATCAGCATCGCAATCAGGCCGTTCGTGTGCTGATCAGCGAGCACCGTGATGGTGAGCTGGTCGCGCGCACCGCGATCGCGCTTGGATTCGGCACGGTGCGCGGATCGTCCACACGTGGATCCGGGCGAGCGCTGCTAGGTCTCGTACGCGAGGTCGAGGGCGGGCGCGACATCGCGGTCACACCGGACGGGCCGCGCGGGCCGGCGAAGAGCTTCGCGCCGGGAGCACTCGTCGTCGCGCAGCGCACCGGCGCGCTGATCGTTCCAGTGACTGCCGCGGCCAAGTCGGCCTGGCACCTGAAGAGCTGGGACCAATTCATGATTCCGAAGCCGTTCACTCGCGTCGTGATCTCGTACGGCCCGATGAGCAAGGTCAGTGCGACCGCCGCCCGCGATGCCGCACAAGAGGCTGAACGTTTCCAGACGATCATGGAGGACGCCGAGCGTGTCGCAACGACGGCCGCCTGAGCGGAGCTTCGTCGACCGCATCTGGTGGGGCGATGACGCGATCGCTCGCCTCGCACGCGTTGCGCTTGCGCCCTTCGAGGGCGCCTATCGGGGAATCGTCGCCCTGCGCGGTACTCTGTACGATGCGGGGCTGCTTCCGGCGCGACGGACCGCGTTGCCGGCACTGAGCGTGGGCAATCTCAGTGTCGGCGGGACAGGCAAGACGCCGTTCGCCGCCTATGTGGCGAGCGAGCTGCGCGCGCGCGGCGGAAAGCCGGCGATCGTCCTGCGCGGCTATGGCGGCGACGAGCCGCTGGTCCACGCGACACTGAATCCCGGCGTCCCCGTCGTCGTCTCACCCGATCGTGTTGCGGGCGTGGCGCAGGCGCGCGTGCTCGGCGCCGATGTCGCGGTGCTCGATGACGCCTTTCAGCACCGACGTGCCGAACGCTGGGCCGACGTGGTGCTGGTGAGCGCGGATCGCTGGACGGACGCCCGGCGCCACCTTCCCGCGGGGCCGTGGCGCGAGTCGGCGAGAGCGCTGCGCCGAGCCACGATGGCAGTGGTGACACGAAAGGCTGCGACGCCCGAAGATGCAGACGAGGTGCGCGAGGCGCTGCGTGCTGTCGTACCCGGAATCACCATTGCGACTGTCCTGCTGTCCGCGCGCGAGCTACACGAAGCGACGGGGACGAACACAATGCCGCTCGATTCGCTGAACGGTCGCCGCGTACATCTCATCGCCGCGGTCGGCGATCCGACCGCATTCGCCAGACAGGTGGAGGCGACCGGCGCGAGAATCACCAAGTCGTCGATCTTTCCGGATCACTACCGCTATACGCGCGAGGACGGCATCAGACTCGCGCTGTCATCGGCCGGGATGGATCTCGCTCTGTGCACTCTCAAGGACGCAGTGAAGCTCGGGCCCCACTGGCCTGCCGAGGCGCCGCGCTTATGGTATGTTTCTCAGCGAGTCGTGGTCGAGCGAGAGGGCGAGGCGCTCGGCGCGCTGCTCGACGGGTTGCTTGCCGCACGCTCGACTCACCGACACCACGCCGGCTGAAGCCGCACTTCCGACCGACTCATGGCCTCTGACCTCCGCCTCCCCACCACCAACATTGTCCGCCCGGACAAGGATCGATTCCTCAACGAGGAGAATCCATTCGAGGCGATGATGTCTCGCTTCGACCGGGCGGCGCAGCTTCTCGACCTCGAGCCTGGTCTGTACAAGGTCCTGCGACACGCGGAGAAGGAGATCACGGTGTCGATACCCGTGATGATGGACAACGGGGAAGTCGAGGTCTACACGGGATATCGCGTGCTGTACAACACGTCACGCGGTCCGGCAAAGGGCGGCATTCGCTTCGACATGAACGTCAACATCGACGAAGTCAAAGCACTTGCGGCGTGGATGACTTGGAAGTGCGCGGTCGTGAATATCCCGTTCGGCGGCGCGAAAGGCGGCGTTATCTGCGACCCGCTGAAGATGAGCGTCGGGGAGCTCGAGCGCCTGACGCGACGCTACACGGCCGGGATCATCAGCACGCTCGGACCAGATTCCGACGTCCCCGCGCCGGACGTCAACACCAACGAGCGCGTCATGGCCTGGGTCATGGACACGTACTCGATGCGCGTCGGACACACCGTGACGGCGGTCGTCACCGGCAAGCCGGTCGAGATGGGTGGTTCGCTGGGGCGCCGTGAAGCAACGGGCCGTGGCGTTATGATCGTGACGCGTGAAGCGCTCAGATACCTGGGCATGCCGCTCCTCGGCGCGGCCGTTGCCGTGCAGGGGTTCGGCAACGTCGGCTCCGTCGCCGCCGATCTGCTGGTCAAGCAGGGTTGCAAGATCGTCGCGATCAGCGACCGCACGGGCGGCTACTACAACAAGGGCGGCATCGACGTCACGACAGCGATCGCGTGGGCCAAACAGCACAAGTCGCTCGATGGGTTCAAGGGCGGGGAATCGATCACGAACGACGAGCTCCTCACTCTTCCCGTCGACGTGCTCGTCCCGGCGGCACTGGAGAACGTGATCACGTCGAAGAACGCCGGCAAAGTCCAGGCGAAGATCATCGCCGAGGGCGCGAACGGCCCGACGACGGCCGGTGCGGATTCCATCCTTGACGAGAAGGGAGTCTTCGTCGTTCCGGACATCCTCGCCAATGCCGGCGGCGTCACGGTGTCCTACTTCGAGTGGGTACAGGACCGCGGCGGTTACTTTTGGAGCGAGGAGACGGTGAATCAGCGCCTCGAGGAGATCATGACGCGCAGCTTCAAGGACGTTCTCGGCCTCGCCAAGCAGCACAAGGTCAACATGCGTACCGCGGCGTATATGCTGTCGATCAGCCGCGTCGCGACGGTGCATCGGCTCCGCGGCATCTACGCCTGATCGGGGCGCCGCGGCGTGCGCGTCCTGGTCACCGTGGTTGGCAAGCCGCGCGACGCAGGATTGGCCGCCGCGATCCGGAAGTACGAGACACGGGCGGCTCGGTATTGGCCGCTCGAGGTTCACGAGGTCCGCGAGGAGCCGGCACGATCCGGGAGCGCGGACCTCGTGCGCGATCGGGAAGGGGAACGACTCGCCGGACGGCTTCCACCAGGTTGCGATGTCGTCGCCTGCGACGTGCAGGGAACGGGAATGACATCCGAGGCATTCGCGCGCTGGCTGCAGGGAACGCGCGAGTCGGCGCGCGACGTGGCGTTCGCGATTGGCGGCGCCTATGGTCTTTCCGAGGAGCTTCGCGGGCGCGCCCGCTTGCGTCTGTCGCTCGCTCCATGGACGTTGCCTCACGAGCTGGCGCGCCTGGTGCTCGCCGAGCAGCTGTACCGCGCCGGCACCATCGTGCGCGGAGAGCCCTACCACAAGTGAGCGCTACCTGCCTCTCGTGAAGGATTGGTACGAGGAGTGGTTCGGCGAGGAATACCTCGCCCTCTACCCGCATCGCGACGACGAAGAGGCGCGCGAGGTCGCGGCGCTCATCGCCGGTCGCATCGACGTGCCGGCAGGCGCGCCGGCGCTCGATCTCGGTTGCGGCTCGGGGCGCCATCAGCGCGCACTCGCCGAGCGGTGGTGGACCGTCGGGCTCGACCTGTCGCACCTGTTGCTGCACGTGGCCCGCGGCGAAGACCGGAACGCGGCGCTCGTCCGCGCCGACATGCGGCAGTTGCCATTCGCCGGCGGGTCGTTCTCACTCGTCACGAACCTCTTCACGAGCTTCGGCTATTTTCGCGACGATGCACAACATACCCGAGTGGTCGCCGAAGTCGCTCGCGTGACGCGAAAGGGCGGCTGGTTGGTGCTCGATTATCTCAACGCTCCACACGTGCGCGAATCGCTCATCAGCTTCGACCGGCATAAGCAGGGTTCGCGCGTGATCGAGCAGACGCGCCAGATTTCCATCGACGGTCGCTTCATCCGCAAGACCATAACGGTGTGCGATGAGGACCGCGAATTCATCGAGCGCGTGCGGCTGTTCGAGCCGGAGGAGCTGCGCGCGATGCTCGAGCGTGGCGGATTCGACGTCGTCGAGATCCTTGGCGCATACGATGGACGTCCGCGTGACGACGACTCACCGCGCGCGATTCTGATCGGAGCGAGGCGATGATGGCGCCGTCGCTGCCGAAGGTCGTCAGCGAGCCGCTCGGCGGGTCACCGCTCTCCCAGCTGGTCGCCGCCGGCGAGGCTGCGGAGTGGGTCACGCCCGCGCCGCGCAACATCGCCGGATGGCGCGACCGCGTCCAGCAGCTGCGCGAGGCGAGCGATGTGGGCGCGCAGCTCCGCGCGCTCGCGCCCGCGCTCGACGCGTCAGGCGCAGCGAGCGAGCGACTGCAGCGCGTGGTCGCCGAGGGAGGCGTCGTCGTGACCACAGGCCAGCAGCCGGGCCTTTTTGTCGGGCCGATCTACGCGTGGAACAAGGCGCTCGCCATGCTGGCCCTTGCCGACGATCTCCAGCGCACCTGCGACGTTCCCGTAGCACCTGTATTCTGGGCGGCGACGGACGACGCCGATCTCGCCGAAGCGAGCGTCACCGCCGTCGCCTTTCCCGGCGGTGCCGAGCGCCTGACGATGACGCCGCACCCTGATTCCCGGACCGGCGCTCCGATGTGCCTCACGCCGCTCGGTGATGTGACGCGGGAACTGCGGCGGTTGGCCGAAGCGGCCGGCTCGTCGGCGCTCGCGCGGCCGATCGTGGCGGCGCAAGCCGCATACCGCCCCGGCGCGACGGTGGGTGGGGCGTTCGTCACGCTTCTCCGTGACGTGCTGCAACCGTTAGGTATTGCCGTCCTCGACGCGGGGCATCGAGTGGTGAGAGAGGCGATGTCCGACGTCACCGCTCGGGCGCTCCGCGAAGCCGGTCCAATTGCCAGCGCCCTCGCCGCGCGAAGCGCCGCGCTGCGCGCCGCCGGGCACGAGCCGCAAGTCGCGGAGATGGACGAGCTGTCGCTCGTCTTCGACTGGGTGGACGGCGTCAAGCTGCGGGTCCCTGTCGCCCGCGCGCGGGCGGCGCTCGAGACGCCGTCGGACCGCAGGTCGCCTAACGTTCTGTTGCGCCCGGTCGCCGAGCGCTCGATTCTGCCGACGGTCGCATACGTCGCCGGTCCGGGCGAGCTGGCCTACTTCGCGCAGGTCGGCGCGGTCGCCGACGCGCTCGCCGTGCCGTCTCCGGTCGCCGTTCCCCGATGGTCGTGCACGATCATCGAGCCAAAGGTGCAGCGGCTCCTCGACAAGTACGATATCACGCCGACGGCGTTGCAGGATCCGCACGCACCAGAGCGTCGCCACGCGTCGCGCGCGATGCCGCCCGAAGCGCGCAACGCGCTGGCGGTCGCGCGGGGGCAGGTTGCGGACCTCGACGCGACGCTGCGAGCGCTCGCCCACGCCGATCCGTCGCTGCTCAGCGAACAAGTGGCCGAGGGACACGCGCTGCGCGCCGCGTGGCTCGTCGGGCGACTCGAGCGCCGCATCCTGGCAGCGGTCAAACGGCGCGAGGACGACGCGATGCGCGCGATCGCGACGGCGCGTGGCTCCCTGGCGCCGTTCGGGCAGCGGCAAGAGCGCACGCTCAACTTTCTCCCGTTCTACGCCCGCTATGGCGATCCGCTCATCGACGAGATGCGCATGGCTGCCGCCGAGCACGCGCGCAAGTTGATCGGCGCGTGACGGAGCTCATCGACACGCCCGGCGAAGGAGTAGCGCCGGTCCTACCGGCCCCGGATGGCGGAGGCCGGCACGCGCTGCTCGTCGGCGCTGGCATTCTCGCGAGTCGCATCGCCGGACTCGCGCGAGGAACGGTGTTCGCTCACTACTTCGGCTTGACGTGGCAGGCCGACGCATTCACCGCCGCGGCGCGCATCCCGAACCTGCTCCAGAATCTGTTCGGCGAAGGAGTGCTGTCCGGCTCCTTCATCCCGGTCTATGCGCGGCTGATCGCGGAGAAGGACGAGAAAGAGGCCGGTCGAGTGGCGGGCGCCGTCGCGGCGCTGCTCGCGCTGATCGTCGCCATCGGCGTCGTGGCCGGAGTGCTGTTCGCGCCGGCGATCACGGGAACGCTGGCCGGCGGCTTCACGGGAGAGAAGCGCGAACTGACCGTCCGCCTTGTCCGCATCCTCTTCCCGGGTGTCGGGCTGCTCGTCATGTCCGCGTGGTGTCTCGGCGTACTGAACAGCCACCGGCGATTCCTTCTCTCGTACACTGCACCGGTCCTCTGGAACGCCGCGATGATCGCGACGCTTCTCTGGCGGGGCGGGGAGCAGCTCGAGCGCCTCACGATCGCGCTCGCCTGGGGCTCGGTACTCGGCAGTGCGCTCCAGCTCCTGGTGCAGCTCCCGTTCGTTCTGCGTCTCGTACCGCAGTTGCGCATTCGCCTTGACGCGACGTCGCCTAACGTGCGCACGGTCGCGCGAAACTTTCTGCCGGTATTCGTGGGGCGTGGCGTGTCCCAGATCAGCGGATACGTCGATGTCGTGATCGCCAGCTATCTGCCGACTGGGGCCGTGGCGGCCTTCACCAACGCTCAGACGCTCTACATGCTGCCGGTCAGCCTGTTTGGAATGGCGGTGTCGGCGGCCGAGCTGCCGGCGATGTCAGCCGCGCAGGGCACGGCCGCCGATGTGGCAACGTATCTCCGAGGACGACTTGCTGCCGGACTGCGACGACTGGCGTACTTCGTCGTCCCATCGGCGATCGCTTTCCTGGCCCTCGGCGACCTGCTGGCTGCCATCATCTACCGGAGCGGAAAATTCACGACAGCCGACAGCCGCTACGTGTGGGCGATTCTCGCCGGGTCGGCCGTCGGACTGGTAGCGGCGACGATGGGGCGTCTGTTCGCATCGACGTGCTATGCGTTGCGCGATGCGAAGACGCCGCTGCGCTATGCGATCGTCCGCGTGACGCTCACGGTCGTGCTCGGCTATCTCTCTGCTTTGCCGCTGCCCCGCGCGCTCGGCATCGATCAGCGATGGGGCGCGGCCGGACTCACGGCGTCGGCGGGCCTCGCCGCGTGGGTCGAATTCGCGCTCTTGCGAAGAGCGGTCAGCACGCGTGTGGGTGAAGTACCGTTCGCCCGCGGCTATATCCTGACGCTCTATGGCGCGGCGCTCCTCGCCGCTGCCCTCGCGTGGGGCGCCCGCTACGCGCTCGCGGGGGGAGGGGCCAGCCTCGGCCGGTTTACGGCCATCGCCATCGTCCTCGGCTACGGGGTGTGCTATCTCGGCCTGACGACCGCGATGGGCATTCCCGAGGCGCGGCAGATGGTCAGGAAGGTGGCACGTCGTGGGCGATTCCGAGTAGATATCGGGTAGGCGAAAAGCCGCCCATCCAACACCGATTCATGTCCACCGACGCGCTCGCCAGCAAAGTCCCAATGCTCCCCGAGTCGCCCGGCGTCTACCTGTGGAGAGACGCCGAGGGGACCGTTCTGTACGTCGGCAAGGCCAAGCGTTTGCGATCGCGCGTTCGGAGCTACGTCAACGGCGACCATAGCGAGAGTCCGAGGACCCGCGTGCTGATGACGTACGCGGCCGACTTCGAGACGATCGTCGTCCCGAGCGAAGCCCACGCTCTCGTCCTCGAAGCGAACCTGATCAAGGAGTACAAGCCGCGCTTCAACATCGCGCTGCGCGACGACAAGTCATATCCATACATCAAGGTCACCCTCCAGGAGCCGTTTCCGCGCGTCCTGGTGACGCGCCGCCTGGAGAACGACGGCGCACGTTATTTCGGTCCGTACACCGACGTCAGTGCGATGCGGCGCGCGCTCAACGTCGTGAAGCGCATCTTCACGGTTCGGTCGTGCAACTACGACATGCCGAACACGATGCCGGAACGTGCGTGCCTCGACCATCACATCGGCCGCTGCAAGGCGCCGTGCATCCTCGCACAGACGATGGATGAGTATCGCGCGATGATCGACGAAGTCGTGCTCTTTCTCGACGGCAAGACGGCGGAGGTCGTAAGCCGCGTGCGTGAGCGGATGGATGACGCGGCGGCGCACCTCGACTTCGAGCGCGCGGCGGAGCTGCGCGACGTTCTTCGAAAGCTCGAAACGATGGAAGAGCCGACCGTCGTGCTCCAAGTCGAAGGCGGAGACCGTGATGTCATCGGATACGCGCGAGACGGAGAGGAGGCGGTCGTCGCCGTGCTGCGGATCCGTGGGGGCAAGCTGCTGTCGCGAGAGCACCACTTCCTCGACAACGTGGGTGAGGAGCCCGATTCGACGGCGCTCGCCGCGTACCTCGCGCGCGCCTACCTCACGCTCGAGGAACGGGCGCCGGAGCTGCTCGTCCCGTTCGACTTCGATGACCGCGAGCTGTTCGCCGAGTCGCTGGCCGGTACTCGCATTCACATTCCGCAGCGCGGGCCGCGGCGCGAAATCGTGGATCTCGCGCAGCAGAACGCCCGGCACCTACTCGAAGAGTTCCGGCTGATGAGCGACGGGACGACGGAACGCGCCGGCGATCCGATCTACGAACTGCAGCGCGAGCTCGGGCTCCAGCGCTTGCCGCGCGCCATCGTCTGCTTCGACATCTCGCACGCCCAGGGGACCGACACCGTTGCGTCGTGTGTGTGGTTTCAGAATGGACGTCCGCTGCGGGCCGAGTATCGAAAGTTCAAGATCAAGACGGTCGAGGGCATCGATGACTTTGCGTCGATGAAGGAAGTCGTGTCACGGTTCGTGGCGCGCCGCGTCGAGGAGCAGAAGGCACTTCCTGATCTCATCGTCATCGACGGTGGCAAGGGTCAGCTGAACGCGGCGCGCGACGCGCTTGAAGGTCACGGCATTCAGTTGCCGATCATCAGCCTCGCCAAACGCGACGAGGAGATCTTCGTTCCCGGGCGCTCCGAGTCGGTGAGACTCTCGCGCCGGTCGCCGGCGTTGCGCGTTCTCCAGCAGGCACGAGACGAGGCGCATCGCTTCGCGGTGTCCTTCCAGCGACAGCGGCGTGCGGCCCGCACAGTGACATCGGAGCTACTCTCCATTCCGGGCGTCGGCCCGGCGAAGCGCCGTGCGCTGCTGCGTGCATTCGGCAGCGTGCAGGGGGTTCGCGATGCAACTCCGGAAGCGATTGCCGGGCTGCCCGGCTTCTCAGTCGCTTCGGCGCGCAAGGTCCTCGACGCGTTGGCGCGCTCGAATCCGATCAGTGGTGCGGAACCCGTGCAGCCTGCAATCGCGTCCGACGTGCAGGACGTCGATCTCGTGGTGCCCGACGCGGTCTCGCGACAGTTGCCGACGGCGGACGTCTCGCGCTCCCCCGCATTGCCCGAACCATGACCGTGTGGTCTCTGCATTGCTCGGCGTGCTCCTACGAGTCGCCCGGTACTGTCCTGGCCAGCATCTGCCCGCAGTGTGGCCAGCCGCTGCTCGTCCGCTACAGCTCTGTGGCGCCTCCCCGCGAGGCCCTGCGCGGCTGGAGCATGTGGCGCTATCGGTCCGTGCTGCCGCTGGCCCCTGGCGAGGAACCCGTGACGTTAGGCGAAGGCGCGACGCCCTTACTCGATCTGCCCGCTATCGCCAGTGAGCTCGGCGTTCGACGCCTCTGGGTGAAAGACGAAGGGCGCAACCCGACCGGGTCGTTCAAGGCGCGCGGGATGAGCGCCGCCGTGACGCGCGCGCGGGCGCTGGGTGTTCCCGGTCTTGTCGTTCCCACGGCCGGCAACGCCGGTGCGGCGATGGCCGCGTACGCCGCCGCGGCTGGGCTGCCGGCTCGTGTCTTCGCGCCTGAATCGACGCCGCCCGCAATCCTGGAGACGATTCGCGTGTTCGGCGCGACGCTGGTTACAGTGACGGGTCACATTGGCGACGCGGGAAAGAAGGCACGCGCGTTCGCGGCCGAGTCCGGATTCCTCGATGTCTCGACGCTGCGCGAGCCGTACCGGATCGAAGGCAAGAAGACGATGGGCATCGAGCTCGCCGAGCAACTCGGCTGGCGATTGCCTGACGCCGTCGTCTATCCGACCGGCGGCGGCACGGGCCTGATCGGCATGTGGAAGGTATTCTCGGAAATGCGCGAGTGGGGATGGTTGCCGCGCGACGAGCGATCCCCGCGAATGATCGTCGCACAGGCCAGCGGCTGCGCGCCGATCGTACGCGCCTTCGACGCGCACGCACCGACCGCGACGCCGTGGGAAAATCCGACCACTCACGCCAGTGGTCTGCGCGTGCCGGCGCCGTTAGGCGACCGGCTCATCCTGCGGGCGCTGTCGGAGAGCACCGGCGACGCGCTCGCCGTCGGCGAGGACGAGATCCGGAGCGAGACGGCCTACCTCTCGCGGACGAGCGGTATCGATACCGCGCCGGAAGGTGGGTGCGCACTCGCCGTTACCCGTCGCCTCGTGGCGACAGGACGCCTTGCGCGCGACGCCGAGGTCGTAGTCTTCAACACGGGAAGCGGCGCGAGCTACCGCGACTAGACGACGGCTCTCTTACCTTCCACGAATGCCAATCGCCATTCTCGATCCGTTTTCCGGCATCTCAGGAGACATGACGCTCGGTGCCCTCGTCGACGTCGGCCTCGACCGCGCGTGGCTCGAGCGGCTGCCGGCGGCGCTCGGCATGGCGGACGTCCAGGTGCGAATCGGCGACGTGCTGCGCGGGGCCATCGCCTGCAAGAAGGTCGACTTCGAGATCCCGCCTCAGCCTCACGGTCGCCATCTCCGTGAGATTCGCCGCATCGTCGCCGAAAGCGACGCGCCAGAAGTCGTGAAAGTACGGGCGGACGAAGCGTTCACGGCGATCGCGACATGTGAGGCGGCGATTCACGGAACGCAACCGGAAAAAGTGCATCTCCATGAGGTAGGGGCGGTCGACGCAATCCTCGACGTCGTCGGCGCGATCTGGGGCTTCCATCTGCTCGGCGTGACCGAGGTGTACTGCGGTGTGGTCGCACTTGGCGACGGCACCGTCCGCGCGGCGCACGGCGTATTGCCGGTCCCGGCACCGGCGACCCTCAAACTGCTCGAGGGCGTCGCCGTCCGCCCGGGCCCGGAAGGATCCGGAGAGCTCGTCACGCCCACCGGCGCCGCCCTGGTTCGAGTACTCACGCGTGGCGCAGCTCCGGGTGCATATGTGCCGACGCGCAGCGGATTCGGCGCTGGTACGAAGGATTTTCCGGATCGTGCCAACGCGCTGCGAATCGTGATCGCCGAGCATGCGGATGCGGCGGGCCAGGGCAATGTCCGCACCCTAGCCGTGCTGACCGCGGATATCGACGACATGACCCCCGAGTACACCGCATCAGCGGCCGAGTCGCTGCGAGAGATGGGCGCGCTGGACGTGGTGCTCGTCCCGGTAACGATGAAGAAGGGCCGGCTCGGGACCCGGATCGAGGTGCTGTGCGAGCCCGCGCAGGCGGCAGGTGTA
>Ga0222622_10000606_pt1 | contig 13621 bp, 15 predicted proteins | sample PLM2_5_b1metaG_FD_177335 | JGI IMG/M metagenome (GOLD analysis project Ga0222622, IMG submission 177335) | Groundwater sediment microbial communities from an aquifer in East River, Colorado, USA - PLM2_5_b1 | ecosystem: Environmental > Terrestrial > Soil > Riparian zone | place: USA: East... | reverse complement strand
CTCGTGCTGGTAGGTGTCGCAGAATCGGTCGACACGTTGATTGCGGAGCACGAATCGGTACAGCGCGCGCTGATTCAAGTGCAGATGCCGCGGATGTCGCACGCGGAGCTCGATCAAATTGTCGAGAATGGCGTGCAGGCGGTCCGCATGACGATCGAACCCACCGCCAGGCAGCGGATCATTAAGTTGTCGCAAGGTCTTCCACACTATACGCATCTGCTTGGCATGCATGCGGCGCAATCGGCTGTCCTGGCAGACCGCTCTCATATCACGGTTGAGGACACCCATGAGGCGCTCGAGAAAGCCCTCAAGCATGCGCAGCAAAGTGTCGGACACGACTATCACCGCGCGACGACGAGCTCGAGGGAGACTCGCTATCCGCAGGTGTTGCTAGCCTGCGCGTTGGCCGACACCGATCAGCACGGTTACTTCACGGCCGGCGATGTCGTGACTCCGCTCAGCGTGATCATGCAAAAACAATGCGAGACTTCCTCGTTCTCGCAGCATTTGAATGGTCTGTGCGAGGAGCGGCGCGGCCCTGCATTGCAAAGAATCGGCAACCCGCGCGCATACAAATACAAATTCCGGAATGCCATTCTGCGGCCGTATGTGATTATGAAGGCGTTGCAGGGCGGCCTCATTTCCGAAGAGCGTATGACGCAGCTCGCGGCGTAAGTGTAGTGAGGATGGCGCGCTTATGCGCGATCGCGCCATTCTCGCGTTTGCGGAATCTCTTGGAACGCGTCGCACATGTCTGGCGTTATCCATCGCATCGTCATTTCTCAGGGCACACGGAAATGATTTCATGCCAGGCGTCGGCACGCTGTAGGTACCCATCGTATTGTCATGGGAGCGCAGGGTCGGCGTAATATCGGCGACATGCAGCAGTCCGAAGCCCCGGAACGCGAATTAAGCCTCGGTGAGGCGCTGTCGATCGCCATTGTCCTTCAGAAAAACGCGCAGCTGGTTGAGGCGCAGAAACTGTATGAAGGTATTCTTAAGATTGCGCCCGATCATGCCGAGGCGCTGCATTTCGTTGGTGTGCTCGCTCACCAGCAAGGGCGCAGTGACGACGCCATAGCGCTCATCGAGAGGAGCCTCCAACTGGCGCCCGACCATGCGGATTGGTATAGCAATCTCGGCATCATTTTGCAGGCGCAAAGCAAGCTCGACGATGCCATAAGCGCATATCGGAGGGCGATCTCGCTGAATCCGGATCATGCGAATGCGCACAGCAATCTCGGTGTGCTGTTGCGCGGGGCGGGCAAACCAGTCGAAGCGGAAAACGCGTATCGAACGGCGATTCGCATGGACGCGGCTCACATCGATGCATATCACAATCTGGGCGTGCTGCTCACCGCTTTGAACCGACACGAGGAGGCGGTCGCCTGCTTCTGCAAAGTGATTACGCTAAGGCCGAAGCACCGCGAAGCCCGCAAACTCATGGCGCTCGCGCACTGCACGATCGGCGAGATTGATGCCGCAGTGAAAATCTTCGAGGAATGGCTCGAAGAAGAGGCAGCGGACCCGATCGCGCTTCATATGCTCGCTGCTTGTACTGGTCGCAACGTCCCGTCGCGTGCATCGCACGCTTACGTAGTGGAGACCTTCGATAGTTTCGCAGCGAGCTTCGAGTCCAAGCTTGCGAGCTTGTCCTACCGTGCTCCCGCCCTTATCGCTGCTGCGCTCGAACAATCCGGACTCGTCCCGGTCAGGAGCCTTGACGTGCTTGATGCAGGCTGCGGAACAGGATTATGCGGTCCGCTCGTGGCACCTTATGCGCGCCGGCTGACCGGGGTCGATCTTTCTGCAGGGATGCTAGCACAGGCAAAAGAGAAACATCTCTATGACGATCTGGTGAAACGCGAATTGACGGAATATTTGCGGAACCACGCGGCGGCGTTCGACCTTATTATCTCGGCGGACACACTCGTTTATTTTGGCGACTTACAAGACTTCATTCGGGCGGCCGCGCGAGCGTTGCGACCAAATGGCCTTTTGATATTCACTCTGGAACACGCATCAGGCGGTGACGCGGCGATCGATTATCGCCTCGAGCTGCACGGGCGCTATAGTCATTCGTACGAGTACGTGAAACGGCTGCTCGACGCGGCCGGACTCGTGCCCGACATTGCGCATGCCGAGCTGCGGATCGAGTCTGGAGCGCCAGTCGCTGGACTGGTGATTCGAGCCGCTAGATCCGACGCTGCGATCAACCTTCCTTGTTTGCCTTGATGTCGTACTTGAAATGGATGCCGGCATCCAACGACCCGTCAGCCTTCTGCGGCTTGTACTCTAAGTCGACCTTAGCGAACTGCAGCGCTACGCTCTCCGCTGTTGAACCCGCGTCGCCGGAACTACTGAGAGCGACGCTCGTGATAAGGACGTCATTCATCTTGATTATCAGGAATTCCTGCTGGCCCTTGCCGGCCTTGCGCGCCGTTATGGTGGCTTCCTTAAGGTGCTGACCGGTTGCGCACGCTTTCAAGAGCAGCGGCGACGCCTTGTCGATGTGATGCATGAAGCTCAGATCATGGAAAGTTGCTTTGCCGGCGCCGCCTCCGCCGGGGCTTGCGGGTGTCTCGTTAACTCCCCAGGACCATGAGAGCACCTCGACCTCGTCTTTATGCTTGCTGTCGCCCGACTCGCCCTTGATATCACCTAACTTGGCAAAGATGTCTGCTGCCACCGGGAGCCTCCTCTATGCTTACGTCTTATACGGATGCGAATGTGGCGCAACCTTCGATTCGCTTACTCGTGACTCTACTCTTTCAGAGTTTTGACGCAAGTGGCCACGGCGCGACATGAACAACTCCGTTGTAGTGATAGCCGCCGTTGATGCGTTGAGCGCAGCAATGCCCCATTAATGCGACTGCTTAATTCACTGGAATCTTCGCGTCTGTGACCACACGCCGCCACTTGTCAATCTCCGTGTGCATGAACGAACGAAAGTCATCCGGCCCTCGATCGACGACGTTCACGCCCAGCGCCCCAAGACGGGTGCCCGTCTCTGCCGATCGGACTGCTTGTGAGAACGCGCTGTTGAGCGTTTTCACTACGCGCGGTGGTGTGCCCGCGGGTGCGAGGATGCCATACCAGGTACCCGTCTCAACTCCCGCATAACCTGCTTCCGCCATCGTCGGCACATCCGGCAATGCAGTGGAAGGCTGAGCGCCGGCGACTGCGAGCACGCGAAGCCGCCCGGATTTAATGTGCGAAATTACGTCGAGCGGGCCTGCGAAAATCATATCGACGTGTCCGCCCAAAACGTCCACGATACCTGGCCCGGCGCTCTTGTACGGAACGTGCGTAAGCATCACACCGGCGGCAAGTGCGAACAGTTCGCCCGATAAATGCGGTGAGCTGCCGTTGCCGCCGGACGCGAAGCTTATTGCATTCGGCTTCTGGCGTGCAGATGCGACCAAATCTTGCACCGATTGTGCCGCAGCGCCTGAGCGCACCACGAGGATATTCGGCTGACTCACGAGCAGCGAGACTGGCGCGAAGTCGTTGATCGAGTCGTATGGCAACCTGCGAATCAACGTTGCGTTTACTGCGTGCGTCGTCGTGATCAGCAGAATGGTATAGCCATCCGGCGCCGCCCGCGCGACGATTTCGCTGCCGATGACGCCGCTCGCACCCGAACGATTATCGAGGATCAGCGACTGACCGAGATTGTTGCTGACGGGCGATTGAATCAGACGCGCGATGCCGTCGGCGCCGCCGCCCGGCGCGAAGGGCACAATGCAGCGCACCGGTTTCGCGGGGAAGCCGGCGGTCTGCGCCCATGCCGCGGCCGGTATCGTGTATAAAAGCGCAACCAGGCAGACGGCGAGTCGCATGCAGCGGCAAAGATATCATGTGGGGCGGCGGAAAATGAAAGGAAAGGAAGGGAATGGACGCGGGTATGCAAAGTTTTACAACGAGTGACGGCCTCACGCTGCGGTATGTGATAGACGATTACACGGATCCATGGCGCACGAGCGACACGCTCGTGCTTCTGCATGCCGCAATGGGCAGCTCGCGGCGCTTCTACGCCTGGGTGCCGCACCTCGCGCGCGACTTTCGCGTGGTCAGGCTGGATCACCGCGGTCACGGTAGTTCGGATGCGCCGACGAAAGACCAGATCTCATTCGAGCGCATCGGACTCGATGTTGTCGAGCTGCTAGACCATCTTGACGTCGACAGCGTGCATCTTGCCGGCTCATCCGCTGGAGCGATCACTTCGCAGAGTGTGGCGATCCGCTATCCGCAGCGCGTGAAGACGCTGGCGAGCTTCGCCGCACCGCCTGGAATGAAGATGGGACGGCAGGACTATAACGGCTGGCTCGCAAAGATCGGCAAGAAAGGACTCGACAGATTTCTTCGGGAGACCATCGCGGACCGCGTCGAGTTAACCAAAGTCGAGCCTGGCTTCGTTGACTGGTTCATCGCGGAAGCGTGCCGCAACAAGGTTGAGTCGCTCGCGCTCTTCGTCACCACCGTGTCGGTCGTTGATTTGACATCTGAACTCGACCGGATTCGCTGCCCGACGCTAATCGTCGTGCCGGGCGCTGACCCTATACACCAGCTCGACGAATACGAGTTACTCAAGGCGAAGATCAAGCAATGCGAGTTTGTCGTCTACGAGGGCATGCCGCACAACATCACTGACACTGTGCCGGATCGCTGCGCCGGGGAATTACTGCGCTTTCTGAAAGCGCACAGTTGATGCGCCGTGCTCTTCAAAACCTGATGCTTGCATGCACTATCGTCGTGGCTGTCTGGCCGAGCGCTCATGCAGCCGGCGAAGCATCAGCGTATCCGATCAAACCTGTTCGCGTGGTCATCGGATTTTCGGCGGGCGGTGTCGTCGATGTATCGATGCGCATCATCGCGCAAAAACTGAGCGACGCGTGGAAGCAGCAAGTGATTGCGGACAACCGCCCCGGCGCGGGCGGCATCATCGCCGCCCAGATCGTCAGCAACGCAAACCCGGACGGCTATACGCTGCTTTCTGTGTCAGCTGCGCACGTTATTGCGCCCGCGTTGTACTCTAAGGTGCCGTATGACACGCTCAGGGATTTCGCCGGCGTCACTATGACCGTGATGGTTCCCAATGTGCTGGTCGTTAGTCCGGCGCTCGGCGTGAAAACGGCGAAGGATCTTGTCGCCATGGCCAAAGCAAAGCCGGGCCAATTACTGTATTCGTCGGGCGGCGTCGGCAGCGGCACACATTTCGGTACTGAGCTGTTTAATAATTTGACCGGAATCAACGTGGGTCACGTGCCGTTCAAAGGAATTCCCGAAGCATTGACAGAGGCGATCGTGAACAGGGTGCAGTTCACCATGTCGCCGGTGTCGAGCGTCTTGCCATTTGCGAAAGACGGCAGAGTGCTTGCATTGGGAGTTACTACCGCCACTCGTGCTGCCGCGATGCCCGATGTACCGACGCTCGCCGAAGCGGGTATCACGGGCTATCGCTGGGATCCGTGGTTCGGTGTGCTCGTGCCCGCAAGAACGCCGCGGCCTATCGTTCGAAGGCTGAACGACGATATCAGGCGCATCCTCATTCTTCCTGATGTCAAGGAACGGTGGACCGCTATGGGCGCGGAGGTGATGCCGCCGATTTCGCTCGAGGAAATGGACCGCTATCTTGCCGCGCAGACAGCGCTGGTGGGGAAGCTCGCGAAAGCGGCGAACATAAAAGCGGAATGACGTGGGTTTCGGTATGGTGAACACATGCTGCAATCGAAATCATCGCACCGAACGCGCGTAACACCAAGGCTAGCAATGGCCTCCTTCGAGGGGGTGAGGAAATGTCTTACTTCTATCTCCGCGGGAGAAGCGTCAAACTGATTACTTGATTCACTCACAAAGGAATTCCATGCGGGTCAAAATCTTTCCGTGGCTGGGCCAGGAATTCGTTTCGCTTTCATGGGAAGGCTCGGGTGAAGGATCCGTCGAAGACGAGACGCGCGGGCTCTTCACGCTTTTTGCTGAGCATCTCGGCGAATTGGGTTTGCGTCTCGACGACGTAGTCAGGACAAGGATGTTCACGCGCGACATGGATGCGTGGCTTGCCGGCAATCAGGAACGCCGCCGCATTCTCACCGGGAGAGCGCGCTCAGCCAGCTCGAGTCATATCTGGACTGGCCGCTTAGGACATAAAGCGCGCGTTTCGATCGATCTCCTTACCATGTATCCACCCGCAACCGGCGCAGACAAGATATCCAAGGAATACGACCCGCCGGTGTTTCCGTTGCGGAGCATGACCATTGGCGGCATTGTCTTCCTGTCCGGCGTGACTGACATGACGCGTGCCACCTTCGATGAGCAATTTCCGGTGATCATCCAGCGCCTGACCGATAACTTGAACAATGCGGGTGTGTCGTGGCAGGACGTTAAGCGCGCTTCCTTTCTGCTTCATCATGAAGAATCGCTTGCCGCCTTGCGTTCGCGTTGGAAGGAAGCAGTAAGCGTCGTTATCCCGAGTGTCGACTACTCGTTCGTGGGAGCGCGGCAGGGCAAGCGGCTGGAGGTGGAACTGACTGCAAACTCAACGGCTGATCATACGTACGATAAATGAGTGGCACATGTATCATCTGTCGCCAGCGGATGTGACGGCATTAACCGGTTCGGATCACTGTGTAAATCTCGCGTCAGCGGCATGAAGGGAGGACGACATGGCCAATCTCTCGTTAGTCGCCGTAGCCGGAATGATCCTGTTGGCGCCCGCTATTGCGTGTTCACAAGCGTACCCGTCGAGACCCCTACGGCTGATCGCCGCCTCTGCGCCCGGCGGCAGCCCGGACATCAACGCGCGCGCTGTCGCCAGCGAACTCGCCACGCAGTTAGGCCAACAGGTCGTGGTTGAAAACCGGCCGGGCGCCAGCGGCATCATCGGTTACCAAGCGCTTGCTCGCGCAACGCCCGACGGTTATACGCTTGGCTACGTAACAAACCTGATCGCGACGAATCCAAGCTTGTATGCAAACCTTCCTTACGACTTTTCCAGGGACTTCCAGCCCGTCATCCTGTTCATATCGAACTTGAACCTGCTAGCGGTGACGCCATCGCTGCCAGTGCGGTCCGTCAAGGAATTGATCGAACACGCGCGAGCCAACGCCGGAAAGTTGTCGTATGGAAGTTCCGGAATTGGTGCGAGCCCGCATCTCGCAATGGAACTGTTTAAAGCGATGACCGGCACGGCTATCGTTCATGTGTCGTATAAAGGAACTCAGCAGGCAATCACCGATCTCCTCGGCGGGCACATCAACGTGGTATGCGACAACCTGGGACCATTGCTGCCGCTTGTGCAGGCCGGAAGACTGCGCGGCCTGGCCGTCACGTCCTTGAAACGCTCGCCAGTCGCACCCGAGCTGCCGACACTCGATGAGGCAGGCATTCCTGGCTACGAGCTGACGACCTGGGGAGGTTTCGTTGTGCCAGTAAATGTTCCACCGCGTGTCGTGCTGCGGGTGAACGCTGAGATCAATAAGGCTCTACACTCCGCTTCCTTGTCACAATCCATTGCGGCTCGCGGCCTGATTGCGGAGGGCGGAACTCCAGAGCGATTCAGCGAACATGTCCGAAAGGAAACTGAGAAACTGGGCAAGCTCGTGAAGTCATTGGGCATCAAACCGCAATAGGTTGTTGCGAAACGATTGTGCCCACTGCCACGCGGCGTCGTCCGCTGCGCAGCCCACAGTTCTGAATAGATGGATTTTCGGCCTACAGGACTACGCGTGCGATGGAGCAACCCTTATGTTTTGGCATTGCGAGCGTCGACTTGTACTTAGACGCGAGAACGCATTCGGAGACGGTCGGCAGTCCGGGGACACTGAGAACCGATGCTACGAGATGATTTGCCGATGACGCAACATTTCAATATTGTCATAGTCGGGTGCGGCGTAGCAGCCCTTACCGCCGCAGTCGCCGCAGCAGAAGCCGGCGCCAGCGTCGCTGTGCTTGAACGTTCAACGCGTGAAGAACGCGGCGGAAACACGCGGTACACCACCGCGGCGATTCGCATGAAAAGCGAAGATGAAGTGTCAGACGACTTCATGCCGGTTTTTCTGGACAACTGCGGATATCACATTCAACCGGACGGCGCCGCGTCGACGGTGCTCGACTACGAGAACTGGTCTCCCCTCGTACGCTCTGCATCTTTCACTGACCCCGAGCTTATTTCATTTTTCGCAGACTCCGCTCCGCCAACGATCGCGTGGCTAAAGCAGCGCGGCGTCAAGTTCGGCGGCATCGGTTTCTATGGGCTGACGGCGCGCGCATCGCCACGCATCGCGATCAGCGGCGGCGGCTTGCATCTCATCGAGGTGCTCACGGCGCACGCGGACAAGCTCGGGGTGCAATTCTTCTTCGAGACGACGGCTCAGGGACTCATTCAGTCTGCGCGTGGAGACGTATGCGGTCTCACCGCATATGCAAAAGCGCGCGGCTCGGTCTCATTCAACTGCGACTCGGTCATCCTCGCTTGCGGCGGCTTCGAGGGCAATGCTGAAATGGTGGTGCGATACATCGGACCCAAAGGGCGCTATCTGCGTCCTGTCGCTCATGGCGGCTATTACAACAAAGGCGAAGGCATCGAGATGGCGCTGCGCATTGGTGCGGCGCCGGCCGGAGATTTCGCTGAATATCATGCTCAACCGATCGATCCTCGCTCGGGCGCCACTGAGCCGATTGTTATGATTTACCCGTACGGAGTTTTGATTAACCAGGCCGGCCAGCGTTTCCTCGACGAAGCTCCGGGCCCGATCGATGCGAGCTACGAGGATACCGCGCGCGCAGTTGCGGAGCAGAAGAAGGGTATCGCGTTCTGCATTCTCGACGACAAGATTAATGCGATTGAAAACTGGAAGCGTTGCGTGCGCTCGGACCAACCGCCCGTGACGATGCGGGACGTGAAGGCGCTCGGCAATGAGCTGGGATTCGATGGCGATGCAGCGCAGCGCACGATCGATGAATACAATCAGGCGTGCCGCGACGGCGACTTCAATCCCTATACGCTGGACGGTCTGAAGACGCACCGTTTATCGCCGAAGAAATCGAACTACGCGGTTGCACTCGATACGCCGCCTTATCATGCGTACCCGATTATCTCTTCGAACACCTTCACCTTCGGCGGTGTCAAGGTGAACACCAATGCGCAGGTCGTAAATAAAGACGGTGGCCTGATTAAGGGACTGTATGCCGCAGGTGAGACGGTCGGTCTGTACTACGGAAAATACCCCGGAGCTACGTCTGTGCTGCGCGGTGCCGTTTTCGGACGCCGCGCAGGGGAACATGCAGGCACACGAGCGGTCGCGGCGCGCGTGATTTGACGCCAGTTACTTGATCCGGTCCTGGATTTTAGCGACAGCTTCGCGGGCGCACGCTTCGTCGAACTGGCCGCCGGGAGCGCCGCTTACTCCGATCGCGCCGATCGCCTGCCCACCGGCCTTGATCGTCACGCCGCCGACGCCGTAGGTGACGTTCGGCAACTGCGTAAATGGAACCGATGAGGGCGCAGCCTTGGCCATGCGATCAGCGACTTCCTTCGTGCTGCCCTCATTGCGCCCCAGCGTAATTGAGGCCGCCGAGTAGGCCTTGTAATACGCATTGTCCTGCGAGTGGATCGGCGCGCCGTCGCCGCGCAGCAGGGCCTGGCGCACGCCGTCGAGATTCACGACCACGGCCCACACCTTGTAACCCTGCTTCGCGCAGATGGCGACCGTGTCGCCCACGAGTTCATTCGCGAGAGCAGCCGACAATTGCGGCCGATTGACCATCCCCTGAGAGAGAACGCAAGTCGAGGCAGCACCTCCGATAACCATTAAACCCAACGCGAAACTTTGACATTTTCTTGGAAACGGCAACATTGGACACCTCCTTTTTATCAGTGGAACCTGCAACGTCACAATACTATAGATCGACTTTTGTTCACGCCGCTGGCAGCATTTTGAGGCTGGATGCATGTAGTCGCGGAAATATTCCGGCGTTCCTGCAACAATTACACTGCCAACAGACGTGAATCGCTCCACGATAGCCGGCGCGGCCAATACCGAGTTTAGTTCGGCATTGAGCCGCATTACGATTCCACGCGGCGTGCTCGCCGGCAGCAGATACCGCCCAAGGCGCCCTCGCAAGAAGGTCATGTTGCACTCCCTTCGTTCATCGGCCATGCCAACGGCATTCGATTAGTGTGCGCTTTCGCGGTAGAGGCTGCAACAGGTATGCAAACGCACGCGGCCGCGCCGTGATGCACCCGATAGCGCCTCTATCGGAATAGCTATTTTCATATGGACCGTGTCGCCGCACCGCTGGGTACTCGCTCACGTCCCAGTTAAGGGAGCGGAATCATCTATCTCCAACGCGATCGCCGGACAAGTCAACTCGCTTGTCCTGGATCGGCGCCGCTGGTTTCTCATATGCGCGGCGGCAAGCTCCGATGTGCTAGAACACAGGCGACTATCGCTAACCGCGTAAAATGAACCGCATGCCGCTTATTTCGGGAGGGCAATGAACGAGCGCCGCCGGATTGTTCTCGCGTTCGCTGCAAGCGCACTCGTAGCGCCGTTTGTTTCATTCGCGCAACAGCAGCCGGCGAAAATCCCACGTATCGGCTTTCTCAGTCCGACTTCAGCTTCCGGATCAGCTCTCTTCTTAGAGCAATTCCAGGCGGGCTTGCGTGATCTAGATTATGTAGCGGGTAAAAACGTCGTCGTCGATTACCGCTGGGCAGATGGCAACTATGAGCGACTATCCGAGCTTGCAGTGCAATTGGCACAGTCGAAAGCAGATGTCATTGTGGCCGCCACATCACCGGCCGTTCAGGCTCTGCAGAAAGTGACAACGGCGATCCCCATCGTCTTTGCAGGCGTCGGCGATCCGGTCGGTGGCGGATTCGTCGCAAGTCTTTCGCACCCAGGCGGAAACATTACGGGACTGTCAAATATCGGCATAGACGTAAGCGATAAGTACCTCGAGCTTTTGCGCGTTGCCGTTCCGAAACTGTCGCGTGTCGCTGTGCTCGTAAATCCGGGTCATCCGGCCCACCCGGCCAGACTGAAAAAAATAGAGAACACGGCGAAAACCATCGGCATCAGCGTGTCGCCGGTGCGAGCAGGCACCGCGAAGCAGATCGACGCCGCAGTTGGACCGATGACCCAGGCGCGCGCCGGTGCGTTGATCGTGCTGCCGGACCCGTACTTCCGCGCGCAAGTACGCCAGATCGCGGAGCTCGCCATGAGAAACCATCTGCCGACGATGTTCTGGTCGCGGGAGTTTCCCGCGGCCGGCGGCCTCATGAGCTATGGACAGTATGACGCGGAAAATTTCCGCCGGGTCGCGAGTTACATCGACAAGATTCTCAAAGGCGCCAAAGCGGGCGATTTGCCGGTGCAGCAGGCTACGAAGTTGGAGCTCGTCATTAACCTAAAGACGGCGAAAGCAATCGGACTGACGATCCCGCCGGAAATGGTACTGCGCGCTGATAAGGTTATCGAGTGATTGGCACTTGCGCTCCGTACGTGGCTACTTGGTGCGCAACGACCGCATAGTCAAAGTGAACGGTCGTGCAGCTGCTGCGACAATGCTGTCGTAATGAGTAGATGAGGCGGGCACCGTACAGAGAAAATGACGTGGCGAATTTGGCTCTGTTTACGCGCCGCACATAAAGTCATCATTGATTGGTCATTTCGCGGCCGGCCACCCGCCTTATCGCAGACGTTACGCGTGCGGCATCAGCAGACGAGATGTCAAAAAAAACCCGCCGAAGCGGGGAATGGTCTTGGAATATTTGGCTTAAGCGTGCTTGCGCTTGGTAAATGCGAGTCCCAACAGACCCACGCTCAGCACGATCCAGGTCGAAGGTTCCGGTACTGCAGCCACGCCTTCGAGTGAAAAAGCCGCGTTAAACGTCGGCGGCGTGGCCCCTCCGACGATATCAGTCCCCACACGCAGCCAGTCGGGGTCGAGATTCGCATCGCGGGTCCATGCTTGCAGATCAATGGTTAAAGGCGTTGTCCCTGCGCCGCTGATAGGACGCGAAGCCGAGAGCCAGTAGAACTGCCCGTTGCTGTTTACCGCGACTTGGGGCACAAAGAAGTAGTGATCGGCAGGCACGGTCAAGGGACTCGAGAACGTGACATTCAACTGCACTTCCTGACCGGTGACCGGACCGTTGCCGCCGGTTGTCTGGCCAGGCGCCGGATGAATCCCGCCCGCTTGCACGCTATTCAGCGCTGTGAATGTCGGCGACAAAACACTTGTGCTGAAGCTCAACTGGCCCGCCGCACTGTCGCGTGAGGCGAATGCCACGTCCGAAGGCGAATTAACCCCGTCGGCACCTTTGGTGTTGAGAACGCCGCAGGACCGGATGTGCGTCCAACATCAGAATCGTTCGGAAATACCCGGTAGATCTCGACAATCACCTCTGCAATATTCGCCGCGCCACCGCCGGTGATCAGGCCGGTAAAGGATGCCGAGTTAATGGTTGTGGGCGAAGCCAGGATGAAATCATCGGCCGCTTCGATTTCGAAGGCCCCGCCACTATCAGGCCGCGTGGCCATCGCCATCAGGTTGTTGGGCGTCAGATTGTTGTAGACCGTTGCACCGAACGCAGGAATCGCGAGAATCGTTCCGAGAGCAACAGCGGCAAGAGATGTGAGATGGCGCATGGACATTCCTTTCATCAAAGTTGCGGATGTTCGCGCGCCCCCCACGGCCACACGAGTGCTTTCAATCTGCTACGTAGCAACGATAGTCTAGCGCTGACGACACTTACACAACAGATACCAGCGATGTTGACGCTGTTGTGCCGTGGCGTAGTCACAACGGACCATTGACACTCGAATATGAGCATGCAGTCGACAAGGAGAACGTCGGAGCGCTTGCCGGCGAAGTTTGCTGACGCTCGCGAGCAGTCACGCCAGCCGAATCATTTGTGCGCCTGCTACTGCAGCGTTACGCCATTTGCAAATATCAATCGACTTTTGCGCCGGAATCCTTGACGACCTTCGCCCATTTGCGCAGTTCCGATTGCACGTAGATCGCAAAATGTTCGGGCGTGTCCCCTTCCGGGTCGGCGCCCTGTGCCTTCAAATATTCGCGCATATCAGGGAGCTTCAAACTGTCGGCAATACCCGCGTTGAGTTTGCTTATGATGGGCTTCGGCGTGCCAGCCGGAACAAAAACGCCCCACCAGCCGGTGACTTCGAACCCGGGCAGGCCGGATTCGCTCATTGTGGGCAGCTCCGGCAGTACATCCGATCGCTTTGCGCCCGTGGTCGCCAAGCCGCGCAACTTGCCTGCTTTGATATTCGGCACAGCGGTCGTGATGTTGTCGAACATCATCGATACCCGTCCAGCGATAAGATCGATGCTTGCCGCCACGGCGCCCTTGTAAGGCACGTGCACGATGTCGATGCCGGCCATCGTCTTGAGCAGCTCACCGGCCAGATGATTCGAGCTGCCGACGCTGTTTGACGCAAATGTAAGCGCCCCGGGCTTCGCCTTTGCCATCGCGATCAATTCCTTCACTGATTGCACGGTCATCGACGCAGATACCAACAGCACATTGGAAACATGTGCGACCAATGTGATAGGTGCGAAGTCACGCACCGCATCGTATGGAACACTCGAG
>Ga0222622_10000605_pt1 | contig 13638 bp, 10 predicted proteins | sample PLM2_5_b1metaG_FD_177335 | JGI IMG/M metagenome (GOLD analysis project Ga0222622, IMG submission 177335) | Groundwater sediment microbial communities from an aquifer in East River, Colorado, USA - PLM2_5_b1 | ecosystem: Environmental > Terrestrial > Soil > Riparian zone | place: USA: East... | reverse complement strand
AAGACACGCTTAATAGAGGAGATGCGCCTTCAGGTTGCCCAGCCAACTATCCTGAACTTTCAACTCCAGGTCGGAGACATTTCGCAATCAGTGACTGTTTTGAGTGACCAAACGCTCGTCGAGCATTCGAGCATCTCCGTCGGCCATATCGTCGATCAGCGTGCCATTCAGGAAACGCCATTGAACGGGCGCTATTTCCTCGATCTGGGGCTGCTTGTTCCGGGCTCGGTAACGGCATCGCAAACAGGCTTTTCGTCGTATCCGAGCCGCGGCGTCGGAGCACTGGCGATAAATACGGCCGGAAATCGTGAAGAGACCGTCAATTACATGATCAACGGCATAACCCTGAACAATCTTGTGTTCGAATCGATCACATTTCAGCCATCGATCGACGCGATCGAGGAATTCAAGATCGATAACTCAACGTTCAGTGCCCAGTATGGCCAAACGTCTGGGGCTGTGGTCAATATTGCTACCCGCTCGGGATCAAACGGGTTCCATGGGGGAGTGTTCGAGTATTTGCGCAACGACCGCTTCGACGCCCGGAACTCCTTTACGTTGAAATCGTCAGAACCGCCGCCGTTCAAGCGAAATCAATTTGGCGGCCATATCGGCGGCCCGGTGTTGAAAGATAAACTCTTCTTTTTCTTTTCTTATGAGGGCTTGCGTCAGCGTCAGGGCCTTGACCTTAATAGTCTCGTACTGAGCGACGAACAACGGGCATCAGCTACGGACCCTGTGATCGTCAGGCTGCTGCCGCTTATTCCACGCGCGAATTTTTTCGACTTGGCCGGAACGCCGCGCTTCGTCGGTTCAGCAACGGCACCGGTCGATGTAGATCAATGGTCGGCCGACGTAAACTACAATCTGAGTCAGAAAGATATTCTCCACGGGTTCTACGCCATTCACGACACATTCGTTCGTGAGCCCAATCGCTTCGGCAACACCATTCCCGGCTTTGGTCACGATCTAAATGTACTTCGCCAGATACTCACCATCAACGAGTCGCACGTCTTGAGCTCGACAAAGGTCAATGAGTTACGTCTGGGCTTCAACCGGAGCCACTCAGGGAGCACACCTGTTGCTCAGTTTAATCCGGCAGACTTTGGTATCAATAACGGGCGGGGCACACCGGTAGGCCTGCCGCAGATAAACATAGCCGGCGGAGCACTGAATTTTGGCGGCCCATCACAATTCCCTTCGGGGCGTAGAGACCTTACCTATGTGGCCGGCGACACACTTAGTATTTTCAAGGGGCCGCATTTGCTAAAGATCGGGGCCGAGTTCAGACAGTTTTATACCGATAGTTTTCGGTTGGGAACAGGCAGCTTTAATTTCCCTTCCGTTGCGGCCTTTATCGCGGATACAGCTAATTCGTTCAGCATTACGCTCGGCAACCAAACAGCCAGGATCACCGAACGGGCACTGAATGCATTTGTCCAGGACGGTTACAAGCTGCGGCCCAACCTGACGCTCGAACTCGGACTGCGCTATGACTGGAACATGACACCGACCGAGAAGGATGACCGGTTCATCGTCTTTGATCCTCAAACCGTATCGCTGGTGCGCGTTGGCCAGCAGATCGACAACGTCTATCACGAAAACAACAAGAACCTGCAGCCACGCGTGGGTTTTTCGTGGGACCCATTCAACGACGGCAGGACATCGGTACGGGCGGCGTATGCGATCCTGGTGGACCAGCCCATGACGAGTGTGGTAACTGCGACCTCGGCAAATCCGCCGTTGTCGATCCCTTTGACCTTCTCAGGGCCGATAAGACTGGATAATGCACTTATGGTGGCACAAGCCGCCGGACTCTCGCCGCAAACTGTGGATCACGGATTCGATAACGCATATTTGCAGTCATGGAATTTGAATATCCAGCGCGAGATCGCGGCCGGCATAACAGTGTCGGTCGGCTATTACGGCTCTAAAGGTACTCACCTGATCATTCGGCGAAACCTCAATCAGCCAGTCGAGGGCGTGCGGCCATACCTAAGCCTTTCGCCTTCGAGCCCGATCCTGCCGGGTTCGACGCTCGGCAACATAATACAGGCCGAAAGCGCCGGAAACTCTAGTTACAACGCGATGTGGATCACCGGAACACAGCGGCTGCGACGCGGCCTGCAGCTAAGCGCTTCGTACACATGGTCTAGGTCGCTTGATTACAATTCGCTTAGCTCGCAAGGTGTAGTCGTCCAGGATAGCAACGATCTGGGGGGCGACCGCGGATTGTCTGATTTCGATGCACGGCATCGCTTTGTCGTTCGTGCCATCTACGATCTCCCGTTCAAAGGAAATGCTTTTGTCAATGGATGGCAATTGGCAGCGATCGTGCAGTCTCAAAGCGGGAGTCCTGTCAACATCGTAACGCTAAACAGCACGATAAATGGCGTGCCGCTCACCGTCCGGCCCGACGTCAACGGCCCGATCGTATATCCGCATCAAGTGAATTCCTGGTTCGACACCTCAGCATTCACGGCCGTTCCAAGATTCGGGAGCCTTGGCCGTAATGTAGTGATCGGCCCTACGTTTAACAACACGGATATCGCATTGATGAAGAACGTCAACGTTGGGGATCTCGGTCGTTTGCAGTTGCGGGTCGAATTCTTTGACCTCTTTAATCATGCTAACCTTGGGCAACCCGGCAATGTCGTGGGTGCGCCGACGTTCGGTCAGATCACGAACACGCGTTTTCCAACGGGCGAATCCGGTTCGTCGCGTGAGATACAGGTGGCCGCAAGATTTAACTTTTGATGCAGGTAGATCCCACCACAATCTTTTACCCACGGTGCGCGGGCAAAGCGCGTGCAGCTTTGAAGTGGTTGCTCGGGCTTTGGATTGCGATCTTACTCTTACAGCTTTGCGTATTTGCTCAGCCAGTACCAACCAAGAAAGTTGTATTGATACTCACCGGCGCCGACCCGAACAATCCCGGTTTTTCGGTGCTCACACAGGCCATAACCTCTAAGGTCCGAAAGGAAGCATCCGAACGCGTTGAGTTCGTGTATGAGATACAGGACACATTTTTGTCGCCTCCAGTCGACCTTGGCGACGACGATAAGGCGGTGGCTTATCTGACGCAAAAATATCGGGATAAAAAGATCGATCTGGTTTTAGCTCTCGTCGCGCCGAGACTCAAAGATCTCTTGATCAAGGATCCGGCTCTTTTTCATGGGACGCCAAAAGTCTTTTACGATTTTGAAGACAGGCGTGAGTCCATCCTTAAGGTTGCGGGGACTAAGGTCACCGGGGTGTGGGCGAACTTCGATGTGACCAAGACCCTGGACATTGCATTGCAGCTGCAGCCGGACGCGAAACGTGTCGTTGTCACCGCGGGTAGTTCGGCAGAAGACCAAAAAACGCTGGATGAAGCGAAGGCAGCGTTCCGTCCCCTTGAGGCCCGGTTGCCGTTCACTTATTTGACCAATATCACGCTTGAGGAGTTGCGGTACCAACTGTCCCGGATGCCCCGCGACACCGTGGTGATCTTCCTCCTATTTAGTTCCGATCCGCCCGGCAGCAGATATACGGGGCCCGAGGCAATAATGGCTGTCGCGCCCACGTCGGGGGCGCCGATATTCGGCATGTCGGACAGGTATCTCGGATCCGGGATCGTTGGCGGCAGCCTTATTGATTTTGTCTCGATAGGCGAGCAATTGGGAAATGTTTCTCTGCGCATTCTTTCGGGCGAGGCGGCCGACAGTATTCCATCACAGACAGTACCCAGCGTCGCCATGTTTGACTCGCGCGAACTTCGGCGTTGGGGGATCAGCGAAGACAGTCTGCCAGTTGGAAGCATAGTGCAGTTCAGCGAGCCTACCTTATGGGACGCGTACAAGTGGTACTTGACCGGGCTGCTCGCAGCGATCGTTATCGAAACGCTGCTCATCGGTTGGCTGCTATTGGTTCGGTCGCGTCGGCGTCAAGCGGAGGCGGAAAATACTCTTCTTCACACTCGCCTGGATGAGATCGTCTCAAATGTCCCCGGAATTGTTTGGGAAACGCGAACCGATCCCGCTATTGGCCGACGCAGGACAACTTACATTAGTGAATATGTCCAAAGGATGTTGGGTTATTCACCCGAAGAATGGCTCCAAGAGGCGCCGGGATTTGGGCTAACGATCGTACAGGAAGAAGATCGCGATCGCGCAATGCGCGAAAGCGAAGCCATCGTGGATAGCGGCGACGAAGGCGTTAGCGAGTTCCGTTGGGTGACCAGGGATGGGCGCATCAGGTGGGTCGAGAACCATCTAAGTCCGGTCTTTGGCCCGGGTGGCAAAGTGATCGGCTTGCGGGGCGTCGCGCTGGACGTGACAGACCGCAAGTTGGCTGAGGAACAAGCCCGCGAAACCGAGAAAAAGGACCGGGCGATCTTGGCCGCCATCCCAGACCTGATGTTCCTGCAGACCCTTGACGGTGTCTACCTGGATTATCACTCGGCCCGATCTAACGACCTCCTGGTTGCTCCGGAGTCATTCCTTGGCAAGAATATGCGAGAGGTGTTGCCTCCGTCGTTGGCGGAACAGTTCGCAGAGTGCTTTGCAAATGCCCGGGAAGGCGGCGAGCCCCAGATCCTCGAGTACAGCCTAGATGTGGGCAGAGGTGAAAGCTCGTACGAGGCCAGGATGGTCCGGGCCGGCGACACGATCCTCAGTATTGTACGAGATATCACTAACCTCAAACGCAGTGAACAGGAGGCCCTGGAGTTGAGTGGACGTCTGATCACCGCGCAGGAGGATGAGCGTAGCCGCGTTGCCCGCGAGTTGCATGACGGCGTGATGCAGGAGCTGGCATTGCTATCGATAGATCTGGATATATTTGGCGCCGGCGCCCCGAACGATCCTGTTTGGGGCGAGGGCAAGACGAAAGAGCTTTCCTCGCGGGTTGCCGGTATTTGCGGTGAGATCCATCGATTGTCTCACGAACTCCACCCGGCCATACTCGAACAGCTCGGCCTGGTCACTGCGGTTCGTGCGATCTGCACTGAAGTCGATGCGGCACACGACGTGAGCATCGTGTTCAAACCGATCAACGTACCCAAGCTGATGCCGAAAGATTTGTCGCTTTCGTTGTACCGTATAGTCCAGGAGTCGCTGCAGAATGTGGTGAAGCACAGCGCCGCAGCACACGTCGAAGTGCAGTTGTGGACGGATGACGAAAGGCTGATGTTAAGAGTGTCGGACGATGGCTGCGGCTTTGACCCGGGCACGGTCGGCGGTCAGGCCTCGCTGGGGCTCATCGGTATGCGGGAACGGATACGGCTATTGAATGGAGATTTTTCGGTCACCTCGTCCGTTGGCAGCGGTACGTTGATCGAGGCCGTGCTGCCTTTAAAGACGTAAAAGTGAATGGTGAGGCTACTGGCTATTCACTTTTTGAGAAGAGGTTTCTCGTTCCCGGGCTCGAGGTCCTTTATGACGTAGTGGATCACATGCGGACTTGCCAGCATATCAAGATGATCAAATCCCGTCACCGATCTAAATATGCTTAGAGTATTCTGATCGGGCAGTTCTGATGCGGGAGCCTCTCCCGGCTTGCTGCCGGTCTCAAAGCGTCGCACCCGCGAGTCCGACACACAGACATACGAATGAACCCTGACCCGCGGTGCAGGGGTTTGCCTGCAATCCAGTGCACTAACAAATGGCACTAGCCCATCAGCATCGCCAAAACGCCGGCCAAATCCATATACCAGCCCCATATTTGCAAATGCCAGCATCCGGTGCTGGCGAACGAGATTATCATTCACTATTTGTGCCTCGATCATCATCGCCGCCAGCTCGAGCGTTGTGAGATCGGCGGGGGCAATGCCGCCATACGCGATCAATTTAGAATTAAAAGGCTCGAAATCAGTGTTTAAGCCCGAAAGCTCGACATTAATATCCGCGGAAGAGGCGTTGATCTTGCCGTCGTAATTGTCCCACCTGAGATCTGATCGGTTTGCGGCTGCGGGGGGCAGTACTGCAAGGCGATCGGCCTTTTTTGACAGCCAATAAATGTTTTGCAGTGCCCCAAAGGCTCCTTTATATTTCTCGGGAACGAGGTCGCGGAATGTCGCCGGATCATTGGCACCCGGTGTGCCATGATGCGGCGTGGCAAGCGTTATTAACTGGAGGGTTGTGTCGCCGCCTTTTTTACCCTTCCAGTTTCCCTGTTTATGCTCGGTCTGTGCCATGTAAGATTTGGCGATCAAACCGCCAAGGCTATGGCCGACGATGACGTGATCGCGGTCTTTTAGCTTGTCGTCGATGAGATCACGAAGACTTGATGCGATCGCCGCTACACTTTTGCGGTCTGAGCAGTATTGAAAGAGATAGAGAGAATATTTGGCTTTGAGGCCGTTGCTTTGTTCATTGAATATGCGAATGAACTCTGACCAGGTTTGGCTCTTGGCATCAACCCTCGCGTCGGACGACGTCCCGCCTTTGCCGTGGATCATGAGAAGCGGTATTCGCTTGCCATCGTCGTCACCTGATCTGATCAGCGCGGCGAGCGGGCTATTCGGATCCGAACATATGGCACCCGCTTGAACGACAAACGCAAAAACGATCAAAGCCAGAGTGAATGCGTAGCCGCCAACACAACTATGGTTCTTGATAGAAAAGCCGAAATTCATACAAACTTTGATGACCGAAACCAATTTGATTTTAAGGTAAACTGGACCCAATACCGAATGTCCCACAACTCAAAAACATCGGCGGACCGCTGGCCAAACCTTTTCTCAGGCTCGGTCGTTGGGGTTGGATTCATAGCCGCCGTTTCCGCGTTGCTGTTCTTTGCCTGGTTGGCGGAGGAAATGCTCGCCGGCGACACAATGCTTTTTGATAATATTGTGCGCGGGTTCGTCCATGAGCATTCATGTGATACCCTGACCGCGTTAATGCGGGCATTCACCTTCGCCGGGTCCACGCTTGTTATCAGCACACTGACGGGCTTGGTTTTGGCGGTCTTCATTTTCGGCCGGCATTGGTGGTCAACCGTTGTATTTGCGGTAATGATGGCAGGTGCACTATTGCTTAACTTTGTCCTCAAGACGTCGTTCGCCCGCGACCGACCAACGACATATTTTGATACGCCGGTGCCTAATTCCTACAGCTTTCCGAGTGGCCACGCTTTGTTCTCACTTTGCTTTTATGTTTCGTTGGCCTGGATCCTGACGCGGCATATGACGGGCCGTTTGCCAAAGGTTGGGGTTTGGCTGTTTGCCGTATTGTTGGTTTGCGGTGTGGGATTATCGCGGATATATCTGGGAGTCCATTATCCCAGCGACGTCATTGCCGGATACGCGACTGCCGTGATCTGGCTTAGCGCAGTGGCGGGTGCTGATGGATGGCTTTCTGCCCGGTCGCCTTTAAGTAAGAAAAGATTGCCCGCGAAAAAGGGGAAAGGACGCTAAAAGAAGACCTGATCTTCCACGTCGCCGTTTTCGCGTGTTCGCGAGGAAATTCTTATCCTTCCGATTATCTTAATGACGCGTTTATCTTTGCCAGCACGTCGCGACCAGGACACAAACTTTTTTCGGCAAGGGTATTGAGCGGCATCTCTGAGGTGTTGAGCATCTTGTGCAGTTCGTTCGAGTTCTCATCAATGTAGAGAAGGCCGGTGAGGATCTCGCCTTTTTGCTTGGCGTTATGGATCGCCGTCATCGCCGAGAACCTATTCATGGGGTCCCAATCCTTGGCCAGTTTGTGCAGGCGGATCGTTGTCCCGTCATGCATTAGTAAGTCGTTGATCGCACCAGCCTCGTAGTGCGTTGTGATCTCACGTTCGTACGGAACGAAATCCATCGTCGCCGTCGCCTCAATATGTTCCCGGACATAGTCATATGATTTGGTGGATCCGGCGTTATTGTTAAATGTAACGCAGGGGCTGATGACGTTGAGGATCGCAAACCCCTGGTGCTTCATTGCGGCTTTTAGCAGGGGCGTCAATTGTTCTTTATCACCGGAAAAGCTCTGGGCGACAAACGTCGCTCCCAGTTCAATAGCGAGGCTTGCGAGATCAATGGCCTCGAACAAATTTACGCTGCCGGCTTTGCTCTTTGAACCGGCATCCGCGGTCGCTGAGTCCTGCCCCTTGGTCAGCCCATAGCAGCCGTTGTTCATCACCAGGTAAACCATGTTCAGGTTTCGCCTGACCACATGAACGAACTGTCCCATACCTATCGACGCCGTATCGCCGTCCCCAGAAACTCCGAAATAGATCAAGTCGCGATTGGCAAGGTTTGCACCAGTCGCCACTGAAGGCATACGGCCGTGGACAGAGTTGAAGCCATGCGAGTTGGACAAAAAATAAGCCGGGGATTTAGAAGAGCAGCCGATACCCGAGAGCTTTGCCACACGGTGCGGCTCTATGTTCATTTCCCAGCAAGCCTGTACAATTGCCGCATTTATCGAATCGTGCCCGCACCCTGCACACAGTGTGGACAGCGAACCCTCGTAATAATCCACCGTGTAGCCAAGGTCGTTTTTAGGCAATGCTGGGTGGCGAAATGTTGATCTGATGTAGGTCATATTTTCTGGATCGATGCACCCAATTGGTTACGGGTCGTTTCTATTCTATCCCGTCCTATCTAAACTCGTCTATGGCGACTGCCCCGCCCTTTTCCTCCTCTCTTAAATAACCCCAACAGTCCGGTCGAGAGCCGTCCAGATCGGTGAAGCCATATATTTTCGCGAGATCGCCGCTTGACGTGGACTGACCATTCCAACGCGCTTTATCGGGGTCGGCGGCCAAAGCTGCAACTGCTCGCCCAACAAAGTGAGGAGTTTCAGAAATTGCAAAACCGGGAACTGCCTTTGTCGCATTACGCCAATTCTTCTCGTTTACGCCGTGGGCCTCGAGCATCATTTCGGATCGCATCCAGCCGGGCGAGATGCAAACCGAGGTTGCCGCATACTTTTCCAGATCTTTCGCATGAGCCCATGCCATCCGCGTCACCCCGACCTTTGAGAGATCGTAAAAAGGCGATATCCGGTAATGTTCAGAATTATACTCGTCAGTACCGTCTGTTACCTCGACCAACAGCCCGCCTGGATGTTTGATCATTAAAGGAAGTGCAAAGTGGGTTGTGATCAAATGCGTATGAATGCCCAACTCCAACATATGCAGTCCATTCTCGAGGTTATGTTCCCAAACGGATTGCGATTTGATCCCGTCTTTTAGTTTTTCTCCGCCCCAAATGTCATTTACCAGTACATCAAGGCGGCCTTTTTCTCTGCGAATTCGGTCGATCAGTTTCTCAACTTCGCCCGTTACGAGGTGGTCTACTTGAACAGCTATGCCTGTACCGCCGGCCTTTTCGACAAGCTCCGCAGTTTCCTCGATCGTCTCCGGCCTATTATATTCGGACTGGTGGAGATGCGTGGTTCGTCCGGTAACATAAACCGTCGCGCCGGCGGCGCCCAGTTCCACAGAGATGCCGCGACCGGCCCCGCGAGTTCCCCCCGCGACCAAAGCAATTTTTCCTTTGAGCGGCTGACCCATTGATCCGGTTGACTGCGATCTTTATTAGTTAGCTGACCTCTGATCTGCCGAAGATAATTATCCGCGGTGATCCACATGCCGTCGAGGTTCTAGCTCTTAAGGCTTCTGTCAGGGAAAGTGGGTACAATTTGACTTAATTGTATTGTGTTTAATGCCAAAAAGGAAGAATCACACCCAATGCGAAGTATTACTTATCATGTCATCTAACTGTAACTTTTTACAGTTAATCTGGCGGCCCGAGATGAATATCATTTAATATGCATTCACTACGTTTCAAATGGAGATATTCGATGAAGAACCTACTAATTCTGTGTTTTGCCATGATCATTCTCACGGCGGGCAGCCTTGCTGTTTTTGGCCAAGACGCCACGCCGGTTAGCCATGTCACGGTCCCCGCGGAAAAGGACATTGCACTGCTGCGAACCGACCTGCGGTCAGAGAAAAAGAAGCTGATCGCCTTGAACGTTCCGTTAACCGATGTGGAAGCAACGCGATTCTGGCCGGTTTACGACCAATATGTCGCCGAAATGACCAAGTTCAATGGCCAATTCTATGACCTTGTCAGACAATACTCAGAGAATCAAAAGACGTGGACTGAAGCCCAGTTTGCCAGCATGCTAGACAGTTGGAGCAAGGTCCAGATCGAACAGGCCAAGACGCGTCAAAAATACGTCCCTCTGGTCGAAAAGGTAATACCGGCCGGCAAAGCTGCATTGTTTTTCCAGATCGACCGCCGGCTGTATGCCCTGATGGATCTGCAGGTCGCTTCTTACCTTCCGCTCATCACTCAATAAAAAGCGCTTTGAAAGGCCATTGGCTGACGCCAGTGGCCTTTCTCTTAGCGGGAATTTACGTGATCTCACCGGACGGATGACTGTATCTGCCTGTAAATATTATCAGCGGTGATGGGCATGCCGTCATAGTTAAGGACCGAGATAAGCTTTGAGGCATCGACGCCAAGCTCGATCATCATCAGACTTTTGAATTGGGCATCCCGGTTTTGTTCGATGACGAAGACCCGCTGGTGGGCGTCGACGAACTCGCGGAACGATCTGCTGAAGGGAAACCCCCGGGCTCGCATTGCGTCGAGGTGGATTCCCTCTTCGGCGAGGAGTTCCAGAGCTTCCACAGCGGCGTATGTCGACGTGCCGAAGAATATAACGCCATCGCTTGCCGAGAGAACCACCCCGTCAGCCGAGGCGCCTGCCACCCCTCGTTCGTAAGGAGGGGAGCTTTGGTAAATTTCGGGCTGAGGGACTAATTCCTTTGCGGTGTCCCATTTGTGGGCAAGGCGGTCGACAAACCGCTGATATACATCGGCATCTTCGGTATAGACCGCGTATTCGTCACGGGACGAACCGCGGGTTACAAAAGCTCCGTATGTTGTATGCGTGCCGGGTATTGTTCGGTATGGAATGCCGTCACCGTCAATGTCCAGATAGCGTCCCCATTTACCACGAAACTGCTCAAGGGGCTGGCCCGCAGTCGCCTCGCTGCCGTCATCGCCCGGCAAATCGCCGTGGCCGTTTGTAGCAACATACCCGTTGCCGTTTGTCTCTCTCAGGCGAGCCGCATGTGTTGCGATATAGTCGAGTTGGTCGCTTGTAAGCACCTTGCCGCGGTCGTATTCACGGTTTTCGTCCCACTGCAGCGGCTCGGTGACATGGTCGTTCATTCCCAAATCGAGGTCGGTCATGACGATGACGGGAGTTTGTAGCCGCTCGGTAAGATCAAATGCCTGAGCGGTCATCTCGAAGCATTCCTTGGGGGTCGCGGGCAGCAGCAGCGGATGTTTTGTATCACCGTGCGAGGCATAGGCAGCAAGCAGAATGTCAGATTGCTGTGTCCGCGTCGGCATGCCGGTCGAGGGGCCAGTACGCTGGACATCGATCAGAACCGCCGGCACCTCTGCAAAATAACCAAGGCCCAGAAATTCGTTCATCAGGCTGACGCCGGGGCCGCTGGTGGCGGTAAACGCCCGGGCGCCATTCCAGCACGCTCCCATTACCATCCCGATCGCCGCCAGTTCGTCCTCGGCCTGAACAATAGCGAAGTTGTTTTTACCGGTTTCTGCGTCGATGCGATATTTCTGACAGTATTTGGCAAAGGCATCTACCACAGACGTCGACGGCGTGATCGGGTACCAGGCGGCAACAGTGGCGCCGGCATAGATAGCCCCGAGACCACACGCTGAATTGCCGCTGTAGAGGATCTTGTCGCCCAGCAGATCGCGGCGTTCGATCCGCAGATCAAACTTGCTGTCAAAGTTATTGAGAACCCAGTCCTCGCCGAGCTTTAGAGCTCTGAGATTAGGTTCGATCAGTTTTTCCTTGCCCTTGAACTGCTGCCCGATCTGGCCGTGTATGACGTCGACCTCGATCTTGAACAGACTGACCAGCGCGCCGATATAGACTATGTTCTTGAATAACTGCCGCTGGCGGGCGTCAGTAAACTCAGCATTGCAGAGGTTCATCAGCGGAATGCCGATGTGAGTAATGTCCGTGCGATCATATCCCGGCGGCAGGGGCTTTGAGCTGTCGTAAAGAAAATAGCCGCCCTCGCTGACATCGGCGTAATCTTTTTTCATCGACTGCGGATTGACCGCGATCATCAGGTCGATACCCTCGCGACGGCCAAGATGTCCTTTTTCCGAGACACGTACCTCATACCACGTCGGCAATCCTTGTATGTTTGAAGGAAAGATATTCTTTGGCGTAACCGGCACGCCCATTCGAAAAACGGCCTTGGTAAACAAGGCATTTGCCGACGCCGAACCGGTGCCGTTCACATTCGCAAATCTGATAACAAAATCGTTTATTTTCACGCCTTATTCTTCTCGTCGAATATCATTGGCTCCCAAAGCTCGACCTTGTTGCCGTCGGGGTCCATAATCCAGGCGAACTTGCCGTTCTCGTGCGACTCCGGGCCTTTTTCGATCTCGACGCCGTTTTGCTTAAGCTGTTCAAGCAACTCGTCCATGTTATCAACCCTGTAGTTGATCATAAAGGAGGACGCGCTCGGGCTGAACCATTTAGTGTCGCTGTCCGCCGAGCTCCAAACCGTCAGGCCGCCGTCCTCTGCCTTATCGTCCGGCCACCGTAAAACCGCGCCGCCCCAACTCTCAAGACTGAGACCGAGATTCTTCTGATACCAAGACGCCAGTTCAGAGCCCTTGCCTGCACTCTTAAGAAATACCCCGCCAATTCCTGTTACCTTCGCCATACTCTTTCTTCCCCCGCATCGACGCCTTCGACGTCTGAGACTATTCCGGACTTCGCAATATCTTTTCCATCTTTTTGCCTTTTGCCAGTTCGTCGATCAGTTTGTCCAGGTAACGGATCTTTTGCATCAGCGGGTCCTCGATATTTTCCACCCGGATCCCACAGACCACTCCTTTGATCAACGACACATTCGGATTCATCTTTGGCGCCTTTTCGAAGAACGTCCGAAAATCAACACGATCACGGATCACCTTTTCCAAACCCGCTTCACTATATCCGGTTAGCCAGCGGATGATCTCGTCGAGCTCTTCCTTCGTGCGGCCTTTAGTTTCGGCTTTTTTTAGATAGTGCGGATATACGCTAGCGAAGATCAGCGCGAAAACTCTTTCGTTTTTCATTGAGTAACCTTCGAGAATAGCTCATTCGCCCACGCCATCCGTTGATCTTGGCTGTTGTTTAGGTCATGAACTTTCTTCTAACTCGGCTGCCTGTTTAAGAACAGATTCATATTCGACCGGTTCAAACACGTAAGGCCCAACGGCGTTGAACCTCGTATCAACTGTGTCCTCAACGGTATTCTCAAACCCAAAGTCTCTCCAAATAATGGAATTATCACGTTTCTCGATTGCTACAGTTACCGCTCCACAACCGATGTCACCGCACTCGGGGCAAACATATAGGCTTCGTCTTTCGTTCGGGAAGTCCGCGGGTTCTTCAAGCAGCAGCCGTCGAACCGCTAGCTCATTCTCGCCGGGCAACCAACCTAAGCACGAAACGAGGTCACCGCCTACCAGTTTACTGAGAGATTCACCGTCAATGACGATGTCTAAATAATCCCGTTTCGTTCTACCCTTGCCACCTTCGCGTGTTTCCCAATTCAGTTCTATTTTTGACAACTTTGGTTCCACGATTTACGACGTTGTAGTTTCTC
>Ga0222622_10000602_pt1 | contig 13674 bp, 11 predicted proteins | sample PLM2_5_b1metaG_FD_177335 | JGI IMG/M metagenome (GOLD analysis project Ga0222622, IMG submission 177335) | Groundwater sediment microbial communities from an aquifer in East River, Colorado, USA - PLM2_5_b1 | ecosystem: Environmental > Terrestrial > Soil > Riparian zone | place: USA: East... | reverse complement strand
GAGCTCCCAGACTATGCGCACGTTGGCGCCTCGCAACAGAAGCTCGGCCACTGCCTGCGCCTGCTGCAAGATGAAGTCGCGTTCGCCGGCCATACGATATTCGCGAAGCACGGTATCGAACCAAGCTGAAAACGCTCCCGCTTTCCGATGGGTAGGGTATGCACCGGTATATTCGCGAACAACCACGAATTGCGGTACGCCAATCCAAGTGGTCGCCGTGCCGCTGTCGCCGGTTTTAGGGTCGTTGACTTCAACACTAACCGTCCTAATGCCAGGGCGCCCGGCGAGCATCGACGTCGCCGGAGCATTCGGGGCCATGAACTGCACGACCTCGGGGTCGGTGGACCACCTGTAGGTTGCACCGGGAGGAGCATTGGCCACCCTCAATGCGGTCCGCCCGCTTTTATCGTTACGGTCGGGCTGAAAGGTTCGCACACTTGGCGAATTGATCTGTTCGATGTCGATGTCAAGCATGTGAAGTTACCGGTGACCGTTTGAGGTTTAGTTTAAGTAATAACAAGCGCACTCTTCGATTGACGCATTCTCCACAGTTTGTGTTTAGGTTCCTTGTTGTCCGCCTGATCTTCTGGCATAGATCGCAATTGCGCTGGGTTATCGCTTTTTTTGTTCATCCAGATTGGTTTTTCCGGGATCGACCAACGAGAAGCAGGCGATCTCGTCGGCCGCCGCGCCGAAGGTCGCAGGATCGAGCGGGCTGCTGAACAATGCGATGGCTGTTACCCCTTCGAGGCCGGGCGCAAGGAGAGTGAAAGAGTCGGCGTGGTCTTCCTTAGTTAGGCGCTCGATCGGCGCGCCTTCGGCATAGACCTCGGCTTCGTGGCGCATTGGGTTGTCGACCACCTGGCGGTAGAGGGTGGCGTTCTTAGCGTCACGGAGCTCGTACCAGAATCCGGCCTCGGGGCCGTGCTGGATGGGGTCGGTGGGGGGCAAGGGCATCCCCTCTAGCGGTCGGATTTCGTCGAGGTGGATGCCTTTGCTGGAGTAGGAGAAAGTGAGGCGCAGCGCCCTCGTTGGTGCCGCGCCTCCTCCTTCTCGGGACTTCGAATCCATCGAGTGTCGATTCTGTCGTTTCGCTCAGCCGACTCCGGTGTTCGGTTTGGGTTGGGGGAAGTCGCCCAGCGGGGCGTAGGGCTTGAGCTTAACCTCGATGCGATACTGGCACACGGAGCACAACGGCTTGCTGAGCGTTCGCATCTTGCAGTCGAACTCGGGGCGGTACGCGCCGCAGTGATTGTAGAAGGCTCCGGTGAAGGCGCCGACTGTGCCCGCCGCCACCGGGCTCGCCTGCGGGTCGCACTTCGTGCAGTCGGCGTTGACGGTCGTCGGTAGGGCAGTGGAGCGGCCGACGAAGGAGCCCCACTTGAGGGTGTTGCGGTTGATGTTCGCGGTCACGTTCGGCTCCGCCGGCTCGGCGCCCGTGTAGTTGTCATGGCCAGTCTCGCCCGTGCGGCACCCGCCGTAGTACTCGTACTCGTCGGCCAGGCCGAAGGCGGCGTGGCAAAGCTCGTGGATGCCGATCTCGGAGGCCCCCGCGGCGCGCGAGAAGACCGCGACCGGCCCGCCCGATCCACCGAAGGTAGTCGAGTTGACGATCACCAGAATGCCGTTCCATTTTGGCACTTGGGCGTTCACCACCTTGCGCACCAAATCGCTGTTGCAGCCTAGGAGGCGCGGGAGGTTGTTCCAGCAGAAGGAAGCCTCGAAGTAGGTGGCGGGGTTGGCGCCCGAGCCACCGCAGGCGCCGCCCGCAGGATCCTTGGCGCCGCTGTCCGTTGAGGCGACATCCACCCGATAGACGTTGAACCACGCCTGGTGCGAGTCGAAGGGGGGTGTCATGAAGAACTTGTCCATAAAGTCCTTGGCGTCGGTCGCGAAGGTTGGCAACTCCGCCCGCTTGTAGCCCTCGCTGACGATCACCAGATTGAAGCCCTTCTTGCCGCTGTCCTGAAGAATGGTGGTGCCGATCACAGTGCCGTCGCGCTCGCTCATGTTACACCTCCTTCCGTCAGACTGAAGGTGGCCAACTCGGTAGCCGCCTCGCCCAGCGTTTCTGGGTTGAGAGGGCTGCTGAACAGCGCGATCTGCGTGGCGGTCGGTAGCTTTGGCACCAGCAGGTCGAACGTGTCGGCGTAGTCATCAAAGACCTGGCGCACGATCGTCTCTTCGTCCAGGTAGATCTCGGCGTCGTAGCGCAGAGGGTTGTGCATCACCTGGCGGTAGAGCGTGGTGTTGTCGGCGTCGCGCAGCTCGTACCAGAAGCCGGCCTCCGGGTCGTGCTCCAGCGGGTCGGACTCCGAGGTCGGCATCTCCTCGAGCGTCTGGATGGAGTCGAGGGTTACACTCTCGCGATTGTATGAAAAGGTAAGGCGCAAGGCGCTGTCGTTCGCCGCTGTATCTCCCGTGGCAACGGGAGTCACGTCCTCGGCCTCCTTTTCGGTGATCTCAGAGGCAGGTATGTAAATAAGGCCTGGATCGGCGCTGGAGCTGAAGGCCCAGTTTAGTCCATCATCATTGGATACGTTGCATCCGACGTTACGGCGCAGATACCAATTGACCTCTTCAGGAACATTGGTGTGGAAGTTGAAATAGATGAGGTCATCTACTTTAACGTTGTATTGCGCGGCGACTGAGGCCCAGTCTTCGCCGTCGCTGACACGGTGGGTTTCAACAGATCCTTCGGGCACAAAATCAACAGGCAGCGGATTATCTGGTTCACTCTCGTTAGCCATAGTATTGATTAGCTGGTTGTTGAATCTTCGCTGTCACCTGTTGAGTCACTCGCGGCCGTATCGTCGCTACCACCACCGGAGTCGGAATCGCTCGTGGATTCTGTATTTATAGGGAAATCAAATGAGCCCGCACAATTGATTGGCTTCTCCGGCGCTGAACTGGAGTAAATACAGGCTTCGAGATGATAGTCGGCGAACTTGTTGGGAAAGGTCCCAAAATGGACCACAGCTTTGACGGTGGCTCCAGCATCCAACCCGGCGTCCTGCTTAAAATCGAGATCGAGGGGCGGATCCTGGTCGCCACTTAGATTAAAGCGCACAAAGAACGGTCCGCTCGGAAGTTCACCAGCGTTAGCAACGTCGACGCAAAAGTCGTACTCGACATTTGGCTTTGGAAATGCCTCATCGGTGGTTCCACCGTCCGGGCTAACATAAACTGTGTCAGTAGTAACTAACTTCGAATCATCGGTTTTGGTTTCGGGAGTGCTCATATGTAGATAGGTGAATTACTATTTCGCTTCAAAGCTAGCCCCTAGTCCGGGATCAACGGTTGCATGTCTTTCGGGTTCGGCCATTTGAGCGTGTCCGCTCCCTTGTCGGTCTCTCGAACCTTCTTCCAGAGATCGTTGAGGACGTAGAACTGCGCCCAGTCTTCATTGCTGCCCTTGGTGGTCATGTAGTAGCCGACCGCGACCATAACCCTGTTGTGGACCTTAATGTCTCGTGCTTTTTCCCGCCCCTGGCGGACGCCATCGTAGAATGCCTCGCGCAGATCCTCGGCGCTGTCGGGCGCCCACGGGATAAAGACCTTGTCGCCGTTCGGCTTGCCGGACGTTTCCCACATCACGCCGTAACAGAATCCCTCCTGCTCTTGGAGTCGTCTGCCTGTTCCGAAAGCAAGGACGACCGCCCATAACATTATGATGTAGGACGCGATCCCCCCGATCACGCCTGCCAGCGAGGCGCCGGCCACGGCGGCAAGACCGCCCGGGCTGTGAAAGATTTCGACGACCTCAGCCACTCCGGCGATATAGTGAGTCCCTTCGAGCCTCCCATGGACCCACTCGAGAACTGCGTTCTCGTCCATCTTGACGTCGACGCCGGGTGCGTGTCCTTCTGGCATGGGCTTCCCGGTGACGGGCGGCTTAGCGTCCGGCGCGTTCATGACCTTTTGGACAATCTCGCGGCGCATTCGTTGGTCATAAAACATCTCGTTCGTCATTCCGGAGACCAGGAATGTGCCGTATGATTCTTTGGTGATGTTAACGCCAGTGGGCGTCCCGCCCTCGAAGAGGAGTGGACCGACCTCGTCCTCTTGGACATCGCGGTTCCATGTGAACCGGAACCAACCAGAACCGATTCTCTCCACAAGGACAACGAGCGTCCCCGCCCCGGTGTCGACCGCGACATCGCTGGAGAAGAGACTCTTACCGGGAGCGTAGGCTTTTATCTCCAGCACCTTTCTTCCATCATATACGCCGCCAGCGCGGTGGGCTATGTTATCCTTATCAACTGAGTAACTATTTCCGGAGTGAAGGAATTTTATGTCCAACGTAGGGCTTGTTTTTTCCGCTGTACCCAAGTAGCTCTTGCCGTCATCGAAGGTCACGCCAACATTGCTACCGGAAGAAACTTGCTCGTTGGTCTTTTCGTACAGGGTTACATCGTTGGTACGCGTACCTGGTTTGAATGCACCGGTTGTTTTGACAACCTCCAGCCAGTCAGAATACTTTTTGAACGTGTAAACGCTTCCAGTGTGAACAAATCTGCATTCGAGCTCGTCACCCGAAAGGACCTTCTTTACTTCTGCGAAGTAAGCTTGGTTGTCCTTCGGAAATTTCACACCGACAAAATCACCAATTTGCATAGCAGGAGTTCAGTCTATTTCGCAATCAGGCCCGGGCTCGTATCCAATCGCATGGACTCTGGGACACCGGCGATGTTGGCCGCAAAATAAAGGCGTAATAGCGGCATAAGTATTCACTGTTTCCTATAGACGATTATTGATTACCAGGTAAGCGAGGGATCCGGGTTCAGACTCTTAGGAAATTGTTTAGATATGAAGTGTCGGGCTGATTAGCTCGGCGTTACTTTTTGTTATTTAGGATCGCGCACTCATGTTTGTGGTGTATCAGACGTAGTTCCCGCGTCAGCAGGCGGGGAGGGCGAGGGATCGTTAGGTGGGGAGGACGGCGCGTCAGCAGGTGGGGAAGATGTTGTGTCAGAGGGCGGAGAGGATGACGTATCGCCAGGTGGGGAAGATGTTGTACCGGACGGCGGCGAGGCGGACCCATCCTGAGGGGGGGTGGACGGAGTGGCTGGCGGTGGATCTATTGCGGGGTCGGAGTTCGGCGGAAGGATCGGAAGAGCTTCGCAGAACCAGCCGATGATCTGGATTCCCGGACAGGTTAATGTGCCTGTCCCGGCATCGTAGGTCCGTCCCACGAGCGAAAATGGGCCGAAAGAGGCAGCTCCCTGCATTGCCGCAACATCATCGTTCGACCATTTCGTCGAGATTTTCAGATTGCGGATCGCCACAAATCCGCTGGCAAGCACTGGTAAAAGGCCCGAGTCTTCGCCGCCAGTGCCGTCCGAGAACTCCGCGCATGCATATCCCGGTACGAACCACTGCTTCAGCATCAGAAATACCTCGGGCCACCACGGACGGTTTAACGTGACGACGCAGTGCTCGAAGCTCATGTCTATGGTGTTGGTGGAGACCGGTTGAGCTGTAGTGTTCGCCTGCAGTTGGCCAGTCGCCTGTGCCATAATCAATGGCCCGGCCGTTTTCATGATCGATGCGGCCGTCGTTGGTTGACCGCTGGAAGCGATAGTGGATGCTGCGTTGGCCATTCTCTGCAGAAAGCCTGAAGACAGGAATCCCCCCCTTGGCGCGCTTGATGGCCCCGGTCCGGGCTTGGCAAACATCTGTCGACGAGCGGCGAATCCCGCCCTATCCGTTGGTGAATTTTGGATAGTAGCAAATTGTGGCGACGTCGCTAGAGTGGAGTAGAACCGATTTGTCCGCGATACCGGCTCTGAAAGGTCCGGCTGGATGTTCTTAGGAGCTATGCGCCAGGTTAGCTGCTGATGCTGAAATTTTGGTGGAGGGCGACCGGGGGAAGCCGGCTGCGGAGCCGGCGGTGGCAATCCCTCCTGTTTTCCTATCGTGTGTCCGGTCCAGTTATCGTTGGCACCTGGATCATACCAATCCGTCGGGTTTGCGTACACTGGGTGGAATCGAAACATTCCATCCATAGATCCCAGCGTAACATCAAACGCCTGAGCAGCCGTAGTTTTTGCCCTTCCGAGCGACGCCATCGCATTAGCATCGGAGCTTATAGGCATGGACTGTGTAAGCATCAATTCGGTCATGGCAGGAACCGTGCGGTTTGACCTCCGCACGCTATCGCCATCAACATCGAGCACCGCATTTCCAATCTCCGACAGACGCTCCACGGCGAGTGCGGGGGAGAATTGGGTATCAGTCGACTGTAATTTGAACATCCCCGGAGTGATCGGCACGCCCAGTTTCTCGAATGCAAGGAATGCGCCGTCGCCCGCCTTGGCTGCATAGATGCCCGAGAAGAGGTCGTAAACCTTCTGCATCAGGTCGCCGGTATCTGTTGGCATCGGTGAGAGTTTTCGGTTTTGTTAGAAAAGGAAGTGGCGCGTTGTGATCGCCACTTCCAAATCGAACAATGTTCGTTCTAAGGAGTCCCAGTTCCCGCTGGACTCTGCGTTGCCGGGGCGGGCTTCGCTGGGTCCGTCTGCCCAGTTGCGGGTGGACTCTGCGTTGCCGGGGCGGGCTTTGTTGCGTCCGCCGCCGCGGGCTTTGTTGCGTCCGCCGCCGCGGGCTTCGTTGCGTCCGCCGCCGCGGGCTTTGCTGCTTGCGCCGCGAGTCCAGGATCGTCTAGTGGCGGACAGGCGGGGAGGATATCGCAGAGGAAGGCAATGATCTGCGCGCCCGGAATGCACAATGTCTCGCCATCGAACGTCGTGCCGAAATGGTCGGAACCTGTCTTGGTAGATCCCCATTGGCTTTGTGCGCTGGCGTGACTTTCATCGTGGCCGGCGGTACCACCGAAGCTGACGAATCCAAGGGAAACACCTCCGCTGCCCGCCGTATGCGAGGATCTGGACTGCTGCTCGCCGCTGGATTGACCATAGAAGCTTTTTAGTGTCTCCCCATCACTGCCCCACTCGGTGGTGGAAATCTTGACGTTCCGAATGACCAACATCTGCTGTGGAATCATGGGCAACAGGGGCTTATCTGTTTCCACCTGGCCGGCGATTGTGCCGTCGCTGATGGCGTTTTTCTTGTTATTTACGAGATACCAGTTTTGCATATAGAAGAGATCACTCACTATCCCTGGCCGGACGAAGGTGCAGAGCGCATATTCCAGCGAGATATTAAGGTTCTTGGCGGTGTTTTTGAAGGTGCTCTGGAATTCGGCGTGGCTTGATCCCTGCCACTGTGAAGACGCACGGCCCTGACTGTGACTTCCCCCGAAAGCCGCAAAACCAAGCATCACTCCAGCGCTCCCGCCGGTTGAAGAGGCATCGCTTCGCGAAGACTTTTGGCCGCCCATCGTTTGGTTTGAAGCGTCATAGTGCTGATAGTTGCTGGACGTCACAGTGAGTTGCTGCCACCCGGACTGATCGTCGTCGGGATCGCACCACGAGGTAGGCGAGACGTACGCATAAGGAATCGGCGCTGGCACTCCCGCCAGGCCGAGGTTGTAGGCGTCGAACAACTGCCGGGCCTTCTTAACCATGTGAGCTTGCATGCTCACGCCCACAGAGCCAATGATATCGAGCGCCCGTTCCACTTTCTCCGCGCCCATGGTTTTCAGCGTGTTATAGGCGTCATCGACCATATTTTGGTACATAACGGAAGTCATCGGCCAGATATCAGCCTTCGATCGATCACCCTTTGCTTGGGCCTGCATGACCGCATAATTCATCTTTGCCATTGCATAGTCGCGCGCATTTTTCTCATATGTCTGATAAAGTTTGCTTTTACCGACGATGCTCCCATCGTTTGGGTCGAGTTCGTAAAGCACCTTCTGGGCATCGTCGATCTGCTTCTGCACATCCGGGCTAATTGGCGGCATCGGCATCGGTTGCATTCCCGCGACGATCCCCTCGTATGCGAAGTCGAGATGCTTGCCTACGGGGTATTCCAAATAGCTCCCGTCCGTCGTCACCTGAAGCAGCACGTTGGCAAGCTGTGCCGTCTTGTACGCCGCTTCCATGGAACGTGCGTATTTTGGGTCCGGCGGCGGCGGCGTGTCGCCGGTCGGTGCAGGAGCCGCGCCGGCTGGATTTGCGACGGCTGCTACACTTGCCAATTGTTTTTTCTCGTGCATCTCTTGCAAAGTAGATCCACCCATGGGTGACCAGGGACGCAGGTAATCCTCAGGATCGACCGGCATCCCAAGCACCATCATGGAATAGACCATGCCACCTCCAAGTGGTTTACCATCACTGCGCACAGGGCGCGCTTGCTTCACTCGTTCGATGAGTTGATCAAAAATCGCGAGAACCGCGGAACCGGGTTCATTGTTGTTGATTGCCATAACTTGTTTCCTTTCTGTTGTTTTTACTTAGGGTGAACTGCTGGTTGTTTTACCTGCGGAAGTTTTTTGGTTGGCAGACGCAACGGTATTGAGGGCGCGCTCGATTTTGTTCTTACCCGCGCTAATCCACGCGTTCCAAGCGTGATCGACCGCCTGTTGGTAAGTCGTCGCGGTTAGCGGCCACGCCTGAAGTGCAGTTGGATCAGAACGCGCTTTCGCATACGCCGCGGCATAGTCCGACTTTGCCCTGGCGTAATCTGCCGCATTCTTTTCGTACATTTCGTAAAGCTTGCTCTTACTTAAGATACTTCCGTCAACAGGGTCGAGGTTGTAGAGCACTCGCTTTGCCTCTTCGACGCGCTGGTGAATGGGATCCATAATTTGTTCGGTTTGCTGTTCTCAATCCCCCTCTTTCGTAACAAGTCGCCACCATTCAGTCCAAAGTCTCCATAGTGAAAGGAGCTAGTAGTGCATCATTTGAAGGTTCCAGCCCGTGGCGTCGGCCATCGCTTCGTATTTGCTGGTGAAATTCTGAAAGGATTCGTCGTATGTTTTTCCACCATTCGGATCTACTATCTTCAAATACGTATTCGCTACATCGCCATCTCCGTAAATTCCACGAATGATACGAGCATGGACCGCGAATGCGGGGGATTGATCTTCGTCGTCTATGATAACAAGAGGACCGTAATTCTGGAGCAGTCGCAAAATGCTGTCCGGCGTTTCACATGCCTGGTACTCCACTTTCATCCCGGTGGCGTCGGAAAGATCTTGGACCCGATCGGGTGCGAGCCCGGTGTTATCGCCGAAAATTTTTCGGAAATCGCTGCCCAAGGAGTCCATCGCCGACTCAATTGAATAGCTCTGTTGATTTTTCCATGACATGTTCATCGTGGTCACGGTTGCCCAACAGGCCATTGATTTGGGCTGGGCAACTGCATGCACGTCGCCCTCGACATCAAAAGAAATACTCGTGCCTTGATCTGAGGTCTCTTGACTGGAGCCCTCCGTATCTTGACTTGAGCTTTGATTGTCCGAATCGTCGGCCATAATCTGCTCCGGAGGAATCCTTACTTATACGGCCAAAAAAAATACTAGGTCAAGAGAAAAAAACCAAAAAATCTTAAAGAATCTTGACGACGTCAATTTCGGAATTGGTGCAGTCGGAGGTTTCTGCTGCGAACGCAATGATTAGCGCTGCGCGATTTTAGTTTGTGTGAGCGCGGACGTATGCGTCTTCGTTTACTGCGGCTTCGGTTACGCCGCCCCTGCCTGGGGAGCTATGCGGGACCGCTAACCACTGTGATAAGTATCAGGCGATAGCGGTGTCGGTCGACCCCCTCCAACAGCCAGTGGGGGTGCGCCGAGAAAGGGGCGGCGATTTTAATTCTCGACATTTGGACACGTTCTTATCTAATCTCGCAGCGTTATGAAACCCAAAACATTCCTTGTACTATTCGTGGGCGCGCTTGTCGCATTAGCCAGTTGCCAGTCTACGCCACATTACAAGGCCACGGAAGCGGCCATGCACGTGGGAGAAACGGCAACGGTAACAGATAGGGTGGATGGAGTTGAACAATTGGGAAAAGGCAATACGTTTCTCAATATGGGCGGGAAGCATCCAAACCAAGCGTTCACCGCCTATATCCCTCCGGCGAGCGCTGGGCAGTTTCCGCACCCGCAACAATACACAGGGCGAATCGTCTCGGTGTCCGGAAAAATTACGTTACATAAAGGGAAACCGGAGATCGTCGTCACTTCGCCTGCGCAGATCAGCACAAAGTAACGCGCGCTATGCCCGTGAAAGGGTTCAAACGGACCGGTCGCACGAGCGGCACATCCACATCTTTCCAGTACGCAAAAAAGCCGGCTTCGGAATAACATTTTTGCGGCGGCTCTTCGGTTAAGACCAGGTACTTGCTATTTCATTCCCAAGGATTGCGACGTCGGGCGATCGATTGTTGAGGTTTCGTAGAGACCGTGGTCGCGCTGGTAATCCGCGATTGCGGTACGCGTAGGCAATCCAAGCAGACCGTCCACTTCGCCCTTATAATGCCCTTGCTGTTGGAGCGCTTCCTGGACATTAGCGACTATCTGATCGGGCGGCAAATCGTTATAGCCGTAGATCGGGCCGTCATATGGGTAATATGCGTTGGGATCGTAGCCCCAAGCCGGGAACCAGTAGCCTGCATTCCAATAGTACCATCCGCCAACACCAAAAACAATGCGCGACTGATGGCTTCTCCACCAATCTCTATCGTGCCACTCGGGTCTATAATTCCTGAAAACCTCATACCTTACGTCCACCCATTGGTCGCTTCCCTGGATACGCCTGTTTCGCTTATACTGCACGGCAGGCGCGATTTTGTTTGTCGATCTAATTTCTCCGCCGGCTGGCTGGCTTGTCGATAGGCCGGCTGACGGCGGTTCAGGCAGCGGCGCATTTGGCATATTGAGGGGCTGCCTTATAGACGTTCCGGTTTGTGGCCCATTTGCCATGTTGTACGGGATAACTGTCGACCCCGCGGAAGGACTCCCCGTACCTGTGCTGTTCGACTCGGAGCCCGCTCTATTCGGAATGTTAACCTGAGGTCTCCACCCTCCAGGCGGCACCAAGGGACCTGCTCCCGCCGCTTGCGACACTGATGTACCAGACGCAACGATATCCTTGTTTGGGTGGAACCGCAAAGGAGGCACCGTTTCGGTCATGGGTGTGTTTAGCAGATGAACACCGCCGCTTTGAGGGAGTTGAAAAACAGGTGCCGTTTTGCCTATGGACGTGTTTAGTGGTTGAGTAGCATTGTTCTGCAGGACCGGCGCAGCAGGCGCCACTTCGGTTCCCGGTGTGTTTGCAGGTTTCGGTAACCGTCGGCGCGCGATTGCCGTGGAATTACCCACGTTTGTCGGCGTCCCGGTTTCGGTTGACTTGCCGACAGTCGTTTTTTTGCCATCTCCTGCTGCTGTGCCGCTTCGATGAACCGTTTTGTTACCGTGTTCGGCTTGGGCTCTCGATGACTTACCCGTTGTCGTTGGTTTGCCGGTTTGATGAATGGTTCTGTTTGCAGGGATCGCTTGGCCGGTCGCTGTCTTACCTGTTGTCCCGCCAACGTGTTGCGAAACCTGCTCAACTGGTGTCGCCTTTCTATTTGGTACTTCTGTGTTCTTCCCTTTTCCTGCTTTCGCGGCGGGCGCGACTGCAAGTGCAAGACCACAAATCACAACGAGAAATATTCTCGTAAGCTTTCCCTCCTCGCTATCGCAAATATAACGGTCGCAGCGAGGCAATCAAGTGCTGGTTGAACAGCAAAATTGACCAATGGCCTGGAAAAGAATTGTGCGTTTATCAGGATCTTTTCAAGATAGCTGCAAGAAACGCGCAACTCCTGCGAGCGTCGCACTGTGTACTCACTGTCCAAAAGTGAGCAATTAATCTTGCTCCTGCTTTCCGAGATTGCGATACTTTGTGGTTTCGAAGCTGTTGCTTAGGCGAAGCTAGGGACACTCGGAGGATCGCGGGAACAATTGCCGAGAGAAATGGCGGACATCTTCATTTCCTACGCTCGCGAAGACAAGGATTTCGTGCGCCGCTTGGATGAGTCCTTGAAGAGTCGGGGCCGAGAAGCATGGGTCGATTGGGAGGGCATTCGGCCAACAGAAGAATTCATGCAGGCAATCTATGGCGCAATCGAAGCCGCTGACAGCTTTGTTTTTGTGGTCACGCCCGATTCAGTTCGTTCGATCGTCTGCGGCCGTGAAATCGCACACGCGGCGGCGCATAACAAACGGATGGTACCGATCGTCGCACGGGACGTGAACGCCGACATAGTACCCGAGCCAGTGGCAAAGCTAAACTGGATTTTCTTTCGGGAGACGGATGATTTTGAAAAAGCAACCGACACGCTGATTAGCGCGCTCGATACTGATCTCAACTGGGTGCACGCCCACACGCGTCTGCTCACCCGCGCAATCGAGTGGAATGCAAACGGCAAGAACAACAGCTTTGTTTTGCGCGGCGATGATTTGCGCTCGGCTGAGCGATGGCTCGCAGAAGCAGGCGCTGAAAAGGAGCGCCAGCCCACGGCGCTGCAAACCGAATACATTATTGCCAGCCGCAAAGCCGCGGCACGACGCCAGCGGATCACACTTGGCACCGTCACCTTCGGCTTCGTGGTCGCGATGGTGCTCGCGATCATGGCGTTCTTCGCGGAAGCCAGGGCGAAAAATCAAACACAGGTTGCTGTCGCTGCGACAAAGAGGACCAGCGAAATCGCCAGCCGGGGAAATGTTTCTCTCGCTCGTTACTCAAAAGAAAGCGGCAAAAACGCTCAAGCCTTGACGCAACTGGCACAAGCGTTGCGGCTAAATTCGGAAAATCGGGAAGCCTCTGGGTTAACGGCCGCTATGCTAACGCAATTAAGCTGGCACTTTCCGTTAACGAGTTCACTGCGCCACAACGACGTCGTTTATTCAGCCCAGTTCAGTCCAGATGGTAAACACGTACTGACGGCCTCATGGGATAACACAGCGCAGTTGTGGGCTGTCCGTAGCGGGAGACCAATTGGCGAGCCGATGAAGCATCAAGGGATGCTTTATTCAGCCCAGTTCAGTCCCGATGGTAAACGGATAGTGACCGCCTCACGGGATAGGACGGCGCGGCTGTGGGATGCGGGTAGCGGTAAACCAATTGGCATTCCGTTGAAGCATGAAAACGAGGTTAATTCAGCGCAGTTCAGTCCTGATGGTAAATGGATAGTGACCGCCTCAGCAGATAAAACGGCGCGGCTGTGGGATGCGGCCAGCGGGAATCCAATTGCTGAGCCCATGAGGCATGAAGGTGCAATTTATTCAGCCCAGTTTAGTCCTGATGGTCGGCGAATAGCCACTGGCTCAGCGGATAAGACGGCGCGACTGTGGGACGCGAGTAGCGGTAAACCAATCGGCGAGCCCATGAGACACCAGGGTATGGTGTTTTCAGTGCAGTTTAGTCCCGAAGGTCACAGGGTAGTGACCGCTTCGGCAGATAAGACCGCACGGCTGTGGGATGCTGCCAGTGGCCAGTCAATTGGCGAACCCATGAAGCACGAAGATGTGGTGAACTCAGCGCAGTTCAGTCCCGATGGTCAAGAAATAGTGACCGCCTCATGGGACAAGGCAGCGCGGCTATGGGATGCGATCACTGGCAAACCAATCGGTCAACCTATGAAGCACGAAGATGTGGTTAATTCGGCGCAGTTCAGTCCCGATGGTCAGCGAGTAGTGACTGCCTCAGAAGATAAGACAGCGCGGCTGTGGGACGCAGTTAACGGCGAGTCGGTTGGCGAGCCGATGAAGCATGAAAAGGA
>Ga0222622_10000598_pt1 | contig 13713 bp, 14 predicted proteins | sample PLM2_5_b1metaG_FD_177335 | JGI IMG/M metagenome (GOLD analysis project Ga0222622, IMG submission 177335) | Groundwater sediment microbial communities from an aquifer in East River, Colorado, USA - PLM2_5_b1 | ecosystem: Environmental > Terrestrial > Soil > Riparian zone | place: USA: East... | reverse complement strand
CCATTCGCTCCGCCAACCGCTGTGCATGTTTACGAAGTCAGCCCGCGCAATGACCGGCGCGGGTTTGATCTAATCAGCGACGCTCAGCCGCCGTGAGGTCGTATGAGACTGTTTAGTAGCCGTTTTCGCGGGATGCTGTTTTTGCAGGTTGATGAAACTGACAACTAATTTCTCCACGAAGTTTAGGCGCCGGCGGGCTACGTGCCCGTGGCGAGATGTAGTCGTTCGTATTTCAGGCTTCAAATGAATGATTGAATACTGATCCACAGGTTCAGGAGTTACAGCAACGTCATCTTCTATTTTTTCATCCTCTATTTGAGGCGGCAACCCTAACTCAGCCCTGGCCTGACGAAATTCCAAGGCCGCGCGCTTGTCTTCGGCAGGGAAGGCGAGAAAAATCGCAACTCCTCCGACCATCACGAAAATTGTAGCAAATAAAGCGGATTTCATGGTCTCCATCTTACCAATCCGGGATCTGCGGGACGAAGTTCTCGAAAATCTCCCCGCATTGAGCCGAAACAAATTGGCTAGCGCATTCTCATTCTAGCAGCCGGGTCGCTGATTCAAGTTCCACAAACGCAGTCAGCTTTTCATCCGCACGCACAACGAAACGCTTTCCGTCGCCGCGATGCGCGTCAGCAATCCAGTATGCTTTGTGATCCAAACGCTGCCCCGGCCGGAATAACCGATCCCTACGGCAGGTGCCGCAAGATCTCAACCCCTTTGGTGGCAGGGTTAGCTCCGACCTGGTTCATGCCGATGAAGATGGCCGCGTCCCTGGTTGGATTAATCGCGATCACAGTGCCGAATCCTGACGTTCCTCCGTTCTTCACAATCACGGGATGCAGGTTCGGATTGCCTCCGCCCATATTGTTCACCCAGGCCATCGCCTGCTTGTTGCCGTTCGGCATCGTAAAGATCGGCTTCTGCGCCAGCTGCATCGCCGCGATCAATTCAGCGGAAACCGGTTTCCCATTCACTTCGTTATGGCCGAGACAAGCCTCGCCAAAGCTGATCATGTCCTGTGCCGTCGAGCGCAGTCCGCCGGCAGCGTACCAGGCGTAGACGGGCCAGCGCGGCGCATTCTGGCCGGCGCGGTTATGTCCTTGTGCCAGACGCTTCTGCTGTTCAGGCGTGGGCCGCAGCGTCGTGTCGGCCATGCCGAGCGGCTGGAGAATCTCGGAACTCACCTGATCTTCCCAGGTTTTGCCGGTCGCGGTCGCGATCAGGTAGCTCAGCAGCCCGATTCCAGCGTTGGAGTACTTATAGGGTGCAGGCAATCGGGTCGTCGGTTCGTAGTGCGAAGCCCAGGTAAGAAAGTCGTTCACTGTGTAGTGCTCGATGCTTCGCTGTTCGAGGCCGCGCGGCAGGTTGGTCGGATCGTCCGGCATTCCCGAGGTAAAGTCCGCCAACTCCAGCGGTGTCAGCTGCTGCGCCCGGAGCGTGTAGCCTTCGGGCATGTATTTCTGAGCAGAAGCGTCAGGGACGATTTGGTTGCGGTTGATGGCCAGCGCGAACAGCGTGGTAGTGAACGTCTTGGTGCAGGAGCCGATCTCCACCAGGGTGTCGCGGGTGAACGGAGCGCCAGCGTCGGTAGCCTTTCCATACGGGAAAAAGTAGCGATGGCCGTGCAGCGAAAGCGCGACGATCGCTCCCAAATAAGGAGATCGCCTCCATAAGTGGCCACCGGCCCTACGTTGTTCCTGGGCCAGGTACGGCTGCATGATGCCGTCGACCACTCGCTTGACCGCTGCCGCCTCGTCGCCCGCATTGGGCTGTAAATGCGGACCAGCGGCGGAGGGCGCTTGCTGCGCGGCAACCTTCGCCGCCGCCAAAACCACGACTGCGACAATCAGGGCAAAACGAGTGGCGGTGCGATGCACAATCTCTTCTCCAGGCAATTATCTGCTTGCGAAAACGACGACGTATTTAATTTCGCCTAGACATCTTGGCAACACTTTCCGCGTCCATAAGCCAGAGAGCGGGGGTAAGTGGGCGCCGGTTTGTTTTGAGAACGCTGATCGGATTCGGACCACCGTTTTCAGTTGGACGCTGGTGCGATTCGCTTTTCACACTAGCTCTGCGAAAAAGCTGACGCTCAATCAAACTCCCGTCATCACCGTTACCGGCAAAGCGTTCTTCGATGTCGGTCATTCTCTGAAAGATCAGAGATCAAACCGGAGAACCGACCTCCAAGGCTACGCTGCATGGGAGATTCATCCGGTGATGGCGCTGCAGATCATTCAATAGGCGCTCCATCACTCTTTCAAAATCACCCTATTGCTCCTGTGTCCCGGTCACGTTGCCCCTTCATTAAACACGCGGATGACCGCCGGGCGCGAGCAAGAGCGAGAGCAGTACTTCGCGTACGCGACCGCGCAGCGGACTGCGTCGGGTCCTGCATACCAAATTGGGCCGTATCGCAGCCGATCGCTGATCAGATCAAAGCCGTCCCGGTCCTCGCGGGGACGGATCTCGTAAACGTCCTCGGCGGGGGTAGCGGACATTTCCATCCGGTTGTTCGCTCCCCAAAAAGCTTGTCTGATGGCCTCGATCAACCCAAGGCTGTTCTGTCCGGTACGCGTGGCTTCCACATATTCCATCGTGTTCATAATTGCCTAATTTCCCTTCCACTGTTTTGGCCTTCTTTGATTTCTCGTCATCGAGAAGTCATTTCTGGCCGTTCACTGAGGTAGTGCGTAAAATGCCGGGCGAGGTTACGCGGAAATGCGCAGGCGACACACCTGCCGACACAACTGTTACCTCAGCGGGCTCGGTTCGGCAGGGGCGTTAGGCGAACCGCGCTGCGGTCTTAAAGCATAGAGCGGTAGGAATTTGTAAGTGCCGAAGCGTTTATTGAAAAGTCTGCCATTACGGCTCCCGCAATCTTCCGCGCAAAACAGTAACCGAATACGGCGGTAGCTCGTAAAGTGAAGACGCCTCTCGCGTAAAGTGCGCGGGCGGCAGGCTGCGAATCGGGTGGCCGTTCGGCCCGTCATCGCGCCAGGCGTATTGCTGGCGTGAAAATTGAACTACCTCGACCTGGCCGACAAAACGCACCGGCTTCTGCGTGCCGAGAATCTTGAACTGTACATCGAGTCGCGACGCGCGCTTGGGATGCTTGTTAATTACAAGCAAAGCCCATTGCTTATCGGGTCGTCGCACGGCATAGGCAGTGACCGCAGGTAATGAGCTTTGGGCCCTCTGTTTTATGGTTACGGGAAAGATGTCGTGCGTTTCATTTGTTGGCTCCATCCATTCTTTGGTGGTGAGCTGAGCGGCATAGTAACCTGATAGGCGATTCAGTTCGTCGTTCTTTGGGTTTAACTGAAGCATCATGAGATTGCCCCAGGAACATTTGAGCTCGTCCTGGAGATAGTTTGGCTCGTATCCGTATAGGTAGGCCTTAGCACCGCCCTGTGTCAGAAATACTCCAACTGTATCTGCGTTGAAGAGAGCGCCCTCGATATCCACTTCGCGCTGCCCTGAAAAAACCGAATAGCCATATTCAGTCATTAGCCAGGGGATGTCAGAAGGCACGCCATCGGCGCGCAAGCTGGCAAGCATTTCGGTTAAACGTTTTGGAGTTTCCCGTAACTGCGGTGCCGCGTTGGCGCAGATGTTGTCGAACGGATAAAATTCAAACGAAAAAAAATCGAAAGGCGCTCCAGCAGTTCGAACATATTTTAGGAACCGATTCATCCAGGAGCGATTGCCGGACGTGTCGGCCCATGTGAGCAGTTTCTCCTCGAAGTTTTGCAAGCTTGGCCCCCCGAGTTTCAAACTCGGATTCAATGCAGCGAGCCGGCGGCCGACTCCGGCGTAAAGCGCCGCATAATCCTCCGGCGAAGCCCATTGTCCATCGGGTTCTTCGCCTGATTCGATTCCTTCTAACCTATAACTCCGGCGAAGAAGATAATTAATCTCAGCGACAGCGTTTTCCGGCGTATCGTACAACACGCCGACCGGCACAAGCACAGGCAAGTTGTTCGTGAGCTTGCTGCGTAAGATGAAATCCAATCCCGGCTGCTCGACGCTGAAATCGATGTCTTCCGCGCGATGCCACGGATCGGTGGATGACACGTAAATCACTGTCTGCCGATGGCGATTGGCAGTGTGACGAACATTATCACGAAACCGACCGTGCCCATCGATATGCCCCAGCTCGATCTCGCGAATGGCAAACCCAACGCGGTCGCGAATATCGTCGGAAGATTCCGCGCTTGTTCCCGAACTCCGGTTCATCACAATTCGGACAAATCGAGTCGCGCGCGGCCGGTCGGCGAGTCGAATGAGTTGATCATCACCATGAGCGTCATCGACGTTTCCACGTGCGAATGGTTGCCAGTCGTCGTCATCATCGGCGTGCAAGTGCATCGGATCTTCTCCGGGCCAGTACTCGACCCGATACCGTTTGGCGTACGGCGCTGCCCAATGAATGCGGATTGCGTTCACCGGTTTCGAGGCGCCCAGGTCGATCACGACCCATTGCGGATGCGCGTCGTCGGGTTCACCAGTAAAATGCGAATCCAGGTACGGATTGCTTTTCCAAAACGATTCTTTGTCACCGTCGGCAATTCGGGAATAGCCATCGTCATTCGCCTGATCGATCGTGTTCCCGCGTCGCGGCAAACGATAGCCATAGGAGACATTGATGGGTTCGCCGAGGGAATCGTCGGACGTCCAGTATCCGCATTGGTGAACCGAATCGCTCCACGTGCCACGCGGGTTCCAATGCCAGACTTCACCCGCAAGCTCAGTGCGCAGCCGGTAAGTCAGTGCCCCAAGCCCCGCTGAGAGCATTTGCTCGATGTTCTTGTCTGTAAACATCCGAGCGCATTCGCCTTTCTCGTGACCGTCAATGCCCGCGCCCAGCGCCTCCATTGGCACGCAATGGTTCACACGATGATCCGCCAAAACAACTGCAGAAATTGGGAAGGGGTCCTGATCGGTACGCGCTTCTTCTGCCGAAGCTAAATGAACAATGACCGAAAGAATCGCTGCACGAAGGAGCGTGTTTCTTTTTGCGAGCCACGCACTATTCACCGCGTCGTATGTAAATGCGCCTCGCTAAGAATGAAAGCGATGCGGGGACGCATCGCACTCCGAAACCACTTCCTGCAAACGGCGGGCAGGCAGTGCGAAACGATACCAGAGGCGCCGCTCAGTTTTCGCGACAGCTTTAGGAGTGCGTACTGCCTGCCCGCCGTGTGCGGGCGTCCTCGCGTCGCTTTCTAGCGTCTACCTCTGGCTCTTTTCCAATTGCTTCCTTACCTCGCCTTTTGCGTGCCGCACGTCGCGCAGCTGGCTCTGGAGAAGCGGTAGCTGGGATTTTTGCGGGTTCGGATGGTGGCTTTTGTGCTTGCCCTGCCAGTACTCCGGGCCGGGTTGTTTTGCTTCCCCAATCTTCAGTAGCAGGGCGTTTTCCTCGTGTTGAAGCGTTGCATAGCGGTCCTGCAACGTTTGAGTGCGATTCTTTGCCGCTTGCTGTTGCGCTAAGATCGCATTGTTCTTTGCTGCCGCCTCCTCTCGTTGACGTTGGGCTTCCGCCTGCTGGTGTTGATATGCGGCGTAGTTTGCAGCTTGCTCGGCGGAGTATGCGCTGGCCTTTTGCGGATCATAATGAAAGCGTTCTTGAACTTCCTTCGGCAGCTCGGCGAAGTAAACTTTTGACATTCCTGATTTCGTCTTGACGACAATCCCATCGGTCTCAACACGGGTGATGGTTGCGTCTTTGAATTCTTTTCCGCTAAGGGTTCTAAAGTCGTCCGAGAGGGCGGCTGCTGTGAACAGTAGGATCAAGAACGTCAGAACTTTTGTGTTCACTTCTTGCGACAACCAGAGATCGCGTTTTTCTGTTCTCATATTTGGGATTCTTCCGTCAAGGTGAATTCTTGAGCTCAGCGGAGCGTTTCGCGTCAGCGTGAAGTGCGTAAACAGCATTCAGTCAGTGCGACTGGCTTGGAACTCCGTTTACAAATGCCGCTGTCATGTTGAGCGAACCGGAACATCTCTGGTCTAATTCCCGTGAGGAGGATGGGTGCGAATATTGATCTGAGATTCTTCTCCCGCGACTGCGGGATCAGAATGACAGTATGAGAAGCGCTCCAGTGCAACGCCAGACAATGTTCGGCGTCGCAGGAAAATTGCGAAGTCGAATACGAGCCGCTGCGTTGTTTGTGGCGCTAATTTGGTGGCGACCAACAATGGGTGCCAGCTTTTGAACATGCGATTGAACCCGCTTCTCTTTTCGAGCGTGCTCGGCCTGGCACTACTCTTGACAGGCTGCAAGAAGCCAATGACCGAAGCGCAAACCGATCCAAATGGCCCGGTTGAGGTCGCGATTCCCGAGCACGGCGCGTACACCGGGGCCTTCATGGATTTTGGCGATGAAGAAGATGATGTAACGCTAGAGACGATCGAGGACTTCGAGGAGATGGTCGGCAAACACCAGGCCATCATCGTTTCTTCAAGCTACTGGGGAGAACAAAATTTTCCGGTGGATAATCTCAATGTTATCTGGCGGCACGGCTCGATGCCGTTGGTTTTTTGGTCGCCTTGGGACAAGCCGTATGAGGAAGATCATGGGCCAGACAAGTTCAGTTTGACTGAAATCCTCGCGGGTAAGTGGGACGCATACATTGACAAATGGGCGGACGCCGCCCGGGACTTTGGGCATCCAATGATTGTGGTATTCGGAGTTGAAATGAATGGGACATGGTTCCCATGGTCGGGAGCTTACTATGGCGGCGCGCAATGGGACCCGGAGTCCAAAAACTGGAAAGGCCCGGAAACGTTTCGCAGGGCTTATCGTTATGTAGTGGATCGGGTCCGCGCGAGGGGGGCGTCAAACATCAAATGGATGTTTCATACCAACAATTATCCCTATCCATATGAAATCTGGAACTGCGCGGCTGCCTACTATCCCGGCTCCGATTACGTCGATTGGCTCGGCCTTAGCGTTTACGGGCAGCAATACAAGGACGAACCAAATCCAGATATCCCGTCACTTGTGAACTGGCCATACGAGGAAATCTGCAGGCTCGATCCACACAAGCCAGTGATGATTGCCGAGTGGGCGACCGGCGAGTTCCCGCTGGCGTCGGCCCCGCCTGGCGCGATGCACAAACCAGCATGGATTAAGCAGGGGCTCGAACTTTTTCGCACACGTTATCCCCGGATCAAGGCCGCGCTTTACTGGCACGAGCGCTGGCAAAACGCTGATGGCTCTTACAGCAATCTGCGCGTGAATTCTTCTGTGGAATCGCTGGAAGCCTATCGCCAAGGCGTCACGCATCCCGATTGGCTGGGCGATTTAATCCTGCGGGCGCTGCCGAAAAAGTAATGTGTTATGTCGAGCGAACTCGCCTGCCGCGCCGTAGCCTCAGCGAGGCGGGAGACATTTCGGCATCGCGATGGCGACGATCGACTCCTCACCCTCCCCTCTCCTCCTTCGAAAAGAAGAGGCGATATCAGACATGGGACCGCGCCACCGCAGCCGGGATGCCCCACACATCTGCCGCGAAGATACGTTTCCCGCGCTTTCCGCCTCTCCACTGCCAGGGGAGAGATAACCGAGCAGTCCACTCCGCGACATCCAGGCGAAGATTGGTCGCCACCTTATCGCAGGGGCTTCCTCACTTCGCGCCAAAACTTTTTTCCGTTGACCGCATAGGGTGCGAAGATTACCGCATCATCGGCGAAAACAGAGATGGATGCTTCGCGAATCCTTTTTCGCCGGCAAGTTTGGCGTAAGCCTTTTCTGCAGTAATGAGTGACCCGACAGCTTTCTCAAGATCGACATCCGCCGTGCGACCGTCTGCGAGCGCCAGGCATGCGACAAACAAGAAAAATTTCGTTGGCTTAGACAAAATCATTCCTTGGCGGCGTCTTGAGTATAAAGACCGTGAAAAGGTCATGCAAAATCTGGTCAGCCATGAGGATTGGAAGAGTTGCTTTTCTGAAGTTGCTCCAGGGTTGCTGCTTTTTGCCCGACAGTGGGTGCAATCAGCGGCTGATGCAGAAGACGTTGTCCAGGAAGCTTTCGTCAAGTTCTGGCGCCGCAACCACAAGATCGAGAATCGTGCGTTGCTTTACGCTGCAGTGCGTTCCATCGCTCTCGATTTTATCCGCCGCGACAGCCGCCGCGCGCGACGTGAGGCCACTGCGGTTGGCGATACTGATGACTTTATCGAGCCACAGTTTGAATTTGAAGACGACATGCAGCGGGCTCTCGCCGAGGCAATCGATTTTCTGCCCTGCGAACAACGCGAGGTGCTCGTCATGAAAATTTGGAACGAATTAACTTTTGCAGAGATCGCCAGCGCACTCGGCATATCGCAAAACACCGCGGCGTCACGTTACCGGTATGCGCTGGCGGCATTGAGAAACACGTTGCAGCCCCAATGAACGACTTTTCTCAGATCGAGAAAGAATTGACAAAGCTGCGACCGGCGCGGCCTTCGCCTATTCTTTTCGAGCGCGTCGAAGAAGCCATGACGAATGGGAGGGCAGGCGCTTCGCATGCCATAAAACCCGAGCGGCCGCGCTACAATTGGTTGTCGCTTGGCTTCGGTCTAGCCGCAGCGGCTATTCTGGTTTTGTTCGCGGCACTCAAGATGGAGCGCCAGGAGAGCGGCAAGGAAATCGCGCAAACATCGCGTGAACCCGAAGCAGCGCCGCTATTGAACCGAGCGCAAGAATCCACTTCGACCGACAAATTTGTTCCTGCGGGCGCGACCCGGCTGGTTTACAACACGCGCGACGAAGGATTGCAGTTTGCCGGCAGCTCAGGCCAGCCGTTGCGACGTATGCGTTATCAGACTCAAGAGACGTGGCAGTGGCGTAATCCGACGACGGGCGAATCACTTCGTGTTTCTTACCCCAGCGAGGAAGTCGTCCTCATCCCGGTCTCAGGCCAATAATTTAACAAAACAAAAAACATGAAAATAAAATCCATAGCTACAATTGCAGCCATTGCCTTGCCCATTGCGGGATTTGCGCAGACACCGCCTGCGCCGCCGCCACAGCCACCTGGCCCGCATGGTCCGCCGGGGATCCCAGGCGGCCACGAAAAGGCGCCAAAGGTGCCGATGACATTTCTCGGCGTGGAGACGTCGCAAGTTCCGAATGTTGTCAGTGAACAGCTTGGTTTGACCAAGGGCCTTGGGTTGGTCGTCGACTACGTCGTGCCGAATAGTCCTGCCGCGTCAGCAGGTGTTCAGCAAAACGATATCCTTAAGATGTTGAACGACCAGATTCTGATGGAACCAACGCAACTGCGAAAACTCCTGCAGACTTTCTCCGAAGGCACTGAGGTTACGCTCACGATCTTGCGCAAGGGTCAGGAGCAAAAGATCACCGTTAAACTTGCCAAGAAAGAAATGCCGCAGCGTCACTCGATGATGCCCGGAGGAAACCACGACATGCATTGGGATTTTGATGAAACAGGCGATCTCGGCGATCAGATGCAAGAATTGAAGGAACAATTGAAAGAACAATTGGGCGACGCGCAACGCGGCATAATCCGTGGAGCAGTGATACAAGCCCATGAGGCGGCGAGACACGCGCGGGAAGATGCCCATCGTGCCGCGCGGGAGATTCGCATTTTGAGCAACGACAACGGCGCGCTCAAGGCTACAAAGATCGATCTCGGCAAAGCGCAGATCGTTTTCTGCGATGGCAAGGGCGAGATGAAATTGGAAAACCTGAATGGAAAGAAATTGCTCACGGCAAAGGACCCGCAGGGCAAATTGCTCTTCAGTGGACCGGTCGAAACGAAAGAAGATCTCGACAAAGTGCCGGCCGACGTTCGTGAGCGCTATGAGAGATTAAAGCAGAATGACTTGCCGGCAGTCGCGCCGCGAGCCGACGTCGACAACGGCGAAGATGCCGATGACGATGACGATGACGATGATGACGATGAAGGAGCAGGTCCTGAACCATCGTCAGAACAAGTTTCGCTCGGATCATTGTTGCCCACGACGCTGCTCTGAATTCAGTCAGATTTGAGGCAGAGGAGGAACTCCGCCGAGCACCTTAACCTGGTGTGGCCAGCCGCTCGGCGGAGTTTTCCTTTTCTGTGATGCTGTAGTGTCCGCTGTCCCAGCGGAGGAGCCTTAAGAAAATGCGCTGAGGACAGCGCACTCTACAGCACGCAGTGTCCGCTCCCTCGCAACGCGGCATTTTCCTTGCCGCGATAAATCGGCGCGCTATAACGGAAGCGCGTAATGATGCGGGCCTTTTTTCTTGTCGGGTTCGTTGCGTTGTTTTCTCCACTGCACGCGCAAACATCGTCGCCTTCCGCTTCACCTGCCCGCAGTGCCACAGCATTGCAGGCGGCGCCTTCACTCGAGCAGCGCGTCGCTGACCTTGAAGCTTACGTAAATAATTCAGCCCGCGGCGCGGACACCGGCTCGCCAGTGACCTCGAACGTCGCGGGGCCCGGCCCTGGCCACAATGCATGGATGATGACGTGCGCCGCGCTGGTGCTTTTCATGACGTTGCCGGGGCTGGCCCTTTTTTATGGTGGCCTCGTCCGCGCGAAGAATGTCTTGTCGATTCTCGCTCAATGTCTCGGGATTGCCGGCCTGGTGACGATCCTCTGGTGGGTGGCAGGTTATTCTCTCGTTTTTTCACGTGGGTCGCCCTTCATTGGTGGATTGAAATTCGCTTTTCTGGACGGCGTCGGCGTCCGACCGAACAACGACTATTCGTACTGGGTTTCGCAGAATGTATTCGCCATGTACCAACTGATGTTCGCCATCATCACGCCGGCTTTAATCATCGGGGCCGTTGCCGAAAGGATGAAATTCGCGGCCGTGCTTGTGTTCGTCGGCGTCTGGATGTTCGCGGTGTATTTTCCAATCGCCCACATGGTGTGGGGAATCGATGGCTGGATGAATGGGGTCTGGAATCCGGCCGCAAAGATTACTGCAATCGATTTTGCAGGCGGAACCGTCGTTCACATGACGTCCGGTTGGTCCGCGCTCGTCTTGTGCATTCTTCTTGGGCACCGGCTTGGGTTCAGAAAGGAAATCATGGCGCCGCACAGCATGGTGCTTTGTATGGTCGGCACCGGTTTGCTTTGGGTAGGCTGGTACGGTTTCAATGCGGGAAGCGCTCTTGCGCCCGATGGGATCGCTGCAAACGCGTTTATGAGCACCACGCTTGCGACGGCAGTGGCTTCATTTACCTGGGCCATGCTCGAGTATGCGCTGCGCGGCAAACCGAGTGTGCTCGGGTTCTGTTCGGGAGCAGTGGCCGGACTGGTCGTAATCACCCCAGCCTGTGGCTATGTCGCTCCGAGTGGCGCAGTGATTATCGGAGTGGCTGCGGGCATCGTCCCGTTTTTTGCGTGCACGAAATTGAAATCCTGGCTCGGTTATGACGATGCGCTCGATACGTTCGGGATCCACGCAGTAGGCGGGACACTCGGTGCATTTCTCACTGGTTTGCTGGCGACTGCGGCTGTGAACCCAAATCTTTCGTCAACCATTGCCGGACCACCAAATCCTGCGACGCAAAACGGTCTTGCTCGGATTGTTGGTCACACGTTGTGGATCGAACAGTTAAAAGCAATTATCGTCACAATCGTGTTGGCGGTGGTCGCAAGCGCGATCATCGGTGCAATCGTCAGAGGCGCGATCGGTTTGCGCATCCCCCCTGAGATCGAGCGACAGGGACTCGACATCAATCAACACGGCGAAGAAGGGTACATCACTTCGTGAAGACTTTGAAGCGGCGCCAGTTGTTTTACGAATGAATCAAGATAGAGAACATCTGCGGTTGCTCGCGATTTTTCATTACGTAGGCGCTGGCCTGGCCGCGCTGTTTTCTTTATTCCCGCTGCTATACACCACCATCGGCGTGATTTTCATATTTGCTGCGCGGCATCCGGCGGCGGCCGGACCGAAACCAGGTGAAGAGCTGCCGCCTGAATTTCTTGGCTGGATTTTTGCCATCGTGGGTTTGCTTTTGTTTTTACTCGGGATCGCGATGGCCATTTGTATTTTGCTTGCCGGACGATGCCTGTCCCGCAACAAGCATTACACCTTTGCACTGGTAATGGCTTGTATCGAATGTCTCTTCATTCCTTTCGGAACAATTCTCGGGGTTTTTACGATTATTGCGCTCTCCCGCGACTCGGTAAAAGCCCCCCGACTTCAGTTTGAAATTTGCACGGCTGTAGCCTCGAACGCTTTCGGGGCTGTCATTAGCGGACCATATAATGCGCTGAGGACAGCGCACACTACAGCATTAGCGATGCAGCATCAGCGAACACCGCGCCACCTTAGCAGTGCCGCATCGGGCTGCCGTCAGAGCAACTCGACGCCAGCACTCACTGCCCCCCCGCCCCTGAACCTGAACGTGCTGGCGCTTGCAGTTGTTGCTGACGTAGTGCTTCGGCACTGCCTCGCTTAACGTTTAACGCGCCGGCGGCTCCACTGCCGCTATCGTCAACTTCGACCCAGCGGCCACCCGTATGAGAACCCGTGGTCGGAGGCATCCAGACCATGTGCTTTCCGCTTTTTGCAGCTGTATTTGGCTGCGTTGCCGCTACCGGTTTCAGATCAAAATTCAGCTGTGTCGCCTGATCTGATTTGGTACTCGTATTCATGATGGACGCTTTCACGGCGCCATTCACTACGAGCGAAACGCGGTAAACGCCCGGCTTTAGCCCCTGTGAAATATAACGACCCTTCGCATCGGTCTTGACCGTATTGAAGAGCTGCTTGCCGTCTTTAGACTCGATTCGAACATCCGCACCCTTTATCGCTTGCCCTTTTGGATCTTTGACGATCCCCTGAATGGATGCTGGTCCAGCCCAAGCGCTCGCAATGCAGAGAAACAACCCCACAAACCCAATCTCCAATGATTTAATAAACATAGATGAATAAAACATAATGGTTCATTAAGTCCTACAGGAAAAAAGAGGCGAAGTTCCAAAATAATTTGCTGAATGAGGGAAAAGCCGAAGTTTCCGCGAGTGGACTATTGCTGTAGCCGCCTCTGTGAGGCGCGTCCGCGTGGCACACACGGCCATGCCTACAGATTAGAAGCGTTTTCTCAAAGCGACGTACCAAGTACGACCCTTGATGTTGGTCGTCGCTTCGTCGTAGCCGTTTTCAAAATTACCATCTACGAGCGGTGTATGTCTCCATGTTGGATTCAGCATGCTCATTTCCCTTGTCGTCGACTTCGACCCAAGCACCGCCGAGATGGCTTCCGGTGCGATTTGGCACCCACACCGTGTGCTTTCTGCCCTTTGCAATATTACCTGCTTGGGACGTTGGCTTGAAATCGAAATTGAGCTGAGTCGGTTGATTCGCCTTGGTCTGTGTGTTCATGATCGACGCCTTGACCGCGCCATTCACAAGCAATGTTACCCGGTAAACGCCCGCTTCCAGGCCCTGTGAAATATAGCGGCCCTTTGGATCGGTCTTAACTGTGTTGAACACCTGTTTGCCGTTCCGCGATTCGATCCGAACGTCTGCGCCTTTAATCGGTTCGCCTTTTGCATCTTTGACAAACCCCTGGATGGACGCTGATCCGTCCGCTGTAATTTTGTTCGTTCGCGGAGCGGCTTCCGATGCGTGATAACGCTCGCTCGTAGCGACTCCCGTCCCAAGGGGACCAGGGGTCACGTCCGCTGTAATTTTGTTCGTTCGCAGACCGGGTTCCAATGCGCGATCACGCGCACCGGTGTTGAAC
>Ga0222622_10000595_pt1 | contig 13737 bp, 8 predicted proteins | sample PLM2_5_b1metaG_FD_177335 | JGI IMG/M metagenome (GOLD analysis project Ga0222622, IMG submission 177335) | Groundwater sediment microbial communities from an aquifer in East River, Colorado, USA - PLM2_5_b1 | ecosystem: Environmental > Terrestrial > Soil > Riparian zone | place: USA: East River... | reverse complement strand
CGACCACAACGGCCGCACGCTGGCATGGGCCCTCGACCCGAACAGGGACCGCGGTGTGGTGGCGATGCCGGAGAACCGGGCGCTGCTGACCTCCACGGCGACGTACCCGGGGCTCTTCTTCATCGACGCGCACCAGCAGTCGTCGGGCTACTTCTTCCCGCCCAACGAGGATGCAGCGCTGAACGAGATCTCGCACTTCGCGCTCGACCTGATCAACGACGTGATCGGGCCGGGCATCCAGCAGTCGTTCAACGACCAGAGCGGCCAGTACCGCAACTACAACACCTACGACCTGTTCGTCCCCGAGTACGGCGACACCGTCCCGTCACTGATCATGGGCAGCGCCGGCATGACCTACGAGAAAGGCACGAACGAGAGCTACGGCAAGCAGGTCTACGACCACTACCTCGCCATGGACACCACGGTGAACGAGGTCGCGTCGCGCAAGGCGGACCTGCTGACGAAGTGGATCGCGCAGTGGCCGGAGGCCGTCCAGCAGGGGCAGGACTGCAAGCAGCAGGGCAACTCGCAGGTCAGCCCGGTGGTGATCGACACGCTCGACGGCGTCGGGTCGACGATGGATCAGGATCCGAACACGCCGGTGTGCGGCTACTACTTCCTGCCGAACGCGCACTCGGGCGACGTGGCCACGACGCTGAAGGACCTCCAGTCCGTCGGCGTCCAGGTCTACAAGCTGAACTCGGCCGTGACGCTGCCCGGCGTGCACCGGTTCGGCAACTTCAACCAGAACGCGCCCGGCCTGCCCGCGCCGCCTACGTGCACCTCGACAGTGATGCCGCCGGATTGCCCGGCACCGCCGATCGCCTCGCCGTCGCCGGCCCTCACGGAGGCGATGACGCTCCCGGCGGGAGCCATCTACATCCCGCTGAACCAGGGCAACAAGCACTGGATCCAGGCCGTGCTCGGCGAGAACCCGTACCTGCCCTTCCCGTACTTCTACGACCAGGTGACCTGGTCGTTCTCGATGCTGCGGGGCTTCAGCGGGAACGGCTTCCTCACGCAACAGCTGCCCGCCGGGACCTCGATGAGCCTCGTGGGTGACCCGAGCGCGACGACGCCGGCAGCCGCGGGCTCCCCGGTGTACGCGTTCAACACGGATTCGATGTCGGGCCTCTCGATGGCAAGCCAGCTTCTGAGCCAGGGAGCGACCCTCTACCGCGGGGCCGCGGCGTTCGACGCGGTCAGCACGCACTTCACGACCGGTGCCGCGCTCGTCGACGGAACGTCGATTCCGCTCGCGACGCTGAACGCGGATTCCGCGCAGTGGGGCACCCCGGTCTACGGGCTCGGCTCGTACCCGGTGAGCCGCTACGCGCTCCGGCTCCCGAAGATCGGCGTCTACACCGGCGCTACCACGGCGCCGACCAACCCGACCTTCAAGGGGACCGGCGACGGGCAGTGCACCTCGACGGTCTACTGCGAGGCGATGTACGACCTGAGCGTGAAGGAGAAGATCCCGGTCTCGCAGCTCGGGCAGATCACCTCCACCGACCTCGCCAACGGCGTCCTGATCAGCCAGGGCTACACGGCCTTCGTGAACCCGGGCTCGACGATCGCGGCAGGCGCCGGCGCTACGGCCCTGCAGAACTTCGTCAACGCCGGCGGCATCTACATCGGCTCCACGGCGGGCGGTACCACGAGCGCCCGCAACGCGGGGATCACGCTGCTCAACACGTCGAGCATCAGCGGGCTCAGCACGCCGGGCTCGACGTTCGACGGCGTCTTCTCGACGGGGAATCCGGCCGGCTGGGGCTTCGACACCGGCGGCTGGATCTACCGCTCGGCGAGCGGCGACCCGACGTACAACCCGGCGACGATGGTCGGCAACGGGACGACGATCCCGGCTCCGACCGCGGTCGTGACGTATGGGCCTTCCGGGGACTGCGGCGGGCCGGTCTTCGACATCTCGACGACTGCCCGTGGCTACAGCAACTGCTACGGCTACCAGGTCAACGCGAACAACACGCTCCCGGCGGCGAACACGAGCACTCCGCTCCCGGGACGGCCGGCGGTGGTCGACCAGCCGTTCGGCGCGGGCCACGCGATCATGATCGGGTTCGACCCGTGGTACCGCATGTGGACGATGCAGGAGGAGCGGCTCGTCCTGAACGGCATCCTGTACCCGACCGGCGCGGCCATCCCGGCCTCGTAATGCGAACCGGGGGCGCCTCCCACGCGAGAGGCGCCCCCGTCTCTTACATCGTCTGGCGCATCGCGACGTCGTAGCGCCCGACCGACGTTCGCTGGCCAGGCGTGTCGCCGGCCGGCATGGCGCTCAGGACCTCGTCGCCCCGGCGGTAGTCGTCCTCGTTCTCGAAGAAGATCATGACGAGCGCCTTGTCGGACTCGGGATCGTGGAGGGCGATCATTTCCTTCGGGTTCAGGCCCTCGGGCGGGTCGCTCCCCTCGATCTCGCCTCGCATCTCGTCCATCCGCTCCTTGGTGACGCCGTCGAACGTGACCACTCGCGCGAGCATGTCGAGCCTCCTTGTCGGGTGAGGCAACCCTACTCCGAAGCGAACGGTGAACTTCCGCTCAAATCAGGATCGCGTCGAAACATCAGCACGAGGGATCGGCCTCTCGGCGTTTCCGAACGATGACGTCTGCAGCGTGAGTCAAAGACGGCGCGCGCCGCAGTGCCGAGACTCGCGGAAGCGAGGTGAAATCAATGCTGAAGCTCTTCATCCTCGCGCAGGCCGCCGCCGGCTCGCTGCGCAGGCGCGAAGAAGGGCAGACGATGGCGGAGTACGGCATCGTCCTCGCCGTGATCACGATCGCCGTGATCGGTGCGATCACTCTGCTCGCGGGCAACATTCGCGGCGCTCTCGAGAACGTCGCCGGAATCCTGCCCGGGTAGGCAGAGAGCCGCCGGGCCCCGGTCGTGTCTCTGAACGCCGGAGCCCGCCTTCATGACGGCGGGCTCCGGCAATCTAGCCCTAGCCTCGGGGGGCGAGCCCGTAGAGAGAGGTGAAACCCGTTAGGTACAGCCGTTCCTGGTCGCCGATCACGGGGCTGTACTCGCCGTCGGGGAACCTCCAGACGAGCCGACCTGTCGCGGCATCAACCCCGAAGGTTCGCCGGGCCCGAGGGTTGGATTCGTAGCTCGAGCACGAGCCGCAGGTCGAGAAGTAGACGAGGCCGCCGATCACCGTCGGGGCTCCCGAGATCGGCGCACCTGCGTCGAACGCCCAGCGAGTTCGGCCATTTGCCTGCGAGAGCGCGTAGAGCCGGTGGTCGTAGGAACCGACGTACGCGGTCGCGCCCGAGAGGGCGACGGGCGAATAGACGTAGCTCCCAGTTTGCACCCACCACAGCTCGTCTCCGGAGAGTGAGAACGCGTAGATCCGTCCGTTCGTCGAGCTGACGAACACACGGTCGTGAGCGACCGAGGGCGTCGCGTACAGGCCGCCGAGCCGTCCGCCTCCGGCCCTCCAGCGAAGACGGCCGCTCTGCGCGTCGAGCGCATAGAGATACCCGTCGTAGGAGCCCGCGTAGACGGTGCCCCCGGCGAGCGCGACACCGGCCTTCACCCGGTCGCCGGTCACGAAACTCCATTCGAGCCGGCCGGTGCGCGCATTGAGCGCATAGATACGATGCTCCCACGACCCGAAGTAGACGCGCGCTCCGGCAAGGAGCGGTGAGCTCTCGATCACTCCGGCCCGAAAGCGCCACAGCGTCCTCCCGTTGCGGGCGTCGAGTGCGGCAAGGAAGCTCGGGACCGAGCCGTTGCAAGGCGGCGGCCCCATGAAGCCGATGTAGACGACGCCGTTTCCGACCGCGGGCGATGAGGCGACACAGCCGGCGAACTGGCGGTGCCACGCGATGCGCCCGGAAGCTGCCTCCACCGCGAGCACGAGCCCGTGGTTCGTGCCGAAGAAGAGGCGACCGGCCGCGAGGACGGGCGGAAACTCGATGAAGCTCGAGTCGCCATACACCTTCCACAGGGTCCGGAAGGGGGGCCTAAGCCGTAGCGGAGCCGAGTGCGTGCGCGCCGGATCGAACCCGTACATGGGCCAGGAGAACGCCGGGTGCGAGGGCCGAGTCACGTGACGGCGACTCCGACCGGTCGTCTGAACGGACGGCGCCTGCGGTCGTTGCCCGTGGCCGCGCCCGAGCAGAAGCGCGACTGCCGCGGCGCCCACGAGGAGCGCCGCGGCAAGCATCGCGAGCCTGCGCCGTGTCATCAGGCCCAGCCCTGACGGTTGTGGACGGTGAAGCGGAGGGTCTGCGAGCCCGTGTTGCCGCGAACGTCGCTCGCCTTGACGATCAGGTCGTAGACGCCGTCGCGAAGCGTGCGCGTATCGAACTGCTGAGCGAGCTTGAAGAGGTACGTGCCGCGCTCCTGGTACGAGTAGTGGTTTCCCCAGACCATCTGGTTCTGGTACGTGCCGCGCGCGTAGACCTGCCAGAAGGCCGAGTTCTGCGGCACGCCGTTCCGCACGTCCCTCGCGACGCGCTCTAGCACGACGTTCCGGCCGGTGCGGAGACTGCGGATCCGCCAGGTGATCAGGGCGGGTGTCACAGGGCCGTACCACTTGCGGAAACCTGCTGCGGTCGGGGCATCCTCGGCGTTCACGACGATCTGGACGCTGCCGCGCACGAAGATCGGGAGCACGTCCGCTCCGCCGCCGGTCTGGCGGAAGGTGATTGCGCGAACGACCGGAGCCGACGAGTCGTGATAGGGAGTGAGCCGGCCGGGCACGAGCGGATTGACCACGCGGCCGCCTTCGTACTCGGTCAGGTGCACGTGATTGGAGATCCTCGTGACGCGGCCGAGAAGCGTGTGCCGAGCGGTGACGTCCTGGCCTTTCCGGACGAGCGGGTGGATGTGCCAGTACTCGAAGGCGCGGCCGCCCGAGGTCACCCGGATCCACTCGGACGAGACGTACGTGACCGTCCCGTCGACGACCGGGAAGACGGCAGTGCCGCCGGAAGCGGAGATGTCGACGCCCTGGTGGAACGAGAAGCTGCCGTCCGCGTGCATGAGCGTGTCCATCGTCGGCGGCCCGTGAAACTGCATGCGCGGGTCGCCGAAGTTCGCGCGGATGAGGTGCTCGCGGTCGAACGGCTTGACGGGATAGCCGTAGCCCTGGCCCGAAACTGCCTGGGCGGCCAGCGGGCCGGTCGCCTGGGCGAGCTCGGGGCCGGCGGTGAGTGCGCCCGAGAGTGCGAGCGCGCAGGATGTTGCGATCGCGACGGCGGTGGCGAAGAAGAACTTCGTGACGGCCGGGCGAAGGATGCAGCGCCGTGCGCTGCGAACTGGGATGTGGTTGTTGGTAGCCATGCGGCCACCGTCCGCCGGGGTCCAAACCGCCCGGTAACGGGTCGCCAACGGGCCGCTAATGGCGCTCCTGCGAGCCGTTGACACAGAAGCAACGGGGCGCGATCCTCGGCCTACGAAAGGCAGGGTGATCCCGTAGCCGACCGTCATGACTTCCGCTTGCTCGGCCCGCTCGAGGTGACCAGCGAAGACGCAACTCTGGAGCTCGGGGGTCCCAAGCAGCGCGCCCTACTCGCGCTCCTCCTGTTCGACGCGGGGCGGGCGGTCTCCACCGACCGGCTGATCGGAGCGCTCTGGGGCGAGCAGCCGCCGCGAACGGCTGCGACCTCGCTCCAGAACTTCGTGTCGCAGCTGCGCAAGGTGCTCGGGCCCGACCGGATCGTCACGAAGCCGCCCGGGTACCTGATTCGCATCGGCTCGTCCGAGCTCGATGTGAACCGGGCGCAGGCGCTCCTCGCTGAGGCGAAGGACGTGCCCGCGGGCGAGCGCTGCCAGAAGCTTCGCGTCGCGCTCGAGCTCTGGCGCGGCGAGCCGCTCGAGGAGTTCGGCTACGAGGCCTTTGCGCAGAGCGAGATCGCGCGGCTCGAAGAGCTACGGCTGACGCTGCTCGAGGAGCGGATCGAGGCGGAAATCGAGGCCGGCGAGCCGGGGAAGCTGATCGGCGAGCTCGAGGCGCTCGTCGTCGAGCACCCGCTACGGGAACGCTTCCGGGAGCAGTTGATGCTCGCGCTCTACCGTTCGGGCCGCCAGGCGGAGGCACTCGATGCGTTTCAGCAAGGTCGCCGCACGCTCGTCGAGGAGCTGGGAATCGAGCCGAGCCCCCGCCTGCAGCAGCTTCACGCCTCGATCCTCCGCCAGGACGTCGACCTCGTCCCGGCGCGCGCGATTCCTGCGCAGGACCACTTCGAAGACGTCGCCCGAACGATCCTCGAAGGGCGGGTCGTCCCGGTCCTCGGCACCGACGTCGGGGACCTCACGCTTCGGCTCGCGCAGCGCTTCGGCTACCCGCACGACGGCGGGCGGGCGACGCTGCCGTCGGTCGCGCAGTACGTCGCCGTGATGAAGGGCTCGGGGCCGCTCTACGACGAGCTCCACGAGCTGCTCGACTCCGACCTGCCGCCCACGCCGCTGCATCGCTTCCTGGCGTCGCTCCCCGCAGCGCTCCGCGAGCGCGGACTACCACCTCAGGTCGTGGTGACGACAAGCTACGACACGGCGCTGGAGAAGGCGTTCGAGGAGGCGGGCGAGGCGGTCGAGGTCGTGAGCTATCTCGCCACGGGTCGCCATCGCGGCCGCTTTTGCCACATCGAGCCGGACGGCACCGGCAGGCTGATCGAAGAGCCGAACACCTACGCCACCGAGCTCTCGCTCGACCGTCACACGGTGATTCTCAAGCTCCACGGCCAGGTCGAGCGGACGACGGCGCGAGAATGGGAGAGCTTCGTCGTGACCGAGGACGACTACATCGACTACCTCGCGCAGACGGAGATCGCGGCCGCCGTTCCCGTGTCGCTCGCGGCGAGACTCCGCCGGAGCCACTTCCTCTTCCTCGGCTACACGATGGCCGACTGGAACCTTCGGGTCGTCCTTCACCGGCTCTGGGGCGACCAGCCGCTCAGCTACCACTCGTGGGCCGTCCAGCCGGAGCCGAAAGCGCTCGAGCGGGAGTTCTGGCACCGGCGCGACGTCGACGTGCTCGAGCTGCCGTTCGAGGAGTACGCCGAGATCCTCGGCAGCTACGTGGCTGCCCAACCGGCCGGGGCGAGCGAATGAGCGTCGCTGCGGGCTCGCCCCCGAGGCCGTTCAAGGGCCTCGCGCCGTTCCAGGACACCGAGCTCGACGCCCAGCTGTTCTGCGGCCGCGAGCGCGAACGGGAAGTGATCGTGGCGAACTTGCTCGCGTCCAGGCTGACGGTGCTGTACGGAGCGAGCGGAGTGGGAAAGACATCGCTCCTCCGCGCGGCTGTCACTCCTGCTCTTCGCCGGACTCCGGACGCCGCTGTCGTCTTCTACTCCTCCTGGGCCGGCAATCCCGGGCGCGGGCTCGGAGAGGCGATCGACTCCGCTGTGGGAATCGAGTCGAGCGGCAGCCTGACCGAGAGGCTCGCCGCGTCCTCGCGAGCCGTGGGCGGAGATATCTACGTGATCCTCGACCAGTTCGAGGAGTACTTCCTCTACCACGAGCGTGACGAATTCTCCGACGAGCTTGCGGCAGCGATCCGCGAGCCCGGGCTACGCGCGAACCTCCTCCTGGGGCTGCGCGAGGACGCACTCGCCAAGCTCGATGCGTTCAAGGGCCGGATCCCCAACCTCTTTGCCAACTACCTCAGGCTCGAACACCTCGACAGGGAGGGCGGCCGGGCCGCGATCCTCGGGCCGATCGAGCGCTACAACGAGCTGACGGGCGAAACTGCTGCGGTCGAGCCGGAGCTCGTGGAAGCGGTCCTCGATCAGGTCGCGGCGGGAGAGGTCGACGTCGGCCAATCCGGCCGCGGTGGCGTCGAGAAAGACAGAGACCGGATCGAGGCCCCGTACCTGCAGCTCGTGCTCGAGCGACTGTGGCAGGTGGAGCGTGAACGAGGCTCGTCCGTTCTGCGCCTCGCAACGCTCCGGGAGCTGGGAGGAGCCGGGTCGATCGTGCGAGCGCATCTCGAGCGGGCGCTCGGGAGCCTGCCGCCGTCAGAGCAGGACGTTGCCGCCACGATGTTCGACCACCTCGTCACGCCTTCGGGCTCGAAGATCGCGCACCGCCCACGCGACCTTGCACGGTACGCGGACGTCGGTGAGTCCGAGCTCAGGCCGGTGCTCGACGCGCTCGGTCGCGAGCGCATCGTGCGCGCGGTCGACGGAGCCGGAGGAGGCGAGCGCTACGAGATCTTCCACGACGTCCTCGCCGACGGCGTCCTCGCTTGGCGCGGGCGACGCGTGATCGAGCGCGATCGCGAGCAAGCACACCGGCGGCAGCGCCGCCTCGTCGTAGTCGCCGCAGCTGCGCTCGTCGCGCTGGGCGCGATGACCGCGGTCGCCGTCTACGCCCTGACGGAACGCTCACATGCGCGCAGTGCGACTCGACTGGCGCGGGCACATGCCCTCGAGGCGAGGTCCCTCTTCGAGCAGGCGGCCAACCCGGAGCGCGCCCTCGCCGATGCGGTCGCCGCTGGCCGAAACGATCCGGGGACTCGCGCGGAGGGAGTGCTCCGCCAGGCGCTCGTGGCGAACCACGAGCACCGAGTGCTTCGTGCGCCGGCGCCGGTGTCGCTGGTGTCCATTGCGCCCAGCGGCGGCCGGATGCTCGCGGCGGGATCAGACGGCAGGCTACGCCTCTACTCTAGGAACGGAAAGCTGGAGCGGACCTTGACGGCCGCAGCCCCCCTCGCGGCGGCGTCCTTCTCGCCCGACGGAGCACTGGTGCTCGGCGCCGGAGGCCGAGAGGCAATCCTGTGGCGCGCAGCAACCGGGGAGCACCTCCACACGCTGCACCTGCACGGCGCAGTGTCCTCCGCGGTGTTCAGCCGAGACGGCCGCTTCCTGCTCACCACCACTGGGCGCGGTGTGACGCTCTGGCGTGCGGATACCGGCCATCGCGTTGCCACGCTCGCGAAGGGGGCAGCGACGAAAGGCGCCTTCTCGCCCGACGGCCGCCTGGTCGCGACGCTCGATGCGGGAAAGCACGCTCGGGTTCGCGTCTTCGACGCCAGAGCCCGCCGGTTGCTGCACGTGCTGGCGCCGAAGATCGGGGGCAAGCGGGTCGAGCTCGAGGGCGTGGCGTTCTCGCCGGACAACTTGCTGGCGACGCCGGGCTTCATGGGCACGTACCTCTGGAACGCCCGTAGCGGCCGGCAGTTCGGTCGGCGACTTGTCGACAAGCCAGGCGTGGCGACCGCCGCGGCCTTCAGCCCGGACGGCAACCTGCTCGCCGTCGCAGGACAGGACGGCGGCGTTCGGATCTGGGGCGTGGCGAAGGGCGATCGTCGCTTCTACTTTCCGCTTCACAACGGTGCGGTCAACGCAATCGCGTGGAGTCCGGGCGGGTTCTTCCTGGCGGATGGCGGCATCGACCGGACCGTGCACGTGCTGGCGGCGAGCGGCGCCCTGGGCGGCCGCCTGGTCGGTGTTCTCGCCGGCCACGGTTCAGCTGTGTCGTCGGTCGCCTGGAGCCGGAACGGACGCTCACTGCTCAGCGGGAGCGCCGACGGAACGGCGCGACTCTGGGACACCCAGTTCGACCAGGAGTTGCTCCCCTTGGCAGGAGCCCGCCACGGCGCCGCAGTGGAGGCGTCGTTCGACCCGGCCGGGCGCCGCATCGTCTCGGCCGGCACCGACGGCACCGCCCGAATCTGGAGCGTTCGCAGCCGGCACCTGCTCCACGCTCTCTCGCACAAACGCGCGGTCGAAGATGCCCGGTTCAGCTCCGACGGCCGCCTGGTCGTGACCGCCAGCTCGGACGGCACCGCCGGGATCTGGAACGCGAGGACAGGCGCCCGGCTCCGAACGCTGCACGTGGGCTCCCCGGTCAACGTGGCCAGGTTCAGCCCGGATGGAACGGTCGTCGTGACCGGGGACGCCGATGGTGGCATCCGTCTCTGGAGAGCGAATGACGGGAAGCCGCTCGGAGCCGGGAAGCAGCAAGGGAAGGTCACGGACGCGGCTTTCGCTCGCGACGGAAGAACGGTCGCGAGCGCGGGGCTCGCGGGCGTGAGCGAATGGTCGGTCCCTTCCGCGAAGCGGATCCGAATCCTCAAGTCCCCGGAAGGGGCTTCGCGCATCGCGTTCTCTTCGGACGGGTCGCTGCTCGCCGCGGCCGGCAACGACGGGGTCGCAAGGATCTGGGAGACGGCCGGCGGGAAGCGCCGAGGCCTCTACAAGGTCTCGAAGCACCCGCTCTCCGACGTGGTCTTCAGCCCGGATGGACGGCTCCTGCTCGCGACGGGCTCGGAGGTCCAGACCTGGGACGTCCGCACGGGAACTCTCCGACATGAGCTCGTAGGCCACTCCGGGCCGGCCTCGCGAGGCGCGTTCAGCCCGGACGGAAAGTGGATCGCGACCACGGGCCCAATCACCGTCGGCCTTTGGCAACGCGACGCGGAGCAGCCGTTCTCCTTTCTCCGGAGAGCGGGCACGGTGCCCAAGGGCGAGCTTCTGACGAGCGCGTCGTTCAGCCCGGACGGGAGGTTCGTCCTCGCCTCGGGCGCGGACGGAGCGGTACGGCTGTATCGCTGCGAGGTCTGCGGCGACCTCCCGGCGCTCCTGACGCTGGCGAGGGCGCGGCTGCGGGAGCTACGGCACTAGGACGAGGCCAGCGAACGGCTGAGCGCAGCCGAAACTCCTTTACCAAGAAGCTTTCGGCTCAAGAGGCGGAGGGGGAGGGATTTGAACCCTCGTCGGACCTAACGGCCCGAAACGGTTTTCGAGACCTGGTGCGGAACCCTCTCTTAGCAGGGGAAAAGCATCAAACAGCGTCCGCGCGCGCCAGTCTGCGCGCCGGCCCCGTCCGGCCGCCAGCCGACGCGCGCGCACGAAGGAGAGCGACGATGACGCTGTGAGCCTTACTCAAGGCCTCCGAGGTGATTGACAAGGCTGCACGGGAGCTGTAAACCCCCGAGCCGTCGTCCCTCAACGGAAGGTGAACCTCACGGCGCGGGATAGACAGGTCACGGTGCTCGGGCTCGAGCACGCCGGGCGCTTCTCTCCGCCCGCGGAGTGCCTCGGGGGATCCGAGCGGGTCGCGCTCCTCGCACTCGAGCAGCTCGCGAGTCGTGGGTTCCGGGTGCTGCTCGCCTGTCCGCCGAACACGGAGCTCGCGAGCGAGGCGAAAAAGCGCGGGATCGCAACCCGGCCGTTCAGGTTCCTCACTATGACCCGCACGCGCGACCCACGGACGGCTCTCACCTACCTCCGCAGCGTCACGACCGTCGGCCGCGAGCTCGGACGGCTCTGCCGCGAAGAACACGTGGATGTCGTCCACTCCTTCAGCACGATCGCCGGGCTGTACGCAGTGGTCGCTTCGGCTCACGCCCGCGTTCCGCTGATCGTGCACGTCCAGGATGCTCAGCCTCCTCGCCGTCTCGTCCGGTACGCAGCGCTTCGGGTCATCGGCCACCGGGCCACACGTCTGATCTGCGTCTCACACGCGGTCGAGCGCATGCTGCGCGAAAGCCGCCTGCCGGCCAGGAAGCTCGCCCTGCTCTACAACGCCGTCGAGCCGCGCTTCTTCGAGCCGAACCTGGAGGCGCTCCCCGCAGTCTCCGGATGCGGCCCGCATGTCGGACACTTCTCGCACATCCTCCCGTGGAAAGGGCAAGACGTGTTTCTCGAGGCGGCCGCGCTAGTCGCCGAACGGTTCCCCTCGGCGCGCTTCTACGTCGTCGGCGCAACGGCCGTCGGCGTCCCCGAGTCGTACGTGGCGTCGCTGCACGGCCGCGCCGATGGACCACCCCTGGCCGGGCACGTCCGGCTCACGGGGCCGTGCCGCGATGTTGCACCGTTGATGGCGGCCATGGACGTCGTGGTCCACACATCCGTCACCCCGGAGGCATTCGGCCTGGTCATCGCCGAAGGGATGGCGCTCGGGAAGTCGGTCGTCGTTGCCGATTGCGGTGCCCCGCCCGAGCTCGTGACGCACCGCAAGACTGGCTACGTCGCGCGCGCGGGAGACGCTCAGGGCCTCGCGCGCATGCTGGTGCAGGTTCTCGAGCAGCGTGACCCGGAGATCGAGCGCCGCGCGGCCGCAGTCGCCCGAGACCGCTTCGCACCCGAGCTGTTCGGCGACGAGCTGGAGTCCCTGTACGACGACGTCCTGCGAGCAGCCGCAAAGGCGGGCGGGTGAAGAGCGTCCTGATCGTCTCCTACTTCTTTCCGCCCGCAGGCGCGGTCCAGCGACCGCTGAAGATCGCCGCCCACCTCGCCGCGCGTGGCGTCGAGACACACGTGCTCGCACCGGACGATCCGAAGTGGACCTACGCCGACACGAGCGGCTCGATCCCGCCCCTCGTCCACGTTCATCGCGTTCGAAATTTCGGTCCGCGTGCGCGGCGGCTCGCCGACGAGTTGTACGGCAAGCGAGGAATCGCGCTGGGTCGCACCCACCTGCGACACTTGCCGCCGCGCCTCCTCGTCCCGGACGAATTCGTTCCCTGGCTGCTCACGGCAGCGCCGGCGGCAATCCGGCTGACCCGGCGGCATCGAATCGACGTCGTCATGACGAGCTCCTCGCCGAGCTCGGTGCACATGATCGGCGCCATGGTCAAACGCGGGACGGGAGCCGCGTGGGTTGCGGACGTGCGGGACTCCCTTGTCTCGAACCCGGACCGCAGAGTCGAGCGGACGCTCGTCCGCCTCAAGCAGAGCGGCGAATTCGCTGTCGCCAATCTCGTGGCGCGCTACGCGGACGGCATCGTCGCGGCAACTGCGCGGATCGCGAACGAGTTCGATGCCCTCCGCCCCTCCGCTCCGGTCGCGCTGATCCAAAACGGCTGCGATTTTGCGGACTTCACTGGACTCGACTACTCACCCGGCGTGCGGTTCCGGCTGACGCACACCGGGAGCTTCTACGGCGAACGTGACCCACGCCCGGTGCTGGGGGCGGTGGCGCGGTCGGGCCTGGACATCACGATGCGCTTCGTCGGGGACTTCCGACCCAGGGACCGTGCCTATGCAGAGGCGCTCGAGCTCGGCGATCGCTTGGAGCTTCTCGGATACGTGGACCGCCGTCGGTCGCTCGAGCTGCAACGCGACTCGGAGGCGCTACTGCTCCTGATCCAGGACGCCAAAGGCCGCGGCCGCGGAGTCGTCACCGCCAAGGTTTTCGAGTACCTCGCAGCCGGCCGCCCGATCCTGGCGGCGGTGCCGTTGGACGGCGAGGCCGCCGCGATCGTCCGCGAGGCGGGTGCGGGTGATGTCGTCAGACCCGACGACGTTACGGCGATCACCAACTCGCTCGTCTCGATGGTCGAGCGATTCGAACAGGGAAGCCTTGAGGCCGTGCGTTTGTCTCCGGAGGCGAAGGACCGGCTCTCGCGCGAACGTCGCCTCGAGGAACTGGAGGCGCTCCTCGGCAATGTCGCCTGACGAACGGGGTCTTTTCGGTGCCTTCGATCCGCTCGCGCGTGAGGACGATCGGGTCGGCGCAATCGCCGGCGGGGCTACGCGGGCCGCCATCGCAAGTCGAGCGACGGACCTCGTCTTCGCCGCCACCGTACTGTGCGTCTCGTTCGAGCAGCTGAAGTGGCAGATCGGCTCGGCAGGCCGGGTACGGCTGTTCGACGTCCTCGCGATCCTCTTCGTCGCGGCTTTCGCGGCCGAACGGCTTCTCGGCCGCGGCCGGTTCTTCGACCGGTCTGGGGCGACACTCGCGGGTTTTGGCGTCGCGCTCCTGCTCGCCTATCTCGGGGGCGTTTTCGCGCTCGAGACGGAGTTCTCACGCATAAGGTTCGCACG
>Ga0222622_10000592_pt1 | contig 13759 bp, 5 predicted proteins | sample PLM2_5_b1metaG_FD_177335 | JGI IMG/M metagenome (GOLD analysis project Ga0222622, IMG submission 177335) | Groundwater sediment microbial communities from an aquifer in East River, Colorado, USA - PLM2_5_b1 | ecosystem: Environmental > Terrestrial > Soil > Riparian zone | place: USA: East River... | reverse complement strand
AAACGCTATCGTCACGTCCTTGCCTGTAAACCTTTCATCCGCATCCAGGCGGAGCGGGGTCGACAGCACGTGCGAACCGTCCTTTTGCATCGCGGCGTCAGCGATGATCTGGTCCTTTGCCCGGTCAAAAAGGCGCACGCAGCGGGCACAGACGGCCTGAAAATCCGCGGTGTCGGGTGCGTTTGCCCGGATCAGTTTCTGCAGCCTCTCCTCGAGCGAAACCAGCGGGACATATTCGTCGCGCGGCTCGCGCGAACAAACAGGGCACGCCTGCTCGCCTGCGGCAAGATCGGCGACCGTTGGATGATAAAGAAAATTGCCTGAATCCTGGACGGGCATCGTAGGGACTTAAGTATTCCACCGAGACCGATTAAAATCAATCTCCGGGTCGGCGGGTGTATATGGTACATAAAAAGATCGGTCTGGCACTATCGGGCGGAGGCGCTCGCGGCTTTGCTCACGTCGGCGTCTTGAAAGTGTTGGCCGAGAGCGGCATTCCGATCGACGTGATAGCCGGTACGTCGGCCGGGTCGATCGTCGGCGGCGCTTTTGCCGCCGGGATGTCGGCCGATGAAGTAATGGAAATGGCGTCGCGGGTCCGGTGGGGCAATATGGTCCGTCCTTCGCTTTCGCCCCTCGGAGTTTTGTCCAATGCTCCGATGGGGCGTTTTATTAGCGAGGAACTTCCTGTCAGCAAATTCGAGGAAATGCCTATCCCGTTTGCCGCCGTCGCCTGTGATTTTGCGACCGGTGACGAAGTTGTTTTCAAGGGGAAAGGAAACCTGGCATTTGCCATTAGGGCAAGCTGTGCCGTGCCGGGTGTATTCGCTCCCCTCAGGCAGCCGGACGGACGCCTGCTTGTCGACGGTGGTGTTATCTCGCCCACGCCGGTTGAGGCACTGTGGGGGCTCGGGGCCGACGTTGTGATCGCCGTTGATCTGGTGGCATGCGGAGCGACATTCAGGGCAGAGCCGCGCTCCGCATTAGGCATGATGTTTCAATCGGCAATGATGCTTTTACGTACAGCCTCGATCAATCAGCACTACAGAGCAGACATCGTCATCATTCCCCAGATCGCCCATCTCAGGCCCGACCAGATAAACAAACGCGACGAATTTGTCACTCTCGGCAAAGCGGCCGCGTCCGAAAGCATTGCATCCATCCGCAAATTGGTCGATTGATCGACTCTAAAAACACACGTAACTCGCTTGCCAGATGGTTGGAGAGCGTTCATCATAATCATCGTTAGTCCTGCTCTCGCGCATCAACGGTGATGCGCCCCGATGCGTAAAGTTTTATTCGACGGCGTAGGCAAGAGGGTTGGTTCGTTATTTGGTTAAGAAGTGCTCGCAAAACGCGGGCAGCCGAACGCGGGTTTTTTAGGAGCCGACCGTATCTCCAAAGTCCAGATCCCATTCGAAACTTCTTTTAAATTCCCTGCTTTGGGAAAAAGGTAAATATTATTATGTCAATGAAACTTTATGTAGGTAATCTTTCGTTCCAGACCTCGAGTCAAGACCTGGAAGAGCTGTTTGCTGGGTTTGGAACGGTCGAATCGGCCAGTGTTGTTGAGGACCGCGAAACCGGCCGCTCGCGCGGTTTTGGTTTTGTCGAGATGTCCTCTCAGGAAGAGGGTGAAAAGGCTATCGCCGAACTGAACGGCCAGGAAGTCGCCGGGCGCGAGCTCAAGGTCAACGAGGCAAAGCCCCGTGAGGACCGCGGTGGACGCGGTGGCGGCGGCGGCTACGGCGGCGGCGGCGGTGGTTATGGCGGCGGCGGCGGTCGCTCGAACCGCTGGTAATCTATTCGAACGTAACTAGAAAGGCTCGGGGGACTGATCACCTCGGGCCTTTTTTGCGTTTATGGTTTCCCGGGGGGCCGCAAGGACTTTTGTTTTGGCGGCTGATACGATGCGGCACCGGGTGCGGCGACCCCGCTGCTTTTGATCTGAAACTCCACTGTCTTTGCTATCTTGCCGTCCAAAAACAGATCGACGCGATAGGTGCCCGGCGTCCATTTGCCGTCAGGCCGGCCTGTAAAATTTACACGGTTCTGCCCATCCTTGGTCGTATAGCTTGCGGTGACTACTTTTGTCTCTGGCTTTACGCCAGCCACGGCGACGGCGACAAAATTCATTTTCACGATGGCCTGCTTGTTAGATTCAAGCAAGATCACGCAGTAGATAGGTATGTCGGTCGTCCGAAATTCCGTCACCTGCTCGCCCGCCTTGCCCTCGCCGTCGTCCTTGGCGAGATAGACCTCCTCGATACCGGTGGACGGCATTAGTACGGGCGTCTGTGCCAGTGCGCCGCCGTAGAGTAGTAGTGATATCGCTATGATAAAAGCTGCCTTCATCGAGGCCTCCGATTATGGGATATAGGGTCGCCGTTTCTTTGAACCTCTGAGACCGTCATTGGTTGCATTGCCGCCAAAGTTTTCTCGGCTCCGATGATATAATCGCGACCGATGCGGTTCGTTTTCTCTCTGAGGTTCTATATTTTGCTGGGCTTTGGCGTGGTGCCGCTCTCGCTCTCGTGGGGCATTCCTGCTCTGCGATACGCAGTCCTGATCTATGACCTCTCCCTCATCATCGCGGCATTGATCGACTATTATGTCAGCCGGCATCTGCCCGATGAATTTACGATCACACGGTCATTCGACAAACGTTTTGCGATCGGCGATCCGGTCAATGTTGTTCTGAAGGTCGACAACGCAACGGGCCGCGATGTCCGTTTGCGGGTCAAGGACGAATACCCCCCCGAGTTGGAACTGGGCGAACCCCGCCAGGCCGAATTCACTGTCGACGCCCAAACCGTTGCCGAATTCTCGTACGATGTCACGCCGCGCCGGCGTGGGCGTTATGAGTTTGGCAGGACCGCCGTTCGATTCTTGTCCCGGCTGGGCCTGGTGTGGTGCCAGGCAGATCTCGGCGAACCGCAGCCGATCAAGGTATATCCGAACATTCGCCGGGCCCGCGAGATGGAATTAAAGGCACTCGGAGCACGCTCGTTTCTGGCGATACAGCGGCGGGCTATACGACGCGGCGAGGGACGCGAGTTCGAATCAATGCGCGACTATGTACGCGGTGATGAGCTGCGGCATATCTCATGGACGGCGACCGCACGTCGCTCCAAGCTGACAACCCGCCAGTACCAGATCGAACGCGATCAAACGATCGTCATCGCCCTCGACGCCGGCAGGTTAATGACCGGACGCATTGGCAGCGAAACCAAGTTTGATACCGCCATTCATGCCAGCCTCGCCCTGATGTCGGCGTCCGCCCGTGCCGGTGATAATTGCGGGCTTCTGGTCTTTGGCCGGAAGGTGCGGCGGTATCTGCCTCCGAAACGGGGCCCTGAGCATATCGACGCCGTTCTCGAATCGCTCTACGACGTCGAGCCCGAGCTGATCGAGCCGTCATACGCCCGGGCGTTCCAATTCATTGCGTCGAATATCAAGAAACGTTCATTCGTGGTGATACTCACCGACCTCGTCGACAAGGATAGCTCCAAGGAATTGATAAATTCACTAAAGCTGCTGCGGCCCCGGCACCTGCCTCTGGTTGTGACCATCGGCGACCGTGACCTCAACGCAACCGTCAGCGAGGTGCCAAAGGAGCTGCGCGACGTGTTTACCCAGTCCGCCGCCGAAGAGATCCTCCATCAGCGCGAATCCGCCCTCCGCCTGGTCGAAACCCTCGGCGGCCTCGCCCTCGACGTCACCGCTAACACCCTCGCTCCAAAGCTGTTAGAGACCTATCTGCGTGTGAAAGAACGCGGGATGTTGTGAGATCGCCGATCCACTTTATCGAAAAATGGTCGTTCCGGCTCCGACGTCCCGATCCATAAATTATTTCCATAGTTAGACTCAAAACGCGCCTCACCGTTATTAAAACGCGTGTGCCTGGAACAGGACTACGCAGTGTATGTCCGGGCACATCCCGCCTTTTTGACGTCTGATATCGTATAGTCAGAATACAAGCATAATGGGAAAGTTCTCTGTACTTACATCTCTTGTTGCACCGAACGAGCCCGGCGGGGTTGATGAGGATACAGAACCTATCCGCGGGGAACTGTTCAGCGTCGAGCGGCTCGAGCAGTTAGCCCAGGAACTTGCCGGGGAACAAGGTGAAGTTTCAAACCCTAAACGATTTCGGAAATTGCTCCCGCGGTTAGAGGATAACGCCGAGATCCTGATCGCAGCCTACAAGGCTTTGACTGATGTGATCCGCAGGGACCGGAGCATCTCACCCGCAGCGGAATGGCTCGTCGACAATTTTCACATCGTTGAGGAGCAGCTGCGCGAGGTCAGAGAGGACCTGCCCAAAGGTTATTACCGGGAATTGCCAAAACTAACCGCGGGTGAATTCGCCGGTTATCCCCGAATCTACGCGATAGCAGTTGCACTCATTGCTCATACGGACAGCCGGCTTGAGAGTGAAACGCTTGATCGATTCTTACGGGCCTATCAGACGGTGACGCCGCTCAATATTGGCGAAATATGGGCTGTTGCCATAAGTCTTCGGCTGGTTTTGGTAGAAAACCTTCGCCGTCTCGCCAGCCAGGTCGTCACTTCCCTTCAGGAACGCGATGCGGCCGATGCAATAGCGGATGAGCTGATGGAATTGGCCTCTAAACAGCCGGACGCTATTGTCCCCTACATGGCGTCTGGTCTAGGACGTCAGAAAACGTTAGGAAAGTCGTTTGTGGCCCAATTGGTACGTCAGCTCCGCGATCAGGACTCCGCCCTTATTCCGGCCTCGGAGTGGCTCGAGACAAAACTGCAAAACAGTGGAGAAACCACCGAAATAATTGTCCAGACAGAGCTCCGATCGCAGGCCTCTGCTCAAGTCACGGTCGGGAACATTATTCACAGCATGCGTCTGCTGTCGACGCTGGATTGGCGAGACTATTTTGAGCGCGTCAGCCTGATCGATCCTCTTCTTCGGTCAGACCCGGCAGATGTGTATGCAGGGATGACTTTTCTCACACGCGATCGGTATAGGATGGCGATCGAGCGCATAGCGCGTCGCACGAAAACGGACGAACTGCTGGTCGGCGCGAGTGTCGTCGAGCTGGCACAAGCTGCGCATGATAGCGATCCCGACGACAGCCGACGGTCTCATATCGGTTATTACCTGATCGGCGAAGGTCTTTTTGAACTCGAAAGGCGGTTCCATTACCGAACACCCGTTTCAGAATCCATAAGAAGATTCGTTCTCACGCATCCCACTTCTGTCTATCTGGGATCGATGGTTCTGGTGACTACCCTGATCGTCGCCCTGTTCCTATGGCGGGCATCTGTTCATGGAGCGGCCATTTGGGTTCTTACCGCCTTTGGCCTTATTTCGATCGTCCCGGCAAGTGATCTGGCAGTTAGTCTACTGAACTGGATCTTGACGCTATGCATTCCGCCGCGCCTGCTGCCGCAGATGGACACTTCGCTCGAAGTCCCGGCGTCGGCAAGAACTATTGTCGTTATTCCGACGCTGTTGTCGAGTGAGGAGGCGGTTGGTGAGTTACTCGAGAAACTGGAGGTACATTATCTCGCAAATCAGGATGCGAACATCTATTTTGCTCTATTAGGCGATCATGCAGATTCCGACGTCGAAGAGCGGCCCGATGACGAACCGATACTGGATGCGGCGCTTGCCGGGATCAAGCAGTTGAACGACAAGCACGCGCAGGACGGAGAGAACCGTTTCAGTCTTTTTCATCGCCGGCGCCTCTGGAACCAAACAGAGTCAAAGTGGATGGGATGGGAACGAAAGAGGGGCAAACTACAGGAATTCAACCGGCTGCTCCGCGGTGCCGGCAATACGAGTTTTGACATTTCAACAGCAGACGACGAACTTCTGTCCACCATTCGTTACGTTGTCACGCTTGATTCCGACACGCAACTTCCCCGGGATGCGGGCCGCAAACTTATCGGGGTGGCGACGCATCCCCTCAACCGGCCGCATTACGATTCCCGAGAACATCGCGTCACAAAAGGTTACGGCATATTGCAGCCACGCGTAACCATTTCACTGACCAGCGCGGCTCGTTCGCAGTTTTCCCGTCTCTTCGCCGGGCACACAGGTTTTGATCCGTACACAACTGCGTCGTCGGATGTCTATCAGGATGTATTTGGCGAAGGGAGCTTTACAGGCAAAGGGTTGTATGACGTAGATGCGTTCGAGACATCTCTCGAGACGTGGGTTCCCGAGAACTCTATACTTAGCCACGATCTATTCGAGGGACTGTTCGCACGCTGCGCCCTGGTAACGGACATTGAGGTCATAGACGATTTTCCGACGCGTTACGATACTTTCGCGTTGCGGGCACATCGATGGGTCAGAGGTGATTGGCAGATCGCCAGTTGGATATTTCCCTGGGTCCGGAGTGTTGCCGGCAAGACGACACGAAACCCCCTGTCGCTCATTTCACGTTGGAAGATCCTCGATAATCTACGGCGCAGCCTGGTCCCGGTAACCATCTTCGTTTGGCTCGTTGCTGTATGGACAATAGTCCCAGGGTCTCCGCTGCGGTGGACGTTGTTCATCATCGCGGCGCTGGCGTTTCCGATATACACCCACCTGGCATTGAATTCGCTCACTCATCCCAAAGGCGTCTCATGGCTGAGTCACTATCGAGGAGTTGGGGAGGAAGTGCGTATACACACTGCCCAAGCCCTGCTTTTTATCGTATGTATCGCGCACCGTGCATATCTCGACACGGACGCAATAGTACGAACGGTATACCGGCAATTGATATCGCGAAAAAATCTTTTGGAATGGACGACGGCTGCACAGGCAGAAAAGGACAATCCTCATGACCAGGCGTCCTTTATTCGTTTCATGTGGGCTGCAATGCTGATGGCCGTCATCAGTTTCGGTTTGGTCGGCTGGTTTCGCTCGGAAGCGCTGCCGACGGCCGGGCCTTTTCTTTTGGCTTGGTTTTTTTCGCCGATCATCGCTTATCTGGTTAGCCGCAAGATACCACCTGTAGAGCATGGCCTTTCGGCCGCGGAGAGGCACTCTGCCCGATCGATAGCCCGGCGTACATGGCGTTTTTTTGATACGTTCGTCGGCGACGAGGACAACTGGCTGCCGCCGGACAATTTTCAGGAAGATCCTGCACCTAAGGTTGAGCACAGGACATCGCCCACGAACATCGGGATGTTTCTACTTTCGACCGTCGTGGCCAACGATCTCGGATACATTGGTACGTTAGAGCTTACCGAACGCCTCGGTTTTACCTTCGCAACCCTTGACAAGCTCCAGCGGTTCCGCGGGCATTTTTTGAACTGGTATGATACGCGAACTCTTCAGGCCCTTCCACCCCGCTATATCTCAACCGTTGACAGCGGTAATCTTGCCGGCCATCTCATAGCGGTCAAACAGGCGATCGACGGCCTGCCCGAGCGCAGAATGCTTGACAGTCGCACTCTGCACGGGCTCAAGGATACGCTCGCAATGATGCGGGACGAAGCTCACCTATTGGGCGCGGCCCGCCAACGGACTGATGCGGTCACGGTCCATCAACTATCTGCCGAGATCGATGCATGCATGCATTTGATCGGCAAGCCTGACAAAGACACTCCTCACGCATGGCTTGCTCTGACCGTTGAGGTGATCGGCCGTTCTGAATCCATAAGCGATATTGCAGAGGCTTTGTCGCAGGAATACGGCTCCCAGCATTTTGGTGAATTGCTTTATTGGTCCGGTGAATTATCTCGCCAGGCCCGAACCTTCCGGCGTGATATAGAAACCTTTCTCCCCTGGAACGAAGCCGACTTTTCTCATCTGGCGTCGATGTTCCCCGATGATCTTCCCGAGGTCCACGAGGATTGGCGGGCTGTGACCGACCTGCTTTATCTCTTTCCACCGCTGTCGCAACTTCCTGAGTTGTACGACGCTCTGCTTTTAAGGCTATCGGCAATTCATGAGGCCATTCTCCGGCCCGGGACCGGCGGGGCCAATGGTCAGGCGGCGGCTAACGGTGTCCAGATCGTAATTGCGTCAGTGAAAGATGCCGCCCGGGCTGCCTCGAAAATGTTGACCCAGCTGAATTCACTCGCCGCAAAATGCCAGGAACTTGGCGAAGAAATGGATTTTACGTTTTTGCTTGACGAGGAACGTAAGGTCTTCACCATCGGGTACAACGTCGAAAATGAAAAGCCGGACAATTCATACTACGACCTGCTGGCGTCCGAGGCCCGGTTGGCCAGTTTCGTCGCTATTGCCAAGGGTGACGTCCCGCAAGAGCATTGGTTTCGTCTGGGCCGCTCGCTAGCCCCGGTCGGTTCGAGCCGCGCGCTCATTTCGTGGACGGCAACCATGTTCGAATATCTGATGCCGCTGCTCGTAATGCGTGATTTTGAGGGGACGCTCCTCGACCAGACATATCGGGCCGTAGTAGCGCGACAGATAGCGTATGGTGCCAAAAACGGTGTCCCATGGGGCGTTTCAGAGTCGGCGTACAATGCCCGCGACCTGCAGTTTAACTACCAGTACGGGGCGTTTGGCGTGCCGGGGCTCGGTCTCAAGCGAGGCCTGAGCGAAGATCTCGTCGTTACACCCTACGCGACCGCCCTTGCTGCCCTCATCTCACCGCATGAAGCAATGGCAAATTTCGAGGATCTTAAACGTGAGGGAGCCCTCGCCCGCTATGGCTATTACGAGTCGATCGATTACACCCCCGAGCGTCTGCAGGCGGGACAGAAACGTGTGGTGATCCGGGCATTTATGGCCCACCACCAGGGGATGATCCTCGTGGCGCTTGCTGAGCTATTAAACCCGAACAACATGCAGGAGCGGTTTCATACCGAGCCTCAGGTCAGGGCGACCGAACTGCTGCTCCAGGAAAGAATACCGAGGGGCGTGCCCGCCCGGCGTCCTCGTGCCGAAGAGGGGTTGGCGAGCCGCGTCGTGCGTTCGATGGCAGGCCGCTTGACCAGGGTCTTTGACACGCCGCATTTGCCGACGCCGCGCACCCAGATCCTCTCGAACGGCAAATACTCGGTTATGGTCACCACGTCCGGTGCCGGTTACTCGATGTGCGAGGGTATGTCCGTGACCCGGTGGCGCGAAGATGCCACAAGGGATTCGTGGGGAAGTTTTATCTATCTGCGGGACATAGGCAGAAACGCGATCTGGTCGTCCGGATATCAACCGATGAATATCGAGCCGCAATTTTACGAGGTCTCCTTTTCAGAGGACAAGGTGGTCATAAAACGCCGGGATGATCGTATCGCTACTCAAACAGAAATAATTGTCTCGCCTGAGGACAACGCCGAGGTTCGCCGTATCTCTATCACGAACCAATCAGGTAACGTGCGTGAGATACAGGTGACGAGTTATGCCGAGGTGGTTTTGGCACCGCCAAATGCTGATGCCGCTCATCCGGCATTCAGTAACCTATTCATCAAAACCGAATTTAACCCGGGGCAAGATTCCCTAATTGCAAGCCGCCGCCCGCGTGATGAGAACGACCCCGGCATCTGGGCCGTTCACACGATAGCCACAGATGCAGAGACGATCGGCGCGACCCAATACGAGACGGACCGTTCACGCTTTTTGGGCCACGGGCATGACGCGTCGGAACCGGCTGCAATGATCGAGGACCGTCCGCTTTCAAATACCGTCGGGGCGGTTTTGGATCCGATATTCTCCCTGCGCCGCACATTGCGAATTTTGCCGCATCAAACAGTTGAGATCTGCTTCTCGACAGCGATCACCAACGACTATGACGAAGCCCTCAGGCTTGCCGACAAATACCATGGACCGACCATATTTGAACGCGAGGCGGCGCTGGCATGGACAAAATCGCAGGTCGAGATGCGTCATCTCGGCATAGAACCTGAGGACGCATATCTCTTTCAGCGGCTGGCGTCCCGGATCCTATATTCCGATCCCTCACTGCGGCCGGGCCCGCCGGTGCTTGCTCTCAATTCAAAAACTCAGGCCGATCTTTGGCCATACGGGATCAGCGGTGATACGCCAATTGTGCTTGTGCGGCTCGACCAGCCGGAAAGTGTTTCGACGGTTCAGCAACTGCTGAAGGCCCACGAATACCTTCGCATGAAAGGCCTTGTATTCGATCTTGTGATCCTGAACGAACATCCGCCGAGCTATATTCAATCGCTCCAGGACGAGTTGCTGAGGGTTGTGCGTGCCAGCGGCGAATCGCAATTCCTGGATAAGAATGGCGGTGTTTTTATAAAGCGTGCGGACCAGATGTCGGAACCCGATCGAATCCTGCTGCATACGGTTGCCCGTGCCGTCATCGTTCCGGAGCGCGGCAGCATTGAAGAACTGCTTGTCAGACGGCCTCTCGATCCTAAATTACCCGGTGATTTTGAAGCCAGGAGCTCGCCCCGTGCTTATCCTGAATCTGTAACACCGCTGCCCGAGCTGAGTTTCTTCAACGGACTGGGCGGTTTTTCGGAGAACGGACGGGAATATGTAACTATCCTCGGCGAAGGGCAGTGGGCCCCGGCGCCGTGGCTCAACGTTATAGCCAATGAGCATGCCTTTGGCTTTCAGGTATCCGAGACAGGCAGCGGATTCACATGGTCGCGTAACAGCCGCGAGAACCGTCTGACGCCGTGGTCCAATGACGCTGTCAGTGACCCGCCCGGCGAGGCTATTTATATACGCGACGAAGAGACCGGCACAACCTGGTCGCCGACACCGCTCCCGATCCGCGAGACCGAACCGTATCAGATAAAACACGGCCAGGGTTACTCGGTCTTCGAACATACGAGTCACGGCATCGCCCAGTCGCTTGTCCTGTTTGTTCCGCTCGACGCTCCCGTCAAGATCTCGGTACTAAACCTTCACAATAAGACGGAGCGTAAGCGTAAGCTGTCCGTTTACAGCTATAACGAGCTTGTAATGGGAACGACCCGCGATCATTCCGCTCCTTACATCATTACCGAAGCCGATGCCCCGAACGGCACGATCTTCGCTCGTAATCCATACAACAACGAGTTCGCTGATTTGGTCGCGTTCGTTGCCACCGACACCGAGGTGAGCTCGTTTACATGCGACCGAAAGGCATTTATAGGACGGAACGGAACGCTTAGACGGCCGGCCGCGCTCGGGCGGAACAAATTATCGGGGCGCACCGGGGCCGGACTCGACCCGTGTGCGGCCCTGCACTCGACGATCGACCTCGAACCGGGTGAAACGCGGCGGATCATACTGTTGATCGGCCAGGCCGGATCTCAGGATGAGGCACGTGACTTGGTCGCTCGGTTTCGACAAGCATCGATTGTGCAGAGTGCATTCGAAGATGTCATGAAACGGTGGACCGACGTGCTTGGGACCATCGAGGTCCGAACTCCCGACCCCGCCTTGGACACAATGGTCAACCGCTGGCTTATCTACCAGACGTTGGCCTGCCGCGTTTGGGCACGTTCCGCGTTCTATCAATCGGGCGGTGCGTTCGGCTTTCGCGATCAGCTGCAGGATGTAATGGCTCTGGTGTATTCAAATCCTCAGATCGCTCGCGACCAGATAGTGCGGGCTGCGGCCCGTCAGTTCAAAGAGGGGGATGTCCAGCACTGGTGGCATCCGCCCACCGGCCGCGGTGTTCGGACCCGCTTTTCCGATGATCTGTTGTGGCTTCCGTATGTAACAAGTTTTTATATTAGGGTTACCGACGACCGGTCCGTCCTCGATGAAATTGCCCCGTATCTCGAAGCCCCGCTCTTAGCTGACGGCGAACACGAAGCCTACATACTACCCGCCGTGTCACAGGAAAAGGGCACTATCTATGAACATTGCCTGCGAGCCATCGACCGGAGTTTAGGTGTCGGCGAACACGGTTTGCCGCTGATGGGGTCGGGTGACTGGAACGATGGAATGAACAGTGTCGGTGACCAAGGCAAAGGCGAGAGCGTGTGGCTCGGATGGTTCCTGCTCAACACCTTATCCGATTTCGCGCCCCACTGCGAAGCACATGGCGACAAAAAACGAACCGCCAAATATCGCACGCTTATCGAAGAATTAAAGACGGCGCTCAAAACGAACGCGTGGGACGGCGACTGGTTCAGGCGGGCGTATTTCGATGACGGCACGCCGCTCGGTTCGGCGACAAACGACGAATGCCGCATCGATTCGATAGCCCAGTCGTGGAGCGTTATCTCTGGCGGAGCCGATCCGCAGCAGGCATCGCGTGCAATGGCGTCGGTCGACGAGTATCTGATCCGCCGCGGCGACGGGCTCGTTCTGCTTTTTACACCGCCATTCGATAGCGGCCGGCTTGAACCGGGGTACATAAAGGGCTATGTACCAGGCGTGCGTGAAAACGGCGGCCAATATACGCATGCCGCGCTCTGGACGCTCATCGCCTTTGCCATGCTCGGCGACGGTGACCGTGCCGGCGAATTGTTTTCAGTGCTCAACCCCATCAATCACACCTCAACGCGGGCCGGACTCCACCGGTATAAGGTAGAACCGTATGTCGCGGCCGCAGACGTCTATGCCGAGCCGCAGCATGTCGGACGCGGAGGATGGACCTGGTATACAGGCTCTGCAAGCTGGATGTACCGGGCCGCTCTGGAATCAATGCTCGGGTTCCATTTGCGTGGCAATGTTTTGACCATCGACCCCTGCATCCCCCGCGGGTGGCGTGAATTTGAGATCACATATCGACGCGGCTCCGCCGTCTATCACATAAAAGTAGAAAACCCGATGAGCGTCTGCCGTGGTGTCACCGAAGTGCGTCTCGACGACAACGTCCAATCCACAAACGAGATTCCCCTTGCCGACGACGGCGCTACGCACGAGGTATCAGTCTTGCTCGGCGTGACTGAAAATACGACAGGTAAAACGCCGTCCTAAAGCTCCCCTCCTTACGAAGGAGGGGTGGCAGTCCCGGTGCCTTCTGCCGGGGATGACGGGGTGGTTCTCTCAAATGCATGGGGAGATTAGGCGGAAAATCAAAAACCCCCCGTTTGCTTAAAAACCTTCTCGGCGATATTCTTTTAGTTTTGTTATTGTCGGAGGAAATTGATGGTTGAAAAGGGTGTGGACATTGCTCCCGCAGAGGGAAAACTTGGTATTTTGCTTGTCGGCCTGGGTGCGGTAAGTACGACTTTGGTTGCCGGTGTGGAGTCGGTCAAACGCGGGATCTCGGAACCGATCGGCAGTTTGACGCAGATGGGCACGATCCGTCTGGGTAAACGAACCGACAATCGTACCCCTAAAATAAAGGATTTTGTTCCCCTCGCTTCGCTGGACGACATCGTTTTCGGCGCCTGGGACATTTTTCACGACACGGCTTTTGACGCGGCGATGAATGCCGGCGTTCTCGACAAGGACCTACTCAACCAGGTTTCCGAACAGCTCAACTCTCTCAAGCCGATGCCTGCGGTTTTTGAGCAGAACTATGTCAAACGGCTCCACGGTGAAAACGTAAAAACCGGCAAGAACAAGATGGAGCTCGCCGAACAGCTCATCGAGGACATTGCCCGGTTCAAGGCAGACAACAACTGCAGCCGGCTGGTGATGGTCTGGGCCGCGTCGACCGAGATCTTTTTAGAGGAGTCGGCGGTACACGGCTCGATAGAGGCATTTGAGAAAGGGCTGTACGACAGCGACCCGGCGATAGCCCCGTCGATGATCTATGCCTATGCCGCGATAAAGTCGGGCGTTCCCTTTGCAAACGGTGCCCCCAATTTGACCGTCGACACGCCTGCTTTGAGGGCACTTGCCGAGGAAAACCGTGTTCCCATCTGCGGCAAGGATTTTAAGACCGGCCAGACACTA
>Ga0222622_10000591_pt1 | contig 13768 bp, 15 predicted proteins | sample PLM2_5_b1metaG_FD_177335 | JGI IMG/M metagenome (GOLD analysis project Ga0222622, IMG submission 177335) | Groundwater sediment microbial communities from an aquifer in East River, Colorado, USA - PLM2_5_b1 | ecosystem: Environmental > Terrestrial > Soil > Riparian zone | place: USA: East... | reverse complement strand
CACCGCTCTCATTTCGCCAACGTCGCGATAGCACTTCCGAGTTACTTCGAGAATAGCGCTATCTATTTCTTTTCCGTTACACGGGTAACAGTGAAAATCTCGCTCGGAAGAACCTGACCTTCAGGCTTACCTGGTCCCTCCTGTGAAATGATGCGGGACTTAAAAATCTTTTCAGTGAGCTCGATGATTTCTTCCACGGAGCTCGAATCTGACGTTTCATCGGTGAATCGCCAGGTCTCAATCAACCGGCCGTGTTCAATCCGCCATTTTCCGCGGGAGTTATCTCCTTCGTCCGGTGGATCCATAATCCAGGTCCCGTCAGCGCGATATTGAGTGTCGTGCCGATGACCGTGCCATGTTCCAACCAAAAGCCGCGATAAAGTTGCATCGTCCGGAAGCGCCAGCGCGATGACCGGCGCAAAGAAACCGAGAATGACGAAGGCGCTACGCATCAGTGTTTCTGACTAACATAAGCAAACATCTTCTCGTTGTATCGCCGGGCGTATTCTTCCTGTCGTTCGCGAAGCGGTATGTCGTTGGTGACGCAGCCAATTCCAGCATTGGCTTGGGGATATTTCTTGGCCACTTCGATCGGGACACCGACTGGCCTTGATGCAATGCTGCCCGCCCAATAGAACTTGATATGCCCTGCCCGAATATCTTGTTCGGCTTCCTTGACTGCATCAGCCGGATTCCAGGTCGGCTCCGCCGCGACGCAACAACAAGCAAGAACGATTAATGCGAGAAAGTGTACGATCTTCATCTGGGTGAGATTAAGATCACATGCTGTCAGCGAAAGCGAGTTTTTTTAAACGCGCGATATTATTCCACAGCGATGATTACTTTTCCTCGAGCGTGTCCTTCTTCCAGGTAGCGGATAGCATCAGGCAGTTGATCTAACTTGTACGTTCGGTCGATGACCGGCTTGATAGTGCCGGCCTGCATCATGTCAGCGAGGACACTCAGATCCTTTTGGTTCGCGTCGGCCATCATCATGCCCATCTGCTGATTCACGAACTTCGAGAACAGCATCGCCCACAGCGCTTTTCCAAGACCGCCAAGCAGGCCCTGCTCGCTTGCTCCTCCGCCGCCGATAAGGACGTATTTGCCTTTGGGAGTTAAAACGCTCTTGCATTCTGACAACGTGCGGTTGCCAACGTTATCGAGCATCACGTCGTAGCGTTCCGCGCTCTTAGTGAAGTCTTCTTTAGTGTAATCGATCACGTGATCTGCGCCGAGCGACTTCACAAGATCGACATTGCGCGTGCTGCAGACCCCAGTCACGTCTGCGCCAAACGACTTCGCGATTTGGACTGCAAACGTGCCGACGCCCCCCGATGCACCGTTAATCAGGACCTTTTGCCCCGGCTGAACTTTGCCTTTATCGCGCAGAGCCTGCAAAGCCGTGATGCCGGCGATGTTAACCGAAGCTGCCTGTTCAAACGTTACATTCGCTGGTTTCAGCGCGACCGCTCGCGTCGCGCGAGGACAAACGTATTCGGCGAACGCGCCGCCCCTTCCGCCAAATACTTCATCGCCCGGTTTGAATTGCGTTACATTCTTGCCGACCGCTTCAACCGTTCCGGCAAAATCGACGCCCACGCGCGTGTCCTTTGGTTTGCGCAGGCCCACTCCCATCAGACGTATGATTTTCGGCGTGCCTTCGATGAAGTGCCAGTCGTACGGGTTGACCGAAGCCGCCCGAACTTTCACCAGCAGTTGATCGTCATTGGGAACAGGCTTTTCGATGTTTTCAAGCTTCAGATGGGCCAAGCCGTAGTCGCAGTTGATAATCGCTTTCATAGGGTTAGTCGGTGCAGCGGTGTAACCGCAGTTATTGGTCGAGGTCCAGTAGGCGATCTCAAACCAGACCAGTAACACGACCAGGATTACGCCTACAGTCCACTTTAAGATGCGCTTCCACCGCTTACGAGGGCGCTTCTCTTTTTTTTCGTCGTCCATAATTTTTCCTTCGTGTTTTTATTAGCTGACCGCTTCTTTAGCTAGGACCCCTCATTTATTCGCCGGGAGCAGCCCGAGTTGTTGCATCATCGAAAGCTGATCAAATGCGGACCACTCCTCTTTTATTTTCCCATCGACAATTCGCCAAATCGTAATCCCGGCCAATTCCGCTTTCTTACCTGTTGCCGGGAGCCCGTTGCCCGTGCCGGTATTGGTACCCCGCGCAATCCAATAGATTGCGACCAAATCACCTTCCGCGATTAACTTCTCAGGCACGATTGATATGTCGGAGAATGCCTCGTGCCAGCCTTTCAGCGCCGCCTGGTCTTCCTCCAAGCTGGCATTCCGATGGATGCCATGGTTGACGAAATCTTTGGCGTAAAGTTCGCTGGCTAGTTCAAAGCGTCCCTTGCTGAGAATTTCCTCGAATGCACGCCTCGCGATCGCCTTGTTTTGTTCCTGCAAAGAGGATGCAAAAATCAAATTAGCAAGCAAGAATGAACAGGTGCTAACAGCAATGAGTGTTTTCATAAGAATGTATGGTGAGGTTTGATGACTAGATGTTTTTATTTGGTGCTTGGTGCGACATCGTAACTACCGGGGATGGCCGTAATCCCTTAAACAGAAGCCAAAAGCTGACCACCAACTCGAACAGAGCCATCGGCGAATCGAAGATGTAATCGTTCACGATCTTGTTGAAGTTGGGGAAAATGAGATAGACAAAGGCGCAGAACACGCACCACGCGGACGAGATCACACCGAAAAGGGCTAATCCTTTCGGAATGTAGTTCGACTTCCACCACAACCAGGCGCAAACGGTCGCGGCGAGGCCAAAGAACGGCAGGCCGACATAATAATCATCGAAACTTCCCGCGATCTGGACGCGCGCGAGCGCCTGCAAGCGCTCGGGTTCGAAAACTTTCAGGTAACTCGCGTCGCCGAGAAGCCGAAGCGCGGCCAGACTGTTGAGCGGCGCAATGAGCCACAACATCGCGAAGACAAGGCGAAACAAGGCGCCGGCGAGCGCCAGTCCGCGATTCACCGGCGCTAGTATGACGTAGAGCGCAGTCAACACAACGATGGCCCCGATGCCATAGGCAATAAAGCACGTGAGCGCGACGCGAAATTGCGTTTGGTGCGCGAGGATGTTGCGCGCAGTGTCGACCGCATTCCCTGCGATCACGAGCGGCTCGAGCAAAACATAGTTGCCAAAAACGACCAGAACGAACCCGAGTAAACCTGCGACCCCCGCGACTTTCGCGGCGGTACGTTGTGCATTGTCGACCTTGTCAGTTGTCATTTTTGTTAGCGTTTATTCGATGGTGATGACGACTTTTCCGCGCGCGTGGCCTTCTTCGAAATACCGCATCGCCTCCGCGGTCTCGCTCAACTTGTAAGTCCGGTCGATGACGGGCGTCACCTTCCCGGTTTGCATGAGGTCGCTCAACAACTTCAGATCCTCTTTGTCCAGTTTCGTGACATAACTGACGAACTTCTGACGGACGAACCGCGACAACAGATCCGCTTTGAAATTCCCAACTATACGCCCCCACGTTTCCGGGTGAAGTCCTGCTCCTCCGATTCCGGCAAGGACGCAGATGCCATTAGGAGTTAAGACCCGGCGGCGATCTGAGAAGGAGTGGTTGCTAACGTTATCAAAAATCACGTCGTAACGCTGGTCACCTTTGGTGAAATCCTCTTTGGTGTAGTCAATGACGTGATCTGCGCCGATGGATCGGACGAGATCCACTTTTCCCGTACTACATACGCCCGTTACTTCTGCGCCGAATGACTTCGCTATCTGGACAGCGAAAGTCCCCACGCCTCCCGTTGCGCCGTTGATCAGGACCTTTTGCCCCGGCTGAATGTTACCCTTGCGAAGACCCTGCAAGGCGGTGAATCCCGCCCAAGCTGCAGAGCCCGCTTGTTCAAACGTCACATTAGCTGGCTTAATAACCAATGCTCGCTCGCGAGCACACACATACTCCGCAAGAGTAGGACGAGCCACGCCAAAAACTTCGTCGCCCGCTTTGAACAGCGTCACGTTTTTGCCAACCACTTCAACCTGGCCGGCCACATCGGTGCCTAGCCGTGTCTTCTCTGGTTTGCGCAGCCCGCTCATCAGGCGAAGCGGCCACGGCCCTCGCATCACGCCCGGATCAATAAAATTGAGGGAAGCCGCGTGAACTTTGATCAAGACTTGATCGTCGTTCGGAACAGGCTTTTCAACGTCTTCAAACTTGAGAACGTCAGGTGAACCATACTCGCAAAAACGAATGGCTTTCATCGGATTGACCAAAGCAGTCTTGCGATCGCAATCGTTAGTCGACCTCCAGTAAGCGATGAATCCGACCAGGAACCCCAAAACTAACGCGACCAAGATCGCGCGTGCAGTCCACTTAAGGATTCTCTTTAGCTTCATCGGCCTAACTCGGGACGAGATCAGCTGTCGCCGGCTGAAGCGCGCTTGGAGCAGTTGGCACCTTTGCTCCCTTAATCAGAAGCCAGAGCATGATGGCCAATTCGCCAAACAAGATCGGTTGCGACCAGTTGAAAGCGGCTCCGTAGTACACCGGAAAAAATAATGCGATTACGCTTAGAATGACATAGCCGAAACAGTTGATCATTAGCCAGACACCGATGAACCGCGGGAGAAACCCGGAGCGAAAGACCAGCAGCCCGAAAGGAAAGAGCCACAGCCCCCAGAACATCTCGTCGATGAAGATCCCTTGGGTATGCAAACGAATGAACAACATCCCGAGGGCGTCGCGCTGAGGTTTGTCGAACACCGTAAGGAAATCTGCGCCGCGGAAGAGAGTCAGCGCGGCGATATCGTTGAGCGTGTTAACAAACCCGACTGCAGCCGAGACCAAAACGAACGCTACCATTAAACCGGCCCACATCTTGTTAACGCCGCTAAGCAGCCGATAGAGAGCGATCGCGAGGCAGATGAAAATTACCTGCCCAACAAGATCAGCCATAATCGAAAGACGAAACATCGTCTCGTGAGCGAGGATATTATCGGCAGTCGCGGCAGCGTTACCGCGCACGATGAGTTTGCTCGGAACATAAATCAGGCTAAAAGGCCCGGTAACGACCATCGATAAATAGATAGCGCCGGCGATCCGCGCGGCTTTCTTGAGTGGGTGCATGGGATTTCTCTCCTTCATTATCAGGCATGGATTGCTAAGTTGTTATTCAACCGCTATGACGACTTTCCCACGAGCGTGTCCTTGTTCGAGGTAACGAAGCGCCTCCGGGACATCACTGAGCTTGTAAGTCCTGTCGATAACAGGTGTCACCTTTCCGGATTGCATGAGATCGGCCAGGACCATCATGTCCTTTTTGTTAAATTGCGCGATGTAGCTGATGAATTTTTGGCTGACGAACCGTGACCGCAGATATGAATCGAGCTCACCAGCCAAACGCGCCGCGAAACCGTCGTGCCATCCCGCTCCTCCGACCCCAGCCATGACGCAGATCCCATTTGGGTTCAAAATGCGCCGACGCTCCGAGAACGAATGGTTTCCAATGAGATCGTAGATCAGGTCGTAGCGTTGATCGGTTTTGGTGAAATCCTCTTTCGTGTAATCAATCACGTGGTCTGCGCCGATTGATCGGACAAGATCGAGATTGCGCGTGCTGCATACGCCAGTGACTTCGGCGCCGAATGATTTCGCTATTTGCACCGCGAAAGTTCCGACACCTCCCGACGCACCGTTGACCAAGACTTTCTGGCCGGACTGAATCTTTCCTTTGTCTCGAAGGCCCTGGAGCGCAGTAAGCGCGGCCACCGGAGCCGACGCTGCTTGCTCGAACGTCATGTTGCTGGGTTTTGGCACGACTCCGCGATCTGCCAAAACGCAGACATACTCAGTGATGGAGCCGGTTTTCCCGCCGAAAACTTCGTCGCCGGGCTTGAAATTCGTGACGTTCTTGCCAACTGCCTCGACGGTTCCGGAATAGTCGACACCTAGCCGGGTATCTTTTGGTTTGCGCAGTCCGAGCAGCGGACGAATCATCCACGGGCCGCGGATGGTGAGGTCGAGTGGATTCACTGAAGCCGCGCGAACTCTCACCAGGAGCTGATTGTCGTTTGGAACAGGCTTTTCAACGTCCTCCAGCTTGAGAACATCGGGTGAACCATATTCGCAGTGAACGATAGCCTTAATTGGATTGTTCGGAGCCGCGCTACTGCGATCGCAATCATTCGTCGACATCCAGTAGCCGATGAATGTCACTAATACCAAAGCAACGAAAATAACGCCTGCACTCCACTTCACGATCCGCTTCCAACGCTTACGAGGGCGACGCTCTGGTTTTGTTTCATTCTTCATGGCTTTTTCGCACACCAGCGTGTATTTGAATCAGAGCGGTCCGCGATAACGGCGCAGTCGTACTGCTGCTACAACAAATGCCGCGGTGACTATTAATCCGAGCCAGAGACCTGGCGTGCTGAGGTATCTTACCGGTGTGAGTTGTGGGCTGTCGATCGAGTGCGTGTTGAAGGCAAAAGCCTCTGACGCGAATCCCATTAAACGGTGTTTCAACATCGAGCCGAAGTGCGAGGTGCCGAACGTGATCTTCTCGAAAAACCCAATCGCCAGAAACGGCACGACCGCCCAGAGAAATGTCGCGCGCCGGGCCCAGCCTGAGACGAGCAGCGCCCAGCCATAGATCGGCGCATGCCAGAGCGCAATTGCGACCAATCCGTAGAGCAGAATGAACGACTGCTGAAATAAATTGAAATTTGTCCAGGTCGACCCCGGACTCATGCCATGAGTTATGAGAAGTACGCTGGTCCAAAGCAGCATGACAACCTGCGTCGCTAGGATGATCGCGAACGTAACCAGTGGCAGCGCTACCAATGGAATTGTCGCCTTCGAGAGCAGCGTGGTAAGATCGGACACCGGCAGGGATTTCCAAAACAGGATGCTCCGGTCGCGGCGCTCGCCGTGCAGCGCATCCAAGCAGTAGAACACACCGACGATGAAAGCAGTCAGTATCAACATGATTGCTGCCATGTCGTACGGCGCTTGGATTGCAGCTCGGGCTTTTGCCGGGTCAAGCAACAAAACGGCGCGGCGGCGTTCCGGCAGGCCAACTGTGCTGACCAGGAAACCGAACAACACAACTACCGCAACGATTAGTGGGGCGATGTAGATCGAGCGGTTCTCCCAAAGTTCTCGACGCACCGACCAATGGAACGGTCGCGTCGGCGCATTGCTGTAGCCGGTGGCGGTGACCCCGGCAGATTCAGACACAGTGTTCGATGAGGTATTCATTGAGATGCTCCTACTTGATCTGCTTGCCGCGCCGGAGTCCCGCGACTGCGGGACGAAGGCGGGCTCATCACCGCGACGAACAAATCCGCAATGCTCGGCGTGCGGACCTCACCAAGCGCTGCGAGTTGGGTGCGATCGACCTGGTCGAACAATAAAACGGTCCGGCCAAAGACCGGCCGCTCGTGTATTGGCTTGAGCGAACGCGCCCCGGCCAGATGATCCGGATGCACCATCACCTCGACATAGCGCGACTCGAATTCTTCCATGCTGCATTCGAGCACAATGCGGCCGTGGTTGATGAAAATGAGATCGGTCAGGACATCCTGCACTTCTTCCACCTGATGCGTCGTCACCAGGATCGTCCGCGTGCGATCGAAATAATCGTTCAGCAGCGAGTCGTAGAATTGTTTCCGATATAAAATGTCCAGGCCAAGCGTAGGCTCATCCAGTACGAGCAATCGCGCGTCAATCGCCATCACGATCGCGAGATGCAACTGCGCGACCATTCCCTTGGATAGTTCCCTGACTTTGCTCGCGCGCTTAATCTCGGTCTTTGCCAGAAAACTTTCCGCTTTGGCGCGATCAAAGCGCGGATGCACACCGGCGACGTAGTCAAGCAACTGCCTAACCCGAATCCAACGCGGCAGCACTGCGACGTCAGCGATGAACGAAACATCGCGCATTAGCTCATCGCGCGAGTTCCACGGATCGCGACCGAGGACTTTCAATTCTCCCTCGTATGACGTGAGGCCGAGAATGGCGTTGAGCGCGGTAGTCTTACCCGCGCCGTTGGGTCCGATGATTCCAAGAATGCGGCCTTCGTCGACGCGAAGATCGATATTGTCCAGGGCCACCGTTGTGCCGAAAATTTTGCGGAGACCGCGTGCTTCTATGCAGGCCATACGGTCAGTGCTTCTCCTTTCCAGTTTTCGCCGACCGCCGAGCAGCGGCGTCGAGAAGTTCTTTTGGATCTAAACCGAGTCGCTGAATCGTCGCGTGAACTCTGGGCCAATGTTCGTTAAGAAATTTTTGCCGTTCGCCGTGGAGCAATCGATTGCGCGCGCCGGTCTTGACAAACATGCCGAGCCCCCGCCGCTTTTCGACCAGCTCTTCATCGACCAGTTCCTGATAAGCTTTCAGAACGGTGAGCGGGTTGACCCGATAGTCGGCCGCGACATTGCGCACCGACGGCAGCGAATCGCCTTCGTTGAGCACGCCGTCGAGAATCATGTGAACGACGCGGTCGCGTAGTTGGCGATAAATCGGCTGACCATCATTCCATTCACGATTCATTCGGTGCCCCAGACAGCCCTTTTGCCGAGCGCGAGCGGACCGGCTTCGATTGAGCGCTGCGTCTCATATAGTGATATAGTTAAGTATAACACTATTTCACATGCAAACTCTTTTTTTACAAAATTTTTCGAGACAATTTCTTGCGCTCGAATGGGAAATCTCTGTTGGAATGGAAAATTGGCGATCGCGAGGACGCGATCACAGCCGCGCGAGGCGCGTGCACGCTCTCGGCTTACTTAGATTCCGCTTGAGGCAATGGCAGAGAAGCCTGGCCGAACACGTAATGCCAGCCCGACGGAGTGCGGATATACGTATCACTAAACCACAGTTTGTAATCGATTGGTTTACCTGCCTGCACTGCCTTGATCCAGAGAAGCGCAGTCACTACGGCGGTGTCGCCCCACACCCGGACTTTCTGTGTTCCAGGTTCCTCGTCCTGGCGTTCGTAGGTGACTTCCTTCTTTCGAGCTGATTCAATCAGGTCGGTTTTGGTAGAAACTTTGCCACGCCCATTCACCAGAATGAATTCGTCGGCCAAAATCGGATCCATCGTCGCAGGATCATTGGCTTTGACCGCCGCTTGATATTTCGTATCCAGCGCGGCCACCGTCTTTATGTCTTCCTCTGAAGAGGCATTCATATCACTCGTCACAATGCCCAACGACAACGCGATTATCATCAAGGTTAGCATGTTGTGATCTTGTAATTCAATTTGTCGCCCAAATCCGGTTGGCGGAGCTTTTGTTCAGCCAACTTCACCAGCGTGAACAATGCGTGATTGACTGGCACCGGAACGCCAAGCTCCGCGCCACGCCGGTAAGTATATCCGTTTAAGGCATCAATCTCTGTTGCCCGGCCGCGATTTAGATCCTGCGCAGTCGATGAATAAGCGTCCGCCATTTGCGCAGCGATCTCCATTGCAGCCGCCATTCCGGACTCACGATTGCGAATTCCTGGCAAGACAACCCGAGCGGCCTGCGCCACCGTCAGCACTTCATCGACGATGTGTTCCATCAACTGTTTTGCGTCGGCGTTTTGCGCGATTTGACCATAACGTGCGTGTCCTAACGCGGAGATCGCATTCAACGCGCAATTGCACAGAAGCTTCACCCATAGTTCGCCTTCGATGTTGTCTGAGATCCGGCACGGTATACCTGCGGCGATGAAAAGATTTGCCACTTCTGTTGTTTTCTCGGAAGGCGGACCGATGATCAAATCACCACGCGCGAGATGCTTTACGCGACCGGGTTCCGGCATTGATACCGCGACGTAAACCGCGGCTGGTAGCACGACGACATTCGCTGCAGCGCGAACCTGATCCGCATTGTCGACACCATTCTGCAAGCAAACAACCGTCGCATCGGGTCGAAGGAATGGAGCCAGTTGATTTGCGGTGTCTTGCGTATCGTTTGCTTTGACGCAAAACAGAATCAGCGAGCAATCTCGAACTGCGCTCATTTCGGTTGTCGCCCTGGCGCGGATTCGCTCTAGCCCTTGCGATTTATCCACAACGAGACCTCTCGAATTCACTGCGTCAGCGAAATGCCTTCGTCCAACGAAGACAGTCGGCGCGCCGGCGCGGGCGAACATGCCACCGAAATAGCCGCCGACCGCACCAGCACCTGCCACCGCAATGCGCGGCCACTCTTGAAGTTGACTCATTGGCTGATCCGTTTTGCAGTTCGCACAGTAGCCGAGATGCACGTGCGCGTCAGCGGGGATAAAGGCTTGCTTCGATACTCAACTGATGATTTCCGGCCGGTGATCGTACTGTGGGTCTTCAGCGAGATGCGCTGAATTTCCGCGCCGGAACAATTTTCTCAGCGCGAATTGCCTACCCGTACGTTCAAGGTTCTCCGGTAATAAACGCTGGTTGATAGAGCTATTGTTGCGGCAGGACGATCTCGTCCAACTTGTAGTCTGAGTAGGCCTTCGGCTCATCGCGTCGGGCGATAATTGCATCAACGACATGGGCAAACGCTTCGCTGTGCCAGTGTTTTCGTGTCTCCCACCATTGGCGCACGCCGTCGTAAGCGAGGAAATCCCTCATTGTCCGCTCAATTTCATCCCATAACTCCGCACTAAGTATCCCTTCGCGGCGGGAGTAATACATTCCTTCGAAGTTCTTGAAGAAACGATTTTGGAACGCGCTAAATCGGAGCTTGGCGATTGCATCGAGATCGTGGAAAGAGTGCACGCCACGAAGAAAAAGCGCAGCGAACTCTGCGTTCTCGTGCAACGCCTTTGTTAGATCGCCCCATTGAACCGTGAGAGCGTTCACCGCCGACTGACGGCGCTCCCTGGTCTGCTCACGGATTTGGATCGCGAAGTAAATGAGAGAAGGAATTCCGACACAGACCGCGGCCAACTGCCCGATAGCTGTGATCATTTGCCAGTTCATCGAATCCTGTTTTGTTAAGAAAATCTGAGCCGCTTCAGGACCGACGAGAATTTCACGACAGTCGCCCCGCTATTTCTGCTCAGCAGCTGCCGGCGCCGGACCGGCGAGATCGGAATTCCACATGTCGGCCGCACATTTCCAATTTCCGTCAGATTGTTTTTCCCAGACTTCGAGGTATTTGCCCCGATCGTTGGCAGGTTTGCCGCTCGGATCGTTCATGGTCAGCTCGTACGTGCCGCTCACCCACGCCATTTCGCCGGATTTACCGAGTTTGACCTTCGCTGATTTCCATGTGATCACGAGGCCCGACGTGGCAAGAATATCTTTCCAGACCTTGCGAATTGTTTCCTTTGTCGCTGCGCGGGTCGCGTTTGGAGGGAGCACAATCGCGTCCTCAGAGTAATACGCAAGAGTTCCATCGAGATCTTTGGTTGCCGCGGCTTCTGACCATTGCGTGTCGAGATCACGAAGGATTCGCTCCACCGGCTGCGGATTGCTCGCGTTTTCCGAGAGCGAACCGGCGGTGGATTGCGCGGAGATCGAACCCGGCTCGGTTTGTGAATACGTCACTGCTCGCTTCGGTACGAGCAGTTGGTACGCAGAAAGACCAAACGCAATGACTGCGACGCCGATGATAAAGGTCGCAAACTTGCGCCGGCTCCAATATGGAATGACCTGGTCAGGCGAAAGATCCTGCGTTCGCTTCAACCCCTCGGGCGTCATTTCAAAAGACCACGAAATAAACAGAGCCAGCGCGAAACCAAGCGCCAACAACAGTACGAATGCTGTGATGATCGCCTGCGGCGCATCGACCATTGGCAAAAAAACCGAGGCGATTTCAATCAGCAGCCACGCCACTACGGCATAAGTCAGTGCAACCCGAAAAACGTTGCGCCGCCTTAGCTCCGAGAACAAAGAAGGTTTTCCATTCATGATGCTGTGGGTAAACCGAGTTTGGCGAGCAAGTTCTTGCAGGGCGAATCATCGCGCAAGCCAGGTGAACAGCCAATTCGGAATTTCCAAGGACGGAAAAAACCTGCGTTGCGACCTGAATCAAAAGCCAGCCGACAACGGCATACGCGACTGCAACCTTGTACACGTTGCGCCGCTTCAGCTCGCCGAAGAATATCTTCAGATTCATCGCACGAGTTTACTTGCTCCGATCTTTTGGCGCGAGTGAGGCGACGATCTTCTCGAAACGCGGATCGCCGCGGAGCGGGGCCCACAACGGATGAAGCTTCAAACGACCATAGTTGGTGTAGCCGGGCATGGCCTGAAGTTTTTGCAATGTCTCGATCGCGCGATCGTGTTCACCGCTCCAGGTATAAACCTGAGCGAGGCCTTCGAGCACCAACGCACCATCGTAGATGTCTTTCGAGATGGGCATCAAATCGATAGCGTGCTGTGCCTCTTGCAGAGCCAGTTCTTTCTGGCCCAGTCCCGCATCGACTTGAGCAAGGACCGCAATCGTCCGCGCATGTTCCGGTTTGACGATCAATCGCTGAGCAAGGATCTCTCGACATTCTCGAAACGCAGCCGTTGCACGCGCCGAATCGCCTTTCGCGCGCGCAATCATCGCTTGGTACCAACTTTTCGGATAATAGAAGCTAAAGTCGATGTCTTGAAAGTCTTGTCGAGGCGAAGCGGCCAGGAGCCGTTCTGCTTCGGCGTAGTTGCCGTCGAGCATCGCCATCCAGGCGCGGAACGGCGTATGGCCGCCGGCAAACTCCATGTCTGGATATTTCGTCAGAATCTCGCGGAGCGGTCCAGTGTCGCCGGTCCCATACAAGATCGCTGTGGCGCGCCGGAACCGGACGATTGGCGTCTGTTCACCGGCGGCAAGCACGTTGTCAGACACGTGGACCGCTTCAGGAAAGCGGCGTTGGAGCACATAGGTGTCGGCCAGAAGATTGTAAGCATTCGGATTTCGCGGATCGAGCGCGAAGGCGGTGGAAAAGTCGCGCTCGGCTTCGTGAAAATGGTTGCGGCGGCGATTGATGTAGCCGGAGAGAATAAAAAACGGCGTGCTGTTCGGCAGACCCGGCCGCGCGATCGCGAGTTCTTCCATTGCGCGATCGTAATCGCGCAAACACCGGAAGAGATAATCGGCCCGGGCGAAATGCGCTTCGGCTGAATCGGGGCGCAGACGGAGCGCTGCGTTGACCGCAGCGTCGGCGAGAGAAATGCGGTCCGGAGTTGGATCGAGATCGAAAAAGAACAGGAGATCGTTGGCGCGCGCCGCATAACAATACGCGGAGACGAAGTTCGGGTCGCGCTGGATCGCTTCAGTCAGTGATTTCAGCGCTTGGAGCAACGCTGCTCGCACGTCGGTCGCATTAATATAGCTGTCGATGATTGCCTTGGCCTGAAGGTAAAGCTCGAACGCGTCCAGGTCTTGAGTCGGCCGCTCTTCGATTTCCGCCTTCTGCTGCGGCGAAAGCTTGGCCTTCAGCTGACTGACGATCGATTCAGCCAGCTCGCTCTGGATTGCGAATAAGTCGGCCGCGGTGCGATCGTAAGTTTCGGCCCATATGTGAGTGTCAGTGCGGGCGTCGATTAACTCCGCGTTGATGCGAAGACGATCCCGGACGCGTCGAACCGAACCTTCCATGATGTAAGCGACGCCGAGCTGCCGGCCAATTTCGCGTAGATTGCGCGCGGCCCCGGTCTTGTATTGACGCACGCTCGTGTGGCTGATCACTTTCAGATCGGAGACCTTGGCCAGGTTGGTAAGGATCTGATCCTGGACTCCATCGGCGAAGTAGGCGTCGTTCTTGTCTTCGCTCAGGCTTTGGAAAGGCAATACCGCTATAGACTTGTTATCGTC
>Ga0222622_10000590_pt1 | contig 13769 bp, 15 predicted proteins | sample PLM2_5_b1metaG_FD_177335 | JGI IMG/M metagenome (GOLD analysis project Ga0222622, IMG submission 177335) | Groundwater sediment microbial communities from an aquifer in East River, Colorado, USA - PLM2_5_b1 | ecosystem: Environmental > Terrestrial > Soil > Riparian zone | place: USA: East... | reverse complement strand
TCCAAACCCGGATAAATACCTGCTGCGCGATGTCTTCCACGTCAGAACTGCTGCCGAGCATGCGCGCGACGGTGCCCGCCACCAACGTTTGATGCTTCTCGATGAGCTGCTCAAACGCCCGAGTCTCGCCGCGGCCGACCAACTGCATCAGCCGCACATCATCGGCATCTTCTTCCGATCTGCCCTGGTTTCCTCGATCGTTCTGAGACATCGTGATTTAGACGTTGCCACACGGCAAAACTTGCCAGAAAAAATGTGGCTCGGTCGTCCACAATCCTCGTGGCCATCGTTTTTGTTGCAACCCGCTAACCCTCTGTGCATGCTTCACGCGCGATTAACCAGAGTCTGCCGATGAACTACCAGCTGATTCCGAAAGAACTCCGACCGATCGCGGAGAAGGTCGAGGCACAGCAGCGGATTTCCGAAGGCGATGCTCTGACGCTTTATGGAACAAATGATCTTAACGCCCTTGGAATGATCGCCAACGTGGTGCGAGAGCGAAAGAACGGCAATTACGCGACCTATATCCACAATCGGTATATCAACTACTCAAACATCTGCATCTTATCCTGCCAGTTCTGCGCGTTTGCCGCCAAGAAGCGCGACGCCCACGCATTCGAATACGCAATTGACGAAATCGTTCAGGCCGTGACAGATGCGCTCCCCCTCGGCGTCACCGAGGTGCACATGGTCGGCGGATTGCATCCTACTTTGAAAAAAGACTGGTACCTAAATCTGTTGAAAAGACTTCGCGCGCTTGATCCGCAGCTGCATATAAAGGCATTTACTGCCATCGAAGTCCGTCATTTGGCCCAGCGAGTCTTCAAGATGCCGATTCGGGACACGCTGGAAATTCTTCGCGAAGCCGGGCTTGGTTCGATCACCGGGGGAGGGGCTGAGATTTTCGATCCGATTTTGCGCGACCAAATTTGCCGCGGCAAGGAAACCGCCGCCGAATGGCTCGACGTGCATCGCATCTGGCATTCGATGGGCGGACGCAGCACATGCACGATGCTTTACGGACACATCGAGACGCTTGCTCATCGGGCCGATCATTTGCGCCAACTGCGGCAACTGCAGGATGAAACCGGCGGGTTCACTGGATTTGTTCCTTTTGCGTTCGAGCCAACGCAATCCCACGGAATCCTTGCCGACATCAAGCGCGCCTCCGCATTTGAGCAACTGCGCAATCTCGCGGTGAGCCGTATTTACCTCGACAACATAGACCATCTGACGGCGTATTGGGTCAGCCTCGGATTGCCTCTCGCGCAAGTTTCCTTGAGTTACGGTGTGGACGATCTCCACGGAACAATCCTCGAGGAAAAAATTTTCCACATGGCCGGGGCCACCACGCCGCAGCAGCAAACTATCGCCGCGCTGGAACACGCCATTCGCGAAGCTGGCCGCGAGCCTGTCCAGCGCGACAGTCATTACCGGCATATTTCACCGCGGGCGGTCGAGACACACCCGGCGCCAGCGTCTGCAGAGCTTGCGTGCGCATAACACTTCCTGTCATTCCGAGCGAAGTCGAGGAATCCCGTTGCGAAACCCACAGGTACCTTGTGGGATCCTTCGACTTCTCCCGCGCGTGCGGGATCCGCTCAGGATGACCGCGATTTTGATCAACCTTTCAAATTGAAATCGCTGCGCATTGGTTGCGTAAAATATCTAAACGCTCGTCCGCTCACCCGCGGTTGGCCGGGCAATGTTGAGTTCGACCATCCGTCGGCTTTGTGTCAGCGACTCGCGAACGGCCAGCTCGACGTCGCGCTTGTTTCCAGCTTCGAATTTCTGCGCAACCCGATCTATCGGATCGTTGACGACGTTTCCATTTCATCCGACGGCCCGGTTTACAGTGTAGTAGTCGCGCACCGTGGCAAATTCTCGAACATCGAAGAAATCGAACTTGATCCGGCGTCTGAAACTGCGGTCAATCTGTTGCGTTGTCTTCTAGCAGAGCTTGGATTGACAGCTCGTTTGACTGGCGCTGTTCCGGGAAGCGCAGGATTACCTCGTGCGCGCCTCATCATCGGCGATCAGGCGATTAGCTTCCGGCAAAACCACGCCGGTGAATTTCAATTCTGGGATCTTGGTGAGCAATGGAAGAAACTTACCGGGCTTCCGTTTGTTTACGCGCTCTGGCTGATCCGGCCCGAAGTCCCCGATGCAAAGTCCATCGCTCAACGCCTACGCGGACTACGCGACGAAAATCTTGCCGACATCCAAGTCATCGTGTCAGACGCCGCTGATAAGAAACAGGAAATCACCCAGGAATTTCTCGATCGTTACTACAACGAGCATCTTCGATTCGGCTTTGGAACTCGAGAAAAGCAAGGGTTGCAGACTTTTGCAGATCTTTGCTCGAAACACGAAGTGCTGCCAAAGCGAGCGCGCGAGTTTAGCCTGGTGTAGGACGTCGCAGCACAATCGAGCGACTCGTTCTGCGATCGATGTCGGAAATTAACGCCTTTCGTCGGTCAAACCGAGGTCGAGATCGTGAAGTTGCCAGCCTGAGCCTGTAAAATGGAACGTGAGCTTGATTCCATCACGATCGACGACAAAACTGCGCGGCCCGGTGAAGAACGCGTATTTCACTTTGGACAAGTCTTCGTTTTTGCCGAGTTCGAAATGGAACTCTCGCGGCGCTTTCAGGTTCTTCAGCGCTTCGGGATTTGAGAGCAACGCCGTGATTCCCTCAGGTGTGACGTAAGCATCTATGATGGCATCGATGAGCGTTGGCCCGAGGTTACTCCAGCGCTTGTGACTGCTCGTCTGCTTTGCGAAACGCGCCACGAGTTGCTTTTTCAGGGAAGCTCGGACCGCAGGAAAATCAACGCGCTTACTTATCGCTGCGGCATCGCGCGATCGAACGGCCGCCGTGAATCGCCAAAACGAAAAGTAAGGCGACGCGCCGTAAACCAGCAGAAGGACAACGCAAATGATCACGAGCCAGCGGACGAGTTTCATTTGGAGCGCGATCAGTTATTAGGTTCGGTCTGTTGTTGGGTATGGTGCACCATCGCTACCGCAGCAATTAGAACGATGGCCGCGACTACCTGAGGCGGGTGAAGACTGGCGTGGAAGAAACCCCAGGTGATGCACACTGCAGCAAGCGTTTGCATCATTTCGAAGTAACCGGCTGTGGATGCGCGGGTGAGATGCAGCCCTTGAAAATAAAATAGGAGCGGAACGCCGCCTGAGATCGACGCGAGAAAAAACAGCAACACGATGGCCTTCATTGGATGCGCCTGCGCGGCCTCGGGCCAGAGCGCCGCGCCGTTCAGTTTTCCGTAGGCCAAAAGAATCAGCGTCATGCAAGCGAGTCCGATCACGATGCGCAGGCTGGAGGCGACTCGCAGTGACATGCCAATCATCACACCGCGTCCGGCGACCGTGGAAAGACCCCAAAACAACGCGCAGATCAGCGCGTACCCGGTGCCCACGTTCAGACCCGCACGCTCAAATGAAACTCCGATCTGAGTCGGATACGCAACCGACACGAACACGCCTGCGATTATTGCGATTCCAGCATAAAGGAAGAACTGGCGAGCAAGACGATCACCGAAAAGGAAAAACGCGCCGAGCGTTGAGATAACGGGCTGAATATTCAGGACCACGTTTACCACCGTCGGGTTGCCGTACTTCAACGCCAGTGTGAAAAAGACCGTGCCCACTGCGGAACCCGCAAACCCCGAGAAAATTAAAAAGCCCCATGTACGAGCCCGCACTCTCGGGATTTCGTGCAGCCGCGAAATCAGAATCGGCAGAAACATGATCAGGATGAAAACGTGTTCCCAAAAAACGATTACCTTTGCGTCGAACAGTTCGTTTAGTGGGATGCGCCACGCGCTTTCTGTTCCCCACAGCGCAGCGCCGAGGCCAACCAACCATGGGCCATAGGTTGCGGTGCGTGTTTTGCGATTTTGCATCGGAACGGGTGTAACGTTCGTGAATGGCTGCGTCAACGGCATGAATCGCCGATCAAAAGCGCATCGCATTCCAAAAACACTTGCTTGCGAATTGAATAACGAGCTCGAATCAATTTTGCGAACGCTTTAGGAGTGCGCGCGCGTCCTCGCGCCGCTTTTTATCACGACAGCTCCATAAAACAATCAAACAAACATTGACGCCACAATTCATGGTATGGTAATTAGCCTCAGACACTATGCGTTGCCCCAAATGCGGGTCGCGTGACGACAAAGTCATCGATTCCCGTCAATCGCGCGACGGTTCGAGCATCCGTCGTCGCCGCCAGTGTCTAAAGTGCAAATATCGTTACACGACCTATGAGGAGATCGAGCGTTCGGATCTGCGCGTGATAAAAACCAACAGAACACATGAGCCATTCGACCGTCGCAAGCTTGCTGCCAGCATCGCCAAAGCTTTTGAAAAGCGTTCCACCAGTTTGCTTACGCTGGAGGACATGGTGGACGACATCGTGCACGAACTCGAGACCAGCGGACGCGAAGTTCCCTCTTCGCTGATCGGCGCGAGAGTGCTTGAAAAGCTGCGCGGGATTGATGAGGTCGCTTACTTGCGTTACGCGTCGGTTTACCAGCGCTTTGAGGACGTCGATCAATTCGTGGATGCCATCCACACATTGGGACGGCGAATAAAACCAAATGCGCTTCAACGGGAATTGTTTCCTCCTGAGACAACGAAAGAGAACGCGAACGTCGCCCGCCGTTCGGGCGAGCGCGCAATCAAAAATCATGGTCGCGTTTAAAGAAGAATTTCCATATCTCCGGACGACGTCGGGACAACTCTTCGAGTTCAACCGTGACTGGCTTCACGCGGCGCTTACGCGCGCTGCTAACGAAGCTGGTTACCCCGGCTGGTGGCTCACTGAACACGTGACCGAAAGCATTGCTTTTTATCTGCACCTGCGAAATGACGAAAACGTCGTTGCTTTCAACCAGCTGTCGCAAACGGTGCGCGACGTGTTGGAGGCGATCGGCTACAAGGAAATTTGTCGGCACTTTACGCCCGCACCGCCGCCCATTTCTATTTCGTTATTGGATATCGCTTATTGTGCCGGCGCGGGCTACGAGCTTGCGTTTTTTGGTCTGTTGGAAAAGCGAATCGACGCCTTGATCGAAGCCGGCGCTGACAACCTTCGGCTTTCATCACTGCAACTTTGTGTGAAGCATCTCCGCGGCACGAAAACATGGACGCGCGCCTGCGACGCATTGCGCGAGGAAATTGTATGCTTCGTTCGCGAAAAACTGGCCTTCGCTACCAATCGGGCGCGGCTTGATTGTTCGCTGCGCTAATGAAACGCTAGGGCTCATGACGATTTTCGAAAAAATCATCGCCCGCCAAATTCCGGCCAAAATCATTTGGGAAGACGAGGACGCGATCGCGTTTCACGATGTCGATCCCCAAGCGCCGGTGCATGTCCTGATTGTGCCGAAAAAAGCAGTTTCGCGTCTCGCAGACGCTACCGATGAGGACGCCGCGCTGCTCGGCAAACTGCTTCTGGTTGCGCGCAACGTGGCGAAGGAGTTGGAGCTCTCCAGCGGCTATCGAGTCGTGATCAACTGCGGACCTGACGCAGGCGAAAGCGTGCCGCATCTGCATGTGCATTTACTCGGCAAACGCGCACTGGCGTGGCCGCCTGGATAAAAAGCTAAAAACTAAATCCGCGAGGGACAGCCCGAACGCTTTCGGGGCAGCAGCGCCGAAAACGGGCTACTCACGCACAAGGGCCCAGTCGATTCCGATGATGCGCTTTTCCGCAAAGCGCTTTAGCGATTTTGGAAAGATTAGATATCGCGCTTCCCTGCTTTCCTTAAAGCCGACTATCCCGAAATCGGTTCCGCTTTCGCTCTTCAGGATTGTCATCAAACGGGTTTTTTTGATTTGCGATTGGAGGTGGCGGTCAGCGGACGGCTTTTGCCACAGCGTGTAGACGTGCGGCTTACCGCAGTTTTCGATTACCTCGGAGAAACGCGCCGTTTTGATCTTGAGAAGTTTCATTACGAATCAGTGGATCGGTGCGGAGCGACGCCGCTTACCAAAAAAAGCCCGCCAGAGAACTACGGCAAGGAGGATCATACTACCGTTGCTGCATTCCTGCCCTGGCGGGATTTGTAAGTCCTCAATCCATAGTCCCTGACGGAGGAGAAATTTCCTCGCACCAGAGCGATGCGCAACTTGAAAAAACGCAGCGCCATGTTGGTGCAATGTGTGTGTGTGTCGGTAAACGCATCCGCGCATTGACAGTGCGTTGCGCTTCTGTTTGCATTGAGCGCGTGAAATGGCTCGTGTTTCTCTTGCTTGGTTCTGTTTTCGTTTTGGCGACGTCCTGCACAACGCTTGTGAACCGGCGTGATCTTTACAGCCCCGAGCCTGACCCTACTTCGTTAGAAGCGGCCCGGCAGTGGTACGGCGGCACGACCATAAGCACGACGACGACAATCCAAACACAAAGAGCAGCCGGAGAAATCGCGGCGCCGGACTTTCGTTACTAGAGACCAAACAGAAGCAGCCATTATGGCTGTGGCCGAGCGGGCGTTACGCACGCAAAAGGCTCGCAGGCTGGGAAGCCTGCGCGACGGATCAGGCAATGATGCCTGAGTTACCTCTTAGCCAAAGGGAAGATTCAATTTTATTCTCGCCACATCTGTGCGGTCGACGCACGCTGCTTTGGCCAACCGGCGCTTGCGCTTCGCGTTTTTCGTAGACATCAGATGGCGTCGCGAGGAACGCGTTCTCAAGACCTTGCCACGGGCAGTAATCTTGAAGCGTTTCGCCACTGCTTTTCGCGTTTTGCTGCGTGCAACGGACTTCGGCATACGGCGTGAAAGTTAATTCGGGCAGGCGCAATGACAAACGCTTTGTTGTAAGGCGTCCGGGTCAGACGCCGGAATAGGCTTGCTGGCGCGAGCGGATCAAACGCCTACAATTTGTCGGATGCAATCTACCGCACGGAAACCGCCGCAGGTCATCATTGTTGGAGCAGGCTTTGGCGGGCTTGAGGCAGCGAAGAAGCTTGGCTGTGAAGATGTGCGTTTGACGCTGATCGACCGCACAAATTACCATCTGTTTCAGCCTTTACTCTATCAGGTGGCAACAGCGGCGCTCTCGCCCGCCGACATTGCTGCCCCGGTGCGCGCAATCTTGAGCAAATGCAAGAACGTCGAAGTCATTCTCGCCGAGGTGGAGTCCGTGGATGTCGAAGCCAGAAAAGTAAAAACGAAAGATCGGGTATTCGATTACGACTATCTCATCCTCGCCACCGGCGCACGGCATTCCTACTTCGGGCATGACGAGTGGGAAAAACTCGCGCCGGGATTGAAAAGTCTCGAAGATGCGGTTGAGCTACGACGGCGGATTCTTTTAGCGTTCGAATTTGCCGAAAAAACAACAGACGAAGCAGCGCGCAAGGCGGCGATGACGTTCGTTATCATCGGCGGTGGACCAACCGGTGTAGAAATGGCGGGGGCGATCGCTGAAATCTCTCGATACACACTGGCGAAGAACTTTCGCCATATCGACCCATCCAAAGCACGCGTGATTCTTATCGAAGGCGCCCCGCGCCTACTCGCCGCTTATCCTCCGGATTTGTCCGAAAGCGCGCGAAAGCAATTGGTCGAGCTGGGCGTGGACGTGCGCACGGACGCACGAGCAACGGACATTACAGAATCCGGCGTGCAATTGAAGGGCGAATTCATCCCATGCCACGTGAAGATCTGGGCGGCAGGCAACATTGCCTCGTTCGTGGGGAAAACCCTTATCGCTCCGGTTGACCGCGTTGGCCGAGTTATTGTAAACGACGACCTCACCATTTCCGGACATCCGGAAGTGCAGGTGATTGGCGACCTGGCAAATTTTTCGCATCAAACTGGAGAGCCCTTGCCGGGAGTCTCGCCCGTGGCGATGCAACAGGGACGCCACGCAGCGCGCAACATTTTGCGAATGATTCGCGGCGAAAAGCCGAAACCGTTTCGGTATTTCGATAAGGGAAGCATGGCTACGATCGGCCGGAATAAGGCCGTTGCGGATCTAAAATTTTTTCATCTCAGCGGGCTTCCCGCCTGGCTGACATGGTTATTCGTGCACATCATCTTCCTTGTCGGGTTCCGCAATCGGCTGCTCGTGCTCCTTCAATGGGCCTGGGCGTATTTGACCTTCGATAAAGGTGCACGTTTGATCACGCGCAATTTTCAGTCGGAACAGAGGCCGCCAGCGTGAAAAGCATTTAGCGATTTAGACATTTAGGCATTTAACGATTGTCTGTGAGCACACTCGATGAAGCGAAGTTGTTGCAGAACAGAACGAAGACGTTCGCAGTTCGCATCATCAATTTGCAGCGAAAAATCTCAGTCAATGTTGCCGAACTCGAAAAGTTCGCGGGCAACGCCGTGCAGCATTCCTTGCAGTTGCACCAGCGACAGCAAACTGACTTACGTAAGCTCAGCGAAATTTTCATTTGGTTGATTTCGGATCGGCGGATGGCGCTTTTGCATCGGAAGTTTCTCGCACAATCGGGGCCGACTGACGTAATGACCTTTCAACACGGCGAAATTTTCATCAGTGTCGACACCGCACGACGTCACGCATCTACGTTTGGAAATTCGCTCCTGCGCGAGTTGAAGCTGTACATCGTCCACGGGCTTTTACATCTGCACGGTTTCGACGATCAGACGCCGAGCGAGGCTCACGAGATGAAAGCCGCGCAGGAGAGAATTCTCAGGATCTGTAGCGGCGCTCTCTGAGCGCCGAACCCATCGCCCGGTCTGCACAACCCGCGGGCCTCGACCGCGGCTACAGGTTTGAACTGACAGCCGCGTATGTTAGCATTTTTTTATGAGCCCGGAGCCACTTGCAGAAGAAGTGGCGGTCCGTCTAATTCCTGGAATCCCGCGTCCAAAGAGTGCGGGACCCTCCACTATCGGAGCGCCGACGATCGAAAAAGAAACGCGTACAGAAGAGGAGCTCGATCTAGCGTGGCATGTGGTGGTCCACAATGATCCGGTAAATTTGATGAGCTACGTAACGATGGTTTTTCAGCGCGTCTTCGGTTATCCGCGCGACAGAGCGGAGAGACACATGTTAGAAGTGCATCAAAAAGGACGTTCGATTTTATGGAGCGGCATGCGGGAACGAGCCGAACTTTATGTGCAACAACTGCACGGTTACCTTCTCCTCGCCACAATTGAGAAGGTTTCTTAGCCATGGAGATTTGCCGGCGCAAGAACCAGATCGAAATCTCCGAGCTTGATCCGTTTCTTGCCGAACTGCTTCGGCAAATTCCCGCAAGCGCCAACACGGAAGGTGAGCCTGCCGCCGAACAACGAATCTTCAGCCTCCCGATAAACGGTAAGGAGCCGGAAATGTGCGCCGAGTGGAAGATGTATGTTGAACCTGAATTGCGCCGTTTATTTCAGACGGCGACTCAAACGGTAGGCGCCGATCTGGAACAACTAAATGGGAACGAAAAAACTCTCGCAAACCGCACTCTGCGCATTCCGACCAAACATGCCGACGCGTGGTTGAGCGCGCTGAATCAGGCCCGGCTTGTCATCGCTGCAAAAAATAATTTTACCGAGCTGGAACTGAGCGACCACCTTCGCTCACCAATTGGATCCCGCCGCGACCTGAGCTTGTTCCAGGTAAACTTCTACGGCTTTCTGCAGGAATTTATCCTCCGCGAGGTGGACTGCTGAGTAGGAGAGCGGGCAGCAATCAGGATTGCTTCTTGGCCTTTACCATGGCCATGAGGCGATCCTTGATCGCGTCGGAAGACTTTGCCGGACGCAGGCTCAGCGCGAATGCTTCGTGCAACGCATAGCATTTGCTGATGAAGTCTTCGGCTTTTTTGCCGAATTTCTTCCGCGCTTCCTCGAACTCCTCGAGTTCTTCCGCCTCGAGCGCACCGATCACGTAAAGTCGGGACTGATTTTGAAACTGCTCAAAGTTCATCTTTCAGGTCCTTGAGGCCGTCATATATTTTTTTCAGGCCCAATTCAAGCCGCGTCTTTACCGTGCCCAATGGTGTATTCGTTTTCGCTGCGATTTCGCGCTGGCTCATGCCTCTGAAAAATGCGAGGTCGATTGCCTGTTGCTGGGCCGGCGGCAGGCTGCTGATCACCTTGCGGATCAGGACGCGCGTGTCGCCCAACACAATTTCTTCTTCGGTGGCGTTGTGCACCCATGCGTCTGGCTGCTGTTCCGTTTCATTTTGCAGGCGTTCCTCTGCGCGCGCGTAAGCCTGCTTCTTGCGCAGGCCATCGATGGCCCGTCGCCGTGCGAGTGTCACCATCCAGCCGAGCGGTTTGCCTTTTTGCTCGGAGAAATTTTTGGCTTGGTTCCAGATCTCCATGAAAATCTCCTGCAAGAGATCGTCGGCTTCAGCCTCGTTATGAATGACTCGCAGGATCAGCGCTTTCAGAATGCCGTTATAGCGGTCATAGAGTTGAGACAACGCATCGGCGTCTCCGGCCTGGATGCCCTTCATCAATTCGAAGTCGGTTGGCGCTCCGGGTTCGAGTGGCGGGGCGATCGTGCGCGCTCCCTCCCGCGAATGTGCCATTCGGCCGCGTTTCTTTGGTTTGCGTCTCGTAGGAGAAGTTAGTTCCGAAGGGTCCATGCGTGATAAAAACTGCCGTCAACAAAAGCGATCGAGCGTTGATCGGTAATCGGCTGTGTTAAGCTGAACGGACGCATTGCTTTCGAAAGAGGCAAAATCGATCAATTGCGCTGCACGTTCCGTGCGTCAAGAGTTAATCCATGGCACAGGGGGAAACCAATACATTCGTCGATCCGCTTTGGTTCAAGGACGCCATCATCTACGAGCTGCACGTTAAAACATTTTGCGACAGCGATGGTGACGGCATGGGCGATTTTCGCGGCCTCATGGAGAAGCTGGATTATCTGCAGGAACTTGGCGTCACGGCGATCTGGTTGCTGCCGTTCTATCCGTCTCCGATGCGCGACGACGGCTATGACATTGCCGATTATTTTGATGTAAATCCGAATTTCGGCACGCTCGATGATTTCCGAGCGTTTCTCGACGCTGCGCATGACCGGAATCTGCGCGTGATCACCGAACTGGTGATCAATCACACGTCCGATCAAAATCCGTGGTTCCAAAAGTCGCGGCGCGCAGTTGCTGTAGCCGGAGTCGGTGACTCCGGTCGAGGAGCATCTGGGGCGATTGACGTGGGCATTTCCAGTGAAGACCTCGCTTACAAAGACTTCTATGTCTGGAGCGAAACGCCGGAAAAATACAAGGACGCCCGAATTATTTTCAAGGATTTCGAGACATCCAACTGGGCATGGGATCCGTTGGCGAAGGCCTACTACTGGCATCGCTTTTATTCGCATCAGCCAGATTTGAATTTCGATAATCCAGCCGTGCACGATGCCGTGAAGAAGGTTTGCGATTTCTGGCTGTCGATGGGTGTGGACGGACTTCGGCTCGATGCCATCCCGTATCTTTACGAACGGGAAGACACGAATTGCGAGAACCTTCCCGAGACACACAAGTATCTCCGGGAACTTCGCGCTCACGTGGACGCGAAATTCCCGAATCGTATGCTGCTTTCAGAGGCCAATCAGTGGCCGGAGGACGCGGCTGCGTATTTCGGAAACGGCGACGAGGCGCACATGAATTTTCATTTCCCGCTTATGCCGCGCATGTTCATGGCGCTTCAGATGGAAGACCGATTTCCGATCATCGACATCATGGAGCAGACGCCGGCGATCCCGGAGAATTGCCAGTGGGCAATGTTTCTGCGCAACCACGACGAACTCACGCTGGAAATGGTCACCGACGAGGAGCGCGACTACATGTATCGAGTTTACGCAACCGATCCGCATGCGCGTATCAATCTTGGCATCCGCCGGCGGCTTGGTCCGCTGCTTGCGAATAACCGCCGAAAAATTGAGCTGCTCAAAACGCTGCTGTTTTCCATGCCCGGCACACCCATCATCTACTACGGCGACGAGATCGGCATGGGTGATAATTTTTATCTCGGCGATCGCAATGGTTGCCGCACGCCGATGCAATGGAGCCCGGATCGCAACGCGGGATTTTCAAGAGCGAATCCGCAACAGCTTTATCTGCCGGTCACCATTGATCCCGAGTATCACTACGAAGCCGTTAACGTCGAGAACCAGCAGAAGAATCTTTCGTCACTGTTGTGGTGGACACGTCGCGTGATCGCCATGCGGAAAAACTTCAAGGCTTTCTCACGTGGCTCTCTCGAATTTTTGAATCCGGACAATCCGAAAGTGCTGGCGTTCCTTCGCCACTTTGAAAACGAGACGATCGTGATAGTGGCAAATCTTTCGCGCTTCTCGCAGTCGGCCGAGCTGGATCTGTCGCGTTTTGCGGGCTGCGTGCCGATGGAAGTTTTTAGCCGCAATCTATTTCGGCCGATCAGGAAAACGCACTACGTCATCACACTCGGCCCGCATGCCTATTACTGGTTCGTGCTGCAAGCGCCGATCGACGCGCGCCGCGCGTCGAAGAAACATGTTGTCCCAACCATCAAGGCTTCAGCTCAGTTGGACGGCCTGCTTGGCAACAGCCAGCGAGAACAGCTCGAGCGGGATGTTCTTCCAAATCATATCCAGAATTCCCGTTGGTTCGGTTCTAAAGCGCGCAGTTTTCGAGACCTAAAAGTGACGGAGCAGCTCGCTTTTTCGGCTGATGCCGATGGCGCGCGACTGTGGTTCATCGACGTAAATTATCTGGATGCTCCGACCGAAAGGTACGCCATACCGATAAAGATCGCCGAGGGCGAAGCCGCGCAGTCTATTACGCAAAACGCTTCGCACGCGATCCTGGCACATTTCGGACGAAAGAATGGCGCCATTCTGGGCGACGCTATTTGGGACGCGGCGTTTCGCTCGCAATTGTTCGACGCCATTGTGCGGCGTCGCACATTCAAAGCTCAGGCAGGACAATTTGTCGGGCTCACAACCGTGGGTTTCGAGTCGCAAGACGTCGATGTCTCTGCCAACTCGCACGTCCTGAGCGCGGAACAGAGCAATTCTTCAATGCTCTTCGACAATAAATTTTTTCTGAAACTCTATCGGAAACTTGAGGACGGAGTGAACCCTGACGTGGAAATCACACGATTCCTGACAGAGAAAACCAATTTTCCAAACGTGCCAGCTTTTGTTGGAGCACTCGAATATCGCCGGCCAAAAGCGGACCCAACGGTTGTTTGTCTCCTGCAACGCGCGATTGCCAATGAAGGCAACGTCTGGACGCTCACTGTGGATGCCCTGGGCCGCTACTACGAGCGCGTGCTGGAGCGCAAAGGCGATTTCCAGAGTGAAACAGCGCTACCCGGTGCTCTTCTCGAGGAACTGGTAGGCGGCGTGTATCCCGAGAAGGTCAAGCTGCTGGGGCAGCGGACCGGCGAACTACATCTCGCACTGGCATCGAGGAGTGACGATGCCGCGTTTGCACCGGAGTCATTCAACGCCATGGCACAACGCTCCGTTTACCAAAGCATGCGTACTTCGTTGCGCCGCGCGTTCACGTCTTTGGAGAAGAAATTGTCGGATGTCCCGGCGAAATTCCGAAGTGAAGCCCGGGAAGTCCTCGCTGCGGAAAAAGAGATATTGGCGCGCGAAAAGCGATTACTCGATCGCCGAACGAACGCCGCGAAAATCCGGATTCACGGCGACTATCATCTGGGGCAACTTGTTTATACGGGCAAAGATTTTGTGATTCTTGATTTCGAAGGAGAACCTGCGCGTCCTCTGAGCGACCGTAAAATGAAACGATCCGTGCTGCGCGACGTCGC
>Ga0222622_10000589_pt1 | contig 13775 bp, 13 predicted proteins | sample PLM2_5_b1metaG_FD_177335 | JGI IMG/M metagenome (GOLD analysis project Ga0222622, IMG submission 177335) | Groundwater sediment microbial communities from an aquifer in East River, Colorado, USA - PLM2_5_b1 | ecosystem: Environmental > Terrestrial > Soil > Riparian zone | place: USA: East... | reverse complement strand
CCTGGGATTGTTCGCAGCGATCTCAACGATATATCATTGACAGTCGATGATGCAACACCGATAGCTTGTTCAGGACAGGCGGCGGATGGTGTCGATGCGGGCCTGGCTGGAGGGATGGGAGCGGAGCAGGGCGGCCATGCCGCGGGGGCGGGGAGCCGAGTGCTCGGCCTGGAGGAACAGGGCCAGCACCTGGACCAGGCCGGGGCCGTAGCCGAGCTCGGCCGCGTGCCGGTCGGCCGCGTGCTCGCCGGCCCGCGACAGGGCCGCGGCCAGCACCTTGGCCAGGCGGACGAGCAGGGCCACCGGCAGCCAGAGCAGGCCGAGGGCGACCACCAGGACGCTCCCGGCCAGGACCAGGACGCCCAGGACGGCCAGCAGCACCAGCATGCCGAGGGCCCCGTCGGGCGCCCGGCCTCCGGCCAGCCCGCCGGTGCGGTCGTTGAGGCGATTGAAGATTTGGGCCAGCCACCTGGTGACCCGGCGGATGGCCCGCAGCAGCCGGTCGCCGGCCTCGAACGGCAGCAGGTACCACCAGCCGAGGATGATCGCCAGGGGGTGGAGGTGGCGGTGGTGGCCGACCTCGTGGGCCAGCACCGCCTCCAGCATGTCGTCGGGCAGCTCCAGGGCCACCCGGGTCACGGCCAGCACATGGCCGCCGAGGGCGAACGCGTTGACGTGGCGCTTCTCCTCGACCCGGAGCAGGAAGCGGCCGGGGTCGGTCCCCGCCCGGCGGCAGACCCGGTGAAGGGCCGGGGTGATCCGGGCCAACTCGGCCGGCCGCGGCCGGCGCAGGCTGCGGTACAGCAGCCGGGCCAGCCCGGCCTCCACCGGCCGGACCAGGATCAGGGCGGCGCTGGCCGTCCAGGCGGCGCAGGCCACGGCCACGGTCGGCAGCGGCGACCAGCCGGCGAGCACGGCCGCCCCGTAGGCGGGCAGGGCCACCACGACCAGCGACAGCAGCCAGATGAGGACCACGATGGCGAACATCCCCACCGAGGTCCCGCTGACCCGCGACCTGGGCGGGTGGGAGGACGCGGTCGGCGCTGGGCGCGGCTGCGGCGGCATGGGGCCAACGATACGTAGAGTGTGGTCCAGGTGCGACGACAGGAGGAGCCATGCCGATCTTCCGGCTGAACCATGCCGTGCTGTACGTCCGCGACGTGGAGCGCAGCGTCGCCTTCTACCGGGACGTGCTCGGCTTCGAGGCCGTCATGGGCATGCCGGGGGCGGCCTTCATCCAGGCGCCCGGCTCGACCAACGACCACGACCTGGGCCTGTTCCAGATCGGCGCCGGCGCCGGCCCCTCGGAGGCCGGGCGGCGCACCGTCGGCCTGTACCACCTGGCCTGGGAGGTCGACACCCTGGCCGAGCTGGAGCGGCTGGCCGACGCCCTGGCCGACGCCGGCGCCCTGGTCGGCGCCTCCGACCACGGCACGACCAAGAGCCTGTACGCCAAGGACCCCGACGGCCTGGAGTTCGAGGTGGCCTGGGTGGTCCCCGCCGACCTGCTGGACGACCAGGCCCTGGCCGCCCGCGAGCGCATCGGCCCCCTCGACCTGGCTGCGGAGAGGGAACGCTACGGCGCCGACACCCCCGGCGGCATCGGCATCTCGGTCCCGGCCCCCTGAATCCGGCTCCCTGCATACAGAAGGCCCGCCGACCGTGGCGGGCCTTCTGTATGGGGGAACTGCGCGCGGGAGGCGCGGTGTGGGGGGGTCTATCCGTTGGGGCGGGCGTAGCCCACGATGCTGCTGCCCAGGGACTGGACGCGCACGTAGTCACCGGTGTGGGTGGCCGAGATCCGTTGTCCGTTGCCGATGTAGACCGACACGTGCGAGATGGGGCTGTAGTAGAAGACGAGGTCGCCCGGCTGGAGCTCGCCGGCCGAGATGCGCCGGCCGACGTTGTACTGGGAGGCGCTGGAGTGGGGGAGCGAGACGCCGGCCTGCCGCCAGGCCATCATGGTCAGGCCCGAGCAGTCGAAGCAGCCGGGGCCCGAGCCGCCGTAGCAGTAGGGCTTGCCGACCTGGGCCCGGGCGTAGGCCACGACCGCCGAGGCCGAGCCGCCGCCACCGCCGCCGCCGCCCGAGGGCGGGGGAGCGACCGGGCCGGACGGCCGGCTGGGGACCGAGGAGCGGTCGGCGGCCCGCATCCGGGCCAGCAGGGCCCGCGTCTTGTCGGCCGCCCGCTCGACCTCGGCCTTCTTGGCGGCCAGGCGGTCGACCTCGGCGGCCTGGGCCTTCTCGGCGGCGACCAGGTCGCGCTGGCGCTCGCCGAGGGCCTTGCCGGCCACCCCGAGCTGGTCCATCAGGTCGCCGTCGTTGGCGGCCAGCAGCTCGAGCACCTGGACGCGGGCGATGGCGGCGGCCGGGTCGTCGGAGCCGAGCACGGCGGCCACGGCGCTGCCGGCGCCCTGCACGTAGGCGGCCGAGGCCCTGGCGCCCAGGACCGCCTTGAGCTTGCGCACGTCGGCCTCGGCTCCGCTGGCCTGGGTCTCCAGGCCCTTGAGGGACCGCCGGATCCGCTTCAGGGCCTCGTTGCTCTGGTTGTACTGCTCGACCAGCTGGTCGGCCTCACGGTTCAGCTGGTCGAGCTGATCCTCGAGGCGGGCGGAGGAGGTCGGGGTCGCCTGTGCCGTGGTGGGACCGGTGGACAGCACCGTCAGGGGCACCAGGATGGCCGCGAGCAGCACGCTGCGGACAGCGCGGCGCGGCCAGCGACGGTGGGGGGGCCGTCGTGCGCCCAACGGGGGCAAGCGCCCGTCCTCCTTTCCTCCCGCCTCCAGTGGCCGGACACGGGCTGGCGCGCTGGGGGAGGTGGGGGGCGCGCCCTCTCCTCCGATGGGGGGTCGGAGGAGCCGTTCGCGGTGAAACGTGTCCGTCCGGTGATCATTCCGTGACCAAACGGGCCGGACTGTAGCGCGCTTCCGCGGGATTCCACAAATCCTCTGCTCACGAGTCGGTAATCTCGCGTCTACGCTTGCCCCCGCAACATGTAGCGCTTAAGGTTCGCCCGACTACAAGATCTTGCGTGCCCCAGGCAGCCGGTGTCGGGACGCCATCCGGTCCGAGCCTCGGGAGAACTACGGGGAGCCGCGTGGAGAACTACGCACCATTGCAAGGGGCTCCGCCCCCCGCATCCCCCCCAGGCCCATCACGGGAGCGGGACGGCGGCCCGCCGGAGCCCCTCGGGGAACAGGAGCGGATCGTCCTTGCCTTCGAGCGCCGCTGGTGGCGGCATGCCGGCGCCAAGGAGGAGGCGATCCGGCGCGAGTTCGGTGTCGGGCCCACCGCCTACTATCAGCTCCTGAGCCAGCTGATCGACGACCCCGCGGCCATCGCCTACGACCCCATGCTCGTCAAGCGCCTCCAGCGCCAGCGCGCCGCCCGGCGGCGCCAGCGCGGCCGGCGTAGGCTCGGCCAACATCCGAGCGGAGGCTCCTAGGAGGGTTCCCGTGAAACCCGGTCCGACGGCCCGGGCAGCACTCGTCCTGGTGGCGTTCCTGGCCGTCTTCACCGTCGTCGACCGGATGTCAGGGCCCGACGGGAACCGGCGCACGTCCGCCGCCCCGCCGGCCTCGGCGCCCCGGCAGCCGGACACCAGCGCGGCGCCGACCACGACGACCGTCGCGCCCACCACGACCCGGGCGCCGACCACCACCGCCCCGCCCACCACCGAGCGGGCCACCGGGTCGACCCGGCGCCCCGCCGGCGGCGTCACCGTGCAGGTCCTCAACGGGGCCTGGGTCACCGGCCTGGCCCACCGGGTGGCCTCCCAGGTCCGCGACGCCGGCTACGACGTGGTCGCGGCCAACACCGCCCTCGGCAGCTACCCGGTCTCCCGCGTCTACTACACCGCCGGCCACCAGGCCGACGCCGAGGCGTTCAGGGTCCGCTTCCCGTCCTTCACCAGGGTCGAGCCCGCCCCGCCCAACCTCTCGGACCGGGTCGCCCTGCACGTGGTCATCGGCAGGGACTACCCGGGCGTGTGACGCGCGCACCCAGGCCATGGCGCAGGCGCCCTTGGGGGGCCGCGATCAGACGTCCGTGCGCAGCTGGCTCAGGACATCCCGCTGAGCACCGAACCAGTCCTGGGGTGGCAGGGCCGTCGCCCCCTCGCGGAGCAGGGCGGCCCGCTTGGCCCGCTCGTCGGGGGAGAGCTCCAGGGCGGTGGCGATCGTCTCGGCCAGCTCGGCGGTGTCGAAGGGGTTGACCAGCAGGGCGCCCGGGCCGAGGTCGTCGGCGGCGCCGGCGTTGCGGGACAGGACCAGCACCAGGTCGCGCCGGCTGACCGACGGGCCCTCCTTGGCGACCAGGTTCATGCCGTCCCAGACGGGGTTGACGACCAGCACGTCGGCGGCGGCCATGGCGGCCAGGGCCCGGGGATAGCTGTCCCGCAGCTCCAGCACCACCGGCTCCCAAGTCCGGGTCCGGAAGCGCTCGTTGATCGACTCGGCCATGTGCTTCACCTCGGCCGTGTAGGCCTGGTACTCGGGCAGGTCACGGCGCGACGGATAGGTGAGGGCGTAGTGGACGACCCGTCCCCTGGCCCTCGGGTTGCGCTCCAGGAACATGGCGTAGCCGTCCAGCCCGCGCAGGATGTTCTTGGACAGCTCCATGCGGTCGACCCGCACGATCAGGCTGCGCCCCCTGGCCAGCTCGGCCACCACCCGGTCCTGGGCGCGGGCGTCGGGCTGGGCGGCCCGCTCCCGCAGGGCCTCGCCGTCCACCCCGAGCGGGTAGGTGCGGACCAGCACCGTGCGGCCGTCGCCGGTCCGGACCGTGCTCTGCTCGAAGTCGACCCGGTAGCCGGCGTCCAGGCAGCAGTGCAGGAAGTTGCGGGCCCAGCGGGGGACCAGGAACCCGAGCAGGTCGGCCCCGAGCATCCCCTCCAGGACGGCCCCGGCCGCCCGGGCCGGCAGCATCAGGAAGTAGCCGGGGTCGGCCCAGGGGCAGTGGGTGAAGTGGGCGATCCGGAGATCCGGCCGGCGCTGGCGCAGCACGGCTGGGACCAGGCCCAGGTGGTAGTCCTGCACGAACACGTCGCCGCCGCGGTCGGCCTCGTCGTCGCAGGCGGCCGCGAAGGCCCGGTTGACGCCCTCGTAATGCTGCCAGGCGACCCGGAAGCTGCGGTCGAAGCGGGGATGGCGGGGCACGTCGAACAGGTAGTGGTGCAGGAACCAGATGGTCCGGTTGGCGACCCGGTTGTAGTAGCCCTGGTACTCCCGCGGGTCGAAGGCCAGGCTGCGCAGGCGCACGACGCCCTGGGCCAGCTCGACGGCGCGCAGCCGCCCCGAGCGGGCGACCCGCCGGGCAGCCACCCGGTCCCCTTCGGTGATCGCCGCCGCCACCCAGGTGCCGGCCGTGCCCGCCAGGGCCGGGCCGAGGGCGGCCACCATGCCCCCGGCCCCCCGGCCGGAGCTGAGGTTGCCGTCGTCGTCGACCTCGAACTGGACCGGACCGCGATTCGACGCCACCACCAGCTCGGCCATCCGCCAACCCCCGCCTTTCGGCGTCGCCTGGAACCCGTATGCTTGGGACATCCTGGCATTCCTGTACGCGACGGTCGACCGGATCCGAAGGCGGCGAGGCATGACCCAGACGGGCGAGCAGGCGCCGAGGACGCCCCTGCTCCAGCCGCCACCCCACCGCCCGTCCCCGTACGAGCGGTTCCTGCGCATCGGCATCATCGCCTGGTGCGGCATCGGGGTCATCGTCCTCTGCTACCTGATGCTGCGGCTGATGGTGTACGTCAACCCGGTCATCCCGCCCCTGCTGATCGCCGTGGCCGTGGTCTACCTGCTCAACCCGCTGGTCACGGCCCTGGAGCGGCGGGGGGTGCCCCGGGTGGCCGGGGCCGGCATCGTCTACCTGCTGTTCCTGTGCATCGTGGCCCTGATCGTGTCGCTGCTTGTGCCCGTGGTGGCCAGGCAGGTTTCGCAGATGATCGACCACTTCCCCGACTACCTGACCGACGCCCAGGGCTACGTGCGCCGGGTGGCCGCCCGCTTCGGGCAGGAGCCCAACTTCCAGCTGGACGCCGACCACGTGCGGGCGTGGCTGACCGCCGAGGACAACCGCCGGACCGTGACCAGGTACCTGACCGGCCTGCGGTCGGTCACCACCTCGCTGCTGAGCGGCCTGATCATCTTCGTGATCGGCCCGGTCATGGCCTTCTACCTGCTGGTCGACCTGCCCCGGCTGGAGCGGGGGGCGATGGCCCTGATCCCGCCGAGCCGCCGCGAGGAGATCCGGGGCCTGATGGACCAGATCGGCCAGGCCGTCGGCGGCTTCTTCCGCGGCCAGCTGCTGGTCGCCCTGTTCGTCGGGGTGGCGTCCTCGATCGGCCTGTGGATCATCGGGCTGCCGTTCTGGCTGCTGGTGGGGATGGTCGCCGGGGTGTTCAACCTGGTCCCGCTGGTCGGACCGTTCATCGGCGGCGGCCTGGCCGTGATCATCGCCCTCATCTCCGGCCAGCCCCTCAAGGCGGTCTGGGCCGCCCTGGTGCTGCTGATCGTGCAGCAGATCGACAACCACCTGATCTCGCCCAACGTGATGGGCCGCACCGTCCAGCTCCACCCCGTCGTGGTGATGCTCGCCCTGCTCGTCGGGGCCAGCTTCGCCGGCCTGTTCGGCATGCTGGTGATCGTCCCCCTGGTCGCCGTGGCCAAGATCGTCTTCCTGTTCATCTGGTCCAAGTACGTCGACTACGGCGACGAGCTCACCCAGGGCGCCCCCGACTGACCGGCCGGCTCCTGCGGCCGGCCGTCAGTCGCGCAGGTCCCGCCGGGCGAAGCCCTCGGCCCCGAGGGCCAGCCCGCCGATGGCGAGCACCAGGCAGGCGACGACGCCCGCGGCATCCCACACGCCGACCATGGGCTGGCCCAGGTGGGCGGTGAGGGCCAGCCGGTGCAGCCCCTCGGGGAGGTCGAGGGCCGGCACGAGCAGGTCGATGAGGTAGGTCGCGACCACCACCACGGCCACCGTCCCGGCCGCGACCGACGGCCGGACGAGGCCGGCGACCGCGAAGCCGACCCCGGCCAGGGCGGCCGCGAACAGGCCGAGGGCCAAGGTGCCGGCCATCGGGGTGAGCGCGTCGCTCCCGGCCAGCGCCGCCCCGAGGCCGGTGGCCAGGGCGATGGTCAGGGTCATGAGGGCGATCGCGGCGAGCACGCCCAGGCCGCTCCGGAGCGCCCAGGACCGGCGCGAGATCGGGGAGGCGAGCAGCAGCTCGAGCCGGCCCGAGGTCTCGTCGGCGGCCCACCCGGACACGAGCGTGACCACAGCGAAGCCGGCCACGACGTACAGCAGCTGGACCATGAGCTGGAGGAAGCCGCCGGCCGAGGTCAGGTCGAAGCCCGGGAAGACCCCCTGGACGGTCCTGGCCAGGTCGGGTGAGGTGGCGAAGGCGTCGGCGAGCGAGCGGCTGCCGGCGGCCATGGCGAGCCCGAACGCCCCCAGCCCGAGCCCCCAGGCCAGGGCGAGGGGCAGCCGCTCGCCGAGGGAGCGTCCGACCGGGCCGCGCAGCCCGAGGGCGACCGCCGGCAGGCCCGGCGTCGGGACGGCGCTGGAGGCGCCCAGGTCCCGGCGCGCGAACGCCTCGATCCCCAGGGGGAGGAGGACGGCGGCCAGGATGGCCACCGGCACCAGCGAGCCCCAGTCGTCCTGGCCGGCCAGCGGCAGGTGGTTGGCCGTCCAGGCCCAGGGCGTCAGCTGGGCCACCCCGCGGAAGGCCGGCACCAGCGTCTTGTAGTTGTTCAGGATCGGCCCCGCGACCAGCACGAACCCCGCGATCCAGGCCGCCGGGGCCCGGCCAAGGAACTGGGCCAGCAGGAACGCCAGCCCGCCGAAGGCCAGGGCCATCAGCCAGGTCCACAGGGCCAGGCCCACCGCCGCCCCCAGCGGGAGCTCGTCGCCGGGCAGCTTGGCGAAGGCCGCGCCGGCCACCCAGGCGGCCAGCGCCATGGCGGCCGCGACCACCGTCAGCAGGGCCACGTGGGCGGCGACCTTCTCGGCGGCGATGCGGCGCCGGCCCAGGGGCGAGGCGGCGACCAGGTCGAGGCTGCCGCGGCGGGCCTCGCCGGCGAGCGTGCCGGACAGGGCCAGGATCGACCAGAAGGCGGCGATGAACAGGAGGACCGGACCGTACTTCCACTGCACGTAGCCGCCCATGGTGCCGACGTTGACGGGCCTGCCGGCCAGGCCCTGAGCGGCCGGGCCGAGGTCGTTGGCCAGCCTGACCAGCTCGTCGCGGGCCGCCTGGGTCGGGTAGGCGGTGGCGACCCCGGCCAGGACCACGAGCAGGAGGCCGGCCAGGAACACGAGCTCGACGAGGAACGCCCGGCGGGAGTCGCGGATCGACTTGCCGAAGACGCTGCCGAGTCCGAGCAGGCGGGTGCGCAGCGGGATCGGGGTGACCGGGGCGGCCGGCGGCCGCTGCCGGAGGTCGGTGGTGGTCATCGGGACGACACCTCGGTGGCCTGGCGGCCGTACTCGGCGAGGAAGGTCTCTTCGAGACTCGGCTCGCGGGCCAGGAAGTCCACCAGCTCGTGGCGGGCGGCGGCCTGGAGGACCGGGGTGATGGGGCCGGCGACGCGCAGCCGCAGGATGTGGTCCTCGACCACGACGTCGGAGACGCCGGGCAGGGCGGCGAACTCGGCCGTCGGCACGCCGTCGGGGAACCGCAGCTCGACCTGGTGGTGGGCCAGGTCGCGGAGGGTGTCGACCCGGCCGATGCGGACCAGGCGGCCGTCGCGGACGATGGCCACGCGGTCGCAGGTCCGCTCGACCTCGGACAGGACGTGGCTGGACAGGAACACCGTCCGCCCCTCGGCCTGGGCCTCGCCCACCAGCCCGTAGAAGGCCTGCTGGACGAGCGGGTCCAGCCCGGAGGTGGGCTCGTCCAGGATCAGCAGCTCCGGCCGGTGCTGGAAGGCGACGACCAGGCCGAGCTTCTGCTTGTTGCCCTTGGAGTACTCCTTGAACCGGCGCGAGGGGTCGAGGTCGAGGCGCTCGATGAGCGAGGCCCTGTACGCCGGGTCGACGCCGCCGCGCAGGTTCCCGAAGTACTCGATCGTCTGGCCGCCGGTCAGCCGGTCGTAGAGGGTGAACTCGCCCGGCAGGTAGCCGGTCCGGCGGTGGATCGCCACCGGGTCGGCGGTGGTCTCGATGCCGAAGATCCGGGCCCGGCCCGAGGTCGGCCGGAGATGGTCGAGCAGGGTCCGGATGGTGGTCGTCTTGCCGGCGCCGTTCGGCCCCAGGAAGCCGAACACCTCGCCCTCGTCGACCTCCAGGTCGAGGTCGACGATGCCCCGGTTGGCGCCGTAGGACTTGGTCAGTCGCTCGGTCTCGATGAGGGCGGTCATGCCGAACTCCCTTGTTCAGCGGGTGTCGCTTCCACGAACCACTCGCGAAGCACTGCCGATCGGTTGGCGAGCTCCAGCGACCCGGGGCGGATCCCCAGGATCCGCTCGAAGGCCTCGGCGAAGGCCTCCAGCGTCTGTTCGACCTCCTCGAAGGTGACGGCGCCGTCCTGGTGGGCGACGAACAGGTCGGTGGCGGCCTCGTTGGCGCCGAGGATGAGTGACACATAGACGCGGGCGGCGTGGTCGGGCGAGGCGGTGGTGAAGGCCCCTTCGGCCACGCCCTGGCGGATGATCGTGGCCAGCAGCGGGGTCATGGTGGCGACGACGCCGCGGCGGAAATGCTCGCGCACGACGGCGTTGTCGTCCGAGAGCCAGACGCGCGTGAGCGCGAGGAGGAGGTCCTTGCGCTCGGCCTTGAAGTCGGCCAGCCCGGAGAAGACGGCGTTGAGCTTCTCCGGTGCGGAGCGGCCCGGGTCGGCCACTGCCGGCGCCAGGTACGCCGTGGCAGCCTCGACCATGCGCGAGACGACGCCGTCGAGCAGGGCCGACTTGGAGTCGAAGTAGTGGTAGAAGGCGCCCTTGGACGACGACAGCTCGTCGATCACGTCCTGGATGCTGAGCTGGGCGTAGCCCTTGGTCGCGATGAGCCGCTGGCCGGCGTCCAGGAACGCCTCGCGCCGCACGGCGTGGGCGACCGGGTCGAGTGTCCGGGCCATGACCCCTCCAATAACAGACCGACTGCCGGTTTATTTTAGACCCACGACGGCACGGTGTCGAGGGGTGATCCGGCCCTAGCGGTCCTGCGGCATCCGCGCCAGGAGGGCGGTGACGGCCTCGGCCCAGCCCTGGCCGGCGGCCGACGGGGTGACGATCACCGGGGTGCCAGGGTCGCCGTCGCCGGCCGCCCAGGCGCCGTTGGCGACCAGGAACATGGCCCCGACCACACCCGCGAGCTCGAGGTCGGCCGGGCTGTCGCCGACCGCGGCCACCCTGGTCGCCGCCAGGCCGCGGCCGGCCAGGTAGGCGGCGGCGGTGCCGGCCTTGCTGACCCCGGCCGGGAGCAGGTGGTAGGCGTGGGTCGGGCCCGGGCCGAGGTGCGGGTAGGCGCCGCGCAGGCGGCCGTTGTCGAGCAGCCGCGCCCAGCCCAGCCCACGGCCGGCCAGCAGGGCGTCGGCGGCGGCCGGGTCGACCTGGCCGCGGAGCAGGCAGGTGCCCCGGCGGCCGAGGTGCCAGGGGGTGTGGGGCTCGATGCGGCCGGCGAACCCCTCCAGCACCGCGGCCAGGGCGCCCGACCGCTCCAGGGCCTGGGCCGGGCAGTCGCCCAGGTCGCGGGGGGCCTCGCCCCAGTGGAGCTCGACCTCCCGGCCCCGGACCAGCACCGTGCCCAGCTCGGCCACGGCGTCGCGGGTCCCGAGCAGGCGGCCCGCCTCCCGCAGCTGCTCGGCGGTGCGCCCGGAGACCAGCACCACCTCCAGCCCGGCGCGGTGGGCGGCGACCAGAGCCTCGGCCGCGACCAGGGTGGGGCGGCCGTCCAGGTCGGCCAGGAGCGACCCGTCCCGGCCGACCAGGGTGCCGTCGACGTCGGAGAACAGCAGCGCCGGGGCGAGCCGGTCCAGCAGCGGTCCGGCGTCGGCCAGGGCCAGCCCGGGCACGCTACTCGGAGGCGGCGACGGGGTCGGCCCGCCGTCGCCGGTAGTCGTCGACGGTCACGATCGGCGGGCGCCTGGAGGTGACGATCTCGCGCGGCTCCGGCTGGTGCTCGTGCGCCTGGTCGGAGAACTGGACCAGGGTGGTGGCGAAGTTGCCCGGGGCCGAGCGGCCCTCCTCGGCCAGCCGCAGGAACACGGCCTGGAGGATCCCGAAGCTCATCCGGCCCAGGGCCTGCGTGTCCTGGTTGCGGTGGACGCGCCGGTCCAGGTCGACCTGGGCGATGGCGTCGACCCCGAACCGGGCCGCGATGTCCACCAGCAGGCCCAGCTCCACCCCGTAGCCGGAGAAGAACGGCACCTGCTCGAGGGTCTCGCGGCGCCCGGCGTACTCGCCCGACAGCGGCTGCACGATCCCGGCCAGCTCCGGCCAGAGCAGGTTGATGACCGGCCGGGCCAGCAGCTCGGTGACCCGGCCGCCGCCGGTGGCCCGCAGGGCGTTGCGCTCGCGGATCGGCCGCTCGTAGAACGCCTTCACGTACTGGATCTCGGGGTCGGCCAGCAGGGGGCCGAGCAGCCCGTAGACGAAGCGGGCGTGGAAGTTGCGGATGTCGGCGTCGACGAAGCAGATGAGGTCGCCCTGGCAGGCGTGCAGGCTCTTCCACAGCGCCTCGCCCTTGCCCGACCCCGGGCCCTCGCCGGGCAGGACGTCGTGCTCGAAGAACACCCGCGCCCCCTCGGCCCGGGCGATGGCGGCGGTGTCGTCGCCGGAGCCGGCGTCCATCACCACGATCTCGTCGACCAGGCGGGCCCGCTCGACCAGGTTGCGGCGGACGTTGCGGACGATGCCGCCGACGGTGGCGGCCTCGTCGCGGGTCGGCAGGCAGACCGAGACGGTCAGGCCGAGCCGCTCCTTGGCCGCGCGCAGCTTGGCCGGCGGTTCGAACTGGCTGTGGTGGAAGGTCCGGTTGCCGAACCACTCCCAGGTGTCGATATCGGTCATCGGGTTCTCCCGGTGTGGGCCCCCCAGGGATCATGCCCTCCGGTGTTGCAGCCAAGCAGCGTGCCAGGGCAAGCTGGCAGATCACAACTCCATAGATATGGCGACGCATCCAGAGGGGCGGAGGGACCGGCCCGACGAAGCCCCGGCAACCTCCTCCGGACGAGGAAGGTGCCACTTCCGGCCTCGCCATCGTGGCGAGGGAAGATGCGCCCGTGCGGTTCGACCGACCGCGGCGCGACGTCGCCCCACGCCGAGCCCCGGAGGTCGCCGACCCCATGACCGACCAGACCCTCGAGCACGTCATCCTGCGCTGTCGCGGTTGCCAGACCGCCTACCCCGCCGCCCTGGAGTACGCCTGTCCGCGCTGCCTTGGCCCCCTGGACCCCGAGTACGACGCCGCGGCCGTGACCGCCCGCCTGAGCCGGGAGGCCGTCGCGGCCGGGCCGCGGTCCATCTGGCGCTACGCCCCGCTGCTGCCGGCCAGCCCCGGCCCCGGCGACCTCGCCCCCGGCCTGACCCCGCTGGTCCCGGCGCCCCGCCTGGCCGAGGCCCTGGGCGTGCCCGGCCCGCTGTTCCTCAAGGACGACACCCGCAACCCGACCAACTCCTTCAAGGACCGGGTGGTGGCCGTGGCCGTGGCCAGGGCGCGGGCGTTCGGCCTGTCCACGGTGGCCTGCGCCTCGACCGGGAACCTGGCCGGGGCCACCGCGGCCGCGGCCGCCGCCCAGGGCCTGGAGTGCGTGGTCGTGATCCCGGCCGACCTGGAGGCCGGCAAGGTCGCCTCGGCCGCCGTCTTCGGGGCCACCGTGGTAGCCGTGGAGGGCTCCTACGACCAGGCCAACCGGCTCTCCATGCAGGCCGTCGAGGCCTTCGGCTGGGGCTTCGTCAACGTGAACCTGCGTCCCTGGTACGCCGAGGGCTCCAAGACCGTCGGCCTGGAGGTGGCCGAGCAGCTCGGCTGGTCGCTGCCCGAGCATGTCGTCGTCCCGATCGCCTCCGGGGCCCTGCTCACCAAGGTCCACCAGGGCTTCCAGGTCCTGGCCGACCACGGCCTGGTCGAGCGGACGCCGGCCCGGGTCCACGGTGCCCAGTCCGTCGGCTGCAGCCCGGTGGCGACCGCCTTCGCCGCCGGGGTCGACGAGGTCACCCCGGTGCGGCCCAGCGGCATCGTCAAGTCCCTGGCCATCGGGGACCCGGCCGACGGGGCCGAGGCCCTGGCCACGGTCCGCGGGACCGGCGGCCGCATCGAGGCGGTGGACGACGACGAGGTCGTGGAGGCGATCGAGCTGCTGGCCCGCACCACCGGCGTGTTCGGCGAGACGGCCGCCGGGGTGACCGTGGCCACCGTCGGCCGCCTGGCCAGAAGGGGCGCGTTCCGGCCCGGCGAGCGGGTCGTGGCCCTGATCACCGGCCACGGCCTCAAGACCCGCGAGGTCCTGGACGGCCGCGCCGGGGCCACGGTGACCGTCCGCCCCAACATCGACGCCCTCACCGAGGCCCTGGCCCCGGTCCGCCCCGGCCTGGCCGTGGCCGGCTAGTACCGGCCGGCCCGCCAGCGCCGGTAGATCTCCAGGGCGTCGGGGCAGAACGGCCACCGGTCCAGGCGGTCCGCCAGCTCCTCGAGGGTGAGGTACGCGCCCCAGGCGATCTCGCTGGCCTGGGGGTGCACGGGGCCGTCCCAGGTGACCTCGAACAGGGCGCTCCAGCTCGGGTTCTCCCGGCCCCGGTAGCGGTGCCTGAACAGGAACCGCGGCACGGACCC
>Ga0222622_10000588_pt1 | contig 13778 bp, 10 predicted proteins | sample PLM2_5_b1metaG_FD_177335 | JGI IMG/M metagenome (GOLD analysis project Ga0222622, IMG submission 177335) | Groundwater sediment microbial communities from an aquifer in East River, Colorado, USA - PLM2_5_b1 | ecosystem: Environmental > Terrestrial > Soil > Riparian zone | place: USA: East... | reverse complement strand
TTGCGCTCGTTCTCAAGGTGAACGGCGTTTTCAACTTTGCCCAAGGCGGGGTTATGACCGCCGCGTTTTACGCGGCTTATACGATCGTCGGGACGGCGAAGGGGCCTGGATGGCTCGGGTTCATCGGCGGCCTCGCCGCCGCCGTGGTCCTCGGTATTGCGATCGAGGTGACCGGCTTCCGAAATCTACGGCTTCGTCGCGCTTCACCACTCTTCGTCTTCATCTTTACGCTGGTTCTGACGGAGTTGATCGCCTACATCGCCATGCTCATCTTCGGTACGTGGCCGACGACGATCTTTCCGTCGTTGTACTGGCCGGTAACGCTGGTCGGCGGGATTGCGATCAGCGAGTGGGATGTGCCGGCGGTGCTTTCCGCCGCTACGGCCTGTATCGCATTGTTTCTGTTTTTGCGCTTCACGCGCTCGGGCCAATGCATGATTGCGGTGGCCGACAATTCAGAACTTGCAGAGCTTTACGGGATCGAACGCAACGCGATCTACGTCCACACAATGGCCGTGGCGGGCCTGATGGTTGGACTCGGGATGTTCCTGTTCGGCGCGCGCGCGCAGGTTCAGCCCTCAACTTCGATCGAACTCATGCTGTTTGCAGTTGTGGCCTCGATTGCGGGAGGCATCGGCAATCTGTGGGGCGCCGCGCTCACGGCCGTGGTCCTCGGGATCATTCAAAACGGCAGCGTCCTGGTGCTGCCGTCCGAATGGCAGGGGCTGCTTCTCTACATCTTCCTGTTCGTGGCGATCATCTTCTTTCCCAGTGGGATCAAGTTGCCTACTCGCAAACTTAAGGTCTCCCGGCGTGCGACCGAACTCGACGGCGAATCGCAGGAAACCTGACCCATGGACTACATTTACTCTGTCGTCATCTTGGTAGGGCTGTCCATCATCCTGGCTTCGAGCTTTAACCTGAGCATTGGTTACGGCGGCCTGATTTCCATCGCGCATCCGGTGTTCTACGCGATTGGCGCCTATGCGTCGGCACTGCTCTCGCGCGACGCCGGTGTGCCGGTCGTTGTCTCGATTTTCGTTGGTGCGCTGGTTGCACTCGTCGCTTCCGTGATGGTTGCGCTGCCATCGCTTCGCGTTTCGGGCGACTACCTCATGATTGCCAGCATCGGCTTTCAACTTGGCGTGCTGGAGCTCATCAAGAACGTCAACTGGACCGGAGGCGCCGGCGGACTGACGAACATTCCGGCTTTCATAGCGCCGACGTTCGGCAGGGAAGCCTATGTCCTGCTGGTCCTCATAGCCGCGGCGCTGACGATCCTGATCATATACCGAATCGCCCACGGACCGATTGGCCGTGCGATGAGCGCGATGCGGGATGACGAGCTCGCCTTCATGGCGCTTGGACGCAACGCGACGTCGTTGAAGGTCGGCATCTTCGCACTTGGCTCCGGCATCGCCGGCTTTGCGGGCGCCCTCTACGCACACTACTTCCGATACCTTACTCCCGAACAGTTCGACATACTTCAGTCGTCGGCTCTTCTCACGATGGTTGTCGTCGGAGGAATCCGGACGGCGTGGGGACCGGTAATCGGTGCTGTCGTGCTGCAGGTGTTACCGCAGGCGATCGCATTCCTTGATCTGCCGACGAGCTTCCTTGGCCCGCTACAGGGACTGTTGTTCACAGGGCTCGTTCTGATTTTCATGTTCGTTCGCCCGCAGGGGCTCGTCTCGGCCGGTGCGGTCTGGAGACCTCTAAGGCGAAGCGGTGCCGCATGAGCGGCACGCTGAAAGTTCGCGGTCTGAACAAGAGCTTCGGCGGCATCGTTGTCGCGGACACGATCGATCTCGATCTGCACGCCGGGAAGGTGCTCGGCTTGATCGGACCGAACGGTGCCGGCAAGACGTCGCTGTTCAATCTGATCTCCGGGATCGTACGGCCCGAAAGCGGAACCGTCGAACTCGACGACAAAATGCTCAATCGCTTGGCTGTCCACAAGCGGGCACGTCTCGGCCTCAGCCGGACCTGGCAACACGTTCGCCTGTTCCCTTCCCTGACCGTGCTGGACAACCTGCTCATTGCACCGCGCGAATATTCCGCCGACCGATTATTGAGCTCGCTGCTGTTGCCGGCGCGGTCCGCCAGGAGCGAGGAGGGGACACTCGAGCGCGCGCGGGGCGTTCTCACGCTCACCGGACTCGAGTCCGTCACGGAAACGCCTGCCGTCGATCTCACATACGGACAGCAAAAGCTTGTCGGGCTCGCGCGTGCGCTGATGAACGAGCCGCGCTGCCTGCTGCTCGACGAGCCGATGGCCGGCGTCGAGGGGCAGGCCTATGATATTATCAAGAAGGTGATACGCACGCTGACCGATAGGGGCGTTGCGGTGTGCGTCGTCGAGCACAACGTCGCCTTCATTCGCAATCTTTGCGACGAAGGCGTGTTCATGTTTGCCGGCAAGGTCCTGGCACGCGGTTCTGTGGAAGATCTCATCGCCGATCCCAGGCTCACCGAACTCTATTTCGGGACCTGAACGATGCTCGAAGCCCAATCAATCATTGCGAAGTACGGTTCGCTCACGGCACTCTCCGACGTGTCGCTGAAGCTTGAGCCGGGCGCGCGGCTCGGCATATTCGGGCACAATGGCGCCGGCAAAACGACGCTCCTGCGATGCCTTATCGGTGCCCACAAGCCTGCGGCCGGCCGCATTCAGTTCGATGGCGTCGAGATTGAGGCCGGCCGCGTGGCGGCAAACGTGAGGCGCGGAATTGCTTTCGTGCCGCAGGGCCACAACGTTTTTCCAAATCTTTCGATCGAGCAGAATTTGCGAATTTCCGGACTGCTGTTCGATCAATCATTCACGAGCGAAGTATTGAAGCTGTTTCCCGTGCTGGCCGAGCGCCGCAACCAACGGGCCGGGTCGATGTCGGGCGGTGAGCAGCAAATGCTGGCTCTAGGGATGGCGTTGATGACGAGGCCGAAGTGGCTGCTGCTCGACGAGCCTTCGACTGGGCTAGCGCCTGTCATCGTGCGCAATTTCATGGCGCGGTTGCGCGAGATCAACACCAGCCTTGGGACCGGGCTCGTAATCGTCGAGCAAAACGTGCCGGCGACGCTCAAGGTCGTCGAGCAGACGGTCATCATCAATTCCGGCCGAGTCGTTTTCAGCGGCTCGGCGAAGGAGCTGTCCGAGAAAGCAAACTTGTGGGAGTGGTTCTGATGGCGAAGATACCCGCCGACCGGAAGCGTAGCGCCGAGCTTTGCCGAGAACTCACCGAATGGGCGACCGTGGCGGTGACGAAACCGTTGCCCGCACCGGTCCGACGCAGGGCATCGCTCATTCTGGCGGATGATCTCGGCGCGATCATCGCCGGCTCGCAGGAAGACCAGGTCGCGCAGGCGCAGGCAATTCTGGCACGCTCGTCGATTGGACAGGACGCAACGGTCTTTGCAAAGGCCGCGCCGCGCCTCGACCGTTATCAAGCAGCTTCCGCCAACGGCATGGCCATCACGTGGTGCGAACTCGATGAAGGCTTTCGCAATGCGTCCTGCCATGGCGGCGCCTATACGATCCCAACCCTGTTGAGCGAGGCCGAAACGCGGAACCTGAGCGTCTCCGAATTGGTCCAGACGCTGGCGGTCGCCTACGAGTTGACGACCCGATTCGCGCTCGCCTATCCGTTCCCCCGATTCAATGTACATCCGCACGCAGCCTTCGCGACGCTTGGCGCCGCGGTCGCTAGCTCGCTCGCACGGCGGCAAGACGCCAAGACATTGCTGACGGCCATCACGGGTGCGGCGAGCATGACTTTCGCGGGACCGTTCGACACCGCGGTTGAGGGTGCGCTGGTCCGCAATGCGTGGACAAGCATCGGTCCCACCATTGGGATGCGCTCGGCGGACTTTGCGGAGGTCGGCATCGGCGGTCGTGCCGAGACGATCTATGACGTTTTCGTGGACTGTCTCGGAACGAACGCGCGCGTCGAAGCGCTGACGGAAGCGCTCGGCGAGCGATGGTCGGTCGCGAGCGGGTATCACAAGGTCTATGCCTGTTGCGGTTACGCCCATTCGGCGGTTCAGGCGACGCTCGAACTGTCCGAAAGGCTCGGCAAGCGCTCTATCGACGATGTGACTAATGTCATCGTCGAGACGAGCCCGGGCGGACTGGCCTTGACGACCGTCGAACCCGAGACAGTGCTCGCGGCGAAATTCTCCGTGCCGCATTCGATAGCTGCCACCATGGTCGTTGGGAATGCGGGGCGCCGGGCGTTCACGGAATCGACCCTCGATGACGTCGCGATCGCGGATATGCGTCGCCGCGTGAAACTCGTGCCCTATCCGAACCTCAAGGCCTGGCCGAACGATCGACCGGCTCGCGTCACCTGGAAGTTCCGCGACGGCGAGGAGTGGTCCGCGGTGTGTGAAAGCGCGCGGGGTGGAGCGGACCAACCGTTTGACGATGCAACGCTGTTGCTGAAGCTACGTGACAACGCCGCTGAGGTATTTCCGAACCTGCCGGACCTCGCCTGGAAGATCGTCGATGGTGACTCGGAGGTGCTGGGTCTGCCCTGGCGCGATGCGGTTGCCGGCATGGTCGCAGGGGCGAAGCAGACGGGGGTCGCCGCGTGACACTTTCGCGCACCGTTGTCCGGCGCGTCGCCACGGCGATGAAAGTTCCATTGCCGCCGGAGGCTGCGCAGGCCGCGATGCTCCATCTGCGCGATGCAATCGGAGTGGGCCTTGCATCCGCCGGGTCACCGGTCGGGCAGCCCTACGTGCGGCTCGCGCGGGGGTCTTCGAACCGCGGCGGCGCGAGTGTGTTCGGAGCGGTCGGCGGGTACGCGCCTGAAGAGGCTGCGCTGATGAACGGCGGCCTGATCCATAGCCTCGAGTATGATGACACGCATACAGCGTCGATCGTGCACGGAAGTTCGCTTGCTGCGGCGGTCTCGCTGGCGGTGGCGGAGGCGACTGGTGCATCCGGCCCGCGGCTACTGAACGCCTTCACGTTTTGCTGGGAATTCATGATCCGGATCGGCTTGGCGGCGCCGGGCGAATTCCAGAAGCGCGGTTTTCACATCACCTCGGTCGGCGGCAGCCTTGCAGCTGCGCTGACTGCCGCTGACCTGTTCGGCCTGTCGGAGGATCAGAGCGTTGCGGCGATCGGTATTTCACTCAGCCAGGCCTCCGGTGTTTTCGAGTTTCTCAGCAACGGCTCCTCGGTGAAATCGCTGCACCCAGGTTGGGCGGCGCACAGTGGCGTCTATGCGGCGAAGCTTGCTGCTGCCGGCATGACAGGACCTGAGACGGCGTTGGAAGGGCGTTGGGGTCTGTTTCGTCATTTCGCGGTCAGTGATGACGGAGCTGCGCGTCTAGAGGCGCAACTCGGCGACCTCGGCACGCGGTGGCACGTCGCCGATGCGGCCTTCAAGTTCTACCCGTGCTGCCACTTTCTGCACCCGTTCATCGAGGCCGCTGGTACGATCGAGAAGAAAGGCATCACTGCCGGCGATATTTCCGAGATCATCTGTCGCGTCGCGCCCGGAGCGGCGCCGATCATCTGCGAGCCATGGGACACCAAACAAAAGCCGGTCGACGGTCACGCGATCCGTTGGAGTCTCCCCGTAACGATCGCGGCGCGGATCGTCGAAGGCGATATCGGTCTTGGGACTTTCGAGCACAATGCTTCGTCTGCAGTGCTCGACCTTGCACAACGCATTAGCTGGGAGCCGATGGCCGCGACGCGCTTCCCGGTCCGGTTCGAGGCGGAGATCGAATGCCGAACCCGCGGTGGCGAGAAGCATCGGGTCGTCATTGATGACGCGTATGGCAATCAATCGCGCCCCGCCAAGGCGGAGGAGCTTGAAAAGAAATTCCGAATGAATGCGGCACGCGGCCTCAGCGAACAAGGCGTCACGTCGCTCCTTTCCGCGATCGCTGCGATCCCGAAGGTGTCGGATCTGAAGGCTTTGACGTCGGCTCTGCAATGCCTGCGCACGCCCAATTAGGAGAAGAAAAATGCATGACATCGTTTTCAAGGACGGAGAGGCGATTCTGCCGGGCGAGGGACGCGCGGCCTGTGATATCGCGGTGCGCGACGGACGAATTGCAGCAGTGGCGTCGCCCGGAAACGCCGGCGGCGCAAAGCAGGAAATCTCCGTGAAGGGGCTTGTCGCTTTTCCCGGCGTCGTCGATGCGCATCTCCATCTCGGTCACGGCAAGGACATTTCCCGCCCCCGCGAGCCGATCGATGCCGATCGCGAGACTGCAGCGGCGGCAAAGGGGGGCGTGACCTGTATCATCCCGTATCTGCTGGCCACCGAGCCGTACGAGAACCATTTCAAGGAGGTGATCGACGTCACGCAAGCGGGCGCGCGTGTCGACTTCTCGTATCACTTCATCATCTCGACCGAGGAGCAACTCGCGAGCGTTCCTTCTTACGTCAAACAAGGCGTGCCGACGTTTAAGATCTTCATGAACAACCGTGGCGGAGAAGGCTCGCGTCTCGGGTTGCCGGATATTGATGACGGCTTCCTCTATCGGTTGTGCGAAACGGCTGCGCGGAGCGGCGGCATGGTCTGTCCGCACCCCGAGACGATCGAGATCGCCTGGGTCCTGCGCGACCGCCTGAAGAAGGAGGATCCAGAAGGGAAGGGGGGCTTGGCGGTCTGGAATGGGACACGCCCACCTTTCGTCGAAGCTGATGCGGTGCAACGCGCCGGCTATCTCGCACGTACGGCCGGTTCGCCGATCTACATCGTGCACACCTCGTCGGAGGAGGCCTATCGTGCGGCCCTCAGGCAGCGCGAGGACGGCACGCAGATCTATATCGAGACATGCCCGCACTATCTAACTCACGATGTCCATTCGAAGGAGGGGATTCTCGCAAAGGTAAATCCGCCGGTGCGCGAGCCGTCGGACCGCGCGGCCCTTTGGAGAGGCATTCTGGAGGGTCATGTGGATACGATCGCGACGGATCATGCGCACCGCGATCTGACGTCCAAGGAAGGAAATATCTGGACGGCCTCTCCGGGAGGCCCAGGCACGGACACGCTGCTTCCCGTCATGCTAAGCGAGGGTCATCACAAACGCGGCTTGGGCCTTGAACGCGTCGCGGCGCTTACCTCGACGAACCCGGCCCGCATCATGGGACTGGGTCACCGCAAGGGCACGATTGCGCCAGGATTCGACGCCGATCTTGCGTTCGTCGATCTCAACGACGAGTGGACGCTTCACCGCAAGGATGTCGTGTCGAGCGCGGGATATTCGATCTATGAGAACTGGAAGTTCAAGGGCCGAGTGCTCCACACCTATCTGCGCGGTGAGGCCGTGCTGCACGACGGCGTGCTGCAGGATAAGGCGGTCGGGCACGGGCGCTTCGTTCCACGGCGACTCGAGAAAACATCGACTGCGCACTGAATAGCCAATGACGAGTACCATGGACCGCACGGTCCGGACGTTTGCGGCGAACGGACGGACCTATCGCTACTTCAGTCTTCAAGCGGCGGCGCGCGAGGGGCTCGCGCGCGTCGATCAGCTTCCTTATTCGATCAAGGTGTTGCTCGAGAATCTGCTGCGCAATCATCAACAGGGCCGCGCCGTTTCGATCGAGGAGATCGAGGCTCTCGGGTGCTGGACCGAGAACCGGGGCAACGATCAGGAGATTGCCTACCACGCGGCGCGTATCATTATGCCCGACTCCTCCGGCATCCCCCTGCTTGCCGACCTTGCGGCTATGCGTGACGCAATGGTCGACCTCGATGGCGATCCGAAGTTGATCAATCCGCTCTCGGGCGTCGATGTCGTCGTTGACCATTCGGTGATTGTCGACGTTCAGGGACGTGCTGATGCGGCAGAGCGCAACCTTGCGATCGAGTACGAGCGTAATGGCGAGCGCTACGAGTTCCTGCGCTGGGCGCAGCAGGCGTTCTCCAATCTGCGTGTTGTGCCGCCTGGCCACGGCATCATCCACCAGATCAACCTCGAATATCTTGCAAGCTGCGTATTGGTGGAAGAAGGGGACGGACCTCTCGCCTATCCCGACACCGTGCTCGGTATGGATAGCCACACACCGATGATCAACGCGCTTGGCATTCTCGGCTGGGGATGCGGTGGGCTTGAGGCCGGAGCGGCCATGCTCGGCCAGCCAGTGTCGATAAGGATCCCAGAGGTCATTGGCGTGCGGTTAACCGGCGCACTCCGACCCGGCATCACATCGACCGATCTCGTTCTCACGGTCACGCAGCGGTTGCGCAAGAAAGGTGTCGTTCAGAAATTCGTCGAGTATTGTGGACCCGGACTGGCGACACTGCCGATGGCGACGCGGGCAACGATCGCGAACATGGCGCCCGAGTACGGAGCGACCGTCGGCTTCTTTCCCATTGACGCTGAAACACTTCGATACCTCCGTCAAACCGGTCGTCCGGCCGAACTGATCAATCTGGTCGAGTCGTATGCACGCGCCCAAGGCTTGTGGCGATCCAGCGAGGAACCAGCGTTCACGGATGTACTGGAAATCGATCTTGCGGAGATTGGACCGAGCGTGGCGGGTCCAAGGCGCCCGCAGGACCGTCTCGCGCTTCCCGACATCAGATCGTCGGTGGACGAGGCTGTCGGCGGCACCAGCAAGCGTCGTATCGAGCGCTTTCCCGTGGAGGGAGCTTCCTACACGCTGGGCGACGGAGACGTAGGCGTCGCGGCCATCACGAGCTGCACCAACACGTCGAACCCGCAGGTGATCGTTGGCGCGGCGCTGCTCGCGCGCAATGCGGCGAAGCGTGGGCTTAAGGCGAAGCCCTGGGTGAAGACTTCGTTTTCGCCGGGCTCGCAGGTCGTTGCGGACTACCTCAGCCGTTCGGGGCTTCAGGAATCGCTCGACGCGTTCGGATTCCAAGTCGTTGGCTATGGCTGCATGACCTGTATGGGCAATTCCGGGCCTCTGAACGACGAGATCGTCACTGTGGTCGACGAGAACAACATCGCGCTCGCCGCGGTCCTATCCGGAAATCGGAATTTCGAGGGACGCGTTCACCCGAGCTGCAGGCTCAACTATCTCGCCTCGCCGCCACTTGTCGTTGCTTATGCGATCGCCGGGACGATGACCCTCGACCTGGCGAACGAGCCACTGGGCTGTGATGAGGCTGGCGAGGCAATTTACCTTCGCGATATCTGGCCCTCTGACGTCGAGATCAAGTCGGCCATCGACGCGATTATCACGCCCGATCTCTACCGCGAGCGGTATGCGCATGTATTCGACGGAGATGAACGTTGGCGCGCGCTGAACGTACGTGGGGGCGCGACGTTCGCGTGGAACGACCAGTCCGGGTACATGCGTCGGCCCCCATTCTTTTCCGCGGTCCGCCCGAAACCCGAGAAGCTCGGGGATATCGCAGGCGCCCGTGCGCTTGCGATATTCGGTGATCAGCTCACGACCGACCACATATCGCCGATCGGCGCGATCAGCCTGAAGAGTGCCGCCGGCGAGTACCTGATATCGCATGGCACCGCACAGCGCGACTTCAACTCGTTTGGCTCACGGCGGGTCAACCACGACATCATGATCCGCGGCACGTTCGCCAATATTCGGATCAGGAACGAGCTGGCTGATGGTCGCGAAGGCGGTTTCACCCGGCACATGCCGGATGGACGGATCATGCCGATCTACGACGCCGCGATGGCCTATCGGCGGGAGGGCGTGCCGCTTGTGGTGGTGGCGGGCACAGACTATGGCGCGGGTTCGTCGCGCGACTGGGCTGCCAAGGGCGCAATGTTGCTCGGTGTGCGTGCGGTCATCGCCGAAGGTTTCGAGCGCATCCACCGCTCGAACCTGATCGGGATGGGTATCCTGCCGCTCCAATTCAGGACGGGAGAGTCTCGCATCACACTCGGCCTCGACGGCAGCGAGACGTTCGACCTCACCGGTATCTCCGCGATGAAGCCTGGCGGCACGGTCGCGTGCACCATCCACCGCAAGAATGGCGCTGCCGTAACCATTTCGCTTCAATCCCGGGTCGATACCGCCTACGAGCTCGAGTACTTCCGCCACGGCGGAATCCTCCAGTTCATGCTGCGGCACATGCTTGAGGCGGCGTAGTGCTGCGACCGAAAGGAACTGGCTGATGACATGGCTTGTCGAAAACAAGGACCTGACTCCTCCCGGCGAGCAGATGGCGGCGCTGTGGAAGCGGCCCGAAATCCTGCGCATGCCGGGTGCACATCACGCCTATGCCGGGATCGTTGCGAAACGTGCCGGCTTCAAGGCGCTCTATCTTTCGGGGGGCGCATTGTCGTCCATGCTCGGATTGCCGGATCTCGGCATCATGACAAGTGAGGAGGTCTGCTTCTTCGTCCGCAGCATCTACCGGGCGACCGGCCTGCCGATCCTGGTGGATGGAGACACCGGTTACGGCGAAGTTCTCAACGTCGTGCGTCTCGTTCGCGAGCTTGAAGACGCGGGTGCCGCCGCGGTGCAGATCGAAGATCAGATCTTGCCAAAGAAGTGCGGCCATTTAAACGACAAGAAACTCGCAAGCCCCGACGACATGGCAGCGAAGATCGCCGCGGCCCGTAGGGCACGCCGGCATCTTCGCATCATTGCGCGCACGGACGCGGTCGCGCAGGAGGGGATCGACGCAGGGATCAAACGCGCGAAGCTTTATCTTGCGGCAGGAGCGGACGCGATCTTCCCGGAGGCACTGACCACAGCCGAGATGTACAAACGCTTCGCGGGCGAGATCGACGCGCCGCTGCTTGCGAACATGACGGAGTTCGGCCGCACGCCGTTCTTCACGGCGCAGCAATTCCAGGATTTAGGCTTCAAGATCGTGATCTGGCCGGCGACGTCGCTGCGCGCCGCGTCGAAGACATTGCACGAACTCTATGATGTCCTGGCCCGTGAGGGTACGGTGGAGTCGTTCCTGCCGCGCCTTTCCACACGTGCCGAGATGTACGACGTCATTCGCTACGCGGATTATGAGGCTCTCGACGGCAGCATCGCAAAGAGCGTGGTGCCCCCGCCGATTCGCTGAGAAGTCGTCACGCCGAAGGAGCGGCGGCGATCATTGTGAAGCCGCCGACCTTGGTTGTGCTTGGGGCGTAGCGCGTCTTGTGACCGCCTTCGTGGGTCACCAATTCGACGTAGTCGAGCACTGCGCGCCCCTCAGGGCTTTCCAGCGCGACCGGGACCGCCTGGTTCGCGGGGTTGATCACGCAGGGGATGAATCCGACCTCAGCGATCACATGCTTCTCGATGCGCGCGACCGCGATCATCGTCAGACGTCCGTCAGGATGGAACGGGAGCAGCGGATAGCCTTCGCGCGGATAGATCGCGTAGTCACCATATGCGGCCTTCAGCTTCTCGATCTCGAACGCCGAGAGCTTCGCGCCGATCCAGGTGAGGTCGAACACGAAATGACCAAGTCCATAGAAGATCGGCGTGTCTTTGTAGAAATCGATGCCACGCAGGAAGTGATGATGATGCCCGAGGACCAGATCCGCACCGGCATCGATCGCGGCGCGCGCCACCTCGCGCTCATAGTCCGTCAGAAACCCACGCTTCCAAGCCGATCCCCAATGAAATGACGCGATGACAAAGTCGGAGGAGGACTTCGCGGCCGACAGGACTTGAGCCAGGCGCTCGATGTCTTCTGGCCAGGCGAAGGTCCGCACGTGCGGCCGGGCCCCCGGTTCGATGCGCCCTGATTCATCCCAGTCGGGGAAGTAATAATGGGAGTGCACGCGCACCGTCGCGATGCCGGGCATCGCGTCACGCGCGCCATAGCCGGACTGGAACACCGAAGCATGCGACGTCAGCGCAACACGCTGGCCGTGCCGCTCGATTGTGACTGGCCGTTCTGCCTCGACCATGTTCGCGCCGGCACCCGGAGCGAGGATGTTCTGCCGCTTCAAGGCCGCTAGCGTGTCGTCGAGCCCCCGATAGCCGGCGTCCATGGTGTGGTTGTTGGCGCATGCCATGACGTGGAAGCCAGCAGGGCCAAGCGCCTCGGCGTTTCGCGGGTCGGAGACAACACGCCATGTCGAACTCGGTGCGTACTCAGGATGTGCCGTGAAGGCACCTTCGCAGTTGCCAATCAGTAGGTCCAGTTCGCGCAGGATTGGCATCGCCGGCGCGAATGCGTCGGAGGTATCCTTCCTATCAAGAAAGACATCACCGACCGCGCCGATAAGCCAGCTCTCCTTGGGCATGGAATGCTCTCTATGACAATGGGGTGCCTGCGATCAGTTCAAGACGGACGGCACGCGTCAAGGATCGGAATCATGAAATCAGCTATGCGTCCGGACGTCGAGGTTGGTCCAACGACAATGCGGCGTTAAGTTTGCCCATCGGTGGAGCGGATATCGACCCATGCCATGCCACATCTGCGTTCAATGCGGTATCGAGTTTGGCGAGCGGGCGTCGCCTCCGCCGGGTTGCGCAATCTGCCAAGACATCCGCCAGTATGTTCGATGGGCCGGCCAGGCCTGGACGACTTTGGAGGAGTTAAGAGCAAGCCACGCCGCCCATCTGGACATGGACCACGGCCTACTGGGAATTGGCTCGAAGCCGAGCTTCGCAATCGGCCAGCGCGCTCTGCTTGTCCCGGACCGCAGCGGAAACATTCTGTGGGACTGCATCAGCTTACTCGATGACGCGATCATCAATCGCATCAAGGGGCAGGGGGGATTGAGGGCGATCGCGATCTCGCACTGCCACTACTACACCACGATGGTCTCGTGGTCCGAGGCTTTCGGCGATGTTCCAATCTATCTCCATGAGGACAATCGCAAATGGGTGCAGCGGCAGGATCGCCGCATCGAATATTGGACAGGCGAGAAACTTGTCCTCACGCCACATTCGGCGCTGTACCGCGTGCCCGGGCACTTTTCCGGCGGGACCATCCTGCATTGGACAGAGGGCGCCGGAACCAAAGGCGCGCTGATGTCCGGCGACATTCTTCAGGTGACGCAAGACCGCCGGTTCGTGAGCTTCATGTACAGCTACCCGAACATGATCCCGGTGAGCATCAAGACCGTGCGGCGCATTGGCGAGATCGTTGGACCTCTCGTCTTCGACCGTGTCTACGGTGCATTCTGGAATCGTGTAATCGCAAGCGATGCAAATAAGGCATTTCACGCTTCGATTCGCCGCTACATCGAGGCGATCGAGGGCGATTAGGGGCGTGCAAGCACATGCATTGCTCTCCAGCCTCAATATGCTGATCGAAACGGCGGGCGAGTCGGAGTGTACTGGTGCGCAATGCTTATGGGCTCCGCCCTAGACTAGATTGGCAAAGTCCTGAGGTTTGGAGAAAGACGGGCGGAATCGCGTTCTCCTTGCGGAAATCTGCAACATGACGGAATTCGGCCGCACTCCGTTTTTCATGGCGTCGGAGTTTGCCGACATCGATATCGCATGGTGATCTGGCCGGTAAGTGCGCTGTGCGTCGCCGCTCTGCGAGCTGATCGACTACCGCGACTTCGAGGCGCTCGATGCTTCAATCGTGCGGACCCTGATCCCTCAGGGGGGCCTAGAAATAGTAATTTACGCATGCCGGCACGGCGTTGCTGCCGTGCGTGCGCTTGCGCCGGATTGACATGGTGGATTCCGCGCGTTCTGCTCCCGCCTCACACGCAAACCGGACCACCATTCCATGGCGAAACGAGAACACCGCTTCGATGTCGTCGTGATCGGATGCGGCGTCGCCGGCCTCTCGGCCGCAGTCGCGGCGCGCCAGCGTGGGGTTCGTGTCGCCGTGCTCGAACGCGCGCCGACCGAGGAGCGCGGCGGCAATACGCGCTACACCGAAGCCTTCCTGCGC
>Ga0222622_10000587_pt1 | contig 13778 bp, 16 predicted proteins | sample PLM2_5_b1metaG_FD_177335 | JGI IMG/M metagenome (GOLD analysis project Ga0222622, IMG submission 177335) | Groundwater sediment microbial communities from an aquifer in East River, Colorado, USA - PLM2_5_b1 | ecosystem: Environmental > Terrestrial > Soil > Riparian zone | place: USA: East... | reverse complement strand
CGGCCGCGGAGGCACAATTCTCGGAGGCGACGATTCGGAAGGGCATTGAGCATCTGCAGCGCGAGGCCGACGCCGCGGGCCGCACGCTCTCGCCCGAGGACGCGCGCCACCAGGTCCTCGCCATGCTCGCGGGCAACGAGGCGTCGCCCGACCTCCCCGAGCTCGGCGTGTGATTGCCCCGCCCGTGCACGACCTATATCTTCGGACGACCTCCTAGGAGCGCCGAGCCCACATGGCCGTCAACATCACCGACCTTCCGCCAGGCCAGATCCGCAACGCCCCCGCCATGCCGTGGCGCCCCCCCCAACGATTACTCGGCTTCCTCGCCCCCGGCGTCGTCATCCCCGCCAACGACACGAACGGCGTCGTCGTGGCCTGCGCGGGCTCCGGGCGCATCCGCGTCGTTGCGAAGGTCTCCGCGGGCGGCACCCTGCGCCTGCGCTGGCGGATCGCCGATCACTTGACCAGCGTCACGCCGACCGCCTCGAACCCAGCCGACCCCGGCACCGCCCTCGTGGCCGCGACCGAACTCGTGATCGACGTCGCCGCGAACCCCGGGCACGCGTATCTCGAGGTGGCCGTGGTGAACGGCGGGGCGCCGTCGACGGTGAGTTACGTAGATATTTTCCAGACCCCCTACAGCAACTAAGTGCGCGAGCGCCTGTGCCGCCTCTTGCTCCGACTCACCGCGCGCCTCGAAGAGTGGCTGTGGGCGCGCTACCGAACGCCCGAACTTCCGTACCCGCTCGAAGCCAACACCCCGACGCGGCGGCTGACGGCCCTCCGTATCCGGCACCACGCCTTTCACTCCGTCCAGCTCGTCGGCAGTCGCATGTGGCGCGTGCGGCTCCATCTCCCTGATGGCACCGTCCGCGCAGCGACCGCCCATACAATCGACGAGGCTATCGAGCTCCTCGTCGCGAGCGTGAAGCCCTAATGGCCGCGACCGAGCGCAAGGCCATCATCGTCACCGATCGCTTCCTCGACCTCCTCGAGGTACTGACGGCGGCGGGGCTCGTGCATCGCGTGGGAACGGTCGTCACGGACCAGGAAACACCGGCCGCGCGCGCGCGCGTCCTGAATGCCGATCCGGCGGCGGGGGATTACGGGCTTGCCGTCCGCGTCATCCCGTCGGCGGGTGGGGGCTCCACGGTGGATGTCACCGACCGCGATGCCCGCCTGCTCGGCCGCGCGAAGATCCTGGACTCCGCCGGCGCCGTCATCGACCCGGCGCTGAAGGGGCAGCTCCCCGCGGCCCTCGTCGGCGGCCGCCTCGATGTGAACCTGGGAGCCCTCACGGGCGGACTCCTCTTCGACGTCGCCGATCGCGATGCCCGGCTCGCGGGGCGGGTGAAGCTCCTCGACTCGGCGGGCGCGGTGATCGACGCCGCGCTCAAGGGCCAGCTCCCCGCCACACTGGGGCAGAAGACGATGGCGCTGGCCCTCGCGGTCTCGATCGCGAGCGACCAGTCGGCGGTCCCGATCTCCGCTGCGGTCGCCGCACCGGCGTTTGTCCGCCTGTCCGATGGCGCCGCCGCCCTGGTCGGACAGAAAACGATGGCGGCGTCGGTGCCCGTCGTCCTCGCCTCCGATCAAACCGTCTTGCCCGCGGTGGCGGAGCAACGCGCGGCACTGCTCCATGTCACCGGCACCGCCGCGGTGAACACCGCCCTGACGATCACCCTGCCCGCCGCGGGCGCGGGGCTCTTTCACTACATCACGTCGATCCAGTGGGTGAAGCTGTACAGCGTGGTCGGCGTCGCCAATGCCGCCGGCGTACTCATCACCTCCACCAACCTGCCCGGCAATCCGGTCTGGCTCACGGAACAAGCCGTCGTCAACGCCGGCCTTGCCCCCATGGTTATCAACTATCAACCAACCACGCCTCTAAGGTCTGCGGTGGCAAACACAGCAACCACCATTGTCGCCCCGCTCCAGCTCCAAACCATTTGGCGCGGCAACGTCTCCTATTTCACGGGAGCCTGACGGTGGCCCTCTTGCGATTCTACCTCGCGTCCTACGGCTCCGGCGATCCCTTCACAGCCTATTCCGTGAGCGTGGTCGCGTCCGATGGGATGAACAGCGCCACCATCCCCTGTGAGTCGGTCACCATCGACGAGATCCAGGAGAAAAGAGAAGCCCTGGGGCAGTCGATGTGGGACCAGCACACCGTCGCGGCCATCTGCGCGGATAAGCTCGGCGTCCCCGTCGCCGCGGGCGCGCCCGCGTAGCGATGACCCGTCAACCCGTCGTCAGCGAGCGGCGCGGCCATTGGGCGGTCGGGGGCGACTTCGTCGCCGGTTCGCCCTTCCTGAACGCCGTGCCGATCAGCACGACGATCCCGACGGCGGGCGCGGAGCGGATGCGCCTGCGCTTCAAAACGTCGGGGGCCGGCGGCACGCTCGCCGCGCGCTTCGTCCGGCCGGACGGCGTGGACACGCCGTACACGCAGATGCAACCCGTCGACGTCGCGGTCACGGTGAACGTCGAGGCGATCCTCGACATCGACCCACACTACGGTGAGGGCCTCGTGAAAATCACGTTCACCCCGACCGGCAATGGGAACATCACCTTCTGCGACGCGAGCCAGACCTAGATGGCCGGCTACGTTGGCGTCCCGCCGCTCCGCGCCGAGCCGTTCACGCCAGACGAGTTCGACGCGAAACGCGTCGCGCTCGCCAAGCGATTCTGGCACGGACAGGACGAGCTGCTCCGGCGTCGCGATCGCCAGGTCGAAGAGAACATTCGGATGCTCGCGGGGCAGCACTGGAGCGTCTACAACCCCTACCTCCAGAAGTTTCTCGACATCACGCAGTGGATGACCGACGACGAACGTCGCTGGCGCCAGCGGCCCGTCGTGAACCGCGTGCTGTACTGGTACATCCTGACGCACTCGCGGCTCACCGAGAATCCGCCGATTCTCACCTTCCAACCATCGACGGGGGACCGCTTCGACGCGGAGCTCGCCGAAGTCGCGGACACGATCTTCAAGACTAAGTGGCGCGAGACGCAGATGCTCGAGGTGCTCGATCGCCTGATGGCCTGGATGATCCCAGGCGGCCGGGCGCACCTCATGTCGGTGGTCGATCCGCGCAAGGGCGCGCTGAAGGCCGCGCGCGGTCCCGCGGCGCTGCAACTGCTCGGCCCCGACGGGATGCCCGTGCCCGGTCCCGACGGCCAGCCGATCGTGCGCGTGGTGCCCGACGCGCCGTATGCCCCTGACGCGAGTGGCGAGTTTGTGCCGCAGGCCCAGCTCACGACCGAGGGCCTCCAGACGGGCACAGCCTACACCGAGCGGGAAGGCGACCTCCGCATCGACGTCCTCTCGTGTCTCGAGGTCCGCGGGCAGTGGGGGCCCCAGCCCTGGCACGAGAAGTCGTGGCACGAGCTCCGCAGCTTCTTGACGCCCGAGGAGGTGTACGAGCTCTTCGGCGTCGAGGTCCAGCCCGATGCGATCTTCGACGGCACCGACGACCCGGGCTATCTCACCCGCTTGCTCTTTGGGACCGGATTCTTCGGGGCCGCCTCCGCGAAGCCGGGCGCCGAGTTCGGGAGCTCGCCGGTCGGGGAAGGCTACTGCGAGGTCCTGTCTCTCTGGCAACGGCCCTGCGCGTTCCCCGGGATGGAGGAGGACGACCGGCAGCCGGGCGGGCGGCTCCTCGTCGCGACGAAAGACAAAGTGCTCCGCGACGGCCAGCGGCCGTTCCGCTTCAAGAGTGCGAGCTCGATCCGCACGTTCGACTTCGTGAAGGTCATGGGCCGGCCGAGCGGCACGAGCCCCCAGGAGATGCTGAACCCGATCAACCGCGCGGTGAACCGCCACATCGCGCAGATCCAGCAGCACGCGAACCTCGTCTCCGATCCGATCGCGCTGCTCGACGACCAGTCGGGCCTCCAGAACGTCGAGTTCACCAACAAGCCGGGCGCGCGCTACGCCGTGCGGCGCCGGGCTGGCGTGCCGGCGCTCGAGTTCGTGCCGCCGCCGAATCTCGGGCGCGACGTCTACAACTCGCACAAGCTGATGACGGAGGAGCTCGAGAAGCTCGGCAACGTGGAAGGCGCCGAGGGCTCACCGCCGACGACCGATCCGTCCGGCAAGCTCATCAAGGAGCTGCGCTACAACTCCGATCGCTTCCTCGGCAGCACCGCGCGCCGCACCGTCGAAGAGCTGGCGCGGATGGCCGACGACTGGATCGTGATTTTCGGCAAGCTCTACACCGAAGAGAAGGTGATCGAGTACGCCGGCGAGGACTCGGTGCCGCGGACGATGTACGTCTACCCCGAGCTCTTCCGCGAGGGGAAAGTCAACATCATCGCCGACATCGAGTCGATGCTCCCCGAGAGCCGCTCGGAGCGCATCAACCGGGTCAATCAGATGTACCAGATGGGCGCCTTCGGCCTGCCGGGGGATCCCCGCGCGATCCAGAAGTGGCTCGAGATGGCGCGCTTCCCGCACCTCGCCCGCACCGCCTGGCCGGGCGGCGTGCACTTCGTGACGGCGCAGCAGGAGAACGGGCAGCTCGCCCGCGGCGTGCCGGCCACGCAGATCCCCGTGTTCGAGTGGTACGACGATGAGGTCCACCTCGCTGTGCTCGACAACTTCATGGCCGCGCCCGAGTTCCTGCGGGTCGCGCCGGAGACGCAGTCGCAGTTCGTCATTCACCGGACGATGCACCAGCAGGCGTTCGCGGCGAAGCAGCTCCAGGCGTTGAAGCAGGCCGTGATGACCGCCCGTATCACCGGCGCCGCCGGGATCAATCAGCAAGGCGGGGGCGCTGGCGCTGGCCCACCGCAGCCACCCGCCGCCGAGCAGGCCGCCCAAGCCGGAGCCGCCGCCTAATGCCGGAATCCAGGGCCCAGGTCCGTTACGCCCATGTCGTCCTCGCCGGGAAGGCGAAGAAGGGCGGCATGGACAAGAAGACAGCGGCCGAGATCGTCTCGAAGACCCACGGGCACAAGCTGAGCGAGCTGCCCGAGCGCAAGGGCAAGGTGAAGCGTGCCCGCCGGGTCACATAGCTCACCGAGGGAGACCCCATGCCACCGACCGCAGTGACGGAAGAGAAGCCTGTCGAGCAGCCCGCGAAGCCGACCACGATCGCCGGGGCCGTGCAGGCGGCGCGCGACAACCTGGCCGCCGCGCAAGCGGTCGAGGAGAAGCCCGTGACGGAAGAGAAGCCCGTCGAGGGCGAGAAGCCGGTCGAAGAGAAACCGGCCGAGGGCGAGACCCCGAAGCCAGAAGGCGAGAAGCCGGTTGTCGAGGGAGAGAAGCCCGAAGGCGAGGCCGAGGGGGAGAAGCCGGAAGGCGCGGCCGAGGAGAAAGCGGAGTTCATCGCCGAGATCCCCGGGCGGCGCCCGGGCGAGGAACCCATCAAACTGGCCGTCGAGGATGCGGCGACGCTTGAACGTCTCAATCAGGCGCTCAAGGGTGGCCTGCGGCGCGACGAGTTCGCCCGCTCGATGGAGGCAGTGACTCGCCAGCGCGAGGAGCTAGACCTGGTCGAGCAGCACTTGGAGCTCGACCCCATCGGGTTCCTCGCCGAACGGGTGAAGCCCGATCTTCAGGTCGAGCTCGTGCGCCACCTCCTCTCGCTACCCAACGTCTACGAGGCCGTCACCACCGACCTCGAGGAGTGGCAGGATCCCGACAAGGCGCGCGCGCGTCGTGCGGAGCTCGGGAAGGACCGGGCGGATCGCAGTCGGCAGACCGAGCGCGAGCTCGCGCAGCTCAGTGCCGTCCGGGAGCAGGGGCGCAAGATCCGCGACACAGTGGAGGCGATCGTCCCCGCCGACATGAGTGAAGACGAGGCGGCGCTGTTCCGCGATGACGCGCTCACGGACGTCGCAAACTGGTGCCGGGCGAATCCCAAGGTGGCCCGCTTGCGCCCGGAGGACGTAATCGGTATCCTCGAGCGTCGGCTCCGCCACCACGGGCTCACGCCCGAGTCGGCTCTGGCCGGCCTGTCCAGTGGACAGCCGCTCCGTCGCGCTACCGCGGCCGCCCCTAAGAAGGCCCCCGCGCCTAGCATCCCCGACGTACCCACGGCTCTCGCGACTGGCGCAAAGCTGAAGGCAGCGAGCGCAGATCGACGCGAAGCCGCCGCCATCCCCGGTGCTGGGGCTGGCGCCCGACCGACGAAGATCGAACTCCCTGCCCAGCAAGGCGTCATGGAGCGCATCGCCTCGTTGAAGGAGCTCCTTACTGGGGGCTGACCAACCCGTCGACGCGCCCTTCGTTGCGGACCTTGTGACGTAGGGGGTTCTTATGAAACTGCTTCGCTTCAGCGTCACGCGCCTGGGGGTGCTCTGCACCCTCCTGGTCGTGGCGCTCTTCGCACCCGCCGCCCTGAGCGCGATGCCGTTCCTCCTGAGTCCCGGAGTAACGACCACCGCCTTCAATGCCGGCGGCGCCTCGGACATCAACGAGGCACTCAAGATCTTCTTCAACGACCCCGTCATCTACAACGTCGTGTCCGACTCGGAGCTGCTGTCCTACTTCGTCGAAGACAACAACGTCAAGAACGACGAGACGACCGGCGGGCGCTACATCGAGACGGCCCAATACTTCCAGCTTCCGGCTGGGGTGGGCGCCCGGGCCGAGGGCGAGTACATCCCGGTGCCCGATGGGCCGGTCATCAAGAACTCCCGTATCAACCTGAAAAAGGTTCAGGGCGTCGTCGAGATGACGGGCGACGTGATGCGGCGCGTCAAGGGCGACATGGGCGCCTATCTGAACTGGATGGAGCGCGCCCTGCCCGACCTCGTGACGCGGCTCAAGAACGAGCACGACCGGATGCTGATCGGCTACGGCAACGGCGTGAAGGCGCGCATCTTCTCGGTGGGCGCCAACCCGCTCATCACGATCGACCGCGCGTTTGGCGTGACGATTGGGGCGGCGCTGACGGATCCCTTCCTCCAGTTCTTGGAAGGCGAGCGGATCGTCGCCTCGGCGAACCCCACCGGCGCTCCGTTGCGGAACGCCGGCGCGGGCCAGTCGGCGCGCATCACCATCGTCAACCCCGACACCACGCCCAACAGCATCACGGTCGACGCGATGCCGGCCGCGTGGGTGGCGAACGACTATCTGTTTGCCGGCGATCCGTCGGGCGCCTCGACGCAGGACGCGGGCGGCGCCGATCGCGAAGTCATGGGCCTGCTCGGGATGGTGGATGACGGGACGGTCCTCGCGACGTTCCAGAACCTCCTCCGGGCGACCTACAAGCTCTGGAACTCGATCGCCGTCGACGGCTCGGTCTCGCCGTACAACGGCGTCCTGTCCGAGGACCTGCTCGTCTTCGCGGACGACCAGACCTTCGTGCTGGGCGGGGGCAAGCCGGACGCCCTCATCACGAGCCGCTCGGGCTCGCGGAGCTTCTGGAAGTCGCTGAAGGGCGATCGCGTCATCAACGATCCCCGCGGCTTCACGGGCGGGAAAGGCCCCTTGGGCATCCTGCTCGGCGACCGGGAGCTCGCGCTCAAGGTCTGCCGGAAGCTGCCGCCCGAGCTCGCCTTCCTCACCCAGAAGGACACGTTCAAGCGGTGGACGCTGGGTGGCTACGTCTGGGACGATACCCCGGGCGCCATCTGGAACCGCGTGACGGACGGCACGGGCCGCAAGGACGCGTTCTACGCGGTCGGGAACATGTACGAACAATTGGGATGCTTGGCGCCTCGCAAAAACTGCAGGATTCAGGGTTTAGCGCGGGCCTAGCATAACGACGTACAAGTTGCCTTGACAGCCGAGTAGGTGGGCCGTATGCTCTCGGTCCACCTACTCGGGAGACCTCAGTGGCAACGTGCTGCGAGTGCCGGCAGGAAAAGCCGGAGGCGGAGTTCTACAACGCGAAGAAAGATCGACGCTGTAAGGACTGTGCGAGGGCGCGCTCCAGGGCGTACGCGGCGGCCCACCGGGCCGAGCGCATCGCCTACTACCGCAAGTGGCGGAAGGAGAATCTCGCTCAGGCGGCCGAGTACCAGCGCCAGTGGCGGTTGAGGAATCCGCGGAAGTCAAAGGAGAGGGCGGTTCGGAGTACCGACAAGAAGCGGCCATACCGAATCGTGGCGATGAACGCCCTCGGTCGGCCGCTGAAGCGAGGCGAGCATGTGCATCACATCAACTGCGACGCGACCGACAATCGACTGGAGAACCTGTTCGTCTGCTCGGGGAATGGCCACGGTAGCGCGCACACCTCGCTCTGGGCGCTCGTGAAGTCGCTGATGGAAGCTGGGTACATCACGTTTGACCGGGGCACTGGTGTGTACCGCCTCGGGACTCCTGGGTAAGAAGGGAGCCTCATATGGCTGTCAAAGACACCAAGATCGCCAACGACTCCAAGGTGGCGATCGAGACGCTCACCATCCCGATCATCACGGCGCTCACGCAGGCCGACGTCATCGCGTTCAAGTACGTCCCCGGCCACAGCTTCGAGATCGTGGGCGTACAGGCGTACGCGCGCACGGTCGCGGGGGCGGTCACCCTGCGCGCCAAGATCAGCGGCGTGACGGCGATGGCGGCGGACATCACGCCCACGACGGGCAACATCGTGGCCGGCACACTGGCGACGACCCTCGCCGCTCGGCGCGGCTCCAGGACGGATTCGATCGACGCCAACTTCACGACCGACGGTTCGGGGGTGCTGACCAACGGCTTCCTCGTGATTCAATTCCGGCCGGTGCCGTTGAACGGGGACGTGGCGACCGAATAAGGATGGTCGAGCACTTCGTCGACTTTGCCGCCTCGCGCGAGGCGCCGGAGCACGTCGTTCGGCGCCTCCGCTCGATCGACGAGACGGCCGAGCTCCTCTGGTGGGGGCCCCGGCTGATGGACCTCGAGGTCGGCTACACGAAGCGGGTGACGGTCGTATCGCCGGTCTGGCTCCTCGGCACGGTGAAGCAGAACGCCGTGCGCCGGCAGACGGGCTGGGGGATGATGCGGAGCCAGGAGCGCCTCGGCGTCCAGGGCAACCGGGACACGTGGCGCTACGCGCGGCTCATCTACCAGGGGTTCGCGGCCGTGGCGTTCTATCCATACCGCGATCCCACCGAGGCGATCTATCACGACTTCCTGGAGCGCCAGTGGCGCTTCCTGAATCGCTGGGACGAAGAGGGGGCCCGCGCCCTCGCGGAGAGCGAAGGGCAGCCCGAGTTCGACATGGCGGTGAAGACCCTGACCGACAAGGCGAAGGCGGAGGGTCCTGGGCAATGGAAGTTCGCCTTCGCCAAGCGCCGTTCCTTCAGCGTCAACTGATCGGAGGTCCGTGTGGACGACATCATTCGTGGTGGAAAAGACCCCGGGTACTTCGGCCGGGGCGTGATCGGCGACGAGCAGTATAAGAAGGAACAGGAGGCCGTCGCGGAGGGCTCGTCGGTCTTCGGCCCCGGCGTCCTGGGGCTACAGGCGGAGCCGGTCAACAAGGCCGGCCCCGGTGTCACGGGCCAGGCCGGCCAGGACGCTGACACACCGCCGGCCGGCAAGCCGGTGCCGAGTCTGTCGATCAAGGAGCTCGAGGCGGCGCTGGAGGAGAACCCGGCGCTCGTGGACACGTTGCTGAACGCCGAACTCGCCCGCCCCGACGGCGCGCGCAAGGGGGCGCTCGACGCGCTCGAGCTGGCCGAGATCGACCGGCCCGACGGAGGCCGCGAGGACGTGCTGGCGCAGCTCGCCGCGGCACGCTCGGGGGCATGAGCCCGCGTGCCCATGACGCTCGGCGACCTGATAACGGCGGCCCGCGATAGAAGTCCATTCTTCACGCGGCAAAACGTCCCACACGCCGTTGTAGCTCGGTACCTGACCGGGCTGCAACGGCGGTACGTTTCTAAAATCTCTGAAGTCAACGCCGAAATGCTGGCCCAACAGGCGTCGATCGTCTTCGCCCTCGGCGCGGAGAACGCGATCGGCGTCGTGGGCGCCGGCACGGCCGGGGGATTGCCTGCCAGCCTGATCGCCGGCCAGCCGGCCGAGGTCGAGCTCCCCGCGGGCTCGGCGCTCGAGATGGACGTCGACCATGCGCAGGTCCTCGTCCCGCAGACGGTACTCACGGGAGCGGCCGCCTCCACGCTGACGCGCGCGGGCGCCGGGTGGACGGTCGACGCCTACGCCGGGAAGTACGTGTGGATCACCGACGGTCCCGGCATCGACCAGCGGCGCGAGATCCTCTCCAACACGGCCACCGTGCTCACGCTGGTGCAGGCATGGGCCACGATCCCCACGCCCAACGTCTCGCTGTTCGAGATCGTGAACCCGGTGCCCGACATCTCCGAAGAGGTCGGGGTCGTGACGGCGCTCCCCGCCGACACGACGCGCACCGGCTACCTCGTGCGCCTGAACGCCCAGGGCGTTCCCTACATCGACCTGACGAAGCCGCTCGTCGCGAAGTTCGGCGTCGGGATTGACCTGCCACCCGCCGAATATTTTTTGGGAGGTGCGGTGCGTTTCGTCGTGGCCGATGAGGCGACGCTCGAGCTGCGCCGCTACGGCCAGCGGTGGACGCTCGGGGTGTCAGGGTACGGCGCCTACATCATGGGCGGCAAGCTGTTCTTGATCGGCGAGCTGGAGGTGTGGAACGGTGTCGCCTCGATCGACCTCCGCTACGTGCCGATCGCCCCGGCGCTCACGGCGTTGACGGACCTGCTCCTGCTCGATGACACCGCCTACGACGCCCTGGTCGCCCGGGCCGCGCTCATCATGGCCTACCGCGTGAACGGCCTGCCCGACGTGGACAAGGTAGACGTCGCGAGCTTCGCCGGTGAAGCCCAGGAGGCGGAGAGCACGTTCCTGCTTGGCGTCAACCGCGTGGCGCGCACGTTCCCGATGTACGTGCGCGAGGTGTGCTGATGCGCGCTCTCTCTAGGAGGTAGCATGGAAATACTCAAGGACGGTCGAGTCGACGAACTCCGCATGAGCGCCGATCGGGGCGACCAGAACGTTTCGATCGTCCACGGCCGGGACGAGCCGGTGCAGCGATTCAGCACGACGCTGACCTCGGGGCGGACCTGCACCATCCAGAACCTGGACCACCAGGGCCAGACGCCCCGGCGGAGCGCCAGCTTTCGCATCGTGCGTCCTGCGGGCGGTGGGGTCAACCTCACGGTGCAGGACTCGACGCCGACCACCATCAAGGCGCTCGCGGCGGGGCAGTGGTGCGACGTGGGGCTGACGGACGCAGGCGCGTGGATCCTCACGGCGTTCGGGAGCCTCTAGCCTAGATGCGCGGCTTCACGGATGGCTTCCGAGCGCCCAAAGGCGGCCGGTGGCGGATCGAGATGCCCCGTCTCGACGATCTGCTGCCGCCCGCGCCCGACGTTGCCCGCGCAGGGAAGTTCCTGCTTGGGGCCATTGGATTGGGGCTAGTTCTGTGGCTCGCCGGTCTGCTTCCGGCCGGACTGACAGCGCCGCTCTTTCTCCCATTCGTCTTCGGTACGACGCAGCTCGCCACGCTTCAGGACGCGATTCCTGTCGTGACCTCGACGGCCGATCGCAACGCCCGCTTCCCGTCGCCCATGCCGAATCAACGCGTGGAGAACCTCGAGACGGGGAACATCGAACGGTTCGGGTCGGCTGGCTGGGCCACCGACTTCGCCGGGCAGAGCCTCGCGGGTGCGTTCGTCGTGAAGGCCGCCCCCTTCGGGGCGAAGGGCGATGGGGTGACGGACGACACGGCCGCGGTGCGCTTGGCAGAAGCGGCGCTTGAGGCGGCCGGCGGCGGGACGCTGCTGTACCCACCGGGCACCTACATCTTCTCCACGGTCGGTTTGTTCCAGATCCGAGTGCCTGTGGCGAACGCCACCTTTCAACCCGAAGACCAGAACCACCAGTACCATGTCCTCCTGCAGAACGTGAGCAACGTCAAGTGGTTGGGATATGGCGCCAAACTGAAGTCCACGACCACGAACTCCGGCGAGATGTTCATGCTCGATGGGGTGCGGAACTTCGAGATTGAGGGCATTGAGATCGAAAGCCCCACTGCGAAGGATGGGGCGGGTGCGGTGACCGTGGCCGGCATGAACGGCTTTGGGATCACCTCGCAAACCCGGGATGCGTACAACTTCCGATTCACGAACGTCACGGCCACGAACATCTACACGGCTATCTACTGCTTCGGGGATCCGGCAAGCGCCTTCCGGGTGCGCGGGGTCACGATCAGCAACCTGCGCCACAATCAAGGGATCTACAGTCTCGCCTGTCACGACAATGGCGACGACGTGTTTGTGCGTGGACTCCAGTCGATTAACGCCCTTCGCGAGTTCTTCATCTACGGTGTCGATGGACATGACGGCGAAGTCTATAGCGAGGGCGGCTTTGGTGGCTTTGGGGCCATCATTAAGGCATACGATCGCGATTGCACGAACATCAAGTACAAGCTGCGCACGAAGAAGAACATCAGCGCAGCGAACGTCGATCTCGCCTCGCAGCACGCCCCCGCCGTGCAGGCGACGCCCAAGCGCCTCATCAACGTCGAGGTCGAAGTCAACAACCAGGGGACGACAGCCCCGGCGGCGGTGAGCTTTAGCTACTATCGCGACAATACGCCCACGGCGACTTCTGCGAACAACCTTTTTACCGGGATCACCCTGGCGGGCATCCATGAGCAGCAGCCCATCGTGAACGTCACGCAGAACGACGCGGCAGCCGCGCGGGGCACCCTAAACACGGATCGACTCGTACTGTTGAACGGCGCGCTCTACTCGATCTACAACCGCACCGGCTTCCTGGACTACAAGCAGACCTACAACACCTTCGTCCCGGTCCTGCGGATCAACAACCTCACCGCAGGTATTACCTATTCTGCCAGCACGAAAGGGGAGTTTTGGCGCGACGGGCAGTTCATTGAAGTGCTCGTGCGCATCGTCCTCACGAGCAAGGGCGCGAACGCCGGTCCGGTGGAACTGGACCTCCCTGTGCCATCCAGCAACTACAACCAGAGCGGCTGTAACCCGGTCGTGAACGGCTGGGGAGCAGCGAACATGGCTGGGCTCACGGGCGTCCTGACGGGTTTCGTGTCGCAGGCGGGGACCAAGCTCACCATCCAACAGCAGGGCGCGGCGGCGACGGTCAACCTCGCGGACACGAATCTCACGAACACGTCCAACTTCCAACTACAGTTCCGGTACCCGCTCTAATGAGCACCCTCCTTGCGCCCTACGCCGACGGCATCCCTATCGTCCGGGACAACTCCGACCGGACGCAGAAGTTCGCCGTCCCCGCGACCAACCAGCGGGTGCACAACCTCACTGCGCGGGCGATCGAGCGGTGGACGGGCTCGATCTGGGATCGAGAGTTCAATGAGGTTGGCGTCGGGGTTGCCCCTGCGTTCAATGTGAAGGATCCGGCTTACGGCGCGTTGGGCGATAACAGCAACGACGACACCGCCGCGATCCAGGCGGCGATTGACGCCGCGAAGGTGGGCGAAGGCATCGTCGTCGTCCCCCCCGGACAGTTCCGGTTCACCAACCTCCGCGTCTACAACAAGACGACGATCGTCGGCGAAGGCAGCTTCGTCATCAATAGCGGACAGGGCACGCGGGCCATCAGCGAGCTCGTGCAGATCGCCGGCACGGCCGACGTCTTCGTTAAGCGTGGGGACACCTCACAGAATCTCATCGGCGTGATCCTGCGGGACCTCTGCTTCAACGGCGTCCTCAATGCGTCGAACACCGGCGGGGTCCAGCTCGACGAGGCGGGGCGTTGTCGGTGCGAACGCGTCAAGGTCACGTTCGCCAACAATTTCGCCTTCGCGATCAAGAACAGTGCGGCGGCCCGCGGCGCCTTCTTCAACACCTTC
>Ga0222622_10000582_pt1 | contig 13839 bp, 9 predicted proteins | sample PLM2_5_b1metaG_FD_177335 | JGI IMG/M metagenome (GOLD analysis project Ga0222622, IMG submission 177335) | Groundwater sediment microbial communities from an aquifer in East River, Colorado, USA - PLM2_5_b1 | ecosystem: Environmental > Terrestrial > Soil > Riparian zone | place: USA: East River... | reverse complement strand
ACCTCGAGCGGCCTTCTGCTCGTTGCCGCGCCGGTTTTCGCCGTATTGGTCCTGGGGGCCATTCTGGCGTTTAACCGGGCGTCGGCGGACACGCCGGATCCGCACTCCGCCGTCAAGGCGAATCGCGGAACCACAAATGACAAGGCATTTGAGCTTTACCGATCGGGACGAGACCTCTGGCAAAACCGCTCGGCCCTGGGCCTGCACCAGGCAACGTCCAACCTTGAACAAGCAGTCCAGATAGACCCCAATTTTGCACTTGCGCACGCCGCACTCGCCGATGCCTACGCATTTGACGTTAATCTTTGGCGGAAAGCGGAAGCGGCTGCGAACGAGGCTATCCGGCTCGATGCCGGTCTCGGTCAACCGTACGCGACGATCGGTTTTGTGAGGACATTTTGGGAGTGGAAGCTAACTGAGGCCGAATCGTATTTCAAACAGGCAATTTCGCTCAGCCCCGATTACGCGACCGGCCATCAGTGGTATTCGATAAATCTTGTACTAAGAAGGCGGGGCGGAGCCTCGCTGGCCGAGATGGGCCGCGCCCTGGAACTCGAACCTGCGTCGCTTGCTATCAATGCAGATCTCTGCCAGGTCCTTTATTTTTCGCACAAATTCGACGAGGCCCTGGATCAATGCCGCCGAACTCTCGAGATGGACCCCGATTTCATCAACGCACATGCCTATCTTTATGACATATACACAGCACGAGAGATGTACGCCGAGGCCGTTGCCGAGTACTTCAAAACCGAAGAGTTGAGCATGACCACGCCCGCCTATCCGGGGGACCTTGACGATCTCCGGTCGACCTACGCCGCCGCCGGCATTCGCGCTTTTTGGCGGCGGCGGGCCCGGATGCTGGAAGGTCGAAACGGCGCGGATGGGTACCGCATCGCCAAATACAAGACACGGCTTGGGCAACATGACGAGGCCATAAACTGGCTGGAACGGGCACACCAGGAGCGCGAGTTCGACTTTGTTTACTTTGTCGCCGACCCGAGTTTTAGGGCATTGCACGACAACAGCCGGTTTCGAGATCTCGCCGCCTCGCTGTTGAATGAGGAACAAAAGGAACTGTCAGAGGTCAAGTTAAAATAATTCCCTGTCCCGCATCGATCAAAAAGGCCCGAATGCCTGGCTACAACCGCAACCTTTTATCTTTCATCTAAATAACGTAAACTAGCCTTCCTCAATGTGGGGGCGACAGGCTTCGACAGGGGCTTGTATAGATCTTTGAGTGCACGTCGGGCTTGTATGGTTAGCTCGTTAAAACGACTATACGAAAACAAATGCTAATCAAGAATTAGCTCTTGCTGCTTAGTTTAATTACTAACCACAAGTGTCTTACCGGAAGTTTGCTTCTTGCGACCGGCCAAGGCATAACTCAGTAGAAGCTCGGGCGCGTTCTCCACCTGCGGACGCGGCTTAAAATTAGTCGGGTTAGCTGTCTGTGAGGTCTTGTTTGTTCATCTGCTCACGGACGGCGAATCTTAAGTGAACAAACTAAACGTGTAGATCGCACTGGTCGCAACCTTTGGATGCGGGTTCGATTCCCGCCGCCTCCACCACATTTTCATTTTGGATCTCAGCTTTAGCCCAATAACAGGCTCCCAATACCTGATCAAAAGAAACTTTGCTTAAAGCTTTCATGACGCTTTCGGGCGGACTCGAGAAAAGCGGAAAACTCGGGTTCCCCTCGAACGCTGTTCAGCAGCGGGTCGCCCGCAAAATAGGGATAGCAAAAAAAGTTCTGCCCGACCGCCTTTCTCAACAGCCGTAACGCGTCGGGTTTGTTGCCGAGGGCGGCGTAACCCTGAGCTACTTTATAAAGCATTTCCCCGTCGGTAAGTTGATTGTCCCGTTCAAATTCTCTCAAGAGTCTCTCGCCGTCGCTGGATCTGTTGATCAGTGAGGCATTGATCGCCTTGCCGATAATGGCATGAGGGTATGTCGAGTCGAGCGCGTAGGCTCTCTCAAATTCCTTAGCCGCCTGTTCGCGGTCGCCGAGATAAAGATACCCAAGTCCCCGGTAGAAATTCGTTCGTGCTCCCTCGGGTTTTAACGCCATGCTGCTCAGGAACCTGTCGTATTGCCCGACGTAGAGCAGGCTGTTGAAAGATGTGTCCCGCATTACGTCGGGGTCGATCTGCAGCGCCCGATCGCCCTCGGCGATCGATTCTTCTAGCATTCCGCCGTAACGATAGGCCTGACTCAGGAACCAGTGTGCGAATGCATTGTTATCATTTGTCTCGATAATGCCGCGCAGGTTCGGTATCGCCTCTTCGATGCGTCCCTCGTTATCGACCATCTGAAATGCTCTTGCCAAGCGTGCCTCGATCTGGTCCGGCTCGAGTGCGAGTGCCCTGTCCAGCGCTCGTTCGCCTTTTTCCCGGAACTGGGGTCCGGTCACCTTGTCGTTTGCGTAGAAATAACAGACCTCCGCCACATGGGTCCACGCAAGGTCAAAATTCGGATCTATCTCGATCGCTTTTTCATACATACCGAGTGCCGTGCGGTAATCGCTGGTCTTGCTGATCGTTATGCCGCGAAGGTCGTACTCGTATGCCGTCGGGTGCGGAACATAACCTCTGACCTGTGCCGTTTCCGTTCCCGACAGGTTCAGGCTCAGGCCCCGAACGACATCATTTGCGACCCGCTCCTGCACGGTTGCGAGCTTTTCGTACGGCAGGTCGAGCGCGTCCTGCCAGATGATCCGGTTCTCGCCGGCGTCTATCAGTTCGACCGTCAGACGCAGATCGCTGCCTTCCTTGACATAGCTGCCCATCAGCACCGTCTGCACATTCAGGCCGCCCGCTATATCGGACGCATTAGCGTCTCGAAATCTTTCGCCCGCGGTGGTCGGCCGTACTATCAGGTTTTTGACATAACCCAGTCGGCCCGTTATCGATTGTGCCAACGCATAGCTCAAAAAATCTGACTCCGCATCAGGCTTGAGATTCCGAAAAGGGATCACGGCGAGGGTCCTTACTCCCTGGGTACTTGGCTTAGCGGCCAGATTATTTGTTCCCCACAAAACGGCTCCGAGAGAACCCGCAACTATTAGCACTATAGCGGCGAGCGCCAATCTGGGTTTTGTCCAGGTTCGCTCGGTCGTCTCTTCCCTCACAGTCATGCGCGAATGGGCGACGCTCTCGAGGCTGATGGCCTCGTCGCTAACAATACTTTCGCGGACATCGCCGGTAAAACGATAGCCGCGCTTAGGGACGGTTTTGATGAACCGCTGCCCCTTGGGGTCGTCATTCAATATTTTGCGCAGGGTCGAGACATGGCGGCTGAGGTTGCCTTCCTCGACAAAGGTGTCCCGCCATACGGTGTCCATCAACTCGTTCTTGTCGACCGTCTGTCCGGAGCGTTCGACGAGGGCCAGCAAAATATCGAAGTCCCTCGACGTCAGCGTAACGGTCTCACCGGCCCGCGTTAGACGACGTTCCTCGACGTCGATACGAAACTCTTCAAACTCAAAATAATGCCGTTCGTTTGGGGTCACGATGCGATTTCCGAAAATTTCCGATTTTTACAGGACTTGGAACCCGTCCTTTATTTATGGTCGAATGTGCCGATTTTAGCCCCAGTCGCGAGATGAGCGCAAGATGAAAAAAATTGTCAGGACAACGGAAATTGTTTGGGAGAGCGAATCGACGCTCCTTGTGAGGCGCCGTCAAACAGTAACCCGATGCGGAAACAATGAAACTGATGGTTCGGCCCGACCCGACAATACTGATCTGGCAATTGACTCGTCCGCTGCCGGCGACGGCAAAGACCACCCGCATTCAGAAGGAGAAAATGATGAAGAATAGAAGACTGCCCCTTATTAGATCGATCATTGCTGTTTGTATTTTGTCTGTCCTCGTTCTGCTTACTTGGCCGACACGCTCGCACTTGCAAGACCGGGCAGAACCGCTCATCCCCGAGCAAACTTATATAGTGACCAATCTGAACAGTTCGGGAGCGGGGTCGCTGCAGCAGGCGATATCGGACGCCAACAATCACGCGGGACTCGATACTATCAATTTTAATGTTCCGGGTTCGGGCATTCAGTTCCTGTTTACCAATGCCACTTTGCCGACCATTACGGACCCGGTTGTGATCGATGCGACGACGCAGCCCGGTTATGCGGGTACGCCGCTTATCCATATGGAGGGCATGGGAACGGGCCAGGCGTTCAATATCACAGCCGGCGGGACCACCATTAAAGGGCTTTCTTTCACGAGCTTTTTCGCGGGGGCTGCGAACGGGATCATTAAGCTATCGGGACCGGGCAATAACGTGATAACCGGCTGTGCTTTTGGTGTTCGGGGCGACAGCACGCGGCCGACGACGGCGGCGATCGGGGTTCTGATCGACGCGTCCAACAACAACCGCGTTGGAGGAACGACCGCCGCGGAGCGCAACTACTTTGCCGTGACCAACGAGCAAAGTCTTGTTATCCAAAACGGTGCGTCCGGCAATCGCGTGACTGGCAATTGGTTCGGGACCGGCCCAAACGGCACCCGGATGGAAACGATAGGCCGCGACGCAATACGCATCGTGAACTCACCAAATAACACCATCGGCGGAGCGGCGGGCACTACGCCCGGGGGAGCATGCACAGGCGAATGCAACGTCATCGACGGAGCAGGCAACAACGGTCTTTGGATCAACGGCAGTTCCGCCTCGGGAAATCGTGTCATAGGCAATTTCGTCGGCCTGTTCCCTAATGGTTCCTCGGTCAATCAAAACAATCTCGGCATTAGGATCGAGAACGCTCCGAACAACACAGTCGGCGGCACGACCGCCGGGGAGCGAAACGTGATTACCGGCAACGACGGCCTGGCCGGCATTATGGTCACGGGTGCCAACTCGACGGGGGCAGTGATCTCGGGCAACTATATCGGGCTTTATTCGAACGGAACATCGACCCCGCCGGCTGCAAACGTTTCGCTGGACGGCGTCCTGGTTAATGCCGGAGCGACCGGTGCCCGTATAGGCGGTGTAACGGCAGGTGAGCGCAATGTGATCTCTGGCCTTCGCAACAACGGCATAGAGATCGCCGGTGCCAACTCGAACATCGTACAGGGCAACTACATCGGCACCGATGCAAGCGGCATGGTGCGATCGACCACGGTCAGCAACGGTGTCGGGATATTCTTTGCAAATAACAACACCGTCGGCGGCACGACGAATACAACACTCGGCGGAGCATGTACCGGTGCCTGCAATGTCATCTCGGGCAACGGCAATAACGGCATAGGTGATGGGGTCTTTCTTTCCACGGCAAACGGCAACACGGTCGACGCCAACTACATTGGGGTCAATGCGGCCGGCAGCGGCCTTATCCTCAACGGCCGTACGCCGGACGGGTCGGTGTTTAACGGCCGGGCGATCAGGCTGCTAAATTCGAGTAACAATACGATCGGACGGCAGATCGATCAGCCGGGAAATGGGCAGAGCGTGAAGCCCATGAACGATAATTCTTCCCCGTTGCGCGTGTACTGCATTCAGGACGAAACTGGATTTATCGCTTTCAGTGATATCAACGATCATGCCTATCAGGTTCGCGATTGCCGCACGGGGCGTACCCGATTTGGTTTCGGCAGACTGAGGATCGATGGAGAGGGAATCACGCTGACAGGAGGCGACAGGGAACCAAATACCTTCGCCCGCGTGCGTTCGTTCAGTGGCGGCGCAGTGATCGAACTCGCCGACGATTATTTGTTTCTTCACGATGACGACATAAATCAACCCGAAGATTGCGCGTGCCCCGAGATGGGGCGTCAGGTGATAGCGGGGACGACAGAACTGTTAGAAGACAACGGTGACACTGATTCTAATTACTTAAGTGGCCTTTTGTCGGGTAAAAACGCTTTGGGTACACCGTTTTCCGAACTTGTGCTTCCCGAGGCACCGGTAAAGATCTCAGGCGACAACAATGAGGTAAAGAACGTCGATCTGTTTTCAACGGACCAGATAGATATCGATCTTATTCGAGGTGCCTCTAACCGCTTCCTGGACGCAACTCTCGGTCATCCGTTCAATCTGGGTGCGATATTTGTAGCACCCGGGGCCAACGGCAATTTACCGCCGCCAACGATCAGCGAGGTGCGGATCCAGGATAATGGGACTGTCCGTATCACCTTTATGTTGACCGGCGCTCCGGCAAATACCCAGGTTCGAGTTACCCTCTGGGGGCTTGGATTGCGACCCGGTGCCGAAGATCTCAATGATGTGACGAACGTTAAACTGCCCCTCAACGATATTCCACTGATCATTACAGACGGTAATGGTAATGGGAGCGCCACGGTCGTTTTCGAAGATGATGATGCCGATATCATCAGGGGAGCTGCACTGTTCCTCAACGCCCAGGCCACAATCTTTGTTAGCCCGATGTCACCGGATTCCCTTGGCAGCAGTTCGGCATTGTCGGCCCGCGTCGTTGTGCCCAGGGCGTCGAACAACTACGACGGCGATAACAGGACCGACCTCGCCGTCTTTCGCCCCGGGGCGACGGCCGCCGATCCTAGCAATTGGTACGTCCTGAACAGCCGTGACGGTTCGTTCATACCGGCTGCGTTCGGGAGTCGCGACGACAATGTCGTGGCTGGGGACTATAACGGCGATCGGATAACCGACTATGCGGTTTGGCGGCCTGCCAACGGCACGTGGTACATCGCGGACCCGTCGGGCGTTCCCGCTCAGAACTTCACAGCCGTTCAGTGGGGAATATCGACGGACGTTCCCATCGCGGAGGATTACGACGGTGATGGCCGAACCGATATCGCGGTGTTCCGGCCCAGCCAGGGTGCCTGGTACATTCGCGAAAGCTCCACGGGCGATCCATTCGTTCGGCAGTGGGGTCTGGCTGGCGATAAACTCGTGCCTGCCGACTATAACGGCGACGGCAAAGCCGAGGTGGCCGTTTTTCGGAACGGTGTCTGGTATATCTCGGCGTGTGCCGCTTGTACTGTCCGCTATGAGTACTTTGGCCTGGCGTCCGACATTCCAGTGCCGGCCGATTACGACGGAGACGGCCGTATCGATATCGCCGTGTGGCGGCCGTCAACCGGGGTCTGGTACATAAACGGGAGCACCATCGGGTTTACCGCTTATCAATGGGGCATAAATGGCGACAAACCGCTGTTTGGCGACTATGACGGCGACGGCCGTACAGACATCAGCGTCTTTAGGCCGTCGGACGGCAACTGGTACACTCGTCAGTCTAGCAACGGCAACGCGCTCGCTCGGCATTTCGGACTGAACGGCGACCTGCCTATACCGTCCTTTGAGGCGAAAAATCATTATTGATATCCCGCGCCGTCAACTACGGGAACTGCCTTAGTAGTTACCCGTCGGCACGTTTTCCTATGCGAAAGCGTGCCGTTTTTCGCTGTTTGTTTAACACTTTTTCGATAAATTTGACTTATTGGCCCGGGAAAGCGGAAATGTCCGTGTTTACTGGCTTCGGGCGTTTTCACAGCGATCATATGGGCGTTCCAACGATCATAACGGTGTCTTAAAGCCTGGAACGGTGTACCAGTGATCATAACGGTGCGGGCAAGTCTGTAACGGTGGCGGAGAGTCTGAAACTTTATTCCCGACTCCGAAACGGTGGTACAAGGTCTGGGACGTTGGGAGGAGTCACTTCGGCGGGATTTCAGCCTTGTAACACCGTTACAGAGCCTGGAATATTGCCGAACGCCCTTCGGCACCGTTTTAGGGCTTAAAATTTTAAAGATTTTCGGACGTGTTTAACACCTATGCAGAAGTCCGCGCGTGAGCGATGGGGATACCCGAACGTAGATCTATCGCCCTTGCTTACGCGCGGGCTTCCGCATTTATGGCTCTGTGCTCTCTGTGCCTGCATGGTGAAACTTTTTTATTCCGCATCCGCATTCCGCACTCCGCATTTCTCAGACAGAGATATAATTGTCCACGAATATGACGATCTCTGTTTTCATCGGGACGAGTGTCGACGGGTTTATTGCGCGGCCCAATGACGACTTAGACTTCCTGCCTGAGGGCGGCGGAGAGCCGCATGGATACGTCGAGTTTATGGCGACGGTTGATGCGCTTGTGATCGGCCGGCGGACTTTTGAAAAGGTGCTGACCTTTGGCAAATGGCCGTATGGTGAGAAACGCGTCGTAGTTCTGAGCAGGAGCCCGCTTGACCTTGCAGTTGTCGACGGGGTCGTCGAACAGATGTCCGGCACGCCTGCCGGGATCGTTGAACGGCTCGCCGCAACCGGGGCCAATAACCTTTACATAGACGGCGGGGTTACGATCCAGCGATTTTTGCGCGAAGGGCTGATCGAACGTTTGATAATAACTCGCGTGCCGGTTTTGATCGGCGAGGGCATTCCGCTGTTTGGAAGTCTGGTCAAAGACATCCGTCTGCATCACGTCGCCACCCGGCAATACCCCAGCGGCCTGGTTCAGAGCGAATATACTATCGCAAAATAGGCTGAACTTTCTTCAGGGAGCCGAAGGTGTCTGAACGGACGACTAGTCAGCCCGTCTTCGTCTTGCCGCCAAATATATCGCGAGCCCTATCAGATTGGCTACTATGATCAGGCCGCCGATCTTGACGGCGAACATCAAACGGCTCTCGACCTCGACCAGCGGCACTATCGAGACGGCAACAAATAAAAGCGTCATAAGAAAACCGCTGAGTGCAGCAATTCTAAGCCAAATGGGAATCCTAACGCCGGATGACCGCAGACCGACGAGCGGTATCGCGAACATCACAAGATAGGTCAGAGCATAAAAAACGCCCGACGCGTTCCACAGCAGTTGGAACGCCTCCTGTTTGCCGACGCCGATCAAACCGACGATGCCCATCACCAGCGTTACCGCACCGACAAACAAGATCGAGTTGACGGGCGTTTTGTATTTCGCATGGATCTTTGTAAACCAGCCGGGCAGAAGGTTGTCCCAGCCGGCGACCATCGGGAGCCGCGTGTTGCCGCCGAACATCACGCTTGCTTGGGCGAGGCGGATCGAGAGCATCGCAAATATCGCGAGCGGAACAATAGCGGCAAAAGCACCCAAAGGGCCAAAGCCAACACTCAGGAGCTGCGGGATCGGGGCGATCAGATCTATCTGGTCGGCAGGGATGAGTGCCAGGACCGACCCTGTTCCGAGGATGAACATCAGAGCAATGATGGGCGCGGCGACCATCACAGATCGCCCGATGCTGCGCACCGGGTCGCGAGCTTCGCCGGCGTGTATTGCCACGTATTCGAATCCGCCAAGAGCACCGAAACCCATTTTGCCCAGCAGGTTGAGGGTCAACAGGCTGAGCACGGGCATTTCGGTCCTGAACGGGTGATACTCGCTGATCGTTCCCTTTGCCAGGTTGAGCAGCGGCAGCAAAAGAAGGCCCGCGAATATCAGTATCATAAACACGCCGCCCGCCTTGTGAACCCATTTGCCGACGCCGAGGCCGACGACCGTCACCAAGATCAGCGCCCCGATGATCGCCGTATTTATAATGCCAATGAACCACGCGTTTGCCGTCAGCCATTCATTGCCCGGCCCCATGATATAGCTCAAATATTGGGTAACCTGCAGGCCGACCTCTGACGTATTGAGGATCGCGAACAGCCACAGGTTCCAGGCGGTCATAAAACCGATGATGTCGTTCAATCCGAGCTTTGCCCATTGATAGAGCCCGCCCTCGAGCGGCATCGCCCGGTTGAGATAGATCACGACGAACGCCGACGGTATGTAGAAAAGCAGTATCGCCCCTAGCCACAGCAGAATGTGTGACGGGCCCTGTTTGGCCGCGACACCGACCCACGGCAAGCCGACTATGAACAGGATCTGCGTCAGGACCAGGTCGGTAAGGCCGAGTTCTTTTTTGAATCCGGCACTTCGCTGCTCGACGCGTGACTCTTCGTCGCGAAATTCCACGCTGCCTTCCTGTTCATCCTTCATAGATGCTCTTGTTTACCTGAATTTTGGTGCGGGCACCACAATCCTAATATAGGTTCCCGCCCAGCGAAAATCGAAATTCCGCCAGCGCAAGACCGGATGCGTCAAATGCGATATAGTTTCCTGAGTGCCCTAAGTGTCTTTGATGAGCAGTTTACCTATCGGCATTTTTGATTCCGGCGTTGGCGGCCTAACCGTTTACCGTGCTCTGCACAATCGTCTGCCTAATGAGCATTTCATTTATCTCGGCGATACCGCAAGGGTGCCGTACGGGACAAAATCGCTCGCAACTGTCGAGCGTTACGCCATAGAGAACTCGCAGTTTTTGGCATCGCTCGGAATTAAGATGCTTGTGGTTGCCTGCAACACCGCTTCAGCTCTGGCCCTGCCCAAGATCCGCGAAAAGATCGGCATCGACGTCGTCGGCGTGATCGGCCCCGGCGGCCGCAAGGCAGTTGAATTGACCCGCGATCTGCCGAAACCGCGGATCGGCGTCATCGCCACCGACGCAACCGTCGAAAGTAATGCCTATGTAAACGCAATAAAGCGGGCGAGCGAAAAGGCTCAGGTCTTTCAGGCCGCTTGCCCGCTCTTTGTACCGCTCGCTGAGGAAAACTGGACAAACGAACCGGAGGCCTTTTCTATTGCGGCAAAGTATTTGAGTAAGATGAACGATTTCCGTCCCGATGCCTTGGTTCTCGGCTGTACTCACTATCCGATCTTAAGGGATGTTATCGGGCGGACGATCGGCGAAAATGTTAAGCTCATTGATTCCGGCGAAGCGACCGCCGAAGAGGTCGAAAAGCTGCTTGCAGAGAAACATTTGGGGAACGGAAACTCCGTTACCGGCAAACGGCAGTTGTGCGATGATCTAGATCATTTTTATGTAACAGACGCCGCTGACCGCTTTGCCCGGGTCGCCGAAAGATTTTTGGGCACCCAACCGTCAAAGCTCGAGGCAATCGAGGTATACGGCGCGGACGAATTGAAGAAATGACATACCAGAGAACAGATAATCGCACCCACGATCAGATACGCAATACCAAGATAACACCCAACATTTCGCCTTACGCTGAGGGTTCGGCATTGATCGAAGTCGGCGGCACGAAAGTCATTTGTACTGCATCGGTCGAGGACCGGGTGCCAATGTTCCTGCGAAACAAAGGGCTCGGCTGGGTGACGGCCGAGTACGCGATGCTGCCGCGGGCAACAAACACCCGCACGCAGAGAGAGACGCAGCGCCCCTCAGGACGAACTCAGGAGATCCAACGTCTCATCGGCCGCAGCCTGCGGGCGGTTGTCGATACTAAACTGCTCGGCGAACGCCAGATTTATCTCGACTGCGATGTTATTCAAGCGGATGGCGGAACCCGGTGTGCATCAATAACTGGCGCATACGTCGCCCTTGCGCTTGCCTGCCGTAAACTGCTAAAGCAAGGAACGATCAAAACCTCGCCGTTATTAAGCGAAGTGGCGGCTGTCAGCGTGGGGATCATTGAGGGAACGCCGATCTTGGACCTCGCTTACGGCGAAGATTCGACTGCCGATGTCGATATGAATGTTGTTTGCACCGGCCTCGGTAAGTTCATCGAGCTGCAGGGCACTGCCGAACGCGAACCGTTCTCACGCGAGCAGATGGACGAAATGTTAATGCTCGCGGATATCGGGGTGAATAAACTGTTCGACATACAGCGTAATGCATTGAATCTATAGATATATGAGCGAAAAACAATTTCAGGGAAAAGCCGCCATAGTCACCGGCGGAACGCGCGGCATAGGCAAAGCGATAGTTACCGAATTAGCCCGTCGCGGATGCAATGTAGCTTTTAATTACTCAAAGAGTGCGGACGAAGCCGAAAGTTTAAAGGGAGAGGTCGAGCGTTTCGGTGTAAAGGCTTTCGCGGCACAATGCGATGTGGCAAACACCGAAGCGGCCGCCGAGTTTGTCTTGCAGGTGAAGGACGCGTTTGGCACGGTCGATTATCTTGTTAACAATGCCGGCATTACCCGTGACCAACTGATCCTTAGGATGAAAGAAGAGGAGTGGGACGCGGTCATCGATACGAATCTAAAAGGGGCATGGAATTTTTGCAAAGCAGTGGCCCGCCCGATGATGCGGAATGAGAATGGCGGTTCGATCCTCAACATTTCATCCATCTCAGGGGTTGTGGGCATGCTGGGACAATCAAATTACTCGGCGTCAAAGGCCGGAATGATCGGCTTGACCAAATCTCTCGCCAAAGAGCTTTCAAGCCGGCAAATAACCGTCAACGCCCTCGCCCTCGGCCTCATCGAAACGGAGATGGTGACAGAGATGAACGACGAATATCGCCAAAAGATACTCGCCTCTATCCCCCTTGGCCGTCTCGGCAATGTCAGCGAGGTGGCCGAGATCGCCTGCTTTGTCCTCTCGCCCGCCGCTGCCTACATTACTGGCCAGGTGATCCAGGCCGACGGCGGCCTGGCGATGTAATTCTCCTAACCCGATGTCTTTGAAATACCAAATCGACGAGCAGGTCCCCGGCGAGGTGGCTGTCGAGGAGTCGACGCCGGTTCAGGGGTTAAGATCACCAATACCCGTCTATACTTCGATACTGATAGCCGGCGTTATAGCTGTTTTTGTAACGCAGATGGCTACTGGCATGGACGCTTCTATACGCTCTGCCGGGTTTGATAAACAGGCATTTATCGTAAATCACGAATACTGGCGTATCCTCACGGGCGCGGCGACACACGCCAGCCTACTGCATGTTGGAATGAACTGTTATGCCTTTTACAGTTTTGGAAAGATCTTTGAAATGCTCACGAATCGGGCTCATCTGGCAATTGCTTTCTTGCTTTCCGCATTGGGCGGCGGCGTTCTCAGTCTCGTATTTGCTCCGGGCGTCCCTTCAGTGGGTGCGTCGGGCGGCATTGTAGGGCTTATCGGTTATCTCGTCATCTATGCTTTTAGGCGCCGTCAATTTATATCGCCCGAGTTTCGCAAGAACCTGCTGATCAACATCGGATTTATTCTCGTTTTTGGACTTGCCCTTTACAACGTCATTGATAATTTTGGGCATGTCGGCGGTCTCTTGACAGGGGTTATTTACGGTTTGATCCAGATCCCTTCGGATCCTCACGTCGATCCAAGGGAAGCAAACTCGGTAACGGAAATTGCCGGCATTGCCGCGCTTGGGTTGTATTTGGCGACGTGTGCTTTCAGCATTTTGCTTATCCTGCGGATCATCTAAATAATGCCCCGCGTCCGCGTCCACCAACACGTCAATCCTTTATCACCCTATTACACGGCAGCGCCGCGGCCCGTGGACCTTGAAACGTCCTTTGCCGATCCGCTATTGCCGCTGCATCTCGACATCGGCTGCGCCCGCGGACGGTTTATTTTGCGGATGGCCGAGGCTGAGCCGCGATGGAATTTTCTGGGTGTGGAGATCCGCGAGCCGCTTGTGACCGAGGCAAACGAGATCGCGGCTGAACGCGGCCTAGACAATCTTCACTACGAATTCTGCAACGCGATGATCTGGCTGGGGAAGCTGATCGAGAATTTTCCAAAGGACATCCTACAATCTGTCACCATCCAGTTTCCCGACCCATGGTTCAAGAAAAAGCACGCCAAACGCCGAATGGTCAATGCCGAGTTGGTCGAGACAGTGGTGAAGAAGCTACGACCGGGCGGAAGCATTCTTGTGCAGACAGATATCGAATTTTTAGCCCAGGAGATGTTTGAATTATTCCGCACCGCAGAGGGACTCATCGAGATCGAGGTAAAGGAAAACCGCTTTCCTATAAAGACCGAGCGAGAAAAGGCCGTTGAGGATAAGGATCTGCCTGTTTACCGGGCGTTGTGGCAAAAACGAGAGCAGCCGTAACTTTCTACCACTTCTTCTCTTTCTGAAAACGCCTGATCAC
>Ga0222622_10000580_pt1 | contig 13869 bp, 10 predicted proteins | sample PLM2_5_b1metaG_FD_177335 | JGI IMG/M metagenome (GOLD analysis project Ga0222622, IMG submission 177335) | Groundwater sediment microbial communities from an aquifer in East River, Colorado, USA - PLM2_5_b1 | ecosystem: Environmental > Terrestrial > Soil > Riparian zone | place: USA: East... | reverse complement strand
GCAGCAGCATGCCTCCTCGACTCCTACGAGGTGCTGGCCGACCTGATCGGGGTTCGATCCGGAATTTCCGGGCCTCCCGAGGTCGCCGAGCTGCTGTGGCCTGGAGCTTTGCAGCTGCCAGCCGACATCACCGTACGCACCATCGCGGGTCAGCTCAGCGGACAGGTCGACGAACTGGTTGTGATACCTGCCGACGTTCCTGACCTTCCGGGTCTGGTCCTTGCCAAGCTGTTCAAGGTGTTGCATCGGACGGACATCGCTATCGCACCGGAACGTGGCGGAGCAGGCTGCGTCGCGATCGGAGTCTCGCTTCCATTGGCCGAATGGATCCCAGACGACGCGTTCGATCTCGACCACAATCCGTTCGGTCGCCTCAGCGCCATTGCGCCCCGGAAGAGCCGATGCGCGCTTGCCCCGACCTGGCATCGCCTGCGGACGCGTGCCGACGTGACTCGGCTTGATCCAGGCCTCGAGGGCTGGGAGGAGACAAGGGCACTGCTCGTTGGTGACGCGGTAACTAGCGAGTGATGGACACATCCCCGGCAGAAGCATCGACGCATGAGGCCGCCAGGGAAACCCTGGCCGATCGCTTTCGCGCACATGCCGACGACGCCCAACATCTCTACGGGTACGCCGTCCGCGGCATGGCCAATGATTGGGAGGCTGGCGGCCCGGTTCGGGTGGTCTGTAGGGGATACGAGAACGCTCCACGCGGGGCAGTCATTCATCTTCGGCTGCTCGCCGGCGTATTTCGGCTGGTGCTGACCGATCAAGCTCCCGAGCTGGTCCGGTTCTATCCGTGCCTTGGGGGCGACGCACCGGCCTCGCAGGCGTGGCCAGTGATGCGCGACGTGATCGGCGCGCATCTCGATGAGATGCATGCTGCGCTCGCCATCCCGCCGCAAACCAACGAGGTGGGCCGATCTGCCGCGTTGCTGGCCGGTCTCTTTGATCTTGTCGCAGCGTCCGGCGTACGGCGTATCCGGCTGCTCGAGGTGGGTGCCAGTGCTGGCCTGAACCTGCTGCTCGACAACTATGCGTATCGCGGTGACTCCTGGCAGTTCGGCTCTGCCGACTCCACTGTTCGGTTCATCGATCCCATTGAGGGCCCGGTCCAGTCTGAACACTTCATGATCACCGACCGAGCCGGGTGCGACCTGCACCCGGTAGACGCCACGACGACGGAGGGCAGGCTGCTGCTGACGTCGTTCGTCTGGCCATTCGACCTGGATCGTCACCAGCGGCTGAGCTTGGCGCTGGCAATCGCGGCGGCGCATCCGCTGCGCATCGACGAAGCGTCGGCAAGCCATTGGTTGCGCGATGCGCTGACAGACGAGCTGGATGGACTTCCGGTCGTCTGGCATTCAGTCACCCAGATGTACTGGCCGCGCGACGAGGTGAGCGCCGTTGAGGAGATCTTGTCGCGCTACGGCGCGCGACACCTGCTCGGCGAGGTGAGCCTGGAATATGACGTAGACGGTCCGCGAGGCACCAAGCCCGAGCTGCGTACGCGGCTGTGGAACCCGGAGTCCGGCGGCGGCTCGATTCGGGAACGCAGACTTGGCATCGCGCATGACCACGGCATCCCCGTCACACTCGCGAGCAGTTGACTTCGCCGTGGGCGGGGGAGGGCCTAGTACCGGCTACCAGCCGAGCCTGACGCTCGCGGCGCGTACCAGCGCTCTCACCGACCGGTCCACATCAGGCAGTTGATCATGATTGAACCACCGGATGTCGAGTGACTCGGGGCAAATGTCCGGTGTGACTGGATGATCCACACGTACGAGAAATTGCACGTCGAGGTGATAGGTGGGGCGAACCGAGCCGCAGGGCACCTCGTGCCTGGACAGCAGGAGCGGGTTCGGATCGAGCGCGAGATCGACCAGTCCGCTCTCCTCATTCGCCTCCCGAAGGGCGGCGGCTTCCAAGGTGGGGTCAGTGCGCTCGATGTGACCACCGGTCTGTAGCCATCGTCCGATCCGCGCGTGCAGTGTCAGCAGCACCTTGCCGTCGGCCGCCGCACAAATCAGCGAGCTGGCGGTCAGATGAGCACCAAGGCAGTCCCGCGACCAGCCGTTGGCCCGCTTCGCAAGATGATCAAGAAAATACCGCTGTAATTGATCTTGCTCAGAGTCGGGTGCCAACCAGCTTCGCAAGGTCTCGCGGCAACTCAGCTCGAGAGCTGCCGTCGGCGACTCGACTACTCGGATTTCTCGTCGCCTTCGGTGCCCTCACCCTTGAGAAGCTCCTCGAGCGCGGCGTCGAAGTCCGCGCCCTGCCCACTCTCCGTACGCGCCTCGCCGGCGACAAAGCCCAGCGGATCATCAAGATCAGCCGACGTGGGTATCAGGTCGGGATGCGACCAGACAGAGTCTCGACCCTCCATCCCGCGAGCGTCACGCAGCGCCGCCCACAAGTTGGCGGCGTCCCGCATCCGCCGCGGCCGCAACTCAAGACCAACGAGGGTTGCGAACGTCTCCTCGGCCGGACCTCCGGTCGCTCGAGCGCGGCGTACTGCCTCGGCCAAGGCAGGTGCTGAGGGCATCCGTTCCACTGTTGCCTGCGTGACCACGTCGTCCACCCAACCTTCGACAAGGGCCAGCATCGTCTCCAACCGGCCTAACGTGGCCAACTGCTCGGGCGTCTTCTGTGGCTCGAATAGCCCACCTTCAAGCGAGGAACTCAGTTCCTCCAGATTGCTGGGATCGAGGTGGCTAACAGCCTGTTCCAATGCGGAGGTGTCGATGGTGATGCCACTCGCATACTGCTCAACCAAGGTGAGCATCTGGGCTCGCAACCAACCGGCCGAGGCGAAGAGTCGCTGCCGGGCGCATTCCCGCAACGCGAGATAGAGCGTGACGTCGGAGCTCGATTGCTCGAGGCCGTCGCCGAATGCCTTGATGTTGGTTGGTAGCAGGGCGACATGTCCGGGTTCACTGAGTGGCAGGCCGATGTCGGTCGCGCCGACCACTTCGGTCGCCAGCTGACCTAAGCCTTGGCCCAGCTGGAGACCAAACATGCTCGCTCCTGAGGTGCGCAGCATCGGCCGAAGCATCTGCTCCATGCCGGCCATGCCTGGGAGACCAGTAGCCTCCTCAGCGCCGCCGAAATTCAGTGCGCCTTCCATCGCGTCGGCAATGTGTAACGCCACTGGCTCCACCAGTCGCCGCCACACCGGCATGGTCTGCTCAATCCACTCCGCCCGGCTCCAAGCCGCGACGTTGGTACTCACCCGCGGGAACGCGGTCGCCTGATAGAGCCAGACCTCGGCGAGTTCGACGGCTTCACTGACGGCACGCTGCTGGCCCGCATCGGGCGTCGGATCAGGACCCAGGGAGGCAACGGTTTTGCGTGCGGTGTCCTTGGTCACCTCCCAGTTCACGCCCGAACCAGGCTCAGCCGTGCCGCTGCCGAACGCCGAGCCGGCCCCACCGAGCATCGCAAAGGCACTTTGCAACTGGGCGGCCAGCGCATTCATATCCCCACCCGCCAACGACGAGAGGAACGCCTCAAAGGGGTTGCTCGGCTCTCCTTCGCCCTTGCCGGACGAGCTCTCCGGGCCCTTCCCGGACCGCCCAGAACCGCCTAGCCGATAGGGCTCGGGTGGATTGTCGCGAGGCGGCGTCTTGTCATCCTCGGGTTGATCGGCCGGATCCGATGTTCGATCCTCGGCCATGTTGACTCCTGACAGGTTGCTGATTCATCGGGAGAGCTGCTGGCGCAATGACCGCCCTCACAGCTCTGGAGTTGCAGTTGTGATCATTCAACCGTACGCGGAGGACCGCGTCTCGACTGAGCAGCGCACCGGCTGATCGCTAACGGCGTAGGGACCCGACGTAGGGACCGCCAAAGCTCAAGGCAACCGCCGCCTCCCTGATTTCGCATCACGGCTGATGCACGAAGCGCAGTTTTTCGGCTGTTTCGAGCCGTGAGTGATGCAAATTCAGGGCTGGGAGAAACCGACCACGGCGGTGCGCGATGGGGGTAGGGATCTGGGAAAGGGGTACTAAGGTCGAGGCGTGCCATCGGACAGTGGTCAGGCGAGGGTTCGCTTCGCCGGCATCAGCGAGTCACCACTTGATGTCGGTCAGGCAATCCGGTTGGTGTCGGGCCCGACGGTCGGTGGCATAGCGCTGTTCGTTGGGACCGTGCGTAACCACGACCATGGTGCAACGGTCGCTTCACTCCATTACACCCAACATCCCAGTGCTCCCGAGGTGCTGGAACGATGCGCCGCCGAAGCTGCCGAGCTGCACAATGTCGAATCGATCGCGGTCGAGCACCGCATCGGACGCCTTGAGGTCGGCGACGTTGCCGTGGTGGTGGCCGTCGGTGCCGTTCATCGGGAGGCGGCGTTGGCCGCGTGCGCGCACTTGATCAACACCCTCAAGGCCGAGGTGCCGATCTGGAAGGAACAGCACTTCGCTTCCGGCGATGCTGAGTGGGTGGGTCTCGGAGACGAGGACGTCGCAGCGCGACAGCCTGAGGGCGCAGTCAGGTCGCCGTGACCCGTCAAACCTGGACAGCATTCGTCTCGGCACTGGCGTTCATTTGCCTGGCCGTGCTTCTCGTCGTCATCCCGGTGCCCTTTGTCAGCTGGAGTCCCGGCGGAACCCGAGACACTCTCGGCAACGTGGGCAATGAGCCGATGATCAAAGTTCAGGGCATGGACACCTATGCCACGACTGGTCGGCTCGACATGACCATCGTCGCAATTACACCCGCCGATGCCCGGCTCAGCCTGCCCCAAGCGTTGCTGGCCTATTGGCTGCCACACCGTGATGTGTTGCCGCGCGACGCTGTTTACGCCCCAGGCAAATCGGCCGAAGAAGTGGAAAACGAAGACGCCGACATGATGGAAACAGCGCAGGACGACGCTGTCGTGGCCGCCCTGCGCGCCGATGGGCGGCCGGTTATCGAGATGCCGGCCATCTTTTCGGTCACCGTTGGTGGCCCGGCTCACAAGCTCTTGCTTCCGGGCGATCTGGTGGTTTCTGTCGACGGCGTGGCCACACCCGACGACGATGCAGTGGCCGACGCGATTCGGGCTCACCGAGTCGGCGAAAAAGTAAGGTTCGTGGTCATCCGGAACAAGGTCCAGACCGACGTGACCGTGACCACGGTGGAGTCGACTGTCCAATCCGATGTTCCGGTCGTCGGCATTACCTTGGCCACTGGTTACCGCTACGACCCCAAGATTTCCTTCGACCTCGGCCAACAGATAGGCGGCCCCAGCGCCGGCCTGGTGTTTGCGCTGGCGATCTATGACAAGATCACCGACGGACCCCTGCTGGCGGGCCGGCACATCGCCGGTACGGGAAAGATCACGCCTGATGGAGATGTCCAAGCTATCGGTGGCATTCAGGAGAAGATTGCGGCGGCCCAAAAATCCGGCGCCACGGCTTTTTTTGTCCCGGCCGCTAATTGCCGTGATCTGGCCGGGGTGCGTACCCCAATGTCCCTGATCAAGGTCGCCACGCTGGAGGATGCCATCAAGTCCGTGCAGACTCTCAACCGCTCGAGCGACAGCAACGCGTTGCCGCGATGCTAGTGCCGAGATGAGCGAAGAGACGTGGAATCGGGAACTGCCCGCGGTGCAGGCGCATACGCTGACACAAGTGACGTTGCATGCGGGCTGAGCCCCGTCGAAGCCCCGGTGCCCTTCGACAAGCTCAGGGCATATCACCCACGGGCGGAACCGCCCGGGCCGGCTGGGTCGTTGCCGTGACAACGAGTACGCCGTAGCAGCGGTTGAGGAGAGATGAGAGTTTGAGCAGTCTGCGGGTCGGCCGGCGACGGAGCGCCATTCTGCCGACATTGGTCATCGTCGCGGTCTTGATCGTGGCCTTCGCGATATTCACCAGCGTCTGGACGGACCGTCTCTGGTACGGGTCGTTCGGCTACGCCTCGGTATTCAGCACGATGCTGCTCACCAGGATCGGGTTGTTTGTGGCCTTCGGGCTGATCATGGCGACATGTGTTGTCGCCAACGCAGCCATCGCCTATCGGCTCCGGCCGCGGCTGGGCGTGCAGATGCCGAGCAGCCCGCTGCTCGAACGCTATCGGGAACTGTTGGAGTCCAGATTCGTCTGGGTGCTGGTCGCGATAGGTGTCGTCGTAGGCCTGTTCGCCGGCGGTGCCGCCAGTGGGCGGGCCTTGGAATACCTGGCCTGGCGCAATGCGCAGCCCTTCAACGTCACCGACCCGCGGTTCGGGCTTGACGTCGGGTTCTTCGTCTTCTCCTATCCGTGGTGGCGGTTCGTCTTGTCGTTCGCCTTCGCCGCGCTGGTCTTCAGTGCGATCGTGGCGGCCATCGTGCACTACACGATGGGCGGCTTGCGGTTCAGCGGACCTCGACGCGGCGGCAGCCGGGCTACCCAGGCACATCTGTCGATCTTGGTCGGCCTAGCCGTCTTGGTGAAAGGCGTGAGTTACTGGTTCGATCAATATGCGTTGGCAATCGACCGCTCCAACCGGCTGTTCACCGGCATCTCCTACACAGCCGATCATGCAACGGTGACTGCCAAGATGATTTTGGCGATTATCGCCGCCATCTGCGCGCTGCTGTTCTTTGCCAATGCGGTGCTGCGCCGCTGGATGGTCCCGACGATCGGGCTGATCCTGTTGCTGCTGTCGGCCATTGTGCTCGGCCTGGTCTATCCCGGCGCGGTGCAGTACTTCAGCGTGCGACCCGATGAGCCGGACAAGGAACGCAGCTATATCAAAGCCAATATCGAAGCCACCCGCGCGGCGTACGGGGTGGACAAGGTAGAGATCACGGACTACTCGGCCAAGACCACCGCCACGGCAGGTCAGCTACGAGCAGATGCTGAGGCGTTGCCCGGGATCCGACTCATCGATCCGAACGTGGTGAGTCCCGCGTACGAGCAGTTGCAGCAAGTCCGCGGCTACTATGCGTTCCCCAAGAACCTCGATGTGGATCGCTACACCATCAATGGCAAGGAAACCGACGCCGTGGTCGCGGTACGCGAGATGGACCTGGGCGGTGTCGAGGACAACTGGAACAACCGGAAAACCGTCTATACCCACGGCTACGGTCTCGTCGCCGCGTATGGCAACCGTCGTCAGCCCGGCGGTGAACCCGAGTGGATCGCCAAGGACATCCCGCCAACCGGATTGATCGAGGAGCACGAGCCGCGCATCTACTTCGGGGAGCTACAGGGCCAGCGGCCGGATCAGTACTCCATCGTCGGCGCACCAGCGGGCACGCCGCCCATCGAGCTGGACACCCCTGGTGGCGGCGAGGGTGGCAACCCGAAGACCTACACCTACACCGGCAAGGGTGGGGTCAAGATCGGCAGCATGTGGCAGCGGCTGCTCTACGCCGCCAAGTTCGCCGATGTCAACATCCTGCTCTCCGATCGCGTCCACCCCCAATCCAAGATCATTTACGACCGGACGCCGCGGCAGCTGGTGCAAGGCGCCGCGCCATGGCTGAAGGTTGATGGCGATACGTACCCAGCCGTCGTCGACGGCAGAATCGTCTGGATCGTGGACGGCTACACGACGTCGGACTCGTATCCAAACAGCGAGCGCGTGAACCTGAATGATGTCACCTCGGACGCCCAGACCAGTGCTGGAGGAACCGTGGTGGCGCAGCCGCAGGACGACATCAACTACATGCGCAACTCGGTCAAGGCGGTCGTCGATGCATACGACGGCAGTGTGAAGCTGTATGCGTGGGACGACACCGATCCTGTCCTGAAGGCCTGGTCGCAGGCTTTCCCCAACATCGTGCAGCCGAAGTCGGAGATCTCCAAAGACCTGCTTGATCATCTGCGCTACCCGCAAGACTTCTTCAAGGTGCAGCGCCAGATCCTGGCCCGCTACCACATGACCAACCCGGACAACTGGTACCAACGATCCAGCCTGTGGGATGTCCCGAACGACCCGGTGTCAGGCGCGTCGGCCCAGACCAAGGAGCCGCCGTTCTACCTGTCGGTGAAATGGCCCGGTGACAATGACGCAATCTTCTCGCTGACCAGCTCATATGTGCCGTTCAAGCGCTCCAACCTGGCCGCGTACATGGCTGTGAACGCCGATGCCAGCAGCCCCGAATACGGGCGGATGCGCATTCTCCAGATGTCCGACACATCTCAGATCGACGGACCAGGACAGTCCTTCAACGCCATGACCACCAACGAAACAGTGGCCGATCGACTTCGTCCCTTCCTGAACCAAGGCGCGGCCAGCGCGACGTTTGGCAACTTGTTGACCTTGCCGGTCGGTGGCGGGCTGCTTTACGTGACGCCGGTCTACACCCAGCGTCAGGGCAGCACCGGCTCATATCCCGCGCTCCGCTTCGTCGTGGTGAGGTTTGGTCAGTCGGTCGGCATCGGTGACACCCTGCAACAGGCGCTGGACCAGGTGTTCCAGGGCAGCGCCGGCGGCAGCACTGGGGAAGCCAGTGCTGATGGAAATACGCCAGCAGGTAACAGCAAGCCCGACAATCCGGCAGCGACCAAGGCACTGGGTGAAGCGGAGGCGGCCTTCACGGCCGCGGACAAGGCGCTGACCTCAGGGGACCTGGGGACCTACCAGAAGAAGATCGAGGAGGCTCAGGGCGCCGTGCAGCGTGCGATGCGTGCGCTCGGCCGCTGAGAGTTTGCTCCCTGAGCCCTTCGACAAAGCTCAGGACGGCGCCTGTCGAAGGGCTAGCCCACAACGGTGCGCACTTCGAGATCTTCGAAGCCTGAGGCGCGGAGGGGATCGGCCAGCCGCTCCGCGTCGCCGACGACCACCAAGGTCAGGTCGTCTGGATGGACGACGGAACCGTACGCCTCGGTGGCTGCTTCCGGAGTCACCGAGCGCAGCAGCGCCAGGCTCCGATCGACGTAATCGTCAGGCAGCCCCGCGAGCACCTGAGTCGCGGCTTGATCAGCCACTCCATCGGCGGTTGCGTACCGAAGCGGGGAAACGCCGGTGAAGAAGGCGACCGCGTCGTTGACCTCCTGGCTGGTGAAGGGTACCGCGTCGACCTTGATCAAGTCCCGTGTCGCGGCGAGCGCATCGACCAGGACGTCGGTACGGAACGAGCCTTGGACGGCAAACGAGCCGCCGGTTCGCAATGGGCCGAAGTTCATCCGCACGCCGTAGGTGTAGCCCTTCTCCTCCCGCAGCACGGAGTTGAGCCGGGACAGGAATGCACCGCCCATGGCGTACGAGGCGACGCTGATCCCGGCCCAGCGCGGATCCAGCCGGTCGATGCCGAAGCTGCCGAATCGCACATCGGCTTGCACCGCGCCGGGGCGGTCCACCAGTAGCGTGTGCCGCCGGCCGGGAGTTGCCTCTTGGATGCTCACCTGGCGCTGATCTTCGTTTTGCCACGATCCGAGGCAGCGTTCGGCAACCGCGATTGGGTCCTCAGCGAAGTCGCCCGCGAGCACCAGCGTCGCTCCCGACGGTCCGAAATGATCATGGTGGAAGGCGGTCACGGCGTCCGGTGTCACCTGGCGGACTGTGTCGGGCTCGCCGCCGCTCATCCGAGCTGCCCGGGTGGTCTCGTCGAAAACTGCCGCTCGGAAGGCCATGCTCGCCGTTTGTGCGGAGTTGGCCTGCGCCTGCTCGATCTCGGCCAGCCGTAGCTGCACATGGCGGTTGACGTCGCGATCGGCGAGCGACGGCTCGATCACCGCCTCGGCGAACAGCTCGAGGGCGCGCTCCAGATGTGAGGCCGGCACGTCGAGAACGATTTGCAAACCCGCCAGCGAAAGATCAACTCCGAAGCCAGCACCCTCGGTTTCCAGGAGCTCCGCGAACTCTTCCCCGTTGTGCCGTCGAGTGCCCTCGTCCAGGGTTCTTGCGCACATGGTCGCAACGCCTTCGATGTCACGACGTTCCGCATTGAGCGGCACGTCCAACACCAGGTGAGCCGCGATCACATGCTGGCCAGGAAGGTCGAAGATCATCAGCTCGATGCCGTTGCTCAGCCGTCCGCGCCGAGGTGATGGAAATGCCCAGACGCCCGCGGGAGCGATCGACGGGCGGGGCCGAAACTCCCTCATGATGCCTGCTGCCGGTAGATCAACGTCGCTCGCTGGTCGGGATGCAGCCATTCCCGCACGGCATCGCGAACCTCCTCGGAGCCAACGGCGGTGATCTCGGCAATCCGAGAATTGATCAAGTGCGGATCACCGTGCAGCGTCGCATACTCGCCGAGCGCATCTGCACGAGAGTCGACGCGTGCCAGCTCATGGAGCCAATGCCTCTCGAACTGGGCTTTCGCCCGCCGTAGCTCCTCCTCGGTTGGCCCGTCGGTGAGCAACTGATCAATCAGCTCAGCCATCTCATGCTCGAGCTGTTCCGGCGGGACGCCGTCGCGTGACCGTGCGTAGCTGAAGCCGAAGGAGTTGCCACCAATGAGGCCCATCGCCGATGCGCTGGTGCCCTCGGCGTGTTCGTTACCACGAACAAGTTGCTTGTGGAGCCGCGAGGTTTGCCCATGGCCGAGGATGCTCAAGCCAAGGTCGAGTGCGTCGAAATCTTTGCCCCCCGTCGCGGGTAACCGCCAGGAAAAGTAGACGGCGTCGGCCGGAACCTTGCCGGAGGTTTCGACACGGGGTAGGCCGGAGAGGGAGGGCAGTGACCCATTGTCGGGTTTCGGAGGCTTGACGCCGGAGGCGAGTGATCCGAAATAGAGGTCGGCCCGCTCGAAGGCATCCTCGGGTTCAACATCGCCGGCGATGGACAGGACTGCGTTGTTCGGTAGGTAGTGGCGCCGGAAGAAGCCATGCACGTCCTCGAGCGTTGCCGCGTCCAGATCCTCCATCGAACCGATCGTGGTGTGTCCGTACGGATGGTCCGGAGGGAATGTCAACGTGTTGAGCAGCTCCATAACGTTCCCGTACGGCACATTGTCGTAGCGCTGCCGCTTCTCTTCCTTCACAACCTCTCGCTGAGTGTCCAGATTCTCTTGAGTGAGTGCATCCAGCAGCGTGGCCATCCGGTCCGCCTCCAACCAGAGCGCCAGGTCAAGCCCGCCGGTCGGCAACGTTTCGAAGTAGTTGGTCCGATCGAACCAGGTGGTGGCATTGACCACGGCGCCGGACGCCTGCAGCAGCGCAATGTGTTGGCCGGATGCGACATGCGCCGAGCCTTGAAACATCACATGCTCGAAGAGATGAGCGAAGCCGGTACGGCCCTCCTCCTCATCTCGGGAGCCGACGTCGTACCAGATATTCACTGCGACCGACGGCGCTAGGTGGTCTGGGCTCGAGATGACGCGAAGCCCGTTATCCAACGTGTGCTGCACGATCGGGTAGCCAAGACCGGTGAGCGCGCCCGAAGTCATGCCCCACATCACAGCACATTGTGGCAAGCCAGCTCGGTGCCGGGCGCGACGGGAATGCCCGCTCAGGGCACATCTGGTCGAGGAAAGCTATCTGATCACACCGGCGACCCTGGCCGGCTCGGCGTACGCCTGAGCCAAACTGGCGATCGTCTCGTGGGCATTCAGCCCGCTCGGATTGGGCACAACCCAGACTCGGGCGCCACTGGCCAGCTCGGCCTGTTCGCCCTCTTTGGCTTTCGGAGCCACGAAGGCCTGCCGGTACGCGGTGATGCCGGCGATCGCCACAACGGCTGGGTGATGCTGCGCAACAAAGTCTTCGAGCCGCGTACGCCCTGCCCTCAGCTCGTCGGCTGCCAGCTCGCCGGCCCGGGCCGTGGCACGATTCACCAGGTTTGTGATACCGATGCCGCGCTTGATCAAGTAGGCCCGGTCCTCCGCTGTCATCGGTTCGCCTCGGTCAAGATCACGATCGACGATCCCGGCCAGCCGCAATGCCGGATAGAAACGATTGCCCGGATGGGCGAAGTGGGTCTGGGTGGCCGCGGTCCATAGACCAGGGTTGATGCCGACGAAGAGTAGCTTCAGTCCGGGTCCGACAAGATCAGGAACCGACGAGTTCCGGAAGGTCTGCAACTCCGCCTGGGTGAAGCCCACGGAGGCCACCGTAGTGGGAACGCCCCCGGGCGACCGCACTGCGGTTTAGCCTTTCTCCGTGACTGATAGCGCGGGCCTTGGTGATGGCGCCGGCCAAAAACCACGACCTGGGACTCGCAAAGTCGTACTGACCCTGCTCAGGGTCCTGGGCGCTAACGTTGCGCTGCTGGCGACCTACTACCTGCTGCCATTGGATCGCACCTTGACTAGGGGAGCGATTGCGCTGCTCGGCGTCGGCCTTTCCGGGCTTGTCGTACTCATCGTCTTTCAGGTGCGCAGAATCATCAGGGCCGAGTATCCGGTGCTCAGAGCGGTCGGAGCACTGGCGACCAGTGCGCCATTGTTTCTGCTGCTCTTCGCTGGAACGTACTACGTGCTAGGCGGACTTTCGGCCAGCAATTTCAGCGAGTCCATGACGCGTACCGATGCGCTCTATTTCACCGTCACCGTTTTCGCCACCGTTGGATTCGGCGACATCACCGCCACGAGCCAGGGGGCCCGAGCCTTGGTGACGGGGCAGATGGTTGCCGGCATCGTTATCGTGGGAATCGGCGCCAGGATCATTGTTGACGCGATCAAGTACGGGCGGCAGCAACAGCCGGTACAGCAGGCCAATGCTGAGCCTCCACTTTCTTCGCAACATCCGCCGCTTCACGCTGATGGCGGCTAAGCATTTGTCGGCGAGGTGGAGCCCGCTCCTTCGGCGCCGGATGCCTGCGCCTGGCCCGTAGCCGGCGGCTCCGCAGTTTGTGCACTCGGATCCGGCAGGATGTTGATGATGACAAAAGACACGGCCACTGCGACGACGACCTGCGGTGTCACTACGAGTCCGTCGGTGCCCAGCAGCACTACGGCGAGCAGCGTCGAGGTCAATGGCAGTCGCAGCATGGCAGCGCACATGGCCCCGATGCCCATAGCGATTCCAGCCGCCAAGTTCATGCCGGGCAATGCGCTCGCGGCAATACCGATCGCAGCGCCGATGAACATCGAAGGGAAGACCGGACCGCCGCGAAATGCGCTCAGTGAGAGCCCATAAGCCAGAGCCTTGCAGAGGATGAGCAAGATCAACACGGAGAGCGAATAGTCGGCTGCGTGTTCGACGAGCTCGGGCAGCGCGTCCTGTCCCGAGAACAGCACCTGCGTGAAACTGCGTCCGGAGATGAGCTGATACACCATGGCCGTGAGGCCGATCAGCAGACCGAGGAGCACGGTAACCAACACACGATTCAGGTGCACGATTGGACGTAGCCGCAGCGCTAGAGATCGGATCAACCAGCCGAGGAGGGCGCCCACCACCCCCATCACGATCGCCCAAGCCAGGGATGCCACGGTCGGTGGCACCGGGGGCGGAACTGACGGCAGAGCAAGCGAAAACGTGCCAAGGCCAGTCCAGTTGTCCAGACCAACGAAGACCAGGGCCCCGATGCCCGATGCGAGCAGACCTGGCAACGCCACCAGGCTCAGCGTCATGCCGCCGATCCCTGCTGCCTCCATGATCAGAAATGCGCCGAGCACGGGGGAGCCGAGCAGCGTGCTGATCGCGGCAAAACTGCCGGCCGACGCCATCACCGTCTGCGCCATCGGCGGCGCATCTTTCTTCGCGAGGCGTACGGTCAGCGCTCCAAGCCCGCCGCCGATCGCGATGAGAGGTGCTTCGGGTCCGAGCACTGCGCCGAGGCTGAGTGTGGTCAGCGCGGCGAGGGCGACGGCTGGAAGCTCGCGCCCGGTTGGCGGACCGCCGCCGGTCTTGAACCCAAATGCGGGTGAGTGTCCTGCGTTGCCCGGCAGGTACCTGATGGTCAACGCTGTCAGCAGCCCGCACACCAGCAGCCAGGGCAACGGCCACCACGCAGGCGGGGCTTGCCCGAAGAGCTGATTCGGCAGGGCGGTAAACAGGTAGCGCT
>Ga0222622_10000578_pt1 | contig 13886 bp, 15 predicted proteins | sample PLM2_5_b1metaG_FD_177335 | JGI IMG/M metagenome (GOLD analysis project Ga0222622, IMG submission 177335) | Groundwater sediment microbial communities from an aquifer in East River, Colorado, USA - PLM2_5_b1 | ecosystem: Environmental > Terrestrial > Soil > Riparian zone | place: USA: East... | reverse complement strand
GTTCTGTTCATTGTAACAGGATGTGATAGACGGGTGAATGCTACACCCTTCTTCAAGGAGTATTCTTACGGGTTTTTCACAATGAAAAACTGACATCTCATATCTCTTGATTGAGAAATCAAGACTTGCCATCAGATACTCAACCTGCAACACGTGTACTGACTCCTGTACAAGGCGCAAGTATTGGAATAAGCAACGTTTCATTTTTTTACATTGGGTATTGCAGGCTGTAATATGCCAGGCTACCTCAACAGATACCTAAGCAACGAGAACTCCAATACTCAAATAGACTAGGTTCTTAAACATGTCTCACACTTTCCAGATTGTGTTAAGTCCTATTTTGATTTCTTATGTTGACTTTCTATTATTATTAGGATATGAATGGAAGTTATTAATGAATCTTACAAATAACTGACCTGGAAGGTAGCGAGGCGAGGAATTGCCCTTTCTAGAATGCTCAATGACCTGTCACTTTTGTATCAATAATATCGATGCTACCGGACTGAGATCGAAATAAAATTTCATTGTTTCCCACCTCATGGTTTATACAAATCATCATATTTACTGCCTTTACGCATTTTCCATAAGTATTCAACTTGCATGGAAATATTTTTAAAATGTCTCGCTACAAATGCTACAGCGGTTAATATAATTCCACCAAATAGGAATCGCCAACCTATTATCCAAAAACCTTCTCCTTCTCTCTGTGGAATGGTTTGCGCCATCCAGATACATAAAGCACCAAATATTAATACTATGATACCTGAAGCAAGGAATGGCTTGAAAATAGCATTGCTATCTGTTGACATCGATATTCTGATACTTATTGTTAATACTAGAAGTAAAAAAGGCTGTATGAGTTTTTTTAGTTCTGTAACACTGAATTCGCGGCTTCAGATATGAAGCTATATGTCCTATACTGTGCACGATTTAGTGTTCATCTTTGGAAAAAATTAAATGGCTTCTTCTCGTGAACTCATAATCCTATCAACACGTTCCAATAGATCATCATTTTCTATTGGTTTACGAATAAAGCTATTTTCATCTAAATCATGGAATATATCCTCATACGTTCCGTAATACATTTCACCAGCAGTTAGGAAACATATGTTAGCCTTATTGTCTAATTTTCTAAATTCTCTATACAAATAAAAGCCATTCATTTTGGGCATCTTTATATCAAGAATCACTAGATCATAAGAATTGGGTTTAAAATTCTCCAATGCTAGTAGAGGATCATCGAATGAATCTACTTGAAATCCATTGCTTTCTAAAACTAATCTTGATGATAAATTAACATCTTTTTCATCATCTACGATTAGGATCCTCTTCAATTCTTTCTCACTTTTATCCTCTTTTGCTTTATGTCTCTATATATTAAGGCGTTTTAGATAAAGTATTCTGCTTGGTGACCATCTAGACGGGTTACAGCTTTAATGTATACGAAAACTTTAGTGATAAGCAATTCCGTGCTTTCAGAATGTGTTTTAATAAATTGCAGTAGTAAATCCGGTCAAAAGCCTTATTAATAATTATGAATCTATCGCGATGTAGACTTCATAGGTTACGAAAACAAAGTCAAGCAAAGTATAAAAATAAAGTTTGTCATCAGGAAGATTGGGATGTTGAGCCTGAATTGGAAAAGATCGAAGAGCGACCCTTAACAACGCAGCATTGATGAGATGTAAACATAGTAGCTTTATTTCTATTTTGCCTCCTTTAACATATTATCAGTCACCTTGTACTAGCTCGCCTTTTACGTGCTGTACCAATTCCATCACTTCAATTGGTTTTCGAATAAAACATTCCGTCTCTGAGGATGAGAATACTTCTCTTAATGCCTCGTAATTTACTTCGAACGCGGTTATAAAACACACTTTAACTTTGTTGTCTATTTTTTTCATGCGCTCATATAACTCAAAACCATCCATTTGTGGCATTCGCACATCAAGTATCGCAAGATCATATAAGTCAGCTTTGAAATTTGATAATGTTAAGAGAGGATCTGTGTAAGCATCTACTTCGTACCCATTGTCTTCGAGACCCCTTCTGAAAGAGATAATGACATCCTGGTCATCATCTACTAGTAAGAGTTTCTTGGTCATTGTTTACGAATCTATCAAGTCTCCTTGTGTGCTATTTGCTTAATGATATACTAAGATAAAAATTAATTCCCTTTTTTTCAGTCTTATCAGATGGTACTTAGCGAGACTACCTCTCCCAAACATACACTGCAAAGAAATCTGCCTATCCGCGCTGCTATGTTTCAGCTTTACTTATACTAAGATATTTAGAAGGCATTTCAGATCGTGCATGTTATATTGGAGATTCTTTATATTATATCACGACCAATAGCTCATGTTCCAGAGCTGACTATATAGATTGCTGGTAAGCATATAGCTCTATGTGATCAATTATCATAATGCGTTTATGTATGTATGTCTAAAGCTTGTCAGTGTTAACCCCCTTACGTGAAAATAGCGAAGTACGTAAAATACAGTTTACAGGTAGGTCTACCTACATTTTATCCTTGCCGAAGCGATGGATGAGTGAAATGCATCTGAAGGCCGGTGATCCGGTCAGTATTGTTCGTGAAGCAAACAATTCCTTGTCCATATTGCCAGAAATTAAGAGAGCTACATCATCTAACTCGGAGAATGAAGTAACCTCACTTGTAATGCAAGATGAAGAAGGGAGTTCTCTGAAACGCAAAGTTGTATCCATGTATTTAGCAGGCTACAATATTATGCACTTGAAGTCTAAAGCAGGAAGAATAAACCCTGCTCAGCGTCAAGCTGTTAGGGAGGTAGTTCGAAGAAACTTGGTAGGAACAGAAATAATTGCAGATGCATCAGATATAATTACAATTCAAGTTTTGCTCACTTTTCCAGAACTTTCAGTCAATACGGCAGTTAGAAGAATGTTTTTAATTGCAACTGCAATGCACAAGGATGCCATGATATCATTGGCTGAAAGGAATTATGAATTGGCAAACGCTGTGGTGAAATCTGATGATGAAGTGGACAGGTTCAGTCTTTATATTTTGCGCAATTTAGTAATCGCCTCACAAAATGAGCGAATCCTTCGGGAAATAGGGTTAATGAGAACATCCGATTGCTTAAGTTATCGCGTAGCAGTCAAGAGTATAGAACGAGTAGCAGACCATGCATCGGGAATTGCCGATAAATGTTTCAAAATAAAAGAAAAGATTTCAAAAGAAGAGCTTAATAGAATAGAAAAAATGAGCCAGATGTCTTTATCAGTTCTAAATGACTCTGTGGAAGCACTTTTACGAAGAGATTATTTTCTAGCAGACAATGTGGTAAATAAAGCAGAAAATATACGGTCGTTTGAAGAGGATACAATTCCTTCTACAGATAAGGAAGAAAAAATTGTTCGTAGTAATCCTACAAATGTTATGACCAAGTTAATTTTACAAGACATAAGGAGGACTGCTGAGCACGCAAGTGATATCGCAGAAGCAGCAATGAATCAGACAATCGGCGAAATTATTGAAAAAAAATAGTTCTCTTCCACATCCATCCATAAAGACTAGAGCCAGTCCCCATTTACTTTATTTTAGCCTCATACGGTTCAAAGATATCGTGCCTCATATTATTCCAAGTCTAATGTACATATGCTTGAAACATCCAATACAATTTCATACGAATGCCAGTGATTGTTGATTACAAGCGGGTCAAAATCACATAATCATAACGCTAACAAAATTTAGGGAAATGGCAAACGTAGAGGTGACTTCTGTGGATTGTTATCATTCTTAGCGTTATGAGTCTTGCGCGAATTGTGATTATCATTATGATTATCGTTATCCTTTTGATTATTGTCTACTGGTTCTTTTTTCTCACCATGGTCTACTTTTGAATCTGTAACCCCACTATTTGCAGAAGGCAATTTAAACGGAGTCGTGCTGTGTTCTGATGGTTGTATAGCACAGGGCACATTATTATTGTTATTGCAAAGGGCTGCATGAGCATAGGGAATAAAGACAAAAGATAGCCCTACAAATGCGAAAATTCCTCCAACAGCCGCCAGGGCCACCAATACAGCTACCGATATCTTCGTAAGTTTTCTACAGAACTATCGTTATTACTAAGTATATTTAACTTAAGGAAATTAGTGCTGTATTTTTATGCTGATAAATTTTATGGTAACTTTAGCCTATATTGTATTAGCCGCTAATATCCAAATAAGGCTGAGCCGTGCAATTGAAGTCAATTTGCTTGTAGTTCGTAATATTCAAATTTATTGCACTTATATATCAATATCTCATGATAGGCTAAATGATAGCTCAATATTTCTTACTAATGGGGTAGAAAGTAAATAAATATCAATAAAGACCAAAAAAATGATAAGGTTACTGAGGACATCCTTCCATTTTTTGTATAAAATATCCTCTTGAAGCGATATCTTTTTCAACTACAGGCGGCGCTTCCTGTATGTGACAGAATTGGCATTCTTCCTGTGTCATTTTCTGTTCATTTTGACCCACACTTAAGAGGTATTGTTTGCCGTATTCTATTGCCTTTTCATGTGGAGTACTTGCTTCCACGACTACGTCAAAATGCATAGTCTTGCCGTCTTTCTTTTTCACATAAGTGTCGTAAACTGCACATTCCATACTATAACTTTCAGTAATTAACGCTATTTAATCTAATCCTTAACAATGCGAAAGTAGCCGTCTTAATGTATATCATAACAACTTAGCAAACTCCATGTTGTGAAAACAAAAATGAATCATGAGCTAAAATCTATTTAGAGGACATGCGATTATGATTAGCTGTAAAATTGCTTCTATATTTGAGAGTGTTCGACAAAGTCAAGAGATTACTATTAGCAGGGTTAGAATTAGTCTTTCTCCGATTATTGCTTATCTTCCTCTTCTTCATATTCTATCTTTTCCGTAGCCACATCACCTCTTTCCTAACTTTTGTAGTCAATTGTCCTTTCTGATCCTTCAGATCATTCTTTTTTTCGGAATCCCAGCTATGGGAGGATACTAACGCTTTTTTAAATTTGTGAATAAAGAGAAAAGTTGGATTGCAAATAAAACATACCCTAATAATCTGCCTTGCTGATTCAAATTATCTTGTTCTTGAAAAAAATCTAAATAGTTAGCCATATGTGAGAGCAAATAAGATCACTTTTGGACGGGCCAGATTAAAGCGAAAGCAATGATTCTGCTGATTTGTTATGCTGATTTGAGACTTGATACCCGTACAGTACAGTTGCGGTAATATTCGTAAGTAATCTAATGAAGACAAGTGATATTATCAACAACGATACTGGAGATGTATGAGGATACATTTCTGACACACCAACATATTGTAGATCTTTTAGGCACATAACATTCGTATAACATATCCTTTAGAAGGATGGTTTAATTTATAATTACTTTTTCTGACATCACTATAAATGGCAGATTATCTTGATTGCAAAAAAAACTGAATAATATCATGGAACTAAATATTTTCAGTGACTTCTAACTCTTCATATTCTATTACCCATTCTATTTGGATCAAATGTCTAAATTAAAAAATCCCAGTCCTTAAAAGCTGTGATAACATACAGAACTGACACATGAATAATTCTTATAGCAATGTTACGTTGTTTTGTATAAATGCAATTGACCAAAGAAGAAGAAAAGATCATTAGCGGCGAATCAGGAGAGGCCCTAGCATCTGCATATAGAATTTTGCTCGCAATAGGTAATGCTACCGAAGCAACGAAACTTATACCTATAAAATGGGCACATTTATCTGGCGTGAACTACAACACTGTGGGCGATGCCGGTGTTGAATTTCTCGAAAAATTCAGTACTGAAGTCAAGGTTAAAGTCAAAACTACACTTAATCCAATGGGATTTGATAGAAATAAACCTGGAGACATGTCTGATTACTTCGTCAAGCAGCAAATGAGCATAATAAAATCTTATCATTCAATGGGAGCGACTCCTTCATTTACATGTATTCCCTACGAGATCTTTGAAATTCCTGTGAAGAAAAGTGCTGTTAGTTTCGCAGAAAGCAGTGCTGCAATCTTTTCTAATTCATTCCTGGGTCTCTTAACGAATAAGGAAAGCGCACTTAGTGCTCTAGCGAGTTCAGTTACAGGAAAAGCTCCGTATTCTGACTTAAGAGTCGCTGAATTGAGAAATCCAAAAGCTACCATTAAACCGGATTTTAAACTGATGACAGAACTGGACTACGGATTACTGGGTTACTTTGGTGGGAAGACGGTAAAAGAAAGTTGTGTGGCATTTGATGGTATTGAAAAAAAACCTGAGATGATAAAGGTAAAAGCCCTTTCAGCGTCTTTGGGTACTTCTGGCTCCTGTGGAATGTTCACCATAGGAGATCCTACAAAGGAGGTAATTTCATTTGGCAAACAAGAACTGAACACAATCAAAGATGAACTAAATACAGTAGAAGAAGGAGATATTATTACCCTTGGTAGCCCTCAGCTAGGATTGAATGAGCTAAATTTACTTTCAGATCTTGTGGAGGGTAAGAAATTCACAAAACGTTGCATGATTTTCTGTCCCAGAGCAATTCATCATCAGGCTGTCCAGATAGGTATTACAGACAAGATTATAAAAGCAGGAGGCGAGTTTATATGCGATTCCTGTACATGTTTGACTCCCCTTGTTACAAGGGATGATGTTGACTCCGTCATTACAAATAGCATCAAATGTGCGTATTATATGAACCATTCAAACAAAATAGGAACAACCATTAAAGACTTAAGAACAATTATAAAACACTACACAAAGTAGACATGAGCTTACAGATTAATTGTCGTAAAATTGTTGGTGGTAGCGGCAAAGGAAAAGCTCTTGTTACACACCAGCCAGTTAACTTTCTTACTATGATAAATGCTAAAAAAGGTACTATTGATCAGCGAAATCATGAGTTATTTGGAGAAATTCTTAAGGATATCGTATTGGTCCTCCCATATGCTGTAGGAAGCAGTGTTGGAGCATACACTATATACTCATTGAAAGCAAATCAATTAGCTCCTGCAGCAATAATATGTACAGAGAAGGCCGACATAACTACTGCATCAGGGTGCGCAATTTCAAATATTCCTGCTGTTGACTTGCTTGGAACAAAATTATCGCTAACCATACGCTCTGGATTCGATATAGAGGTCGATTCAGACAAGGAAAGGATAATAATCAAAAGAGTTTAATCTGGGAATTATAGAGTACTCTTATTGGTGCATGGCATTTTTGATGGGCGAACTGACCGCTTCTAATAACAGGGCGGAATGACGATCAAAGTCCATGCACCTACCTTAATATAACACTTAGATAATTTGCTTCCGGAAACAAGTACGTACTTTAACCAAGGTGAAAAAAATACTAGGATGATTGTATAATAATTATTTCCCTATATATTTAGTACTTACGTTAGTCTGGAATTAACAACCTAAGAAGATGACCAGAGCTAAGGTGGTAAAAGTACAATCTTTCTATTGAACTAGAGCCAATTAATCATAGACCATTAGACTTCCACGTATACAGTCTCGTTTTCTATAATAACTTTGAATGAGCCAAGTGGCTTTAACTTCTGTGGAAACCATCTAAGATCGCCTGTCGTGACATCCCATTTTGAACCATGCCAAGGACAGATTAATTCCCCACCACTAAGTTCGCCTTCATGAAGCTCAGCTCCTGCATGTGTACAAATATTGCCTGTCGCATAATAATTTCCTCCCACATTAGCAATTAGAACTTCTTGTCCTCCAGCTGTTACGTGGGTCATCTTTCCTTCTGGAATATCAGAAGTTTTTCCTACAACGACTTTTGCCATGAGAAAAAAGGTAAAGATCGCCATATTTTAATATATAATAATAATAATAATAAGCTCACTGATACTTCAAAATTATAGCGATTGGTCATGTAGTTGAGGAGTCTACTGAGCTTTTACTCGTATTCTGAATGCTATGGGAAGACGGAAGCCTTTACGGTTTTCAAACAAACGAATAGTCGGTACTGAATGGGACGTTTTCTTTACCCAAGAAGGGTTGGAATCCTGCGAACATAAATGTGGTGAGCCTTGGATTAGGAACATGATAGTACTACCTGGAAAAAATGGTACATGAAAATATACGTACATGAAAATATATGTGTATAATTATACAACGTAAACTAACCTAGCAATGGATGATAGATTGTATTCTTAGCTTTCTTAACTTCTTAATTTGTTTATACCTTATTTTGTATCTATCTGGTGACCCTGGCGTTTTTTGATTTCTTCTAGCAATTGTTTATGCGATTTATTTGTTTGGTTTATCGCCTCTTCCCGCTTTTTCTGCTGCTGGATAATAACAGCAGCAGGATCATAATCATTGATTCCTCTTGATTTCATTATTTGAAGCATAAGTTCAATATGCTTTTTTGCCTCTCGCTTCAGGGTTTTTGAATATTCTTCCTTGTCGTATTTCCACTGTCCTGGCCTATCTGGGTCTGGAACAAAACCTCTATGTGTATAGTGATTCTGCGAAGTTAACCCTAGCCCTCCTAGTGGATATAATACTTGCTTTAGCTCTTCTATGGTCGGTCGTGGGTCTATGTCAAGGAATTTTTTACATAGCCCATTAGGCCAGTCTATTGTGATACCACAGTATAGAGGCGCATTTTCATATAGCGTTTCAAAATATTTTATCCGCCTTCGTAGGCCCATTTCTGTAGGAGTGATTAGATCCTTTTCTCCACCATTCCAACCCGATCGCTTACATTTAGCGCATTTTTGTGGGATTGGTCCATCATGTCCGTTGACCCGATTGATCCATTTGTAACCACACCGGGCGCACTCATACTCTAAGACTTGTATCCTCTCAATTGGCACTATAACTCACTGTTATCAATGGTGAGCGCCTTGAAATACATTACTAATGGTAACAGAAATTAACTGCCATAATGCTAACCTTCTCCTCTATCTTGATGATAGCTGTGTGTATGTCGATTACATTTCCTTTTTATTCTTATTCTGGTTAATCATTATAATTGTCAATTTTTCGTGCGGCTTATTAAGTAGGTCTTTCTGCTCTTACTTCAAGAAGCATCAGGAGAAGGAATAGCAGTTTCAAGGAGTAGCTTTCGAAAAATCGGGTCAGTTCCATGCAGTCATTTGTAGCAGTTCGTACATGAATATATATCCATGTACAAGTTTAACGCATGACTAACCCAGTAATGAATGATAGGCACTAAGGTTGCTTAGGTGCTCCTCCTACGGTGGCTAAATGTTTGATAGATTATAATCATTGTATCTGTAATTCAACTAATATTCATTCCATACGACACGGACAGTACATGTGAGGACTCTTTTGCTCCACATATAGTAAACTGAACGAAATCCATCTGGCAATTCAGCTTTAGATGAATTCGATTCTGGATAGCTCAGTCAAGTTCAAACACGTATTTGCCAAGGCAGGACTAGTACAATATTTCTGTACATTGCATCCTACTATGATAGGGAAGATTACGTTGTCATAGACATTTAGAATCTCATTTTTATTGTTTTACTGTCCGAATTTTTGTTACACATAGCAAAGTATGTACTATCGATATTGTCTTTTTCATTTTCTCAAATGATCTAACCATCCCGATAACCTTCCATTTTAGGAATGCTGATTATGTGGTTTTACATCCGTAAGATTGAAATTCAAACTAAAAACATTCTCTAATATACATTTTTTAATCCATTATGACATTGGTCCATTGACTGTAGAATTAGATAATCAATCCAGTATCCTGGGCATCATACATGAAAATTCTATAGATATCAATAATAATTTTTGTTAGTACATATATATTTCCTGTCTCAGGAGCCAACTCTTTTCATCTTAGAACCGCACTTAGGACAAGCAGCTTGATTGTGCTTTGTTCCACAACTCATACAATAGTAGTTTAACGAACTACCACTACTATATCCAAACATTGATGAGCCAGACATGCCCATTCTTCTTAATGCTCTCTTTCTCATATAGAAGCTAAGCAAGATGAACACCGCTATAATTATTGGCAAAGAGAATGGAAAAGGAACAAGGAATGAAATTGCTAGGCTTATACCAAGTGAAATACCTATCCATAATAGCTGTTGTGAGATGAATTGCTTATTATTATCACTCAATTTAGGGATTCATTCACCTGTTATTCATCAATATATGACGCTTATGATTTAAAAGGTGTTCCTCTATTATCTTGCAGTAGGAACCCAAGGAATTTCTATTATTGAGATGTTTATAAACCCTAGTGAAGCATTTCAGGCTAAATCAGCACATTTAAATTAGATTTCATCACTTTCTTTCATACATCGACCAAACCGATGGGGAACAAATTGCCTGGTTAGAGCATAAGTAATTATGCGCTGACCAGGCCTATAATTATGGCCAACCTGTAGCTTTTCGACAAATTGAGTAAACTGTAATTATCAAATTTTACAAGCTTTTGCTTATTCGAAGATGTACCGAATTTCTTCTAATTATTATGTTTCGAATCCTCCCCTGTTCTTTTACTATTTTAGACCACTGTATTTTACGCGACTGTATGCAAGGACAGACTATGACGCAGGATCCACATTAAAACCTGTTCCGAACTCTTAGCTCACTCGAGTGTAGTAGTATTAGGAGAACAGCAGCTAGAGATCCGACCATCACGACTAATAGTGACAGCGAATGAAATTCAGGTACAACTACTATACCTCTTGCTACTCCGTTTCTAGTGACATCCGGGACTGCTTGACCTGGCCTCATCAATCCTTTTATGCTAACTTCTAACTGATAGATTTCCTTAGCAGGAAAAGAGATGATTTGAGTATCAGTTGCGTCTTTTGCTACAAGATTCTCTTTTTTCAGTATTATTTTTCCACTCTTATCGAGTATCTTCAGATCGTATTTGACGCTGGCATTTAATGAGGTCGATGCAAATGCATCAGAGAAATTGATCTTAAGTTTAGATTTTGTATCCGGCGAAAGCGGTAAGGGTGACCAGGAAGCAGATACATGAATGCCTCCTGTATCCGTAACTAGGTCAGATGATGTGGTTTGAATATTGCTTTTATTATTTAGAGCGTTACTTGAAAGTGTAAACAACATCAACTCAGGGGTAGTATTTTTGTTCGGAGTGTTTAGAGAGTTGCTGCTCATATTACTAGTATTATTGCTACCTCTGGTACCACTGGAATTCACTGCCTGTGTTTTCTGTATTTCCTCTGCAAGCTTTACGATCTCGTTTTTGTTTAGGAGATAATGTACAATTAAAGCGTTCTTCGAAGAAAAAGGGTCGATGGCCAGAGAGCGGCCTGATATTTCATTGCCATTAACGGTTGCATTGAAAGATCTCGAATCGCCTAGACCTTTCCATGCTTTAGGAACTTTAAATTCTTCATGAACAAAGATGTTTTGCTGCTTAATGCGTGATAAATTCCAGTCAAATGGCATTGACCATGAAAAAACTATATTTGCAGGGTCAAATTTAAAGCCCTTAACCTTATCATAGTATGATATAAGAGTGGTATTGTAATTATGGTTTTGATAAGTAACATTATATCGATAGACATCTCCAACGCTAAGATAAGAATCAAATTTAGGAGCATTTTCTGGAACAAAGATATTTCTATCATTATCAATTCCAAATATACTGACCTGAAAGTGGTATAGTCCCCCTTCAAGTAGGATAGGCCCTTTGATATTTACGGTGCCACCTGGATCGGATACCCAGGCATTCTGAAAAGGATCCCTATCTCCAAATATTTGAAGTGGACTATGACTGGGTTCTATCTTCAAAGTTAGAAGTCCATTGTGTGCATGAAAAAAATCTCGCAATAACGGCTTTTCTCCTCCAGACGAGGATATGCCTTTGGTTATCGTTATTTCATAAGTAACATGTTGTATCGTCTGATTGTTATTTGCATCAAATAATCTAACTTGTATGAATGCGTTTCCTTTGGTCTCGGTAGTTAAGATAGGAGGACTAACTTTAATAAACAAGCTAGCCTTGCGATTTCCGACGGTTGCTGGAGGTAGATTCTCTTGAGATAAACCGTCGCTATAGGCTTTTTGAATTAGGTTGTGAGGAGTAAAATACAATAACAAAATCAAAATTAGAATAACGCTTTGAATAACGGAAAACGATGACGCACCAAAAAAAAGCAATAGGAAAAGTTTTCGCCGACCATATTTAATTATTTCATTTTGTAGGGTAGGAGATCTACCAGTTGAATATCCGTGAGAATAGGAGTATAGTCATTGACCACAGTTACATAAACAAATATGTGAAGACAAAGATGTTCAATCAGTCGAATTGTTAAAAGATATTGCAGCTGGACCAGTCAAAAACCCCAACATGTATTTAAATATGCACCTCCTTGATTCTAGTATCAAATGAAAAGGCTGAATGACCATATACTGATTATGATTCTATTATTACCGAGGAGGCAGGAGTTGAAATCATAACTTGCGAATAAAATTCGGTTTCACACAGGGTCTGAATGTAGCAAGGTTGGGTCTAGATGAAAACCAGATCATGACGGCATGTCAGATAGCCGACAGAATGAATTACGATTCAATCTGGATGATGGATCACTCCAACGTCCCCCAATGGAAAAATGCAGTCGTGAATGATGCATGGCTCATGTTGGCCGCTATAGGAGCAATAACGCGCAATGTAGAGTTAGGGACTTGTGTTACTGATGCGATAAGAAGACATCCATCATCTATTGCCCTTTCTGCTATTACCCTAGACAGGATTACAAACGGCAGAGCAATCTTAGGAATTGGAGCTGGAGAGGCACAAAATGTTGTTGATTTTGGAATAGAATTTAACAAACCAGTATCTAAGTTCAAAGAACAGCTGGAAGTTATCGAAAGTCTATTTGAATCAGATCCGGACCACCATGTTAATTATAATGGCCAATATTACAAATTGAATAATGCGTGCCTTCAGGCCAAAAGTATTAGGAGTCCCAGGCCTCCAATATTTATTGCGGCCGGAGCACCCAAAACACTTGAACTCTGTGCTAAATATGGAGATGGCTGGATCCCAATAGGATATACTCCAGAATTATTTAGACACCACGTCGACGTAATAACGGAAAACGCTAAAAAAATAGGCAGGAATATATCTCATTTTGAGTTTGCAAACGACGTTGACGTCTATTTTACGGACGACGGAGAAGAGGCATGGAATAAGATGAAAAATGCAGTCAAGGTTAGCCTTTATAAACCTGAATTGCTTCAAGTCCACAACATACAACAAGATACTGAATTTGATTTTCGACGATATTTCACGGAGTATGCTATGAACAAACCAGAACTTATGGAACAAATGAAGAAAGCGGCCTTAAAAATTCCAGATAGTATCGCCCGAACGGCAATAGGTGTAGGAAAGGCTGACGATGTGATACAGATGTTAGAACGCTTTATAAAAGCTGGGACGAACCATTTCATCATCAGATTTTGGGGAGAAGGCTATTTCAAAAATATAGAACTATTTGGCAACAAGGTTATTCCATACTTTAGAGATGGGTTAGGAAAATAGTGCTCATTTGTTGATGTAGTCGTCCAGAGAATAATCTGGGAATCTGCTCGAGCGGTCTTTTTTAACCTGTCGTTTTCTCTTTTGTTGTATAGGCTCAGCATCAAAGCCCATTTTCCTGAGAGACTGAGCGAAGTCCGATGAGTATCCATGAAAGGTGTATATCTTTTTTGCATTGCATAATTTAACCACGTCGATCAATTCCTGAAAGTCACAGTGATCGCTTATAGGCATCGCATAATCTGTACCCATAAAGCATCGATACCTATGGTTTACTGCCCAGCCACTGAACCCGATGGTGATCGCTCCATATTTTTCTTTTATGTCT